>ENA-ORXR01001083-ORXR01001083.1-marine-metagenome-genome-assembly--contig:-NODE-1083-length-30756-cov-151.668307_pt1 | contig 30756 bp, 21 predicted proteins | sample MGYA00237866_ERZ511479 | MGnify/ENA metagenome assembly ERZ511479
TTACGGGATTCAGCCAACCCCCAAAGCAAAGGTACAGACCACCCAAAATAGACCTGATAGTAGCGTTATACCAAAATAGCGTTGGCCAGCGTAGGGGCAGACCCATGTGTCTGCCCAAAAAGGCATTTTGGTATAGTAGCGGATAGCAGGCCTAAACGTAACGATGGAAGACAAACCGTTCTCTCCTTAAAAAATATTAACAATCTTACTGCGATTATACACACCATTGTTATTTGGACAAATCAACCATTGGGAGACTGCTGTTTTTGCGGAGGATTATTGGTGGGAATTTGAGCATTCCTAATAGTTGGAAGATACTTGATTTTTTTGATGATTTTTGGTCGTTTGGGATTTTCAACAAAAGAACAATAATGTTATGCATAAAAGATACAATTTAATCAAACCCATTCCATAAATGTCAGTAATTTGTCATCTGGGAATTATCTTTTAAAATTATATGATAGAAAAAATGATGTCATACAATGGAAGAAATTTATGATTTTTTGAGTACCTTAGAAACTAAGAAATGGTTAATTGTGTAGAATGAACAACCTTAAAAAAACTAAACAATATGAAAAAAGGCATTATGAAAGGCTTTTCAAAAGGATATGACGCTTATAAAGATGTCGAAAATGACCCTTCTTCCCGATTGTTGTACATTAAGATGAATCCCACAACCAAAACAGGAGGATTTATGAGCAAATCAGAAGTAGACCATAGCATCACCGCTAACTTGGCAATTTACAATGTCGAAAAAAATGAACTTACCTACTTTTTCGACCCTAAAGAACAAAAACAAATCTCTACGTTCTTCTATGAAACAGAATATCATGAAGAAAACAAAAGAATGTATTTTAATGCGTCTATCAATACTTGCAACAACAAGGAGATCGCTAAAAGAGATTGTGCAGATAAACTATTTGTTTGTACAGAAAACCCAGAAGGCAACGCTTTTGAGTTTTGGAAATCTTCTAAAAATGGCTCAAACAAAGAACTCCTAAAAAGCTTTAACGACCAAGTTTCTTGGAGCGTTGATCCTCTTAACAAAAAAATAATTTTTATTGAGCAGCTTCCCAATGAAGTGAAAGTAGAGGCTTTTGATTGGTAGATTGATACCTACATTTTTCCCATTGAAATAATCTTAAAATATCCCCACAAATGAGTACCCTAATATATGAAAACTCCAAACTAAGGCAAATTAGTTGGGATGACAAATTTAGCTTAGTAGTTGAGAATGGAAAAGAGATAGGCTTCACCTTGTTAGCTCCCTTACTACTACTATTCCTTCCCATAAAATTTCCATTAAGAATATTATGCTTCTTCTTTGCATTTTTTGTTGTTATAGGAATATATTATTTTTTTTACCGAAGGCAGCACAAAAAATACAAAATATATGAGAATCAGGTAGAAATGTATAATTTCTTAAATAAAAAAGAAATAATTAATTTTGATGATATTTATGAAGTACGGTATCAAGATAATTATGAATTGGAGAGTCATATACTTTTGCATTTATTTACTCCCAGTATCATTTATCTGAATCTTATCGACGACCATCCTTTAGGAAAGCATATTATATTGACGGTAAATGATGGAGATAGAACCGACAAAATTTTGCATCATTTTAAATCAAGAAATATCGACGTTAAGTTGATTACAAAAAACAAAACAATCAATCAATCATTAGGCATTGCCAACTGGGATAGATCTTAAAAAATCATCCACTGCCACCGCACAATCACGCCCTTCAGCGATAGCCCAAACCACTAAAGATTGCCCTCGTCGCATATCGCCCGCACTAAATATTTTATCGACAGAAGTGTTGAAGTTCTGTGTGTGAACATTGCCTCTTTTATCAAGCGCAAGGTTTAATTCTTCCAATAAACCTTGTTTTTTGGGATGTAAAAAACCCATGGCCAAAAAGACAACATCACAAGGAATGATTTGACTGGTATTGGGAAGTTCTTGCATCTGATAGCGACCCGAAGTATCTTTATCCCATTTGACTTCTACCACTTCAATACCCGATAAATGAACGCCATCTTCCGATAAAAAGCGTTTGGTGAGCATCGCCCAAGTTCGGTCACAGCCTTCCTTGTGAGAGCTTGATGTTTTGAGTGTCATGGGCCAAAGCGGCCAAGGATTATCATCAGAACGATGGACAGGTGGTTTACCCAACAATTCGATTTGGGTAATAGTATCCGCTTGCAAACGATTGGCATTGCCAATACAATCAGAACCCGTATCGCCCCCACCAATCACAACAATTTTTTTGCCTTTTACATCAATTTGTTGAGTAGAAAAATGTGCATCACCTGCCACCATTCTATTGCATTGTTCCAAAAAATCCATCGCAAAATGAATGCCTTTCAAATCACGCCCCTCAATATCTAAATTGCGAGCTTTATCCGATCCACCACAAAGTACCACCGCATCAAAAGTATCTAAAAGCGTTTGCGTCGTCATATCAACCCCAATATTTACATTGGTTTTAAAGGTGATTCCTTCGGCTTGCAGTAGATTAATTCTTCGGTCAATCACGTTTTTTTCTAATTTAAAATCGGGAATTCCATACCGCAACAATCCGCCAATTCGGTCTTTTTTCTCAAAAACCGTCACCGCATGTCCTTGTTGATTCAACTGATCGGCACAAGCCAAACCAGCAGGTCCCGACCCGACAACCGCTACTTTTTTACCCGTTCGTTTTACAGGAATTTTTGCTTGCACATATCCCAATTTAAACGCTTTTTCCACGATGGTTTTTTCCACATATTCTATGGTGACGGGATCACTATTGATTCCCAAAACACAAGACGCTTCACAAGGGGCAGGACAAATTCGACCTGTAAATTCAGGAAAATTATTCGTCGAACTCAGCACTTCATAAGCCAATCGCCAATTCCCTTCATAAACAGCTTCATTAAAATCGGGAATTACATTGCCCAAAGGACACGCATTATGGCAAAAAGGAACGCCACAATCCATACAACGAGCCGCTTGTTGTTGTTCCGCTTTTCCATCGGAAGGCAGCACAAATTCCTTAAAATGACTCAATCTATCTTTGGGTTCTTCTACCGAAGGCAAAGCCCGTTTGTATTCCAAAAATCCACGTTTATTACTCATAGTTTTTTATTATTTTTTTAAGGAGAGAACGGTAAAGTAGCTCCGTCGTCACACATGCGCCTGCTATCCGTTCTTATGGCTTTTAGGTCAAATTATTGAACGGAGTCAAAGGGACAACTACATAAACCACAAAAACGACTTAAACCACAAAAACCAAAAGCCATACCACTACTATCAGGTCTATTTTTCATAGACAGTGGGAATTACTGCGGTAGCTTTACTCCAATTTATCAATATAGGAATTGAGCAAAGCAATGGCTTCCGTATTCTTTTTTGCTTGAGCAACAGAAAGGGGAGTGTCCCCACCCATTACCTCTTTAATATTGGGATCTGCGCCATGCTCTAACAATAACTTAGCAATGTCTAAATGATTAAATCGTATACTTTCAACTAAAGGAGCAGCCATAAATTCAGGATGTTGATAATTAGGATCAATCCCAACTCTGAGATAATATTCAACTAAATTAAAATTTCCTTTTTCAATGGCTCCAAACATTTCTTTCCAGTCTCCGCCCGACATATTTATTAAATTTTAAGTGATAAAATTATTTGCACTTAAATTTACATGTTTTTTTGCGAAAATAGTCATTGTTGATTGATATGATTATTGAGTTTCCTCTACATTGTTCCCCTTTAACGCAAAGGCGCAAAGGTCACGCAAGGTTCGCAAAGAATTAAAACGAAATTTCACCTTGCGCCCTTTGCGCAACCTTTGCGAACCTTGCGGTTAATACGATGTGTTGTTTATTGAGCGGAGTCGAAATGATTTTTTCTTAAAATCGTGCAAGTCAACAATGGAAAATAGTAGTTCCGACCATCCAAAATAGCCCTGATAGTAGCGTTATACCAAATAGCGAGGCATTTGTAGGGGCGCACCCTTGTGGTCGCCCTTTTTGGCTTTTGGTATAGTAGCGTATAGCAGGACTAAACGTCACGACGAAGCTGCTGACCTTTCGCTCCTTATCATTGAATTTGCCACCTTGAGTTTTTGTTCAACGGCTCGCTTATATTCCATTGGATATATTTTCAAAAAACGCTGTGTTTCCAATGCCCAATTGCCCAAAATATTGGCAGCTAAAGGACTTTGAGTATGATAAGCATGCTTTCGCAATAAATGATAAATGTCATTTAAATTGTCTTTTGTAGGCGTTTCCAAATAGACCATTTCTTGATTGATAAAAGAATGGGTGAGGGGAGAAGTGTCGTATAAGTAAGCGATACCGCCACTCATGCCCGCTCCAAAATTTCGCCCAATCTCGCCCAAAACAACGACCTTACCACCCGTCATATATTCACAACCATTGTCACCCAAACCTTCCACGACGACCTGCGCCCCACTATTGCGGACACAAAAGCGATCACCAGCAATACCATTGATAAACGCTTTGCCAGCCGTCGCACCATATAAAGCGACATTGCCCACAATCACATTTTTGTGCGGTTCGTAGCAGGCTTGTTTGTCAGGTCGCACACTAAGCGTCGCCCCACTCAAACCTTTGCCAAAATAATCATTGGCTTCTCCTTCGACATTAAAAAGCAAACCTTTTGTGCCAAAAGCCCCAAAACTTTGTCCTGCCGAGCCTTTAAAAGTAAATTGAAGACTTCCCGTTTTCAGACCTTTTGCTCCGTATCTTTTGGTGATTTCATTTGAGAGCAATGTGCCAACAGCCCTGTCCGTATTTTTGATGGGAAAAGTGGCTTCTAACATTGTTTCGTTGTCAATAGCTTCCAATGAACGCTGCAATAATTTTTGATCTAAGACCGATTCAAGCCCATGATTTTGTGGAATAGAACCGTATAAAGTTTTGTTATTGGGATGGTATTCTTGATGCAAAAGGGCTGTTAATTGTAGATTTTTACTTTTGTAATGATCTTGGGTTTGTATCTCCAGCAAATCAGTTCTACCTACCAATTCATTCACTGTTTTGACGCCCACACTTGCCATGATTTCTCGCAAATGTTGCGCTAAAAATCGGAAGTAATTGACTAAATGTTCGACCTTGCCCTCAAATTTTTCTCGAAGCGTTTTGTCTTGTGTCGCAATCCCAACGGGACATGTATTGAGGTGGCATTTTCGCATAAGGATACAGCCTTCGACGACCAAAGCAGCCGTCGCAATACCCCATTCTTCTGCCCCCAACATCGTCGCTACCGCCAAATCTCGCCCCGTTCTAATCTGTCCATCGGCTTGCAAAACGACTCGATCTCGCAGTCCATTTTTGACCAACGTTTGGTGGGTTTCGCTCAAGCCCATTTCCCAGGGCAATCCTGCATGGCGAATCGAACTCAAAGGTGAAGCACCTGTTCCACCATCATAACCCGAAATAAGAATGTGGTCGGCATGGGCTTTGGTAACGCCTGTGGCAATTACGCCAATTCCTGTTTTAGAAACCAATTTGACACTGATTCGAGCAGCTCTATTGGCATTTTTTAAATCAAAAATCAATTGTGCTAAATCTTCAATCGAATAAATATCGTGATGGGGCGGAGGTGAAATTAAGCCGACATTGGGCGTGGCGTTTCTCACTTTGGCAATGTGTTCATTTACCTTATGTCCAGGCAATTGACCGCCCTCGCCAGGTTTTGCGCCCTGTGCAATTTTAATCTGCAATTCTGCGGCATTACTAAGGTAATGGATATTCACTCCAAAACGTCCAGAAGCAACTTGCTTGATGGCTGAATGCTGTTGGTCGCCATTGGGTAGAGGCGTATAGCGACTTGCATCCTCACCGCCTTCTCCGCTATTACTTTTTGCCCCAATGCGATTCATGGCGATGGCTAAAGTCGTATGTGCTTCCCAACTAATTGACCCAAAAGACATCGCACCCGTCGCAAAACGTTTTAAAATATTTTCGACACTTTCTACTTCTTCTATCGGAATACTTATACCTTTTTTGATGCGTAAATGACTGCGTAACGTACTCGAATTAACTTCCAAATTATCAATCGCTTTGGCAAATTTTTGGTAGACGTCATATTGATTGCTTTTGGAAGCATGTTGCAATAAATGAATCGTTGTTGGATTAAATAAATGATACTCCCCTGTTTTACGCCAACTATAAATGCCATCGTTTGTTAAGTGAGGTGTTTTTTGGTCAAAAGCCACTAAATGTTTTAAGGTTGTTTCTTTTTGAATGCCGTCAAAATCTAAGCCACCAATCCGAGAAATTGTCCCTTTAAAAGAGTGATTGACGACTTCTTGTGAAATACCCAAGGCTTCAAATGTTTGTGCGCCCTTGTAAGAGGATAAGGTCGAAATGCCTAATTTAGACATGATTTTTAGCAATCCTTTTTCTAAGGCTTTTATATAATTCGCAAGCGCATTTTCTTGTGAAACTTCGTGTATCTCTGATAAATATTCGATGCTTTTATAAGAAAGATACGGACAGATTAAATCGGCTCCATATGATAAGAGACTGGCGACATGATGCGTTTCCCATACATCGCTTGCATCCACCATTAAAGTTACTTCCTTACGCAAGCCTTTGTCAATCAGAAAGTGATGCAAAGTGCTGACAGACAACAAAGATGGAATGGCAATATTGTCTTTGTTAGCAGTTCTATCACTAACACAAATAATTCGTTTTCCTTTTTTTATTTGCGTAAATGCTGTTTGGCAAAGTGCGTCCAAAGCAGCAATCATCGTCTCTTTTTCTGTAAACGTACTATAAAGTGTACAAGCGTCAAAATCACTTTTTTGAGTATTCAGTAAATTGGCAAGTTGTTGTTCAGTGATGATGGGCGAAGTACACTGAATGACGTTTGCTTGTTCTGCGCCAATATCAATGATTTTGCTTTTTGCCCCAATCGCCGTCGTCAAACTCATATAATATTGCTCTCGAAGCGGATCTATCGGTGGGTTCGTAACTTGGGCAAATTGTTGTTTGAAATAATGAGAAAGGTGTTGGTGTTTTTTAGAGAGAATCGCCAGAGGAATATCGCTGCCCATCGAACCAATGGCTTCCTTGCCATTTTTAAGCATAGCAGCCACAATCAGTTTACTGTCTTCCTTGCCAAAACCAACGCTAATTTGCTTTTGCAGCAGTGGCATACTCAAAGGAAAATCAACCTTTTGTGTCGCTAAGTTCTTGAGATTAAGTGTATGATTTTGAATCCAAGTAGCATAAGGTTTTTGGGTGCAAATTTTGTTTTTTACAGCCTCATCAGAAATAATACACTTTTTTTCAAGATCCGCCACTAAAAGTTTACCAGGTTTTAATTTCCCTTTTTTAGCAATTAATTCGGGTGCAATTTCAATACAACCTGCTTCACTCGCAATAATGAGGTGATTGTCTTTGGTAACGACATAACGAGAAGGACGCAAGCCATTTCTATCCAAGGTCGCACCGATGATTGTACCATCCGTAAAACAAATCGAAGCGGGACCATCCCACGCTTCCATAATCGAATCGTGATACTGATAGAATGCCTTTTTATCGGCAGGCATCGCTTCATCATTTTGCCACGCTTCAGGAACCATCATCATCATCGTGTGCGGAATCGATCGATTTGTTTGTAAAAGAAAATTAACCGCATTGTCAAAATTTCCCGAATCAGAAATATGCGTATCACAAATTGGAAAGAGCTTTGATAAATCAGGCTGATCCTGAGCGATGTGTTCGACGTGTTTGATATATTTCTCTCTGGTTTTCCACCAATTCAAATTGCCTTGTAGCGTATTGATTTCCCCGTTATGAGCGATGCAATGAAACGGCTGTGCCAATTTCCATTTGGGAAAGGTGTTCGTTGAGAACCGACTGTGTACCATCGCTACTGCCGTCTTAAAATGGGGATTTTGTAAGTCCTCATAGTAATGGCGAAGTTGCGTAGCTTTAAGCATTCCTTTATACACAATTGTTTTGGAAGACAGGGAGGCAATATAAAAATCATCAACTAATTGAGGATACGTTTCATGTACTTGCTTCAAAATCAAAGAGCGCAAAAAATAAAATTGCTGTTCTAAATCATCAAGATTAAGCTCTTTTTGTTTAAAAAATATTTGTACAATATCGGGTTCTGTCGATAAAGCACTTTCCCCAATTTCTTGATTGTTGGTAACGACTGTGCGTTGATAAATAAGCTCAAAATCTAAGGCAATACTTTGTGCTTCTATAATCGTTAAACAATTGGCTTGCGCTTGTTTTTCCTTTGGTAAAAAGAAAACACCCACCCCATATTTTCCTTTTGGCGGAAGCGTTATCGCACTTTCTTTGCGGAATAATTCGTCGGGAATTTGCGTGAGTACGCCTGCGCCATCTCCCGTACTTTCCTCACAACCACACGCCCCTCGATGCTCCATGTTTTCGAGCATTGTCAGCGCATTAGCCAGAATTTTATGATTGGGTATATTGTCAATATTTGCATAAATTCCCACACCACATGAATCTTTTTCCAATTGTGGCGTATACAATCCCTTTTTTATTTTTTGCTCACCTTTTTTCATCATTCTCGTTTTAACAGCTTTATTATTTTCATGTTTTTTTAGGAGAGAATGGTCAAATCCTTCGTCGTTGCGTCTGGTCCTGCTATCCGTTCTTATGGCTTTAAGTATTAACCCAATAAAACAGGATAATACAACTACTTAAACTACAAAAACTACAAAAACCACTTAAACTATTTTGCCATACCACTACTATCAGGTCTATATTGCACTGACTCAACAGGAAAATATTGTTGTGAAAAAATATACTTTTAATAAGCGTTCCAAACCATCCTCGATAGTAGCGTTATAAGGGGCGTTGGCTTGCTACGAATGAAATGAGATAGTGTATGCCTTATAGTAGCGGATAGCGAGACCATGCGTTACAACGAAGCTGCATACTGTTCTCTCCAAAAAATAAAAATATTTACGAAGTTTATTTGCTCTAAAGTAAATTAAAAGATACAATGTTTTTCACCTTATTTCTTCTATATTGTGATTTTAAAAAACATGTTTGTTGTACTAAAATATTGATAATCAGTAAATTGTATTATTTTTTATATTATGGCTATATCAAAAACAAGCGAATTATTTAAATTAGTTAAATCTTTGACGAAATCAGAGAAAAGGTCGTTTCGTTTGTATGCAGAACGCATTCAAGAGAGCGAGACGCTTTTATATATGAAGCTCTTTGATATAATGGACAAGCAAAAAAAAATGGATGAAAAGTCCATAAAATCGAAAATGGACAATATTGGGGGTGTTAAATACTCCAATGTGAAACGACATTTGTACGAGCAAATTTTGGTAAGTTTGAGGTTGGTCAATAAATCTAAAAAACCAAATATACGCATTCGGGAATATTTAGATTTTGTATATCTGTTGTATGGAAAAGGGCTATATATGCAAGCTTTGCAACTCGTTGATAAAGCAAAAAAATTAGCTCGACAACACCACCTTGACCTTATCTTATTGACGATTATAGAGGTTGAAAAAGTGATTCACTCAAGGCATATTACGAGAAGTGAATCTGAACCGATTGAAGCTTTGATGGAAGAAGCTTTGGCGATTGATAATGCCTTGAGTATTCGGATTCAATTTAGTAATTTGAGATTGGCATTACACAATTTTTATGTACGTCAAGGGCAAGTATATAACAAAGAACAAGAAGCCGAATTTCTACAGCTCTTTGAACACAAAATGCCTACAGTCGTTCATACTCGATTGGGACATATGGAAAAAGTGCATTTGTATCAGTCCTATGTATGGTATTACTATCTTCTCAATGACTTTGACAATTGCTACATTTATGCCTTGAAGTGGGTGGAGTTGTTCAAACAAGAAGATGAATTAATTGCAAGAGACATTAATTTGTTTTTTCGAGGGTATCACTACTTGCTGTTATGTTTGTACAATCTCAATAAAGGCGAACAACACGCAGAATATCAAGCCGATTTAGAAAATTTTAGAAAAACAAAGTATCCTAAATTTAACGAAAATACAAAAATCATTTCCTTCTTATACGTTCATTTGGGGCGTCTCAACCAACATTTTTTAGACAAGACTTTTGCCGAAGGTGTGAAAGGTTCTAAGCGAACATTAAAACGATTAGAACGCTATACAGACAAAGTAGATAAACACAAAATAATGATTTTTTATTATAAAATAGCTTGGATGCATTTGGGAAATAAACAAGCAGATAAATGCATTGACTATCTACAAATGATTATAGACCTGACCAATCATTCCTTGAAAAACGACATTCAAGTATATACAAGATTGATGTTTTTAATGGCTCATTACGAATTAGAGAATTTTGATCTTTTGCCTTCTATCATCAAAAACTATCAACGTTTTTTTAAGAAAGTTGAATTTAATAATCAAGTAATTGCGAACATACTTAACTTCTTTAAAGAAGTCCTTAGAAAACCAGTAAGTGAAAGAAGAGAAGTCATTCAAAAATACTTGCTTGTTTTAAAATCCTTAGAAAGTAACAAATACGAAAAAAGAGCTTTTTTGTATTTAGATTGTATTGGCTGGTTGGAGTCTTTGACAAAATGATGATACAAGGTGTTTTTTCTTTGATAAACAATCAATCTTCTTTCATGAAAAAGTACAAAATAAAAAACACATTTTTTCGTTATTCGGTCAGGACAAAAGCTCAAATCTCATGAAAGAATCTCTAAAAGTAACCCCCATTCTAACCTACAATACGCCAAAGTATCCTGCCTATTACGAACCAAATCCTCTACAAATTCCCTCAAAAAAAGGCTCAAAGGTCAGCTTTTACAAAACGGCATTATTGGGGGTAATCGGATTGTTTTCCTTTAACAATGATGCAGAAGCCCAAACAAAAGAAAATCCCATCAAATTTGAAGAATTGGGTTTTCCACGTAGAGGCGGTATGTGTGGAACAGGTGCGCCAAAACGCTTAGACCGAGAATCCGCCGTTGCTATCATTGATTCTGTTTTTAGTGCAAACGCTGTTAAGCTACAAAAAGACTATGATTTTTCAAAAGGCGACGTAGTATTTAAAACAGGCGGATATAATCCAGAATCATGTATTTTGAAGCCATGAATGAAACCGTCATGGAAAAATCCATCGACTTTGTATGCAAACAAGCCAATAAATTAGTCCTTTCTTTCTTGCGTGGTGAACCCCTAATGGAAAAAAAGAAACTCTTTTATATCCAAGACGAATTCAAAAAACGTTTAGGCGACAAAGTAAAAGTCATCGCCCAGCTCTCCACCAACGGACTCTTGTTAACCGACAATTTCTTTCGTTGCCCAAGCCCTTGCCACTCAAGAAAAATAGCGATGTCTTGTATTTGCCCACTATCAAGGTTTAAAAAAATAAGGAGAGAACGGTGGGTTGCTCCGTCGTGCAGCATGCTCCTGCTATCCGCTACTATAGCCAAGAAACAACGCATCTATCAAGGAATTGTACAGAGAAGTCACGGCTTGTCCCAACTAAAACGACTTAAACGAAAAGAAGGCTATAACGCTACTATCAGGTCTATTTTAAAAGGACAGAACTTCTTAGAGGGAAGTTGCTTATAGGAGCAATCCCTTGTAGTTGCCCAATCGCCATATAATAAAAAAATGTGTAGGATTAATCCCTAAAAATAAGCCCACAACAACCTGAAAAATCCCAACAAAACCTTATCTTTGTCCCACCAATTAAAAAAAGTAGACAACGGTAAAGACCGTGAAAAATAGACCCGATAGTAGTGGTATGGTGGCGTTTGTGTGTAGGGGCAGACCCATGTGTGTCTGCCCACAGCGTTGTAGGGGCAATCCCTTGTGGTTGCCCAATCGCCACCATAAGAACGAATAGCGGGACCATCCATCACGATGAAAGACCAACCGTTCTCTCCAAAATAAAAAAATAATGAAACAACAAAAAGTCGTATTAGTCGAAGGCTGTCGCACCCCATTCCTCAAATCAGGAGGCGCATATATGGACTTAATGTCCTACCAACTCGGAAAATATGCCATCAAAGGACTCCTTAACAAAACGCAGATTGAGCCCAACATGGTAGATCGAGTAATCATGGGAACCGTCGTATCCAATCTCAAAACAAGCAATGTCGCCAGGGAAGCAGCCCTCGCAGCAGGATTGTCAAGCAAAACCGCATGTCATACCGTAACACAAGCATGCATCTCCGCCAATAGAGCGATTGCTACCGCCTATCTCGAAATATTTGCAGGACAAGCCGATATGATCATTGCAGGAGGCGTAGACAATACCTCTGACACGCCCATTACCTACAAAAAAGAGATGCAAAAAAAGCTTTTCGGAGCGCAAAAATTGAAATCAACAACGGATTTCCTGAAATTTGCCACGACTTTACGTCCAACAGATTTTGCACCAGAACGCCCCAAAGTAGCAGAGTTTTTGACGGATCGAGTGATGGGGGAGGACTGTGATATTATGGCAGCACGATTAGAAATAAGCCGAGAAGACCAAGACAACTTTGCGGTACGTTCTCATCATATGGCAGCAAAAGCATGGGAAGAAGGACATTTGGCAAAAGAAGTCGTACCTGTAGCAATACCACCAAACTTTGATTTGATCGCCAAAGATGATGGCGTAAGAGGCGATTCTTCTATTGACAAAATAGCGACTTTACGACCCGCCTTCGACAAGAAATTTGGAACGCTCACCGCCGCAAATTCGTCTTTCTTATCTGACGGAGCAGCAGCCGTTTTATTGATGAGCGAGGACAAGGCAATAGAATTAGGCTTAACCCCCAAAGCAGAAATCATTGACTTCGTATTTACTGGACAAGACTTGGATACAGAATTGTTATTAGGCCCTGCTTACGCAGTCGCCAAATTATTTGAACGCAACAATATGGGATTTGATGACATTGATGTTGTAGAATTTCACGAAGCTTTTGCAGGGCAAATTCTATCGAATATCAAGTGTTTGGCTTCCGACGAATTCGCCCAAGAACATTTAGGACAAGACAAAGCAGTAGGCGAAGTTCCAATGGAACGCTTTAATTTATGGGGCGGTTCTCTATCCATCGGACACCCATTCGGCGCAACAGGCGCAAGGCTTTTAACCACCACTGCCAATCGACTAATTCACGAAAAAGGAACATATGGCGTCTTAGCAGCCTGTGCCGCAGGCGCACACGGACACGCCATGTTAATTCGCAGTTATTAGTGAAGGGGCGAGTGACGGGTGACAGGTGGCGAGTGAAAATACCTGTCACCGTCACAAAATACTCATCACAAAACACCCATCACTCGTCACTCGTCACCCGTCACCCGTCACCCGTCACCCGTCACCCGTCACCCAAAATAAAATAAAAAAAATGAACCAAGAAGATTATTTCCAAATAGAAAATAAAGAAGGCATTTGTACCATATGGATTGATAATAAAATAGATGGTATAAACATTGTATCCCCTAATCTCATTTCACTGATGGAAGAGATGCTGCCTAAAACACTAAACAATCCAGAAGTAAAATCCATTATTTTCATATCTCGCCAAAAAGATTTTATGGCAGGAGCCGACATCAAAGGATTTGAAATCGAAAAAGAAGGAGAATTTGAGCCAATCCAAAGGAAAGGACACAAATTATTACAGATTTTAGAAGACAGTCCCAAACCCGTTTTGGCAGCGATTCATGGAACCTGTTATGGTTTAGGATTAGAATTGGCTTTAGCCTGTCATGCCCGTATCGCTTCCAATGCGCCCCGTACCAAACTCGCTTTGCCCGAAGTGAAAATAGGCATCTTACCAGGTGGAGGCGGAACACAGCGATTACCTCGTTTGGTCGGCATCCAAAAAGCATTGGACATGATGCTTACAGGTAAAAATATCTATGCCTATCAAGCCAAAAAAATGGGCTTAGTCGATGAAGTTGTAGATCCAAACAAATTACACCAAGCAGCAAAAATAATGGTGCGAAAAATGCGCCACAAAAAAATAGAGCGAGCATCAAAATTATCAGTAAGCGAACGAGCTTTAGAAGCAACCGCAGCAGGGCGAAACATTTTATTCAGCCAAGCCAGAAAGATGGCAAATAAAGAAGCAAGAGGCAACTATCCTGCCGTTCCGTCGATTATTGATTGTGTAGAAGCTGGTTTTCAAAAAGGAATCGAAGCAGGCTATGAAAAGGAATTAGAACTTTTTGAAAAATTATTGTTGAGTCCACAAAGTGGCGGTCTAAGAAATCTTTTCTACATTATGACCGAAAACAAAAAACGAGAAATTCCAGAAAAACCCTTACAAACGTTGGGCATGATTGGAGCTGGTTTTATGGGGAGTGGTATTACTGAAGTAAGCGTCACCAATGGCATTGATGTGTACCTAAAAGACATCAACTACGCAGGCATTTCAGCAACCCAAAAAGCAATTTGGAAAGGACTACAAAAGAAAGTCAAATACAAAACGATGCGGGCATTGGAGGCAGAACAAGTGATGGGACGCATTCAAGGTCGATTGACTTATGATGATTTTGATAGAGCCGATATTGTCATCGAAGCAGTTTTAGAAAAAATGGACTTGAAAAAACGCATCATCGACGACATCCAAAAACATTGCCGAACCGATGTAATTATTGCCACCAATACCTCTGCCTTGTCCGTCACAGAAATGGCAGAATACGCCAAACGATCTGATAAAGTAATCGGCATGCACTACTTTTCACCCGTTCCCAAAATGCCCTTATTAGAAATTGTCAAAACAAAATATACTTCATCAGAAGTCATCAAAGCGTGTTATGATTTTGGGGTACGACAAGGAAAAACGGTAATCGTCGTAAAGGACTGCCCAGGCTTTTACGTCAATCGAATCTTAATTCCTTACCTCAATGAATGTTTATTGATGGTCGATGAAGGCATTCCTTTTGAATTGATAAATGAAGCGATGGAAGAGTTAGGTTTTCCCGTTGGTCCGTTTAAATTACTGGATGAAGTGGGCTTAGATGTCGCCTCTCACGTCGTAGAAACAGGCAAAAAAGCGGCAAGTAATCGTCCCGATTTTCCTGTAAATTTATCCATTTTGGATATGTACGAGGAAGGTTTCTTGGGCAAGAAAAACAAAAAAGGCTTTTTCCTATACGATGACAAAGGCAAACGCACTGGCTTGAACGAAGATGTTTATCGTTTCTTTAAAGGCGACGGAAGTGGCACTTTAGACAAAAAAGAAATCCAAGCAAGAGCCTTATTTATGATGTTGAACGAAGCCTTAATGTGTTTAGACGAAGGCATTATTGATTCCGAAAAAGCAGGTGATACAGGAGCCGTTTTTGGTATAGGCTTCCTTCCATTTACAGGCGGACCTTTCCGCTTTATGCGCAATTATGGACACGAAAAATTAGCACAAGCCTTCTCAAGTTTGACCGAAAAATACGGCAAACGCTTTGAAGCATCAACGATGGTCGCACAGATGTAAGAAGTAGGTAGTATTTAAACTAAAAAAGAGTTATTTTAGTTTAAAAAGACGACATAATACTTTAGGCCTTACAGAAAAATTGTACGTGCAATTTTTCTGTAAGGAATGGTTGAAAAATAAAGTGAATAATTTTAGCAAAGAGCTTTTTTGATAGATGATTGGAACGCCGAATCGGGCAAAAACGTAGGGGCATTATTAAGGAGTTTTTACACAAAGGTACAGACCCCATAAAATAGACTCGATAGTAGCGGAATGGCGAGAATGTATTCGCCATATTAGCGGATAGCGAGACCCTGCGTCACGACGAAGCAATCCGTCCTCTTACCTACTAATTTTAAACAAAACAATACAAGTATTGTTTTATAAAAAAAATCCCATGAAAAAAATATTATCACTCTTATTATTGTTGGTTGTGACAGCAACTCAAGCGCAAGATGTCGATGTCTATGCATTGTACTATGATTTTAGTGTAGGGCAGGAATATTTGGTGGATATTGATCCTTATACTGCCACTTATGAAGTGGTCGATACATTGGAAAGTGTGGAGGCTGTTGTCGTCGGTTCTTCCTCTTTTGACCACGCACAACAACGATACATATTTGTCGGAAATGACAACCAGAATGAGACTCGTTTGTACAATATTGATGTATTAATACCCGAAATTATTAGCGACCTTCCATATGAAGGATTTGAGAGCGTCGTAGATAGTTTTACGTTTACAGCAATACCGATAGAATTGGAATATGATATGCAATATGATGTCTTGTATGGGCTGGTGTACACCAATAATATCGAGAGCTTTGTCAGTGTTGATGTCGAGACGGGAGCCGTCACCTTTATTGCAGAAATACCTGGCGTACAAGCCGTTTTTCTCAATACCTCTACTTTCAATTCCAATGATGGAGAATATATGTTCTTAGGCGTTGATGCACAACAAAATGGACGATTTTATACGATTGATGTAACGGATGGAAGCGTGTTGAGCAGTCCCATGTTGGGGGATGAAATAAGCAATAATGAGATGTATTATGACAACAAAACGCAGCAAGTTTACGCCTTAGCAAGAGAAAATGCTACTGCCCCTTATGGCGATTTGCGTTTAGTGACGATTGATCCTGCCACAGCGAATACAACGGTTGTTGGTGTCATTCCTAATGTTGAAGCATATGCATTGGGCGGTGCGACGTACATTCAGGATTCCAGCCAATTTGTGTTTATAGGATATGATTCTAATTTTGATCAAAGAATGTATGTCGTTGATGGACTAACAGGCGATTTGGTCGCCAACGAAACTTTAAGCGAAAACTTTATAGAAGTGCAATGTGACAATACTGTGTTTGCCAATAAATTTTACAACAAAGAAACAACAGGACTTGCCACCATCAACCCAGATCAATTAAATGTCTTGAGCAATGACGGCACAAAAATAACGAGCATATCACCCAATCCTTTTTGGGGAGATTTAGAAATTGTCATTCCTGATGGTTGGGGTGCAATCAAAGACCCAAGACGCATGAGAGTGTACAACACAACAGGACAATTAATCTATGAAAATACCTTTGTCAATCAAGCATTTACCACAAATGACCTAAGCGATTTGCCCAATGGCATTTATATCGTAAAAGTCGCTGCTGGAACAGAAAGCTTTGAAACAAAAATCGTTAAGAAGTAGTTGGGGGATTAGTGTATTAGGAATTAGGGAATTGGGATATGCGAATCAAGAGCGTTTCAACCATTTAAAATAGCCTCGATAGTAGTGTTATACCAAAACAGCGTTGGCGGAATGGCTCGGTAGAGACGTTGCGTTGCAACGTCTAAGGCTGGCCTGAAATGGCTTTTGGTATAGTAGCGGATAGCGAGACCCTGCGTGACGACGAAGCCCCAAACCTTTCGCTCCAAATTAGAAAAAAAAGTTTACCAATATCCCTTGTCTCTAGTCACTCATCACCAGTCACTCACCACTTGTCACCAGTCACATCACTTCAACTTATACCCAAACCGAAATCCCATTGTCACACTCGGAAGAATATGATCGCCCGCAGCAGGTATAAAATTAATGCCCTGTGTCTCAGATACAAAACCATCATTTATATCATCTTCCTCCAAACCAATATGGCGACGATGAATCCAGCGAACACCCAAACCAAAATAAACATCTGTATAAAGCTTATCAGTAAAAAAAGAAAGCATCCCAAACTTAAAGTGTGTTGCCAAAGCGGTATGATTGACCTTGTAATCAATTAATTCCTCATATAATCCCTCTTGGCGAGTGACCCATTCGTCCTGATTTTGACGATAATATTTGTACATCAAATCAAAAGCAAAATACTTAGGACTCTTCTTTTGTTTTTTGCTATAAAAACGAATTTCAGCCCTTGTTTTTGGCCCCCAAAAAGGAGCATTATTATTAAGACCCGTCCAAAGATTGGAGATTAAACCTGCTTCAAAACTAAGGTTAATTCGGTCATTTAAACTGCGTTCATATCCTATTGGAATAGAAGGAGTTGAGGTAAATAATTCTAAAGGACTAACTTTAATGGCGGCTTTAGGAGGAGCATTAAATTTACTGTCTTTTACCGTTTCTTCTTCTTGCGCCATTAAGGAAAAAGAACTAATAAAAAAAAAGAAAATATATATTATTTGTTTCACTAAATTCTTTTTAAAAATTCAAAATATCTATCGTCGAAATTAATTGAGGATCATAAGGATTGCTTAAATCATACTGATATAAATTTTCAGGTCCCACCAACATAATTCGGTTTCCCTGTGGAATTACATCGTTCACATGAAGCCCTGATATTTCGGCGACGAACTCAAGTTGTTGAGGATTTTTGGCATTCAATACCCGAAAACCCGATTCACCGTCACACACCACCAACATAGAATCCACCAATCCCAATCCATGAGGATTATCAAAGAAGTAACTGCCAATAGGCTGAGGATTATTGATATCAGAAATATCCAAAACATCCAAAACATTAAGGTCATTGGTAAAACGACACTGGCGACCAGAACGCAAAGTTACAAAAGCCACAGAATCATTCGCTACCACAGGATCACAAGATTCGATATGCTGATAATCAGAAATAAAAACAGGCTGTGCCTTATTGCTGATATTATAAATAAACATCCCCGATTCCGATCCAATAAACAAATGATCTTTATGCCGAAACAGGGTCTCAATTCCAAAACCAACCTGTTGTTCATTGATCAAAGTCGGCTGATTCGTCTGCGTAATATCAAAAACTTTAAGGTCTTCATTATCCACAACATACAAATAATTTTCGACGATACTAAACTGCGCCAAAGATCCCCCTTGACCTGTATTGCTTTCAGAGACGGAAGCATCATCTTTCGCACATCCCCCCCAAATAAAAACAATACTAAATAAAATAAAACTTATATAATTTCTCATCTTGTCATTTTCTAATTTAATTTATCACCCGTCACCCGTCACCCGTCACCCGTCACCCGTCACCAAAAAACTATCTCCGACACTTAGGATTTTCCAAAGAAGTCTCTTCCCAACCGATTACAAAACCCTTAGTAGGATCGACACACTCAAAATACACACCATCTGCCAAAATCGGATATGCCCGATTCGTCACATCATACGTATTCGTCGCCCGACTCACTACCTCCACATTCATCGGATCACTAATATCAATCGCTATCAAATCAGGCCCATTATCCGCATACATAATATTGTCTTTAATCGCAATATCCGTATTCGCAGGAATATGAATAAAGCCAACTTTCACAGGATTACTCGGATCACTATTATCCACCACATGCACCCCTTTCAGCCCATCATTCAAATAAATATAAGGCGGTTTCGCATAAATTTTGCCCAAACTTTCCGTCGCAATCGGCGGACCCGCATAAATATTTTGCAATTCAGGGAGTGTCGCATACACAGGCTTCAAGCCATTTATAACCGTATCAACCTCATCGTTCTGATTACAAGCAAAAAAGCCCAACAAACCAACAAGCAAAAGTATCTTTTTCATCAAATTATCTTTTTTATATATTTTCTTTAGGAGAGAACGGTGAATTGCTCCGTCGTCCCGCATGCTCCCGCTATCCGTTCTTATGGCTTTCACTGGTCATCGAGTGGAGTCAAGATGCAACCACAAAAACTACAAAAACCACTTAAACCACAAAAACTAAAAGCCATACCACTACTATCGGGTCTATCTTACAAGGACAGAACCTCTACAATAATAAGCAGCATCTCCTAAACTCATCACACAATGTAATAAAATAATACATTTCTACTGTAGAAACGAGAGAAATAGTTAAAGCGTTGCCTGAAATCCCCTATCTTAGCAGCCAAAAAAACAAAGAAATAATGCATATAGACATCATTACCGCCGTACCAGAACTATTAGAAAGCCCTTTGAGCCATTCCATTATGCAAAGAGCCAAAGACAAAGGACTATTAGCAGTAGAACTCCACAATATCCGAGAATTTGGGATGAATGCCTACAACCAAATAGACGACTATCAATTTGGTGGAGGCGCAGGCATGGTCATGATGATAGAACCCATAGACAAGTGCATCACCAAACTACGAGCAAAACGAACATATGACGAAATCATATATATGACACCCGATGCCGAAATCTTCGATCAAGGCATGGCAAACGAACTATCTCTACACAAAAACCTCATCATTCTCTGCGGGCATTACAAAGGCATTGACGAACGTATACGAGAACACTTCATTACCAAAGAAATCTCCATAGGCAGCTACGTTTTATCAGGCGGAGAATTAGCCGCCGCCATCGTCGTCGATGCCGTCGGGCGATTACTACCAGGCGTCCTAAACAACGAAAGTTCCGCCTTATTCGACTCCTTCCAAGACAACCTTTTAGCCCCACCCGTCTACACCCGCCCAGCCGAATACAAAGGCATGAAAGTACCAGACGTTTTAATCTCAGGACACACCGCCAAAGTAGAAGCATGGCGATTAGAACAGTCCCTCAAAAGAACCCAAGAGCGACGACCTGATTTGTTGGAGGATTAATAACGCCCCTTTCGTCCCCTAAAATCGTCCCTTTCGTCCCCTCTAATTTACCAATATATGAAACAATTCACCTACAAAGATTCGCTACTTACTATATACTGCCCCAAGCTCGCCAATGAAGAAGCTTTTGAAATTGCCATTGAAAATGCGTGTGCAGCAATCAAAGTTTATAAAGGAAAGTTCTTTATAGAGTTTGGCAACGAAGAGGAAGAATCTATTGATTTTTGGGAAAAATTAGTGGAAGACCCCAAACGCTATCCGCTTGGAGCAAAATATCTATCAGCTTGTATGGAGCGATTGAAAGAAAATGAATATCTCTTTGAAGATGAATGTCCTTTGGGTAGTTATGTAGCGTACAAATTGGCACTGACAGATAAATATTTTTTACCATATTATGCCGAATTATTGGGGCATTGGGATATGGATCACGAAGTAGAAGAAATTGAATACATTAGTGAAATCGCAGAGCATCATGGATGATGTGAAGGCGTTGGAGATATTATCATTGCCCGTGCTTCGGTAGGCTGTGGACAATATGGTTCTGAGCAATTAGATAATTTTGAAAACTTCATCAGGACACACAATGAACCATTAGTGGAAAGTCCTTTTTTTATAAAATTGTTCAAGGCGATAGTCAAAGAATATGGAAGTGGTAAATATGGACGTGCTATTTGGGATGGCAACCAACAAGAAGCCGAAAATCTTTTTGGAGGAATGGCGACAGAAGCCATTGAAGTAAAAAGAAAAATAGAGGAAAATGACCCTACCCAAAAAAGGATTTAGAAAAATAACGGTAAACGACATTATGTACCAATACAAAGTTACAGGAGAAGACTATGGTATAAATGTTTTAATAGGGTTGCCCAATATCAATGGACAGGTGCTTATAGTGGATTTTACCTATAATTATAAGTGGATAACGAATTTTTATGAGGAGGATGTGCGAGTAAGTTGGAGTCTGGAGCAAAAAACCATCATAACGCCAAAAATAATTAGATACACTATTTTTTTTGCGCTCAAAAATGGTTGGAAACCCAAAGAGCATTTAAAACCATTATTCTTTAGAGACATTGAGAACGATATTGAATTGGAAATAAAGAAAGAAATGCCATTCCCCATTCTAAAAAACAAACAAGTTGTTACGGCTTTTGAATACATCATTCCTGCTGAACGGTCAAACGTAAATCTCGAACCATACACGGGGCAAGTAGCAATGTATAAGCAATTTGAAAATAAGAACGAAGCATTGACCTTTGCTAAAAAAATGATACGTAAAAAACCGACCTTAGTTTGTTGGATTTTGAGGGGACGGAATGAAGCCATATTTTATGTGACGAAAGACGATGTAAAAGCCTTTGCATAAGCCGTACTGTCCATCCAAAATAGCCCCGATAGTAGCGTTATAGCTTACGCTGGTACTGTAGTTCTTAGTGCCGTAGTTCTTGGTTTGGTTCTTCTGTGATTTGTGGTTTTCATAAGCTATAGTAGCGGATAGCGGGCCTTCCTGTCACGACGAAGCATTTTACAGTGCGCTCCTTATTAGACCGCTTCGTTGTGGGATTGGTGTATTTGTAGATTAGGAATTAGTCTCTTTATTTGTAAATCAGTGAATTAGTTAATCAGGCTCTATAGCACCAAGAACTAAGTACCTATTTATTCAGCAAAGTCGAAATAAAAAACCACAGCACCAAACATTGAGCGCAGCGAAAATGAAAGGATAAAAAACCACAGCACCAAGAACCAAGAACTACAGCACCAAGAACCTACTTCTTCAACCCAATAATCCGCTCTATATCCCAGATATTCATAAAGCCAAAACCCCAATTGTTCTCCTTGATTTGGGCTTCTTCTCGTTTCCAAAAATGGAGGTTGGAGACGGTGTATAGATAACCGAACTGATAAGCGGTATGTCCAGGTCTTTTAGTGGTGAGCAAAGGGAGGTCGTAGGCATAATGTTTTTCTCGTCGCCTGACAATTTGTAGGGCTTGATTTCTGTATTGGGAGGCTTCCTGTAAAGATGGCTCAAAGGTACGCTGCTTGTTTCGGGTGGCAGTTCCTTTGCGGTGTTCAAAAATGGCATTTAGACAGTGATGGCGATGCATCACCCTGAGTTGGGTAATGTACAAACCGTCTAAAAGTTCGGCATAAATTAGCTTTTGGGGCATGGTGGGAAATTGTAAATACAGGATGTCCGTTAAAACGCTGTCATACGCTTCCCCAAATTCTCGTAGCGGTATAATCACTGATGTTCTCAAGCTATCTAAAATATAACCATCGGCTTTTTGGTACAAATCTTTGTATCGCCAATGGGGACGAGGGTGAAATTCTTTGGCAAACATTTTGGGTACTTCGTCCATCACAGATTGCGCCACAACATAGCGTATCAACTCTTGATCTTTAAGGTATTTTTGTTGGAGATGTAGGATTTTTTCAATACCAACGAGGGCTTCGTCATTGCTTAAAAGCATTTTTAAACCGTCTAAGGGTTCTACATTTTTGCCATAATTCCACGACCATCGAGCAATCGACCAATCCACCAACCAATAGCTCCATTCCCAACCTGACGAAAAGGTAAGGTGCCCTGTTATGCCTTTTTCTTCAGCCAATAAAATATCGTTCAAACGAGCCGATAAATACGGGAGTAGTAGCATTGGAACGGAGTTGTCGAAAGTAACCCAATACGCTGATTCTGGAAAATACCATGTCTCTCGTTTGGTTTTTTCTTGTTCCATCAACTCAAGCATATGTTGTAGATTCTTATTGCCATAAACGGGGGCTTTGTCTTCGGCAACTTCGTAAAACATAACGGTATGAATCATCACACCTCGTTGTGGGTCTTTGACTTCTTCTTCATCTTTTCCGCCATAATTAAGCACTTCTTCGCCTTTTTTGACCACATGCGCTCGTCCCATAATTTTGGCTTTGTTTTCGCTCGCCCAATCCAAAATTACTTGCTGTAATAGTTCTCGTTGTTTTTTGTTGCCACTGGTGTATTCGGTAGAGGATAATTCGATGTTGTAGACGTCCCAATTGGCTTGTGCTAAGGAATCTAAACGAGTGACAATCTGTTTGTCTTTTTTCTCAAAAGAAGTCGGTTTGTTTTCATACAACCTAAAAGCCCGTTGTTGAATCATATGCAGCGAAATATCAAGCCCCATAACGATGCCTCGTTGATGTGCATAGTCCACGAATTTTTTGGCATAAGGCAACCAAGCATCTAAATTTATACTGCTCAATAAATTGAACTCAAAGTAATTTTGTCCATTGCGAGCCAACCAGTCAATATACTCAAAAACCATTTTTTGACCATCGGGGTGTTCGGGATCTAAGAGGGCTTCCGTCAATTCAATGGGATGCATGGTGTGTAAATGAAACCCTCGTTTGTTAAAGCGTTCTTCTCCGATCCATCGCCAATATTTTGGTAAAGACCATTCTTCTATGGAAGGCACAATCATTTTGCGAGGATGATAAAAACGGAATCCTAATTTTTCTTGCAATAAGGCATACAAAGCGGCTGAAATACCTTCGTAAGAATCAGTCATTAAGTCTAATTCAATACGTCCATCTTTTTTCAAAGATTTCCACTCAAATTTTGTAGAAGGATAATAGAAAAAAGGAACGCCTGCATCGTTTTTTTTGTGCCTGATTTTGTCAAATTTGGCAAGTGTTGGTATTGGCAAATTAATCTGTATATCTGCTTTCTCACTATTTAACCGAACGTTGCACGCACATGCCTCTGCCAATAGTTTTTGTACATCACTAATCGCTAAAAGGGTCACAGGTTCCTTAATCACTTCTTTGGGCGCATTAATCGAAATAGAGGTCGCTGAAAGTAGTGTCGGTACTGTTATTGTCAATAGGAACGAGAACAACGCATAATGCCATATTTTTATCACCATATCCTTTTCTTCGTTTTTCTTTTTCGTTTGGGTTGTTTAAGTCGTTTTTTAGTGCCGTAGTTTTTGGTGCTGTAGTGCTGTGGTTTTTTGTACTCTCTGTTTTCACATCTCTATTCTGACAGCGAAGCGGTCTGAAAAAATCTGTGTAATCCCAAAAATCCCTAAAAATTCGTGATTCAAAGGCCTTGTAGTTTGGAGAACTACCGCACCAAGCACCAAGCACTTACTTCGGATGATACGTTTTCACCCCATTTGCCCGAATGGTTTTTTCGTCTAAAGAGACGTTTTTTGTTTTTTGTTGTGTGTATAGCTCCATTTGAGACGTATAGTGTGGATGGTCTGGTTTGGAACTGTTGCCAAAGAGATTGACGGTTTCTAAGGATTCTAAGCCTTTTTCCCCATATTTGGCGTACATAATAAAGGTGTCTCCATGACGCATTTTGATTTTTCCTTTTTTGTATTCCATCGAATGACAATTTGCCAACGTTTGACCGCTTCCGAACATGGGGAATTCCTTGTCACCTCTCGCCATTTTTTGGATTGTGCCCAATTCCACTTCTAATGTTCCATAGTGTTTAAGTAGGAATTTTCTGGCAAAATTAAGAGCATCGCCTATTGTTTCTTCTGAAAGGGTATTGTCATGTACCGTCAAATCTTTAAAAATTTGTTGTTCCATGTACAGGGTGAATAGTGCCACAATGGCCGCCTGTTTGTTGTGAATATCCATACTTCTATCCCATTTGTCTACAACAGCTTTTATATCTGCAAATTCTGGACGTTGAAGCAGGGTGAAAATTTCATTTAGATTGCTTGCTTGACGGAAGTTGAGGTCTGTGCTGTGATACGCATGGTCTTCTCTAATCTTTCGGACATCTTCAAAGCTCACTTTGTTGTATTGGGCAATCAGTTCCTTAAAACGTTTGGCACGAGCAGTATTGCTCGTCATAATGCCGAAGCTTTTAGGGTAATCTTCTAATTTTGGGTTTTCGGCTGCTGCGGTACAATCTAAAGGCGTATTGTTACAATTGAAAAGGTAGCCTGCTTTTGGATTTTTGACATAAATTAGCTCTTCCAACGGAGCAACTTTATCACCATCCCAAAGCGTTTTAGACGTATTGCCAGGCAAGATTCCCTGCCAATCGTAGGATTCATCTCGAATCGGCAACAAACCATTACTCATATGCATAATATTGCTTTCAAAATCGGCATATGTAATCGTTTGAGAAGCAATTCCCTGTATTTCCAAAGCCTTCCAAAACTCGTCATAATTGGTCGCTTTTGCCATTCTATACCATTGTTCCACTTGTCTAATATTACAAAAAGAATTGTTTCGGAAAGCATAATAGCCTGTTTTATTTTTTAATGCAGGGCCATATTTACTGATATAATATTTCCTTTTGACGGGAATTGTGATGCCTGCTATTTTTACTTTAAGTTTGGCGACTTTTTCTTCTAATTTGATCCATTCGCCATCATATTTGTACTGATTTTTTTTGGAAGGATGCATTTCCAAAGCGTAAATATCGCTGTAGTCTTCGGCATTAACCGTATGCGTCCAGCCCAAGTATTTGTTTGTTCCAATTACAGGAACAACACCGCCACCCGTAAAAGTAACCCCAAAGAACTCAAGCCCTTCTTTAGAATGTACACTCAATTCCCAAAAATTAATCGGGCCTTCTGTGGGCAAATGAGGATTGGCAACCAAATACGTTTTACCATCCGTTGTTTTATTGGGACTATACGCCATCACATTAGAGCCTGCGCTTCTAAAATCAGCTTGGTCTTCATACATATCCATCTTATTGCCAACAATCCTTGCTAAATCCAAAAAACCGTAATTCATTAAGACAAAAGTATAAGTGTACAGTTTTAAAACGTCCGTCTTCTCTATAGGAAAAAAGCCTTTGATAAGCACTTCAGAAGGATGTGTCGCTGCATAGTTGTTAAGGGCTTCCGTGTAAGCGACAATCAAGGCTTCTACTTCGGGCTTCATATCTTTGTCATAGCGTTCCTGAATAAACTGATCTATTTGAAAGATTTCTGCTATAAAATCCCTCGCAACGCCTGCTTTGCCTGTCAAACTTCCTGCTTTTCCTTTCAATACCGCAAAGTGTTTCTGCATCATATTGAAATGATCTTCGCACTGCGCCCAACCAATGCCATACACCGCCTCCGCATCTGTTTCTGAAAAGATATGAGGCACACCATATTCATCCCTCACAATCTCAATATTCTCAACATTGATTTGTGCTGTTATGGGTAAAAAACTTAATATACTTAAAATAAATATGCTAAAGCAACTTTTTTTCATGGAAATTTAATGTTTGTGATGACTGCAAAATTACGAAATTTGATTGAATCAATAGCTGATTGAGCGGTTGAATCTATTTAAAATAGCCCTGATAGAAATGGTATGGCAAGTAGTTTATGTGGTTTTTGTGGTTTGTGTAGTTTTTGTGGTTGTAGCATGATTTGTGGTTCTTTTACTTGCCATAAGAATGGATAGCAGGCCCAGACTGCACGACGAAGCACCATACCTTTCGCTCCTTATTTTTAGTATTTTAGGTATTGGTGTATTAGGCTCTATAGAAACCTTTTCCCTAACCACAAAGCCTTTGAATCACGGATTTCTATGGATTTTTGGGATGACACGGATTTTTTAATAACATAAAAAAACCAAGAAACATAGAGAACCACAGCACCACAGCACCAAAACCAGGATTACACAGATTTTTTAGGAATACAAACTACAAAAACCACAAAAACTACTTAAACTACAAAAACTATAAAAGGCAAAAATTAAGCCACCTCTGCATTCCCATTAATTTCTCGAATAATATGAATGATTTTCGTCGCATCATTGTCTTCAAAAACGCCCAAAAGCCCCTGATCGTTCGTGTCCGTAAAAGGAGATTCAAAAAGCATTTTAGGTTCAATCATGCCATTTTGCGTGAGATGCTTGATAATTGTGTTCAGAAAGTTCATTTGATTGGCGGTGAGGGTATTGCTTTTTTGTAGAAACTCTGCAAAAGCTTGTTGGGCTGAGGCGACATCTAAGCCCACGATTTCTCGTACAAATTTACTCAATGACAACTGGGCATATTGGTCAAAATCGGCTTTTGTACCTCGTTCCTCACCGTCAAAAAGGATTTCTTCTAATAACTGCAACTCTTGGTACGTAATGGGCTGATTCGTAGAGAGTTTGGAGATGGTGAGTTGGTGTTTGTTTTCCTCTATAAAGCGTTCTACCCGTTTTCTATACGTCTCATTGCTGTAGGTTGCTAAGGGTTTTCCTTCTGTAAGAACAATCTCTGAATCTTGTATATTGGTATAAATAGGTACTTTGGAATTTTTGTCCAAATACTTCATTAAATCCCTGATTTCTGTTCGTATGGCTTCTATTTTACTTTGTGTGAGCGTCTTATAAAAATCGGGATCTTTTAGGCTTTCTATCCTTTTTTTGGCTTTTAGAACGTCGGGAACGCTGTATTTTTTGCTCAATCCCTCTGCAATATTCATCAAATTGTTGTGAAAGCGTCCTTCTGAACCAGTAGGCAAGAGATTCGCTATTTGTAATTTGAGCATCATTAAGTCAAAATAACGGACTTCTTCTTTGACGGCTTCGGGTTGGGGGAGTGCTGCAATATGCTGTTCTATGTCATCAACATCATCATTGCTCAAATTGTTCCAACGACTGCGCTCTTTGAACTCATCGACGTAGCGAGCATGCATCTTTACCCTAAAATCTTGGGGACTCAGTTCGGCGGTGGCTTGGTGGAGGCGGTCTAACAAGGCTTTGGCTAAGGCGAGGTTTTCGGTTTCGCCTGTTTCCGTCAATAAGCGGCTTAGTTGCAGACGGGCTTCAAAGGTTTGTTGGGTAATGGGCTTCGCTGCCTTGCCTTCTTTTTTATTTTTGGTTTGGTCAAAAAACTCGAAATTCTGGCAGACATCAAAAATCAAAAAGTATTCTTTGGGTTGGTCTGGACCAAATACATCGGGACAAAGGCGGGTCCCTCGCCCTATCATTTGCCAAAATTTGGCAGGAGAACGGACGACTTTAAAGAAAATCAAATTTAAGACTCTTGGCGCATCGACACCCGTATCCATCATATCCACCGACACAGCTATTTGGGGCAAATTCTCCTTATAATTGTTACAAAAGGCTTCTATACTACTTTGGGCATGCGAGACTTTGTTGTGGATGCTTTGGATAAAATTCGAGGGATGGTCGGGATAGCGTTCTTCAAAACATGCTACGATGAAATCGGCATGTTTTTGATTGACGGCAAAAATGATGGTGCGTCCGATTTTGTCTCCACCTTCTATTTTTAAGCCATTTTCCATAAAGGCGTCTAAGACTTTATAAACCGTATCTTTATTGAACAGCCATTTGTTCATGGCATTGGCTTCGATTTCTTCGGGGAAAATACCTGTGGTTGTGTCTCTAAAGGTTTCTTCGTATGTTTCTTTTTCTGCTTCTGAAAGGTCTTTGTACTGTATTCCTTCTCGCAAAAAGTCGGTAGAAACGTCTAAGTTTTTGTAGGTTTTTAAAAAGGTCGGAACGGCTTCTTCTAAATTGTACTCAAAGGTCGGGTCGGCATCACTACAACCAAACAACTCAAACGTATTGTGGTCGATGCTGTCTTTGGGCGTGGCAGTCAAACCCACAATCAAGGCGTCAAAATAATCAAAAATAGCTTTATAACGATTGTAAACGGAACGATGGGCTTCATCGACAATAATCAAATCAAAATGACCGACGCCATACAAGCGTTTACCCGTCGTGGCAATGTCATCTATGCGATTGAGCATGCTTGGGTACGTACTAAACACCAATCTCGTCGTATCATTCTCTTTTTCTTCGGTCAAATTAATTGCGGAGAGGTTCGGTAAATAGTCGTTGTAATTGCTTTTCGCTTGGCGAACTAAGGCGTTTCTATCCGCTAAAAATAACACTCTTTTTGCCCAATTGTGCTTCATCAACACTTCCACCAAAGCGGCAGAGGTTCGGGTTTTTCCGCTTCCTGTTGCCATCACTAACAAGACGTTGCGTCGGTCGCCTTTTAGTTCCTCCTTTTTGCCGCCCGTTTTGCCATTGACCACAAAACTTTCCGACACTCTTTGGATGGCTTCCATTTGGTAGGGTCGTCCTGCAATTTCTTCATTGACGACGGCTTTTCTAATGTCTTTTCGGGTGGTTCCTTGTTGTATGCGCCATTGCAAAGTGTCTTTGCTATAAAACCCATAAATCCGTCGAGGTGCGCTATAAAAGCGGTCTTCCCAAACTTTTGTTTCGTAGCCATTGGTATAAAAAATGATGGGGCGTTGTCCGTGCATTTGTTCCAAACAGTTGGCGTACAAATAAGCCTGATGTCTGCCTGCTTCTTCGTCTTTTTTTGTGCGTTTAGCCTCGATTACGGCTAAGGGTTTGCCGTTGTCATCCCACAACACATAGTCCGCATAGCCATTGCCTTTTGGATTGTCTGCGGTGATGGGCATGCCTGTCACATGGTATTCCGTATCTCGTCCTTTTTGCAAATTTGCCCAACCTGCTTCCTTCAAATCCACCTCTATCAAATGCAATCGGGTTTCCGCTTCGCTGTATTCGGAAGGAATGTCTTTGATTTTTTCTAAACGGGCGTATCGCTTTTTACGAATGGCTTCTTTGGCTGCTGCGTTTCGGGCTTCTTTCGCTTTGTGTGCAGCCAATGCTTCTTTATCTTTCGTCGCTTTTATTTCCGCTAAAACAGCGTCTTTTTGGGCATTTTCAGCTTTTAAGGCCGCTATTTGGGTTTGCCAATCCGCTTCGGCTTTTTGATGCTCGGCTTGCATCTCCGCTTTTATTTTGTTGCGTTCCGCTTTGACTTGTTGAGCTTGGCGTTCTTCGGGATTTTGGGTCGGTATAAAATGCTCCATAAATGCACCAGGCAAATCCACCTCTTCTTCTCCATAGAAACCAACAAACCATTTTACAAAAGGATAGAGATATTTCAAACTCCGCAAGGCTTCCTTACTAGTTACATTCTTGCCATAATGCACACTATTGTTGCCCGTTTTTCGGACAATACTAAGACCATTTTGTAAGTGAAACGGGATCGTTTCTTCTATAAATCTATGGCGCAAAAGACTGTCTAATTGCTTGTTATAAGGAACTTCAAGGTCTTCTCTATCATAGATTTCGTACACACAAGATTCTAAAACCAAACGACAGTACGCTGCGGTAGAAGTCGGTTCTGTATAAACCCGTCTTTCTGCCAACTGCATTTGCCTATACAAGTCCGTCCATTCGCCTTTCAGAAATTCAAAATTTGTCATATAAGAGTGCATTGCAAATAATATACCAATATTGGTGGGGAAACGCTGATTTACCGC
>ENA-ORXR01001084-ORXR01001084.1-marine-metagenome-genome-assembly--contig:-NODE-1084-length-30715-cov-7.325641_pt1 | contig 30715 bp, 28 predicted proteins | sample MGYA00237866_ERZ511479 | MGnify/ENA metagenome assembly ERZ511479
CCACTTGATCCTCGCGCCTAACCCTCGATCACATGAGGCTCCGCGACGAGTCACCGCCTTTTTCAACACCCTGTTAGAGCAGAACTCTGAGGAGATCGTAGACAAAGTTCCTTAATGTCGGGGCTCCAGATTTCCGAGGGCCTGCGATATTGAGCACGCTGATGGCGTTCTGTTTGATGAACTGTAGTATTTCTGATTGTCCATGTTCGACGCCTTGGTCTTTTGAAACTACTAAGACCGGTTTGTACTCTTGGTTGGCAAGATACCGGGTGAGCTCTGAGCCTCTGCTCAGGGGTGGCTGTTCAATGATGATCAAGGTGCCGTCAGAATCGACGACGTTCTTATGGGTTCGAGCCGGGTATCCTGCCTTGTCGGCTTCAATCAAGGCGTATCGGGAGGGCAAGATTCCGTCTTCAGCCACGCGACCTTTTGGGCACCAGCCACCATGAGGTAGGTTGTTTTCTATCGCGAAATCTAAAGCGGCTCGATCTACACCTGTCTGACCTCCCGAAACGATCCGAATCGGTTCCTGATAGCTCGTCGACATAGAGATCGGGAGTTTCGGGTAGAAATGATATGGGGAGCAACCAAAGTTGCTCCCCAAATCTCAAGTTAGTGAATTGCGACTTTGAACCACATAGAATCCGGCCTCTTTGCTTTTCGCGCCTGTTGATTCTTTGCTACTTTTTGCCTTCGGCTTCTTCGTTCATCTTGGCACGGACTTCGTCTTCCAGGGATTGGTAGATCGCTTCGTCGGCTTTGATCGCTGTCTTGGTTGCGTCTCGGCCTTGAGCGACTTGGGTGCCTTTATAACTAAACCATGAACCGCGCTTCTGGAGGATATCGTATCCGAGGGCGAGGTCGATCAACGAACCGACATTAGAAATCCCTTCGTTATACATGATATCGAACTCGGCTTCTGTGTAGGGAGGTGCGACCTTGTTCTTCACGATCTTCAGCTTTGTCCTGTTGCCGGTGACCGTGCCATCAGTCTGCTTGATGGCTCCAATGCGGCGGATATCGACCCGAACAGAAGAGTAGAACTTCAACGCACGACCACCGGGAGTAGTTTCTGGGCTACCGAACATGACACCCACTTTCTCACGAATTTGGTTGGTGAAGATACAGGTCGTTCGAGATTTGGCGATATTGGCGGTGAGCTTTCTGAGCGCTGCACTCATCAATCGGGCTTGTGCGCCGACGGTGGCATCGCCAATCTCTCCTTCAAGTTCTTGGCGTGTGACTAGGGCGGCGACGGAGTCCAGTACGACTACATCCAAGGCATTCGATCGGACGAGTGTTTCGCAGATTCGCAGAGCTTCTTCTCCAGAACTAGGCTGCGATACTAAGAGATCGTCGAGATTGACCCCGAGTTTGCGAGCGTACTGTGGATCGAGGGCGTGCTCAACGTCGATGAACCCAGCGAGTCCCCCCCGCTTCTGAGCTTGAGCAATCGCGGTCAGACAGAGCGTCGTCTTACCGGATGATTCTGGGCCGAACACCTCGATGATTCTACCACGAGGGAAACCGCCGACACCAAGTGCACGGTCAATGAGAAGGTTACCGGTTGGGATGACATCAATATCAACTTTGTGCTCATCACCCATGCGGATGATTGACCCTTCGCCATAATCCTTCTGGATCTGCTGAATCGCGAGGTCGAGATTCTTCGCCCGTGCTTCCGCGAGGCGTTTGACTCCGGGATCTTCTTTAGGAGCGGATTTCGCAGCAGGTGCTGATTTTGGAGCGGGAGTTTCTTTGTCCTTGTTGTCAGTTTTTGTGGCCATATCTCGTTTCGTGTCTTGTGATGAAGTAGCGCGAGGCACCGATTTTGCATCGCCTGTTCAAATGATTAGTTAAGAATATTATTTTGGCAAGTCGAAAAAGTAAAAAAGTGTTCAAACGTGCTCCTATATTCTATGGGTAATAATTTGAATCTCAATTTCAGCCAACTTGCTGGTCGCAGCCATGATGTCCGTTCAATTCATGCGCGGTGGAGACGTGTGGCGAAGGATTCAGGGCTACAGTTTGCGACACTTCAGTCGGCTGGATCCGATAGCGTCTACTACTTGAAGAACCGTGTTCTGAAAGGGACGATTTCGCCACCAACATTTGAAGGCGGATTGTATCTTTCTGCAGGTGTTCACGGTGATGAGCCTGCGGCTGTATGCGGTCTTCTTGAGTGGGCGGAAAGACGAGCGGATTTTCTGGGTGAGCTTAATAATATTCTGATTTTCCCTCTTCTCAATCCGGTTGGCCTAGTAGAAAACACCCGCCGAGACGGTTTCGGGATCGATCTCAATCGCAGCTTTCAAGACCATCAGATCCCGTTGATTGGGGCGTGGGCCGAGGTCGTCAGAGGACATCGATTCGAACTAGCTCTGATGCTTCATGAAGACTACGAAGGGCAGGGGTGTTATGCCTATGAACTCCATCGTCAGCGCCCGTTGTCTCAGTCGTTCGGGGCCGCGATGTTGCGGGCGGCGTCAGGGGTAATTCCTCCTGATTCGAGAGGCACTGTTGACGGACGGAGAGGTTTTTCCGATGGTCTGTTTCGGCGTTCTAGGAAGCTGCCAGACATGCCAGAGGAACCCGAAGCCTTGACGCTTATTCGGGAAGGGATTTGCGAAAACGCAGTCACCTTCGAGACACCGTCCGAATTTGGTATTGTCGATCGCGTTGAGGCTCACTTTCGGGCGTTGGATGCTGCGGTGGCGAAACTTTAACTGCAACTTTTCAGAGGCTGGTCGGTTTGTTTTTCGTATGAAGAAGACGATCCTCTGTTTGGCCGGAATCGGGCTCTGCGTTCCGCTGGTAGCTGATGAGAAACCAGCCGCTCAGACTGAGCCAGCTGCAGAGAAGCCAGCCGCTCCAGAATCTAAGCGGCGCGCACCCGGAAGTGGTAGCTTTGAACCTTGGTCGAGGATTTCGCGCTATGACGAAGACAAGGATGGCACCGTTACCAAAGACGAATTCAGCGGGCCAGCCCATGTGTTGGAAAGGTTCGACACGGACAAAGATGGTTCGTTGACTAAGGACGAAGTGACCAAAGTCATGGCCAAAGGTGGTCAGATGCGCGGTAGTAAAGGCGCCAAGGGAGGCAAGGCTGGGAAAGGTGGAAAGGGAGCCAAACTTGATAATGCCCCGAAAGTCGGGGACACACTTCCTGAGGTATCTGCCCTAAAGCACGGAACTGATGAGCGGGTCGACTTGTCCGATCCGAAACGCCTTACGGTTCTGGTTTTTGGCAGTCATACATGAGGCCCTTTCACTCAGCAGGCCGGGCGCCTGCAAGCAGCTTACGAGTCTCACAAGATAGACGCCGACTTCTGGTGGGTTTACATCAGTGAAGCTCACGCCACGGATGATGCACGTCCTTCGACTCGCGTGGAAATTCGGGAGCACCAATCGTTTGAAGAGCGCACGGAAGTAGCGGGGACTTGCGCATCAGAGCTTAAACTGGCGATTCCTCAGTTGGTCGATGACATGAAAAATTCTGTCGCGGAAGCCTATTCGGGCCACCCTGACCGCCTGTTTATTCTAGGAGCAGATGGCAAGATCGCCTATGCGGGTGGTAAGGGGCCACATGGATTCGATGTTCCGGAGATGACCACTGCGTTAGAGAAAATTCTGGGCGCTGAGAAGAAATAGCCGGTATGGCGCGGGATCAGTTTCGCTCAGCATTCGCATCCTTCACCGCTTGGTTGTAGGCGCGGATGAAGTCGGATTCGTGGACATAGCCGACCAGTTCCATCGACCGACTATCGTTGACCACCGGCAAGGCGACGCCGTTGAAACTCTGGACTCCAGTCAGGGCGACTCGTAGGCTCATATCGGCGGCTAGATAGGCACTGACTGGGCGGGCAAGATCGGCAGCTGTGAGAGTTTGGAGCTTCTCTGGCGCGTCGTCCCAGAGGGCGAGAATGTCGGCCGGGCGAATGACGCCGATGAGTTTCCCATTGTCAGCGGTCAGGAACATTTCACGCCCGTCGAGTTCGACAGCGAGCCGTTGAACTTCTTCAAACGAAGCTTCGGGTGAAATCGATAGGTCATTGAAATGGGCGATATCGGTAACGAAGCGTCGACCCAGCAAACGGGCTTCTGGAGTCCGGTCGAGGTTGACCTTCCAGTTGCGAAGTTGGCGGTGGAAAAACGACCTTGCGAAAAACCGAGTCACCACGGCGTTGGCCACGACGACACCGACCATGACAGCTGTGGCGGCTTCGTAGTTTCCGGTCAGCTCGAACACAATCAAGATCGTCGCTAATGGTGCTCCGACGACCGAACTGACGACCGCACCCATTCCGACTAGCGTGCAGATGGTGTATGGTGCTGGCATGATCTCAGCCGCTGCGGCACCGAGCACGGTTCCGACGAAAACAGCGGGGGCAAAGATCCCTCCGGGAATCCTCAGACCGAGACAAGCACCCGAAGCGACCATCTTGGCCACCATCAAGATCAACAGCCCCCAGAGCCCAGCTCCAGCGTGCTCGGTAATCGGGCTCATGGTCAGTGCTCGGCCGACGAGCGATTCGCCTAAGCCCAGAACCTCAGGGACAGGAAGCGCGATCAGAGCGGCGATGCCGAGAGCGAGAGGCGGCTGCAGAGCAATCGGAATTTTCAGGCGATCGGCGAGCTTTCCGAATCCTAGCGTCGTGCTCATCAAGCCGATCGCTACGATTGCACCGAGCAGTCCGATCAGGGCAAACATCGGCAATTCGGCGATCTGAAACGGCACTTCCGTCGAGCGCCCTTCCAACATGAAATAGTCGAAGTGCCAGGCGCGGGCGACCCCGGTTCCGACCACCGCGGCGACAGTAATCGGGGCGAAGGCTCGGAGCGCAAAGTGCCCGATGATTACCTCGTGGGCGAAGATGACTCCGGCGATCGGCGCATCGAACGAGGCTCCAATGGCAGCGGCAACACCGGCACCGAGTAGTGTGTTCACTCCCGTTCGGGTCAAGCCGAACCGGGTTGCCATGGCGGAGCCCAAGCTAGCTCCCAAGTGCACCGCCGGCCCGTATCGTCCGACCGGCGCTCCGAAACTGATCGCCACCGCGCTGCCGAGCGCCGCGAGAGCGGCTTGGCCGACTGGCATCCGTCCGTCTTCCTCGAGCACTGATCGAATGACATCGGCAGGACCGTGAAAACGGTCGCGTCGAAAGAAGTAGAGAATCAAGCCAATTATGGCACCGCCGCCAAGCAGCACTTGCAGGATCTCGAACCAGTTGACGTTGTTGTAGCCGCGGTCTGTGCCGTAGAGAATCGGGATCGCCCAGCTATAGAGCTTTCGGAATAAGACGGTACCCGCCGCCGCCGCTGCCCCGACGAAAATCGCGACGATCGACAGCACGAATGGGTGCACGCCTTTGTTCCGTTTTGCCACCCGCCACCGTAAGGCGTTTCTGAAGAGTCTCGCGACAAAAATTGTGTGCGGAACCGAATGGCCAAACGTCGTTATCCGTGCGAAAGGGACAAGAATGTCTCTGATCCGTGGGTCTTCGGTGCAGTCAGCGACTACATTTTCCAGGCAGGAGTAGGGACATTCTTGTCCCTTCAAACAATTGCGGTTAACCCAACCATTCCTTCACTAACGAAGACTCCCATACTAAATATTCCTCCACTGCCAATCCGGCCTTCACTGGATTTCGTCTAACATAGCGCACCACTCTCACAAAGTGCTCATGATCACGAATTAGCCGATCAAAGTAATCTTGCTGCCACAACTCCCCACTGCGGGCGGTTATAGCATTTACCTTTCTTGCGGATACGCCCTTCCAAGCCCGCATCAATTCTGGCAACCCCTGCTCGGAAGGCAGCGAGAACACAAGGTGTACATGATTTGGCATCACAACGAGTGACCACATCCGATACCGTTCGCCGTCAAACCGCAGCATCACCTTGCTAACCTCACTTGCTGCCTCAGGTGATCTCAAAAAACACTTCCCGTGGCCATGATCCAGCATCGCATCGATCCGTCCAGAAAACTGGCGATAGTAAATCAACTCCGTCTTTTCATCCCAAGGCTTGGGATTTCGCAACAACCATTGCTCCCGCTCCTCTTTCCACTTTACCATAAGCTCTCTGGGTAAAGAATCGGCCAGTCGAAACGTTACAAAATAAGTCCGTTCGTCTTGCTGCCAATGAGGCAATTTTCTCCCATGAATCCGAACCTCTGAGTGCGGATCAAGGTATGTCGGCTCATCGAACATCCCAAAACCATACATGGAGGGACAGGAATGTCCCCACTCCTTGTCAACCGGGATGAGGATCCACGCCGAGGAGTAGGGGACATTCTTGTCCCTTCAAACGCAGAGGGTGTCCTCGAATATTTTCTCGACGCTAGCCGACGTCGGAGTTCAATCTAGGCCGTGCTTCCCCCAGAACCTAAAGTCTTCGTCTTCAGCGATTATTACGAAGCCGTTTTCGTTCAGCATCAATTCCAACTTCAGGGTTGTCGGGCTGAGGTTTTTGGTCACGCCCATCAGCATATGGTTTGGCCGACTCCGTCTGCTGGCTATCGCGTCTACGCGTTTCCTGCGGACGATTCTGAGGAGGTGGGGCAGCGTCCCGATGGGCCGCTTGAGCCGGGGGGTTTTGGACAAGCCGTTGATCGATTTTTCAATGTCGCGGTCTGCCTCACTCCTGGGCTGATAGGCCTTGCAGTCTTGGCGGCGCTCCCCCTGGGACGGTTTTACCCGTCGGCGTTTCTTGCCGGTTTGGGTGGGATTGTCTTGTGGGTGGGTCTGACGTTGCTTGCTGGATTGGCTGCGGCGAAATTCTCTGCTGAGATGCGGGATGGGATGATCATTCCATGGCTTCTGGCCTTTGCCTACATGGGGCCGTTGGCGCTTCTCCTAGCTGGCTTCTTCTATCTGATCGTCCCTGCGCCAGCGCTGGATGGCGACGGCGGCGATCCAGAAAGGGACATTGATGAAGAAGATGGCTAGCAGTTGTTTGTTGAAGGCGAAGCCGAGCTTCATCAGCTCCGAGATCATCGTGTGAAGTCCTATGAGGCCAAGTCCGAAGGCGAGGGCAAACCAGCGGTTGAGCAGAGCAAGAAACGCAAACAACTCGACGAGCAGGCCGGCACCGAACATCGCCCCGGCCACCGTCGGGTGCTGAAGAACCCATTGCGCCATCGCCATGCCGGGTTCGACTTGACCGTCTGCTGTTTTTTCAAGGGTGTTGTAAAATGCCATCTGGCGGTTCTTTTCAAATTGTAGAGCGATGTTCGGGACGTTGCTCGCCCAGGCACCGCCGCTTTTGAACAGCTTACTGATTGCTGAAACGACATAGGCAGCGGCGACTGCATGCATCGAGTAGCGGATGAAACGAGCGCCGTAGCTAGACCGACTGGCAACTTCAGACAGGCTGCTAACTCCGTCGGTGACCGCCTTTTTCCAGCCCGCGTAGTAGTCGCGAATGACGGTCTTCGGGTTCTGTTTTGAGAAAAAGGGGCGGAGCAAGGCGACCCATTGCGCCAAGAGCACCAGGCCGACAATTTGACAGGTATGGTGGATCGCTCCCTGCGAGTTTGAGAGTGTGCCGAACCCGATGTGGACGGCGAGCAGGAAGGTCGTCATAACGAGTGGTAGTAGACCAAATGCGTAGAGTCCGACGGCGATCCAGCAGGCTGGAACTAACCAGACGCGGGTGGTATCAGTCGCCAACCAAGTCAGGTCAGCGAACTGAGCCAATCCGACCGGTTCTGGTTGGATGGCGTGGGAGGTATTCCGCGCGGTCATCGCCGTCGTGATCGCGATCGGGTGGGCAACGAGGAGGCGCATGATAACCCACTCCAAGCGCCGTCTTGGAAGGGTTCCGATGCCAGTGAACAGATTCCGCAGGCGGCGAACAAGGCCACCTTTTTTGGCGGTCGGATTGGTGGCTGATGACTTAGAATCGGACATCACCAACGAGAGTCGTTTGGGTTTGGATTCCGGGCTTTCCCGTTTCGGGATCGGGGCCTCGGCGAATCACGCCTTCGTGGAGTTGGAGAGCGGGAAACGAGCCATCAGCGAACTTGGCTGGCGAGATTTCCTCCTGCAACCGACGCAGAATTTTGTCTCCGGCGGGTCGCTTATCAGCGGCGGACATGTCGCGCATCGGGACGCCGGTTTCGGCTTTGATTTTCCTTAGTTCTTTGTCGTAGGCCTTCTTCAAGACCGAGGTCAGAACGCCCAGTTCGTTGAGCGCGGCAACTGGGCTACCATCGGGTCGAGTGACGAAGACGTAGTTCGGTGCGTCTGAAAAGTCGGCATACATCGGGAAGCTCGACAGCGGATAGAACTCGGCCCGTCGCAGATCATCGGGTTCGTCAACGTAGGTCGCCTTGAACGGCTGGTTTTCGATGATCACGAAGGAAGCCGTGAGCAGCCCTAAAAACGGCAGGGGAAGGGTCAGCGCGGAGAGGCGGCTTTTTCCGGAGCGGGACATCGACGTGATCACTAAAGGAGCGGGATCGCAGGTTGTCGAGTTGTCGCCGGGTGAAATGCGGTGGATGGTCGGGGGTCATGCATGATTCCGCGACCGGACCTTACGAAAAGCTGGTAGAACGCTTCCAGGAGATCGCCCTAATTAATGGAGCCTCAGCCCTACTTGGCTGGGATCAGGAAACCTATATGCCAGCGCGCGCTGTCGACACCCGGGCGAAGCAGCAGGCTTACTTTAGTGGCCGCGTTCATGCCTTGGCGACGGATTCCCAGATCGGGGATTTGATTGCCGAGTGTGAGGCTGCGGGCTCTGAGGGTCGTTCCGCTCTAGAAGCGGCTAACCTTCGTGAGTGGCGCCGGTCTTACGATCGCGAGGTCAAGTTGCCGTCGGCTTTGGTTGAGGAGTTGGCAGAGACTTCCAGTCGGTCGGTTGCGGCGTGGCAAGAAGCGCGGGCCGCGTCTGATTTTTCGTCGTTCGCCCCGCAGTTGGAGAAGCTCATGGAACTGGCTCGCCGAAAAGCTGATGCCGTGGGTTACGAGGCCGATCCCTATGACGCGCTGGTCGACGACTACGAGCAAGGCGTGACCGGAGCCGACATCGAAGCTACCTTTGAGAAGCTCGAGCCGGAGTTGGTCGAGATTGTTGCCGAGGCTTGCGAGCGCCCCTGCGAGGTTGTCTTGCCCGAAGGCCCGTATCCGATTGCGGCTCAGCAGGCCTTCAACCAAGAGGTTGCCGAGGCCATCGGTTTTGATTTCGAAGGTGGTCGGATCGATACCGCAGCGCACCCGTTCTGCTCCGGCCTAACACCGGGAGATGTGCGTTTGACGACGCGTTACATGGAGAGCGATTTTACCAGCAGCTTGTTCGGTGTGCTGCACGAAGCCGGTCACGGACTTTATGAGCAAGGTCTACCGGCGGAGCAGTTCGGCTTGCCAGGTGGAGCGTCGGTTTCGCTCGGTATTCACGAGTCGCAGTCGCGGCTGTGGGAGAATCACGTCGGTCGGAGTCGGGCGTTCTGGAACATCTGGTTTCCACGCGCTCAGGCACACTTCCCGCAGCTCTCGACCCTGTCGCTGGACGACATGGTGAAGCTGGTCAATCGCGCCCAGCGCAGTCACATCCGAGTCGAGGCTGACGAGGTGACCTACGACCTTCATATCCTGTTACGCTTTCAACTTGAGCGGGCCCTGATCAGCGGCGACCTGCCGGTTCGGGACTTGCCGGGAGAGTGGAATAGCCGTTTCGAGAAGATGTTCGGGTTGCCAGTAACCGATGATGCCCAGGGCTGTCTCCAAGACATTCACTGGAGCTTCGGGCTCGTCGGCTACTTTCCAACTTATACGCTGGGAAATCTCAATGCGGCCCAGCTTTTCCGGGCGGCCCGCCAGCAGAATCCGGGTATCGATGGCGAACTCGCGGACGGCAAGTACGAATCGCTACTGGGTTGGCTGCGTCAGAATGTTCACGAACTGGGTATGCAGAAACTGCCGCCTGATCTGATGCAGGCGGCGACCGGTGAATCGACTCAGCACGCCTATCATCTGGCGCATTTGCGCGATCGGTATTTGGGATAGTTGGTCTAAGAAAAACAGCTACCGTTACTCGTATGCGCTGGATTGGAATGGCCCTTGTGCCCCTGTTGGTTGTCCTCACGGCTTGTGGTGAATCGCCGCCGGTGAAGGCTCCTTCGACGGAGACCGTCGCGACTGCTGCACCGTCACTTCCGGCACCCACCGACGCCTTGGGAATCGAGGTTGAGTCCGTCACCAGCGGTCATACTCGGGTCGTTTGGGCGGCGCACCAGAATCCGGAGAAGCCGGACACGTATGTCACTGGCGCATCCCATAAGCTCGTCGCCTACGACTCTAGGGATGGCAAAGGCGTGCGGGTCGTGTTGGACAAGCTCGACAACTACGCGCGGCCAATTCTGACGCCGGCTGCTGACTACATTCTGTTCACTGACAAGGGCATCACGCGGGATGATGAGAACCGCAAAGTATTCCACCCAAAGATCCGCATGGTGCCGTTCGGCGGAGGCGATAATCATTCGGTCGCGAAGGGCTTAGCGGTCGATACTTGGCGTGATCCTGCGACCGGAATCGACTGGGTTTATGCAGTTCGCGACATCATTCCCACGACGCGCGGAGCGATCGAAGCCAAGCAGTTGGTGCGGTTTCCGCTGCTGCGACCATTCGCTTCGGAAGTGGTTTGGGATCGGACAACGATCTGCCCGGATAGCATTCAAATTTCCCGCGATGGCCGCCAAGCTTGTGGGCAATTCCCATGGCCAACCGGTGGATACATTGATTTCGAGAAGGGCGATTGGGAGAAGTTGATGCACGGGTGCTGGACATCGATGGCACCGGACAACTCAGGGCTGGCTTGGGTCTTCGACGGCGCCCATCGATCTGTGACAATGTTCGCCACGCGCGGACCGATGGCTGGTCGAAAATGGTGGGTGAATCTCCACGGCGCTCCGGATTGTGAAGGCCACGAACTCTATCACCCGCGGTGGACGAATCACCCCCGAGTGATGACCGCGACCGGTCCGTATACTGGTTCTGAAGATGGAGCAAATCCGGTGACGAAGGGTGGAAACTCCGCAGAGATTTTGATCGGTCGCTTCAACGAACAGCTGACCGATGTTGAGCAGTGGGTCCAGATCACCAACAATGGCGCGGGCGATTTTTATCCCGATGTTTGGATCGCAACTGGCGATGCTGCGACGCTCGATCTGACCAAGGTTCCGGCGTTGGTGGGTGGTGATTCTTCAGTCAGTCAAGACGGCCCGAAAGACGGTTCCGGAAGTGCTTGGCCGATCGCTAATCCTGATGGTGCGGTACCGATATTCCGCTGGCTCGACCGGTCGAAGAAAAACGAGATCGCCTCGCTCAGTCCCGGTGGAAACCCGAGACAGTGTCGGCTTAATCCCCACGGTTTTGCACGGTTCGATCGCCATTTCGGGGTCGATTTGAACGGAGGTTGGGCGGTTCCAGATGACGATTCCTTGGGCGCGATTCAGGGTGCTCTGGTCAGCGGGCCGGGCATCGGGTTCGAGGCCCTGATCACTTGCGGTTCGGAGCGCCGGCTCGGTCAGATGCTGTTGCAGTTTCGGCGTTGGGCCGTGATCGAGGCGGCGGGCGGAACCTTGGCGCTGGTGGATGTCGTCGATGGCAGGAAACTCAATTTGGGATTGGTTCAAAGCGGGGCTCCGATTCATTTGGCAGCTCAATTGCCGCCCGAAACTTCTCCGACCGGACTTCCCGGTGTTTGGGTTGGTGGCCAACGCGTGGCGACCGATTGGGGCCGCACCGAACCTCAAGCTGGCCGAGCTGCTGGCGTCGTCGCTGTCGGTGGTGGTGCCGATTTCTCGATCGAGGCGTTCTCTGTCGTCTCGAGAGCGCCGGGTGCGAATTGGCAAGACGCTGCGGTTCTGGCTTCCGCGCAGTCATCTTTGGGGAGGGTTGCGTCGCGCAAACCTCTGCCGAGTCTTCGCGTTCGGGCTCGTCTTGCTGCGACCACTGCTGTTCCCACATTCAAGGACGTCGCGCCCTACACTGGCTCTTTGATTACCTACAACTATGACCAAATCGAAGTCCTCGAAGGCGAGCTCGAAATGCCTGACGGAGTCGATTCGATCAGCGTGTTCCACTGGGCTTTGCTGGACAAGAAAGCGGTGCCCGGATTTCCGAGAACGGTGGGGAAAATCTACGAACTCAGCTTGGAATCCGATGCCGATCACCCCGAGTTGACCAGCGAAAATCGCGAAGACGAGACAGGAATATTCAACGCTCCGACCTATTTTGACATCTCAGTTCCTGGGACGGTGTCGACACCAACTGCGAAGCCTTGAATTTGTGCTCGCTCCGATCCGTCCTATATAAAGATCTCATCAGACATTCACTTTCGATTTCTCTACCCATGACCCGACGCCACTCCGCCCTCGCCATTCTTAGTATCGCTCTTGCGACTGTAACGACCTCGCACGCACAAGACGCCGCCGTCGTTGCTGCCGCAGCCAAGGGTGCTGCCGACACTTCCGAAGGGATCGGTGTTCGCGGTGCCGATGCCAACTGGTGGTTTCTAAAGAGCGAACTCCAGCACATCGCGACAGGAGACTTCGCCGCCGATTTCTCGAAGTCGTCGACCACCGCCACTGACCCAACTGCAGAAATCGTTCGTTATTCGGAGGACGTCAAAGCCAATGGCGCTCGCCTCATTTTGGTTCCGGTTCCGGCCAAGGCGTCGGTTCATCCGGATAAACTAGCGGCTGGTGCGACCAGTGCTCCGGGTGCCAGCGGGTTCCTCAAAGCTCTCGCCGCTGCCGGTGTCGAAGTGGTCGATTTGGAGCCGGTGTTACGGGAGCTGTCAGCAACAACTGCACCGTATTGTCAGCAGGACTCGCATTGGTCACCAGCCGGTTGCCAGACTGCGGCTAAAGCCATCGCTGCGAAGATTCGGGAGTCGGATGCGGGTTTTCTCGACACAGCGAAATCCGCCTTCGGCCAGCCGATCGTCGCCAGTGGGCAGCAAGAACTCGAAGTCCACGGTGATCTCATCCCTGATTCGGAAAAGGCATCGGTCGCTAAGGAAAAGCTCTCTGTGGTCTATGTCGGAATCGGTGATGCCGCCGCGCCCGCTCCGATCGCCATCGACAAATCCAGTCCGGTGGTTCTCGTCGGGGACAGCCACACTCTCGTGTTCAACGAAGGCGCGGGCACGGGGATGCACAGCCAAGGTGCCGGAATCGCTGATCATCTGGCCATGGAGCTCGGATTTCCGTGCGATCGCGAAGCTTCAAAGGGCAGCGGATCCTACAGTGCCCGGGCCAATGTCGCCCGGCGCTCAGCGAAGGAAGATATCTGGGCTGAGAAGAAGGTGATCATCTGGCTGTTTTCCGCCCGCGAGTTCACTCAAGGCAAGTGGTCGAAAGTGCCGGCCAATGTGAAGAAGAAGTAGTTTCGGCGATTTGGGTCGAAGATTCGTCGGTCGGTCGGCGTATAATCTCCACTCAATGAAACTGAAACTCTCCTTTCTGCTTTCTGTCGCGCTCGCATTCGTCGCCGCGCCAATCGCTCACGCGGAGGCTCCTCAGCCCTTTGGCGGCGATTTCCCAACGCTCGATAACAAGGCGACCGGGAAGTGGGAGGCAGCCAACGCGCCGCCGTCGGCCAACGCGAAGGCCAAGAAAAAGCGAAACATCAATTTGGATGTGCCACGCGACCAAGTCGTGGCGTTCGCGATCTACACCGCAGACCGCGGCACCCTTAAACTCAGTGCTCAGCTCTACCCGCTGAAGGAAGGTGAGACCCGCGAAGTCCGGTTAGAAGTTCGCGAAGGCGATGCCGGGGATTGGAAAGAAATTGGCCGCGAGAACATCGTCTATCCGGGATGGAGCGCTCACTTTCGGATCCAGAATTGGGATCAGTCGAAGACCTTTGCCTATCGGGTTCTTCACGGCGAAACCGCCAGTTACGAAGGCACCATCCGTCGCGACCCAATCGACAAAGACGTGGTCGTGGTCGCCAATCTCGGTTGTAACTCCAGCGGAACAAAAGGCCCGCGTCCCCAGATCCTTAAGAACCTAATCGCCGCCGATCCCGACCTTCTCTATTTCTCCGGCGACCAGACCTATCATCACACCCAGCACACCGCAGGGTGGATCGAGTTCGGTCTGCAATTTCGCGATGCGATGCAGGATCGGCCGACGATCTGCATCCCCGATGATCACGATGTCGGCCAGGCGAATCTCTGGGGCGAAGGAGGGATCAAGGCGACCAATCCTAGTGGCCCGAGCGGTGGCTATTTTTACCCGCCCAAGTATGTGAACATGGTGCAGCGCCAGCAGACCTGGAACCTGCCCGACCCCTACGACGCCCAGCCCATCGCGCGTGGGATTACCGTCTACTTCACCAACCTGAAATTGGGTGGCATTGATTTCGCCATTCTGGAAGACCGCAAGTTCAAGAGCGGCCCCCAAGGAAAGATCCCGAAGATGGGTCCTCGTCCTGATCACATCAACGACACCAAGTATGACCGGGCCGCAGTTGATCTCGACGAGCTGGTTTTGCTCGGTGATCGGCAGCTCAAATTCCTCCACGAATGGGGTCAGGATTGGACGGGTGCCGAGATGAAATGCGTGCTGTCGCAGACGGCGTTTTGTGGTGCGGTGCATCTCCACGGCTCTGTGAGTAACCGGCTGTTGGCGGATCTGGATTCGAATGCTTGGCCGCAAAAAGGTCGCAATAAAGCGCTTCGCGAAATCCGCCGAGCATGGGCTCCTCACCTGTCTGGCGACCAGCACTTGGCCGTGTCAGTCAAGCATGGCATCGACGCTCACGGCGACGGGCCCTATGCGTTCACCGCACCGGCATTGGTCAATACGGTCTACGGTCGCTGGTGGCAGCCGCTCAAAGAAGAACTTGGGAATAACCCGGTCAAAGGCAGCCCTTTGCCGTGGACGGGCGACTTCCTAGATGGGCTCGGAAATAGGCTCACGATGCTTGCCTATGCGAATCCAGAAGACCGGAAGCAGGAGCGTTTGCGCGCCGATGGATACGGCCTAGTGCGCTTCAACAAGGCGACCCGCGAAGTGACTTTTGAATGCTATGAGCGCTTCTCAGATCTTCCTGGCGAAGCTCCTGAGAGCTTTCCCGGCTGGCCAATCACCTTCAAGATCGAAGACAATGACGGCCGTGAAGTGAAGGGTTATTTGCCAAAGCTGAGCTTCTCAGGGGCCGACAATGCGGTCGTTCAAGTGGTCAACGAAGCCGATGGCGAGATCCTCTACACGACCCGCTCGCAGGGAACATCGTTCCAGCCTCGAGTCTATGACGCAGCCGCCAGCTACACGGTTCGGATTGGAACAGGCAAGCCAGACAGCAAGGAGATCACGGGACTCAAGCCGACTCCGAAAGCCGCCGACGCTGGCGATCAAGAGGTCGAGCTGTAAACCCAGCGGGCAAGCAATGTAGGAGGGAGTTTACGACCGATGAACTCGCGGTATTGGTCGTCTTACCTCCGCATTATCCTTCCTCACTAATCGTCCGGATCCGTGTAGGTTTCGATAACTCCACAATCGGTGCAGCGATACTGATAGGTTCGAAGTGGGTTTGAGCTACCCCCCCAGTTTTTTAGTTCAGTCTCTCTCAACCAGCTCAAGCCGATTCCAATTCCGAATCCATTTCGGATGAACTGACCCTTCTCCATCTCGGTTTCGCATCGATGGCAGATGTGCTTGCTCATTGCTAACCAATCTCGGGAGTTGGCTATCGACTCAGATCTTCCTGATTCAAAACACGGAACCCATTCTTATTCAGGGCTGTCTTGCCGAAATCAGTGTCGTCTAAACAGAAAGCGATCAGGGAATCGTTCTCGGGTCGATTGAGCAGCGGATAGCTGTAGTGAATATTCACCTCGGCCATTAGCAGAGTCAGCAAGCACTGTCCTAAACCAGCAGCACCATCCCGAAGGGCTACGACAACGAGCTCACTTTCGGTGTAAGGAATGCCTTCTGAGCAGAGAATCGCCACCGTTGTCTCAGGATCGCTGAGCACCATCCGAACGACGGTGGTATCTACGGAATCTAAAACACTGAGACCGATGACATTGACATGGGCCTCTTCAAGTAGCTGAACAACGGAGGAAAGTGCCCCCACTTGGTTCTGCAAGAAGATCGAATATTGGCGGACGGCTGAGCCCGGTGCGATTGCGGATTGGTCGCTCATACGGTTCGCTAAGATAGACCAAAGCCCAGAATCTTCCCAGAAAATAAACCGTCGCAGATGCGGCCCAGCTTGTTTGGTGTTACCATAGTTCTTCGCGATGAGGGAAATTAAAGACTCGCCAAGATCTCAAGTTCGGATTGGTTATGACGGACGAGTGCATAAGACCTTCCGCGGAAAGGGGGCCGAAGAGCGCTTCGTGAACGAAGTGCGAATTCTCAATATTCTTCAAGAGCGCGGTTGCGACTACGTTCCTAAAATAATCGAGAGCGACCCCGAGAAGCTCTATCTTGTGACGACTAATTGCGGACAGATCGTCAACAAAATGAATCAGGATCGGGTCGACCAGATCTTCGCCGACCTTGAGACAGAATTCGGAATTCGTCATTGCGATCCATTTCTCAGAAATATCACCTATCGGATGCAAGACGGACGATTTTGTGTCATCGACTTCGAACTCGCTGACGACGTAAGATCGGGCGAAAAGTCAGAAGCCTCATCGGGGCTCGACAAGGCGAAGCAAGAACAGGAGACGAGCGCTTGAGCGAGAACCACCCCCCCACTGAGAGCGACGAACAGGTCGACGCCCCCCGAGCCTCCACCGATGGTGAGAAGACAGGGCGTTTTCTATCATGGGCGGCGGCGACGAGCGCCGGAAAAAAACGCCGCGAGAATCAGGATGCCTATCTGATGTTCGCTTGGCGCGATGGACAACTCGATCTGCTGCCTAACGATGGCCGATTTCCCCTCGATGGTAGCGACATTATTCTCGCGGTTAGCGATGGAATGGGTGGCCAAAATTACGGGAGTCGGGCCAGTCGGCTGGCACTCGCGAAGCTAGGTGATATCATACCGAGGGGCTTGATGCGTCGAACCAATCGCGATGATTCTGCCGATCCTCAGGGATTTCTTCAACAGGCAGTTTACGAAGCTCACGAAGCGATCAATCACGAGGCGCGCCATTATCCTGAATGCGAGGGCATGGGAGCGACTCTGAGCATGTGCTGGTTTACGTCGACCTCCGTTCACATTGCTCATGTCGGAGACAGTCGGATTTATCTTCATGCCAGTGATCGGCTTCGCCAAATTTCCCAAGATCATAGTTTAGTTGGTCAGATGCAGAGACGCGGTGAGCTGACCGAAATGCAGGCCCGAAATCACCCAAACAGGAGTCGACTTTCGATGGCGATTGGTGGCGGAATCCAAGCTCTGGAGCCGCAGATGCTTTCGGCGAGTCTTGCCCCAGGTGATCTCTATCTGATCTGCAGCGACGGTCTTCTTGATGGGCTGTGGGATAAGCATCTGGCCGCAGGATTGTCTAAGTGCAGCAGTGGCGAGACCACGCTTGAAGAAACCCGGGACAAATTCATGCGTGAGTCGTTGATCGAAGGTGGTCGCGACAACATCACCATGATCGCGGCACAGATTTCAGACGAGTGATTCCGGTTTGGTCGTTCGCTCGGAAGGTAGGTTAGACCTCCGGGCCAACCGCCTCGCACCGCAGGGCGTTTCGCTGAGGCTCACTTCGGCAGGCCGAAACGTCCTGACCTTACCGAATAAAAGCACCTACGTTCCCTAACTCGGCTCAAGCACCACGATGCACTCAAGGTGTCGGGTCTGGGGAAATAGGTCGAAGGGCTGACAGAGGAGCGCTTTGTAACCTGCCTCCTTAAACAGTTCTAGGTCGCGGGCTTGGGTCGCTGGATTGCATGAGACGTAGACGACACGGCGAGGGCCAAACTTGAAGAGCTGTTGCAGAAATTCTGGGCTGCTGCCTTTTCGCGGCGGGTCGATGACGACGGCACTATCGGAACCTTCGACTTCGAGGTCTTCGAAAATTCGCTCGGCACTGGCCGCCAAAAAGGTGACGTTTTCGATGCCGTTTTGGCGGGCGTTTGCCCGAGCCCAGTCAGCAGAGGTTTCGCTGATTTCGACACCGTAGACACGTTCGAATTGAGGCGCACAGGTGAGGGCAAACAAGCCGCTGCCACAGTAGGCATCGATCAGGAAAGGGGCTCCTGTAGCACAGGCCTGCTCGGCAACATAGCCGGTGAAATCAGGTAAGATCGACGGGTTATTTTGGAAAAAATCTCCAGCCAAGAACGAGAATGTGAGTTCGCCAACAGTCTCTTCGGCGATCGCCTTGGGGTTGGTGATCACGGTGCCACCCGAGTCGCGCAGAAGTAGTGTTGCGCCTTTCCGTTTGGTGCCCGCTGTTGACCTAGCATTCTCTCGAATTGCGGGGAGCGCCGCATTGATCGCATCGCTGGCGATTGGGCAGTGATGAACATCGACGAGCCGACTCCGACTAGCGGCTTGAAGAAATCCAATGTCACCGATTTGCCCTTTCTGCGGCTTGTGGTGGTGAGGTGTGATCTTCGACCGGTAGCCGTATTCTAAAGGTGATGGAATTGGCGCCAGCACTTCTAGATCGTCGATGCCAGCCATGCGGTTGAGCACTTCCGCGACTTGGTCGCGTTTCCATTCGAGCTGTTTCACATAGCCGAGGTTCTGATACTGGCAGCCTCCGCAGGTGCCGAACAGTTGGCACCGGGGTTCGACGCGGTCGGTGGACGGACTAATTACCTCAAGTAAATCTGCATCGGAGTAGGTTTTGTGGTTGCGGTAGACCCGAGCCCGAACACGCTCCCCGGCGAGGGCGAACGGAACGAAGACCACCCACCGAGACTCTCCGAATCTGCCAACGCCATGACCTAAGTTGGAAAGCGAATCGATCTCCAATTCGATCTCTTCGTGATACTCAAACGGATCGGCTTGAAAGCCTTTTGGTGGGCCTATGGGAGCATTCTCTGACACGTGATGAGAATCGTCTGAGTTATTCTCAGATACAAAGCCCGGTTGGCGATCAGACGGCCTCTACGGCTGTTCGTCCAATCCACCGGTCATCTTGCTGGCGTCGGCACCCTTCGGAGCCTTGGGCCATGGGGTTTCGCCCGGTGCCCATTCTTGCGGCTGCTGCGCACGGATCGCGTCGACTTTTTTGGTCAGCCATGCCGGTGGATTGACGTTTTCCAACTGCCCGTAGACGTATGGGAGTGGTGGATCCATGAGCAAAGGCTTGTCGCCAAGCGGAGGGCGTTCGGCTCCAACGGCGGCAAGTCGGGCGGTCAGTTTGGCGACGACTTCGGGGTGTTTGGCGGCGATGTCAGTGGTTTCGCCAGGGTCGGCTTCGATGTCGTAGAGAGCAGTCCCCATGAGTTTATACTGACCGCTTCGGAGGGTCGGAAGGCGAACACTGCCAGCCACATCGAAGACGATTTCAGTGCGCGGACTTTCAGCTCCATCGAACAGCATACCGGACATATCCAGACCATCGATGGGCCGCTCCTGTTCGTGTTCGCCACCTGCCAAACTAATGAAAGTCGGCATTAAATCGGCGACGAACATCATGCCGTCATTCGTCTCGCCAGCCTTCAATTTTTCGGGCCAACGAAGGATTGTCGGCTGGCGGACACCGCCCTCATAGGTGGTGTTTTTCGTCCCGCGGTAAGGCCCGCTCATCTCCTCGAGAACCGGGCCATTGTCGTTGGTGAAGATGACCAATGTGTGGTCGGTCTGGCCATATTTATCGACTGCGCCGACGATCTTTCCTACGGCTGAGTCGAGGCTTGCCAACATCGCGTCGCGAATCGCCAACGGGTCGTCTTTGTCGCCATCAAAGCCCGGTGGCAGATCGAGGGGGCCGTGAACAGCGTTGAAGGCGACATAGATGAAAAACGGGGTCTGATCGGCTTTCCAAATCGCAGCGCGCTCCCGCACCATGCGGACGGTTTCGTCGGCGATGAGGTCAGTCGCATAGCCTTCCTCATCGATCGCCTCGCCATTGCGGTGCCAGTCGTAGACCGCGAATCGAGCCGGGGCATTGTGGACGATGGTCTTGGTGTAGTAGTCAATTCCCCAGCCATAGTGTCCGTATTGATGGTCGAACCCTTGTCCCTGAGGGAGATGCTCGGGAAGCCATTCTCCCAAGTGCCATTTCCCGATCAGCGAGGTGTGGTAGCCAGTCTCTTTGAGAGCTTCGGCGACCGTTCGCTCTTCGGTATCGAGTGCGTGAATTCGGCGGGTGGGCTCGCCTTGTTCGTTGTGGGCGAGGGTTAAGCCTAGTTTCGCCAAGTAGCTTGGTTTCCCGAAATCCTCTGACCGCCAGTCGCTCCACGTCCGGAAGGAATAGCGACCCGTAAGAAATGCAGCCCGGGTCGGAGCGCATACTGAGTGAGTGTAGTAACTGGTTAACCGAGTGCCCTCCGTAGCCAACTTGTCGATGTTTGGAGTCAATTCAGCCTTGCCTCCGTTGAAGCCTGGCTGCCCCCAACCCATATCATCGGACATGATGACGATGATATTCGGTCGCGAACCTTTGAGGTCGGCGCTGATGCTCAGTGGAACGGCGACGAGCGAGGTCAGTAGAATTATGGCGCGGAGTTTCACTTGTTGAGCAGTCTTTTGGTTATTGGGCGGAATCGGCTGTGGCAGGTTCGGAATCGAGGAGCCCGCTCAATCCGCCGTCGTAGATGAGTCTGGCCATGAATTTATAGCCGACATCGTTGCAATGTCCATCACCGACGAACAGATCGTCTCGTGGGGTGGTCTTGAGAAGATTGTCAAAATGGTGGCGGATGATCACGAACGGGGAATTGGTCTCGGCTGAAATCGCCTTCATTTCTTCAACGAGATCGGGCATATGAAACGGATAGCTACCCAGGATGACTTTGGCATCATGTTCGTGAGCGAATCGGATCATCTCTCGGAAATTCCTCCCAGTGAGCTTCGCCGCAGTGACGACCGAATCAGGGTCAGTTGCCGCTGCGTAGACTCGCGCGAGTTCTGATCGCTGGGTGTCGCTCAGGTCGGCCTTCGTGAGTTCTGAGTAGAAGGTCTCGCTCGGGACTTGTAGAGACGTAGCCTGAATTTCCTGAGTTGTAAGCGCTATGTCCGGTTCAGCGCGGTAGGCCATGACTAGAGATCGGGCTATTTCACTAGGGACGTTCTCAATGTCTTCGACCCCGACATAGGCTCTAGCACGGTTGCGCCAAAACCACCCTTCGGAATGGTGTCCAGGAACCTTCTCGAACAACTTCGCGGTCGCATCGAACTGAGCCCGGGCTTCGGAAATTTGGTTGGTCATGAACAAGGAGAGTCCGTATAGGAAAGCGATGTCGACGTTGTCGGGAAACCGTTGAGTAATTTCTTGGCCGATATTGGCGATATATGCCGCGCGTCCGCACTGATTGAGTGCTCCGACCAGATCCTTCGTCATGTTTTCTGGTGGGTCAGTTTCCGCCTCGTAGATTTCAATGAACCTGTCCATCGCGGCGGTGGCTTCAACAGTACGCGTTAGGCTAGTCAGTGCGTAGATCAGTCCGGGGTAACGCTCCCACTTGTCGACACTGATTTTTTTAAAGGTATCCGCAGCGTCCTCCCACTTTTCTTCTCTGATCGCTGTCCAGCCCTCGTCGAGCAAATCAACCCTTTTAGGCGGTGACGTGGGAGCGGGGTTCTCGGCCACCGTGGATGCGGTAACTTCGTCCTTCAGCTGTGGCTCAGTGGCTGGGGTTTCTCGGGAGTTGCCTTGGAAGAGATTTCCTTCGGTGATGGTCCGAAACACTTTTCGTGTACGAAGTTCCCAGCGGAAACCTCTAGCACCTTGATCGGCTGAAATCGTCACCTCCTCTGGGTCGCTCCACGAGTCATTGACCGCCCCCGTCAGAATCACGTAGTCGGGTTCGTAGCGGGCCATGTTGGAGCCAAACTCCTCGGCCATCTGCTGGGAATTCTTTCCTGGAAAGCCGACGTTGACCACTTGCCAAGTGTTAGGCGAGCGCTCATCTAAAAGCGTCTGAAGGTGCCCTGGATAGCTCTGCGTGGCTGGCTCAGAAGATCCCAATCCAAAGGTGAATGAATCACCGACGCACAAAACGACTCGTTTTGAAGCGTCGCGTTCTGCTCCATCTCCGGAGGGCACGACAAAATAGACCACAAGCGAGACGGCTTGAAGAAGGAGTTCAAAGACGAGCAGCGTGATCCCAAGGAACAGCAGCACAGAAAAGACCTTACGCATGGCTGGCACGCTAAGTTGACCAACTAGTGGCGTCAAACTCCACTAACAGCCACGCCACAAAATTTAGCAAATGTCTCCAGATAATTAGCTTGCATTAAATATAAGAGGATCCGAAGCTCCATCCTAGTATTTGATTTCCTTAGAAAGCTCTGCTATAGAGCGGCCCGCTTTCTAGCCCGCATAGCTCTCTTTAGCACCCATGAAAATTCTAGGCATCTCCGCCTTTTACCACGACTCTGCCGCAGCCCTCGTTGTTGATGGCGAAATTGTTGCCGCCGCGCAAGAGGAGCGCTTCACTCGGAAAAAGCACGATCATGAGTTCCCCGTGAACGCTGTGAATTATGCCTTATCTGAGGCAGGCATTGAGCCAGAAGATCTCGATTATGTAGTTTTTTATGACAAGCCGCTCCTCAAATTCGAGCGTTTGCTAGAAACCTATTTGGCCTACGCGCCGCAGGGCTTTAGGAGTTTCGTCAAATCGATGCCGATTTGGCTGAAGGAGAAAATCCACCTCCCACGCGAGATGGACAAGGCTCTCGATAAGAAGTTCAAGGGCAAGTATCTCTTCACCGAGCACCACGAGTCGCACGCTGGTAGTGCCTTCTTCCCGAGCCCGTTCCAAGAAGCGGCGATTGTCACTCTCGACGGTGTCGGTGAGTGGGCGACAACGACGATTGGCCACGGTAAAGACAACGAGATCGAATTGATCCGTGAACTTCGCTTTCCACATTCACTTGGACTTCTTTATTCCGCGATCACTTACTATTGCGGTTTCCGGGTTAACTCCGGTGAGTACAAGTTGATGGGGCTCGCGCCTTATGGCGAGCCAAGGTTCGCCGACCAGATCCGCGAACATCTCCTCGACCTGAAGGATGACGGCTCGTTCCACATGGACATGTCGTATTTTAATTACTGCCAAGGTCTGACCATGACCTCGCAGAAGTTCCATGACCTCTTCGGTCGTGAGCCGCGTGCTGCCGAATCTGAGTTGGAGCAATTCCACATGGATATGGCTGCGTCAGTTCAAGTGGTCACCGAAGAAGCAGTTCTCAAGACGGTCGAATACGCCAAAGAACTTACCGGATCTGACAATCTCGTCCTCGCTGGTGGTGTCGCACTGAACTGTGTTGCCAACGGTCGCATTCTCCGTGAGGGCCCGTTTGAGAATGTTTGGATTCAACCTGCCGCTGGTGATGCTGGCGGTGCACTGGGCGGCGCACTTTTCGCTTGGTATCAGCTGCTTGGAAACGAGCGCAAAGGTGAGAAGCCTGATCTTCAGACCGGCTCTGCGCTCGGTCCTGGCTACTCTGACGATGAAGTCGAGAAGATCCTCGGAGCAGAAACTGAGGCCGTCTTCACCCGTCATGAAAACGAAGATGGCATGATTGATGCCGTCGTCGGAGCTATGCAGGAAGAGAAGGTTGTCGGTTGGTTCCAAGGTCGCATGGAGTTTGGTCCTCGTGCATTGGGTCGTCGATCAATCATCGGTGACGCCCGCAGCGAAAGCATGCAGAAGGTGATGAACTTGAAGATCAAGTTCCGTGAGTCCTTCCGCCCATTTGCTCCAACGATTTTGATCGAAGACGTCGACGAATACTTCGACATGCGTCCCGGTGAAGATAGCCCTTACATGCTTCTCGTTGCCGATGTGCTGGAAGATAAGCGCCTCGACGGTGCGACTGAGGAAATTGCAAAAGCAAAGGGACTCGATAAGCTTTACGTCAAGCGAGCCACCGTTCAGGCGATCACCCACGTTGATTTCTCAGCGCGTGTTCAGACGATCGACCCAGTCCGTAACCCAACCTATTACAAGCTTCACAAGAAGTGGAAAGAGGCTACGGGTTGCCCAGTCCTGATTAACACCAGTTTCAATGTTCGTGGCGAGCCCATCGTCTGCGATCCCGCTCATGCATATCGTTGCTTTATGGGAACCAATATGGACGTGCTCGTAGTCGGCAACATCGTGATGTTCAAGGATGACCAGCCAGGAGCGGGCGATATCAACAATGAGGACTACCTCGCTCAATTCGCTCTCGACTAGGCCAGTTTTCGAAATTTCGACCAACTTTTAACGAACTAATTTTATGTCAGCAATCGACATCGACTGGAAGCCCGACTCAAAGAAACTCAAAGAGTTTGGTTGGGTATCCGCCATCGGATTCGCCGTCATCGGCTTCCTCGTCCTGCCAACAGTAGCTCGGCTTCACAATCGGAAAGGTATAGAAGTAGAGGGAGAGTTGGCCGCTGATGGCAGCCCTCTTCTTGAGCCCTACGCTTGGATGGACTGGAATTGGACGATTAGCTTCGTCCTCCTCGGTATTGGTCTACTCATTTGGATCATCAGCCTGATCAGCACGAAAGCGGTTAAGCCAATTTATCTGTTCTGGATGGCTGTTGCCTTCCCGATCGGTTGGTGCATCAGCCACCTGATTCTCGGGTTGTTGTACTTCGGTTTGTTCACTCCAATGGCGCTATTTTTCAAGCTCACTGGCCGCGATGCTCTTGCGCGAGAGATCGACAAAGACGCAAAATCCTACTGGGTTGAGCGCGAGGGGAAGATCCCGAACGAACGCTATGTGCGTCAGTTCTAGAATTTACAATATCGCCAATCGCGGGTATCATCCCCGCATCCAACTAAACTTTTAAGATCACAGAACTCATGTCCGAGAATAAATTTGAATCCGATATCGACGGAAAGAAATCCGGCATCGTCGGCGAATTTTTTGCCTTTTTGAAGCACAATAAGAAGTGGTGGCTCCTACCTATCCTTCTCTGTCTGCTTCTTCTGGGATTCCTTTTGATCGCTGGTGGCACCGCCGCTGCGCCGTTCATCTACACACTCTTTTAGGCCAGCGCCTAGAAATCCGAGTTTTTCGGGCGACTCCGGTTGGGGTCGCCCGTCTCTTTTTATGTTTTGAGCTCATTGCTTAGAGACACCATCCAACCTCATTTCAAATTCTCCAATGTCCCTTCTAGTAGCTGGCACCGTCGCCATTGATAACGTTAAGACCCCAGACGCGAACGAGACTTCGCTGCTCGGTGGCTCTGCAGCTTACGCGGCTCTGAGTGCCGCCCTTTTTACCAAGCCGGTTCACCTTGTGTCCATTGTGGGGCACGATTACCCAGCCGCGCACCTAACGATGCTTGAGTCGAAAGGGGTTGATCTCTCCGGTGTCGAGCGTTCTGACGGCGAATCCTTCACTTGGAGTGGCGAGTACTTTGACGATCTCAATACCCGGGAGACAACAGCGGTCGGCCTCAATGTGCTAGAGGATTGGAAGGTAACGATTCCTGGCGAACTTGGGTCAACAAGCGAGATCCTGATTTTGGCCAATATGAGCCCAGACAATCAGATCCAAACCTTGGACGCTTGTCCTGGAGCTAAATTTGTGATCGCCGATACCATGGATCTGTGGATCGACATTGCACGCGAGCGGCTGATGGAAGTGTTGGCCCGCATCGATGTTCTCGTGATCAATGACTCCGAAGCGAAGATGTTTGCTGGAACCAGCAATGCGATCGTCGCTGGTGACGAGTTGCTAAAAGCCGGTCCGAAGAACGTCATCGTGAAGCTCGGTGAGTATGGGGCGCTTTTATTCTCACAGTCTGGTGAGTTCTTCCGCTGCGGTGCCTATCCGCTACGTAGCGTTGTTGACCCTACCGGAGCCGGAGACAGTTTCCTTGGAGGGCTTGCTGGTTACCTTGATACTAATAATGCTTACGAGCCGACGTTCGAGCAGCTGAAACAGGGCATGATCCGCGGTACGGTTGCCGCGAGCTTTACCTGTGAGGAATTCAGCACGCGGAGGATCGAAGCAGTTGATCCGCAAATGCTACAGGAGCGTCTCGACGAGTTTAATCGGTTTCACGCGATCTAGCAGTACATTCGAGAAACAGGCGAGGATCGGTTCGCGGCTCCCACCGTTTTCGTCGGTCGTGCAATCCAGTAGTGAGGAGCCTGCGACCAACTGCTTCGCTTTCATCGAGGTTTTTGCTAGGAGGCATCGGCCGAATGGCACTATGTTCTCTTTATGATGAGTGACTTAAAACCTTTTCGGTATTGGGATCTCGCAGCGATCGTTGCCGCGAGCCTGACTCTGTTGGTTTCGTTTGTTCAGGGGAAAGAGACACCAGCCGACGACTCTGAGACCAAGGCGGAGTCTTGGGTCGATCCGATGGCAGCAGTCGACATGTCCGAGTTTTTGGATGATACGCCGCAGCTCCGTACTGACATTCCAGAGCGAGGACATATTGTCATCAACGGGGATGATTTGCAGCCTTTTGAGATGGCTCACTGGGACGAATATCGAGCTACGCTTAATGCGAAACGCTGGGGACGGTACCAACTCTTCATGCGATACGACTTGGCCCGTGCGGGACTAGGGACGCAAATTCGGATCGGCGATCAGCGGGTTAAGGGCGTTGTCAAAGGCTCTGCGAAAGCTGAAGATGGGCGCCGTGCGCTGATGGGCGAGATCTACATCCCGAAGAGTGGGGAGTTTGAGGTGAAAGTCATGACACCGACGACAGATCAACACGCAGCTTTCGTCGTGCGTGAATTGCGGCTCGTTCCTACCTTCGAAGGTGAGAATCCGGCTCCGGCCGAAGATGGAACGATCACTCTTCTTGCTAAAGGAGCGACGACTTGGTCAGAGACGATGCGCTATGAGCCGGATGAAAAAAAGAACTGTTTGGGCTATTGGAGCGACGCCAAAGATTTTGCCGAGTGGGAGTTCGAAGTGACCGAACCCAAGAATTTCGCGGTCGAGGTATTCTTTGGATGTGGTAAGGGCAGCGGCGGAAGTGTGGTCAGCGTAGTTGGTGGCGAAACGACACTAAAATTTGACGTCCCAGAAACAGGTGGGTTTCAGAATTGGCAGAGCCAAAAGATTGGCGAGATCCAATTTAAAAAAGGGACCCAGCGTCTGCTTGTTCGCCCGGAGTCAAAGGCGGCCAAAGCTGTCATGGATATCCAGAAGGTCGTCCTCACGCCGATCCTATAGAGTTCTCCTCTCGGAGAGTAGAATTGGTGCTATATTTAGAATTGAACTGCATCTACGACGGGTAGCTGCGATCTCGCACGGGAAATGCATCCAGACCTCCAATCGCTCATCGACGAGCACCTCCCGCCTGATATTCAAGCCGGGTCGGATATCAGCCGCTTTTTAAGCGCTCTCGATCAGCGGTGGTCTGCCATTCTCGACGGGGATGGCCATCGAGTTTCATTGTTTGAGCATCCGATTGATATCATGCTCGTTCTCGATATCGACGGAATGATTTGCGATGCCAACGGAACAGCTGCTCGCCAGCTGGGCTACACGCATGCGGAGCTCGTGGAGATGGATATCGTCGAGCTACATCCTGAGCGTCGCTTGTCAGAAATCCGAGCTCACACAGATCAATTGTTGTCGACTGGGTCAATTGACTCGGAGATTCCCGTCCAGAGGTCTGATGGGACGATCTTTCCAGCTTGGTTGACCGGATTTATCCTAGACTCAGCTGATGGACAGCGGCGCATCTTCTGCATCATGCGGGATATGAGCGATATCAAACGAGCCGAGGAAGCTCTAGAGTCCGAGCGCAAGCTGTTGGCTGATCGGGTTCGATCGCGTACCGCCGAACTTAGTGCAGCGAATGCCGAGCTTGGTCGGGCTGCCCGTCTGAAAGACGAGTTCTTGGCGGGAATGAGCCATGAATTGAGAACGCCGCTCAATGCGATTCTCGGGGTGTCCGAAGCGTTGAAGGAAGGAATTTACGGGGACGTAACCGAGCGCCAACTCGATTCGATTTCGAGAATCGAGAAGGGCGGGCATCATTTGTTGGAGCTGATCAATGACGTACTCGATGTGGCAAAGATTGGTGCCGGCGAACTTCAATTGGATCGCGCGGATACCTTGGTTAGATCCGTTTGTGCAACCAGTGTGGAGCTCGTCCAAGCGATGGTGGAATCAAAAGGCCTCCGAATTGAAGTCGATATCGATCCTAAAGTTGAAACGATCTACGCTGATGAGAGGCGGCTGAAACAGATGTTGGTTAATCTGTTGAGCAACGCTGTGAAGTTTACCGAAGAAGGGACGGTCTCGCTGCGCGTTCGGGGTGACACTACTTCGAATGTAGCGACGTTTGAGGTCGAGGACACAGGTATCGGAATTTCAGAGTCAGAAATGGACAGCCTGTTCAAGCCTTTCATCCAGCTGAGTAGTGGCAGAACCCGAAAACACAGCGGATCAGGTTTGGGACTATCGATCGTTTACCATCTATCCGAAATGCACGGTGGCGGAGTGACTCTTAAGAGTGAGGTTGGCAGGGGGAGTAGATTTTCGATAACCCTTCCCTGGAATCAGACCAATTCGTCGCAAGATCCAGCACTTGAGCCAGCGTTGGACGCCGCCAAAAGTGATCATCTCGATCGTGCCCTTGTCGTCGAGGATTCTCCTGAGGCGGCGGAACAATTGAACCGTTACCTCAGTGAAAAAGGAATTGAGACGGTGGTCTGCGGCGATGGTGAAACTGCTCTTTTAACCGCAGAGGAGGAAATCCCAGATGTTATCATCCTCGATTTAAGACTACCTTTGATTTCAGGGTGGGATGTCTTGGAGCGCTTGAAGGTATCACCTCGAACAGCAAATATCCCCGTCATCATCGCATCCGTGGATGATGAGAGAAAGCGAGGGTTCGCAATGGGAGCCAGTGAGTATCTGGTGAAGCCAATTTCTCGTGCCCGCATGAACGACGCCTTAGAAAAGGTGATTTCAGAAGCTTCTGGGAAGGCTCTCGTGGTGGCCAGTGACCCAATTGATCTACACACAGTCCCAGAACGCACGGCTCCCCTTATCTTGATTGCTGAAGATAACGAGGCAAATATCGAAACGGTTGGTGACTATTTGGAGTCAAAGGGGTACCAAATAGAAGTCGCTCGCAATGGGCAAGAGGCGGTCGACCGAGCTCAAGAGGGGCTACCAGACCTGATACTGATGGATATTCAGATGCCAATCATGAACGGATTCGAATCTATTGTGGCTATCAAAAAGGTAGACGAATTATCAAATATCCCGATCATTGCACTGACAGCGCTGGCGATGCCCGGTGATGCGGACAAGTGCTACGAAGTTGGCGCAGCTGACTATGTGAGTAAGCCAGTCAGACTCGGGATGCTGGCGGAAAAAATTGAGGCTCTGATTGCAGGAGAACAACTAACCGGCTCCACGAAATGATGAATGTCGATGAAGAAAATCTCGGAGGCAGTGGTCGAATCCTCGTGGCGGATGACGAGGCCCAGAATCGCCAGCTTTTAAGGGATATTCTGGAGGCGCAAGGCTTTGAAATTGTCGATGCGATTGATGGAGCCGATGCTTTGGACAAGGTGGGGCAGCACAGCTTCGACGCGATTCTTCTCGATGTCATGATGCCTGGTCAGGACGGTTTCCAAGTCTGCCGTCAACTTAAGGCCGATCCTGAAACAGCGAGGATTCCGGTTCTTCTGGTCACTGCGCTGACCGAAAGGAAGGATCGTTTAGAAGGAATTTCGGCTGGGGCTAACGACTATATCAGCAAACCTTTTGATACGCGCTACGTCCCGTTGCGCGTGAGAAATGCCGTTCGGAGCAAACGGCTCTATGATCGTCTCCAAGAGAACTACCACGCTCTCGAGAGCTTGGAGGAGTTGCGAGATAACTTGAGTAAAATGATCGTTCACGACATGCGTTCGGCCTTGGTTGGCGTCAGTGGCAACCTTGAACTTCTAGAGCTCACTTCCTCAGAAAAGCTTGATGATACTGAGACGACTTGCCTTCAGAACGCGATTACATCGAGTTCGTATCTGGTGAAGATGACTAACCAAATGCTCGATATTAGTCGGTTGGAGTCGAATAGCATGCCAGTGAATCCGTCATTGAGCGCGATGCACGGATTGGTCACTGAGGCGATTGAAACACTCGGTTCTGCTGGTCACTGCGTTGAGATGACCGTGAATGTTCCGCAAAAAGCCGAAGTTTGGTGTGACCCAGAGTTGGTGGCTCGGATCCTCGCCAACTTGTTGGGCAATGCGGTCAAATATGTCCCCATCGAAGGCGGTAAAATTGTCGTCGAGCTTCAGGGAGATGATAATTTTTACCGAGTTTCGATTGAGGACAACGGTCCGGGAATTCCTGAGAGGCATCGGAGTGCGATTTTCGAGAAGTTCCGACAAATTGAGGATCCCGCTCGACAGCGAAAACTATCTACCGGACTAGGGCTGACTTTTTGCAAGCTCGCTGTGGAATCTCACGGAGGAGAGATCGGTGTAGATAGCGAACTCGGAGGAGGAAGCACCTTTTGGTTCACGCTTCCTTGCGATGGAACTCAGGGGGCGAGGCCAGCCCAATAGGCGCTACCCAGTAGGATTAAGCTGATAGTGCCTACTTAGCAGGGTGTTGAAAAACTCGGCAACCTGTCGTTTTGAAGGAATTGTTGGATAGAAAAGCGGCTTCGCCGAATC
>ENA-ORXR01001086-ORXR01001086.1-marine-metagenome-genome-assembly--contig:-NODE-1086-length-30676-cov-5.987810_pt1 | contig 30676 bp, 22 predicted proteins | sample MGYA00237866_ERZ511479 | MGnify/ENA metagenome assembly ERZ511479
AGCCTTCGATTCGGCGAAGCCGCTTTTCTATTCAACAATTCCTTCAAAACGACAGGTTGCCGAGTTTTTCAACACCCCGCTAGACATTTCAGTTCGCGGGGCGGGAAAGTTCGGCGATATTCTAAGATGCTGCGAATGTTGTCCGCCGTTGCCGTTCTTTCAGTGAGTGCCAGTCTCGCGATGGCTCAGGATCTCTCGATCGAGCCCGAACCACTACATCCAGATCCAGTTCCTCCGAAGTTCACTTTTTCGTTTGTCTGCACGGCTGAAGAGGAAATGGCATCGGGTTCTGAAATCCAGGAAGCTTTAGTAAAGTGGTTTGATTTGGAGGATGTTTCGGAAGTTGAGGACTTTGATTCGGGTGAAGACTTGTTTAAAGGAAAGGACGCGACTGAGACTGTTTCGTTCAAGGTCAACGGAAAGCTGTTCGCGGCAGGTTTAGTGCCGACTAAAATCCCAAAGAAGGATTTAGACTATGCTTGCGCCAATTCGTTCTACTGGCCGAAGGCTTCGGAAGCGGTTAAGCGCCACGAGAATCATCTGATTGTTCTTTCAATGGGCGAATACGAAACAGCGCTCGAAAGGATGTTTGACCTCAGTCGAGCCGTCGCGGCTTTCAGTGAATGCCATGACAGCGTTGCGGTCTACTGGGGTTCTGGGTCAATTGTCCACGAGCCGAAGCAGTTCCGAAAGCAACTGAAAGAAAGCGGAACGAAAATGACTGAGCTACCCGTGGTTCTCTGGGTCGGCTTTTTGAGAACGGGGATTGTTGACGGAAAGGTCGATTTTTACACCGACGGGATGGATCAGCTAGGGTTGCGTGAATTTGAAGTCGTCGGATCTGAAGAAAAGCCGTCGGACATTCTCGGTTTCCTCTACGGAATGTGCCAGTACACAATGATCAAAGGAAATGTGATCAAAGACGGTGACACTGTAGGAGGCTCAGAAGAACACCGCATTACCACAGGATTTGCTGAATCCGAGATTGGTCGTGAAGGTTCTGTAATTCTGGTCGACTTCTAAGTTCGATTCGGAGAACGAAATAGTAAGGCAATTTCATACTAGCGAAGATCTGATTCATTCAGGCTGCCACCCGAAGGGCAGCCCCTCTTTTTCTCCCGCGCCGCGCCGTTGAATCGTGGCATGACCGTCCCGGTCATAGCCCCTGAGAGCGACCTTCTCTGAGGAACATCCCAGATCGAAGAGTAACAACGCTCATGCAGAGAACAGGCTACACTCGACAGCGGTTTGTATTCAAACCTCTACGCGAAGCGCCAAATTTGAACAACATTTCTTAGAGACTGGGCATGCTGCAGTTTTTCAACAATCCCCTAGCCCTGACGCCTTTTCCGCCTAAGGTCCCGTCCTATGAGCGTCGAAAAGCCGAAGTACAACCGGAAAAACCCCTGCATCGCCAGTCTCAAGGAGGCTTGGGAATTGACCGAGAACTGCAAGGAGAAGGACACCCGTCACTTCACTCTCGATCTTGCTGGAACCGGTTTAGAATACACTCCAGGCGATTCCTTGGCAGTGCTGCCAGAGAATTGCCCTGAGGTTGCTGACGCTCTGATCGCAGCTCTTGGATTTCGGGGCGACGAGATGGTGACACCCGCAGGAGCTGAGTCTGAGAAGACGATCCGCGAGGCATTTGTCGAGAACTGTGTGATCACAACACCCGATAAAAAGGTGATGAACGCGATTGTCGCCAAGGCAGGAGATAGTGCGACGGAATTGGCGTCACTGCTCGAGGCGGATCGGAAGGCGGATTTGGCAGATTTTCTTTGGGGTCGCGAAATTATCGATTTGGTTGAGGCTTATCCAAGTGCGCGTTTTGAAGCTCAAGAGTTTGTCGATCTTCTCAAGAAATTGAATATTCGGCTCTATTCGATTTCAAGCAGCCAAGCCAGTGTCGGTGAGGAAGTTCATCTGACGATCGCCACGGTTGAGTATGAGAGTCACGGACGCAGTCGCAAAGGAGTTTGTTCAACTTGGCTGGCTCAGCGAGTTGACCTAGGACAGAAAATTCAGTGCTTCATCTCTCCCGGAAAAGGCTTCCGTCTTCCTGAGCCTGAGGAAGATGTCCCAGTCATCTTTGTTGGCCCTGGAACCGGAATCGCACCATTCCGTGCGTTTCTCCAAGAGAGGAAGTCGGCCTCTGCGAAAGGCGATGCCTGGTTGCTATTCGGCGAGATCCACGAGGAGAGTACTTATTTTTACAAGGACGAGTTTGATGCCTATTTGGCTGACGGGACTTTGGCACGAATCGATGCCGCTTTCTCCCGTGACCAAGACGAAAAGATCTATGTTCAGCACAAAATTCTCGAAGCGGGTGCCGAATTTTGGAACTGGCTGGAGCGTGGTGCGATCGTTTATGTCTGCGGCGATGCCAATCGCATGGCGCCTGATGTCGACGCTGCCATTCGCAGCGTGGTAGGCGAGCATGGTGGTCGCACAGCGGAAGAGGTCGACGTTTTCATGACCGCTCTCAAGGACGACAAGCGCTATCGTCGCGACGTCTACTAAGGCGGGGACCGAAAAGTTACTCTGGTGTCGGCTGGGAGGTCTGTAGGGCTGGCGTGGTTGCCTGAGTCTTCAGGGCGTTCTCGTTTCCGCCCTCGCTCGGTAGCCACTCCGCCCGGGTCGAAAGGAGAATCGTCCCGGCAATAATAATGGCGGCCGTTAGGAGGATCGATCCGATCGTTAAGAGTTTCCAAAAGCTGTGCTGGGAGACACCATATTGGGCCCAACTCTGAAGCTCGCCGGTGTTTCGAGCGTGTTCTGAGAGGGTCGCCGACCGCAGTAACTTCACGCCCATTGCGATCGGGATCCAACATACGGGGAGCAAGACGACAGTCAGTGCCATCACGACCCCCAGAACGATGAGACTTCGACCGCAGAAGCGCAGAAGTTGCGGCGATAGTCGCGCATTTTCGGCCATCGAGATGACCACTGGTCGATTGAGCTCGGCATTGCGGGCAGCGGGAGACCCTTCTTGAAACAGCTCTGGCCGGATTTCGCCACATGACTTCCAGTCGGTTTCGCCGGGCCGCCAGATCAGTGACTCCGCTGTGATTTCGCCCGAGCGTACGAGAATCGACAGGTCAGCTTCTGCGCAAGGAACGGGGCGTTCTAAGGAATTGAGAAAATACCACATGGGGAGTTCCATACCTTGGGCCGGACTTTGGCGCTGTAAACTCGGAAGCGAAGGTTCTGACAATTTGCCAATACCAGGCACTCGTTGGCCGAACAAATTGGAAAGGGTGGTGGAAAGAGGTTGCTCGAAGCAGAGTCACACTTCAGAATGAGATGCTCTACCCCTGCATGAAGCTTCGCACCGTTAGCTGCCCAGACTGTGAGAAAGATATCGATCTCGATATCGATCTAGGTCTTGAACACGACTGCCCCAAATGTGGCAGCCTGATTCTTCTTGCGAACACACGTAAGAAGAAGAAACGGCGCTCAGGGGTAAAAATCGGGTTGTCCGTCTATGGGACGGCGATGCGAGAGAATGAGGCGGAGGAAGCTCGCCTCGCCAAGCTGGACGCGCAGAAAAAACTGCACAGGGCAAAACGAAAGAACCGCTCTTCTTCGAAGTCATCGGTAGATTCAGACGATGAGTTCAATGATATCGATCCAGAACTTGAAAAGGCCGCAAAGCTTCTCGAGTCCACCGAGGAGAAGCACGAGGAGAAATTTCGTAAGCGTTTAGCCATCCGTGGAACTCTCGTCGCTCTCACATGCTTGGGCGTGGGCATTGGCTCAGTGATTCTCAAACGTCGTGGCAACGAGGCAAAGCCCGACGAATTGTTAACCTCCGAGACGCTCGATGACGAAGGTGTTAAGCAGGGTCGGGAAATTGACTATCGGCGGCTCAGCGCCCCTCTCCAGACCGACACATTGGGGATTGTTGTCGGCCGTGCGTCTCCAGGAGACAACGAAATTAGGCTTATTCCCGAGGCTCTGAAGTCGCTGGGCATGCCTGAAGAGGCCAGCGCCCGCGTGAACCTGGCAAGAGCTGTCGCTGTCGAATTTCTGTCGGCACCCACATGGAAGGATCGTCTTCCTATGATCCGGAATTTAGAGCGGGTCGCGCCCGATATTCAGTCCTACTCTGAAGTTCATGGCGATAAGCCTTTGGCGTTTTCGTCGGTGGGGTTTGTTGGGATCGAGGATAAGACGCCTAGGTTTTGCGCATTTTCAGTACGGATGGCGGATGGGACGGATAGGATGATCGGGCTCGAGTATACCGAGGATGGATATAAGGTCGATTGGTATAGCTTCGTCATTCACTCCGAGATGGAATGGAGTCAGTTCATGGCTACCCAGCCTAAGCTTGCTCGCAGATTTCGGGTTCTTGTGCGGCAGAGTAACTACTACAATTTCGGATACGAGGAGGACAAGTACGCCTGTTACGAAATCAATTCTCCCCATGGTTTCGAGCGTTCGGTGTTCGGCTATGTGAAGCGTGATTCTGCACTGGAACGCGAGCTTCGGCGCCTCTGGTCGCTAGCCGGAGATATGCCCATGCCCCTCACGCTTGACCTATCCTACCCGAGAGACCCGAAAACTGACAACATCGTGCAGATTCGTCAGTTGATCTCGAATGGTTGGTTCATTCGAGAAGAGGATGACGCTGAGCTCACTGAAGAGCTCAAAGGTGACATTTAGAGTTCCTTAGATGTGGTGAGAATTTCGCGCTCACCGCCAACAGACTGGACCTGGTGTCTACCACCAAAGGGTTCCAAATAATTCTTCAACGGAATGGGCATCCAAGATTCCGCAAGAGTGACGAGAGGGTGGGTGATTATGGCGCGAGGCACCGAGGCTCGAAGCGCAGATAAAAAAGAGGTGGTGGCCTGCCGGAACCCCCGAACCGACAGACCACCATGTGAGCCACCAATTGCTCGCGAGCAGGAAACCCTCGTAACCTGCATACCGCGTTGTAAATTCCCCTAGCCAATCCAGCCGAACCCCCTTAGATGACGGCTGGCTAGCTCTCCTTACGGAGGAAAGAGGTTTTACTAAGTGGTCACGGATAGACAGTGGATGCTGTAAATGACAAAATCCATTGAATAAATATGACATAGGCGACATAATTGTCGACGCAGTTTGGCATGTTGTCGAACGTGGGGCACGTTTAGTAGATGAGAATTCTCGTGGTCGAAGACCAACCAAAGTTTCTGTCGTTTCTGACCAAGGGATTAGAAGAACAAGGGATGGTGGTCGATGGGGTTAGTAATGGGGACGAGGCTTTTGAATTGGCCTCAACTACCCCTTACGACTTAATCGCTTTAGACATTATGCTTCCGGGTAGAGATGGCCTTAGCATCCTCAAGGGGTTGCGGGCTGGAGGGCACAATGTTCCGGTGGTTCTACTCTCAGCCCGATCTGCTGTGAACGAGCGTATTGAAGGACTGAATCTCGGGGCCGATGACTATTTGCCCAAGCCATTTTACATTGAAGAACTCGTCGCACGGATCCAAACGGTCGTTCGTCGAGCTTCTGGGCAGGGCTCTAATTTTCACAAGGTCGGCGACGTGTCACTGAACCTCGCGACTCGTGAGGTCTTTCGAGGCCAGAGAAAAGTCGACCTGACTAACCGTGAGTTCTCACTGCTGGAGTTCCTGATGCGTTCGCCAGACAGGGTTTTGAGTCGGACTCAAATTTGCGAACACGTGTGGGACTACAATTTTGATCCTGGGACAAATCTGGTCGATGTTTACATTCGGCGGCTGCGTCAGAAACTAAGTGTCGATGGAGAGCAGAAAGTGATCTTCACGGTTCGCGGAGTTGGATATAAAATCATCTCCAGCACTGAAGCCGCCGTTTAGTTAACGACTGGCTTCTTCGAATGGCACGCCCGAAATCTCTGCGAGTTGAGCTCGTAAAACAGATCTTCCTGATCACAGCGATCGTTCTCGGAGCTGTAGCAGTGCTGGTGTGGATGCAGAACCGTTCTCGCAATTTCGATGTCTTGGACTTGCGGCTCCAAATTTGGGCCGAGCGGGTTTCGAAAGACATCGAAGGAACGATTGAGGGTGCCCGATTTTCTCAAGCTGTAAAATTGGCGTGGCCTGGAACCACGACAAACAGCCCAGCATTTCTCGTATTCGAGCAGGATCGGGACCTGATCTACCTTTCGCCAGGGTCGGCCTGGCTTGAAGAGCACATTGCTCGAGCTGCCCGCAGGATTCCTGATCAAGCCCTGGAAACAGGGGAATCGACCGGACGGTTCTATTTGGATTTGGATGACAAAGACGGCGTTCGTTGGCGTGGAGTTTGTTTATCGGCTCATGGACGAGCATTTATGGGAGCCGTCCGAGTCGAAGACCAAACGGGGTCGATGATCAACCACCGCAATTTAACCTTTGGATTACTCGGCCTTGCGCTTCTTGTGATCGTCTTGGGAGCTTCGATCTTGGTGCGCCGAGCTCTCAGCCCGATTGACTTTTTGACCGCCCAAATCGATCGGATTTCGAACCCCGCTGGCTTGGCTGATCGGAAGCCGTTCGAACCCGGAAATTGCGCCGAATTGAAGCCACTTTACGACAGCGTGGAGGCCATGATGGCTCGACTGGAAAGAGGATTCCAGCAGGCCACTCGATTCACCGCTGATGCTTCTCACGAGTTGAAAACTCCGATTGCCCTTCTTCAGGCCGAAGTGGATGTGGCACTCAAAGAGGCTCATCCCGACAGTGGTGAACGAGAAATCCTGACTAGTATCGCTGCTGAGGTTTCTGGGCTGAAACGAATTAGCGATGCGCTGCTTTTTCTTTCCAAGGCAGACGCCGGACAAATAGACCTTCAATACGAGCATTTCGATTTCGCAGCAGAGATCGATGAACTCTGCGAAGATGCTGAATATTTGTGCGATGAAGCCGGGCTCACGTTCCGAAAGTTCATTGGAGATCAGAAAATTCCAGTCGTTGCTGATCGAGTGTTGTTCTCCCGAGCAGTTCTTAACTTGGTTAACAATGCGGTGAAATACAATCGACCCAACGGATTGGTTGAGATTACAGTTTCCCAAGTAAATGATGAGGCTTGGTTGGAAGTCGGAAATTCGGGAAAGGGAATTCCGGCATCACAGCGCGAACATATTTTTGACCGGTTTCGGAGAATGGATGCCGCACGGAGTCCGGGAGTGGGCGGAGCAGGACTCGGTCTGAGTCTTGTCCGCGAGATTTGCCGAGCTCATGGCGGATCGGTCGAACTCGTCAATGGGGTCGTCAACGATGTGAGGTTCCGAATTCGCATACCAGTCAAGTCAGCACGGCATGGTGGAAGGTCGCTGGTTTGAACAAAGACGTTGTCGATACCAGATCCGACACGGGAATTGCCGATGCTTTTCCTACAAGGAACAGAACAGCGATATTCGCGAGAAGCTCGTTGACGAGATTGACGACACCGTGGCGGCTGCGTGGGTCGCCGATGTACATCCCTGGCCGCTTCTGAACGCTGGCAATCAGACTTTGGGGTTCATTTGCTTGATTCATTAATGTTTGTTCCGTTAATAAATTGTCCTGCCGGAGCCCAACTAATCTTCATGGCTTCTTCGACAATATAAGTGGGCACTCCAGCCTGCGAGGCTATTAGGGAAGATCTGATCAATTAGGCGATCTGCCATTGCCGTCCAGATTTTTCACAATCAACGAGCAACAAAGCTAGGCGTAGTCTGGGCTGTAACACGAAGGGCTTAATTTTCGTTCAGCGTGCAGCGTTGCCAGACCTGACTTCAATTGCCATCTTTGTGGCGGGTGGCTGGATTGATCAGACCTTCCTTAGACAAACCTCCTGAGAAATCCGCTCGCGTTTCTGTCCCTGCAGGGTTTCTTGATCGACCCAACGGGAACTATGAGCGACGCATCCATGAACAGTAAAATCCGGGTCGGCGTGATTGGCGTCGGTGCGATTGGCAAGAATCACGCTCGCTGTCTGGCTGAGATCGAGAATTGCAATCTCACCGCGATTTACGACACCAATCAAAAGGTCGCCAAGCAACTCGCTGAAGAATACGGAGCGACTGCTGCCGGCAGCATGGACGAGTTCATCGAATTGGTCGATGCCGCGACCGTCGCCGCCCCAACCAGTTTACATCTGGAATTAGGTTCGCGCCTTCTCGAGGCTGACAAGCACGTGCTAGTTGAGAAGCCGATTACTGACAATGTCGAAGACGCCAAAAAACTGGTCGCCTTGGCCAACGAGCGTCAGCGCATTTTACAAGTCGGGCATATCGAAAGGTTCAATCCGGTATTGGCTGAACTCGAAGACCGCATCGACAATCCACGATTCATTGAGGCTCACCGACTGTCACCGTTCCCGAATAGGAGTCTGGACATCGGGGTCGTCTTGGATGTCATGATCCACGACATCGAAATTATCCTCCACCTAGTGAAGTCGGAATTGGTCAGTGTCGATGCCGTTGGCGTGCCGGTTCTTACTAAGCGTGAGGACATCGCCAATGCGCGTCTGCGGTTCGCTAATGGGTGCGTTGCCAATATCACAGCGTCTCGAATTAGCCCAGAGAAATTGCGGAAAATCCGGGTCTTTCAAGGCGATGCCTATCTGTCCTTAGACTACCAAGATCAGACTGGAGAGATCTACCGAAAGGGGATGCTTGGAATTAAGAAGGAGGACGTCACGATCGAAAAGGACGAGCCTCTCAAAGTCGAGTTGGCCTCGTTCTGTGAGTGCGCTGCCGAAGGATATACGCCGCGGGTGTCAGGACATGAGGCTGCAGCTGCCCTGCAGGTTGCGATACAGATCACTGATCTCATCGACAGCGGCGAAGGTCGAATCGAGCTTTGATGGTGGATTTTAAATGTTGGTTTGCGATCGCTTGCTCGGTGCTGTCTGTCTGCACCGCCGGTGCCGGTGCCGGTGCGCCTGAGAAAGTCGCCGGGATGACCCTGCAGGCTCCACCCGAGCAGTTTCGACCAGCTGCGTTTGGAGAGCTCGTTGGGACGATTAGCCCCGGGTGGGTGGCGATTGTGCCTTACGCGTTCACTGCCGAACAGTCGACTAAAGTTCAGTTGGGGCACTGGTGGGGGGAGCGTCCCGAAGGAGTCCGAGCTCAAGTTGAGGCGGCTCATACAGCCACGCTTCGAATGATGATCAAACCGCAGATTTGGCTGAGTGGGGGCCGCTATATTGGGCTTCTCGATTTCGCGACCGAAGCGGAGTGGAGGGCTTGGGAGGTTGGGGTGAATGCCTATTTCCCAGTCTTTGAACCGGGCAGCTGGGATCGAATCAAAACCGACCTTGAGGCTTTTCACAAGCGTGTTGGAAAGCCGATCATCTTTACCGAATTCGGCTACCGCAGCGTCGTCGATACGGATGTCGAGCCGTGGGAAAAAGCTGGCGATCGGGGCTCGGATACTGCGGCTCAAACTGCGGCTCTGGCAGCCCTTTTTGAAGCAGTCTGGGATGCTCCTTGGTTCGGTGATGGCTTCCTGTGGAAGTGGTCTCTGCGAGACGTCAATGCAGGGCGATCAGATCACCGAGTCGCGTTCTCGGTTCGGGACAAACCAGCTGCGCAATTGGTTGCTGATCACTATCAAAAAAATCGACCTGTCAGCCCCGTTTCTGCACCATGAGTCGGAGCATCTTTTTAGTGGCTGGCGAGGTCAGTGGAGATCATCACGGAGCAGCGTTGATGAACGAGTTACTAGGGCTCGATCCGACCCTCACGCTGGAGGCGATCGGCGGCCCAGAGATGGCTGCTGTGCCTAGAGCCCAAGTCGATGACTGGTTGGCTGATGCTGCCGTGCTAGGACTCTGGGAAGTGCTCAAAAAATACGGCTATTTTCGGAGGCGTATGGATGAGGCGGTTTCGCAACTGATTGAAAACCAACCTGATGTCCTAATCCTCATCGACTATCCCGGATTCAACCTCCGCTTGGCTGACGCATTGCGAAGTGGAGGATATTCGGGGTCGATTTTTTACTATATTAGTCCTCAAGTTTGGGCTTGGAAGAAGGGGCGTATCCCGAAAATGGCTCGACTTCTCGATCTGATGATCTGTCTGTTTCCGTTTGAAGTTCCGCTCTTTGAGGATTCGGGATTGAAGGCGGTTTGCTCGGGTCACCCGCTCATGGATGAACTGTCTAAGGCCGATCGAAATCCTAACCTAGTCGGTTTGCTTCCAGGGTCGCGAGAGCACGAAGTTTCCAAGCTTTTCCCGATCATGTTAGGAGCCGCGAAACAGCTTTCTCAAGACCATTCTAAACTCCGATTTGTCACCGCTGCAGCATCGCCAGAACGGGCGGTTCAGATGCGCTCAATCTTGGCCCAGAGTGAACTGGACAATGGCCTCTGCGAGATCCGTGAAGGCGAAGGAGCAGCCCGTGGGATTATGGCCACCGCACACGCCGCAGCGGTCGCTTCTGGAACCGCGACGCTGGAGTCAGCGGCGCACGGATTGCCCTACTGTTTGTGCTATCAAGTCAACTGGTTGACCTATCGAGTCGGGCGGATGGTCGTCGAGCTGGAGCACATTGGAATGGCCAATATTTTGGTCGGTCGCGAAGTCGTCCGCGAGCTGCTTCAGGGTGACTGCACGGTTGAGAAATTGGCGACGGAATTGGGACGTTTGATTTCCGATGATGCCTACCGAGCTGAGGTGAGTGCGGGGGTTCTGGAAGCCCGAGAAAAGTTGGGTGGGCCGGGTGCGAGTCGTCGCGCTGCCGAGGCCGTCTTGGCAGAAATGGCGACGTAGTCAGGAACCGATTCCTTTCGACAGGCCCCGGTGAACTGCCTAGCCTTTAGCGGTGCGAGTTCGCACTTTGAAGCATGGCAACGATCCACCGATTTCAGGTACTTTTTTGGAAGAGCGAAGAGGGCCACCACACTGGTCGTCTTCTCGATGATGACACCGATGGGGTAGCAGTCGGCACGTCACGCCGTTTCGTCGTGCAGCAGCTGAAGGACTACATTATTCACTTGGCTCGCGAGGACATGCTGGACGTCATCGAGCCGGATTTTCTGAAGCCGCAGATGAAGAGTGTGAAGTCCGAGGTCTTTCCCCAGTATTCCCGAGGCAAGCGAACTTTCCCGTGCAAGGATTCGGTGACTCTGAGATTGCCCTGCGTCTTGGGAACTCGGCAAAGTGGATTGCTGACCGCGATATTGCCGACCGTCGATGTGTCCTTCGACTACTCCGATCCGGAGGCTTTCGAAAGCCTAGCCGATCACTATATCCGCAACCAACTTGGCCGATTGACCCCGCGCCAGCTCACCCGATTTTTGCCGCCTACGGAATGCCAGCTCGATGAGATTTCGGTGACAATTAAAGACAACGCTCCTCAGAAAACTTGGGAGCAGCAATACCCCAATCTCGCTGCAGTGGCGGATCACTTGGGCGGCAAAGACTACCGCAGCGTTGGCCGGGCTTGGGAGCGAGATGAGGAAGTCGCCATGTTGCGAGATCGTCTTCTCGATGAGAGCGCGACCTTGGCACTGGTCGGGCCATCGGGCTGTGGCAAGACGGCGGTTCTTATCGAAGCTGCCCGCCAAATTGAACGCCGCACCACCGATCTGGAGCAGCGTGGGATGAGAGCGGGGCGAGTGTTCTGGACGACATCCGCGTCCCGACTGATTTCTGGAATGCGCTTCCTGGGTCAGTGGCAGGAGCGAATGGAGGGCGTGATTGACGACCTCAAACGCTGCAACGGAATCCTCTGCCTAGACAATCTGCTCGAACTCGTTCGGCTAGGAGGGTCAGGACCTGAATCGAGTATTGCCGCGTTCTTGTTGCCGTATCTGCGCTATCGCGAAATCCGAGTTATTTGCGAAGTCTCGCCGTCCGAACTCGATGCCTGCGACCGATTGCTGCCTGGATTGGTCGAGCAATTTCAGCTGCTTCGGATCGGCCCACTGCCTCCGGAAGCTGCCCGTGAAGTGCTTCGGCGCGCGTCGGTGAACATCACTCAATCGCGGATGGGACTTAACTTCTCTGACGCCTCGATCGAAGCGGTTTGGGACTTACACCGCCGGTTTTTGCCTTACGCGGCGATGCCAGGCAAGCCGATCGCCTTCCTTCACGAACTCGCTAACGAAGCCGCCGAGCGGGTGTCCAAGTCGCTCGCTGACGGGGGCAATGGACACACCGTGACGGGCGACGAAACTCGGCGTCAGTTTTCACGATCGACGGGACTGCCCGACCGGTTTTTGGACGATGCCCAGCCGCTGGAGCCCGATGAAATCGCAGCGACACTCGGGCTGGAATTGGTCGGCCAAGACGAGGCCATTGATGCGGTTTCTGGAGCGCTAGCTCGATTTAAGGCGGGCCTCAATGACCCAGGGCGACCCCTCGGCGTGTTCCTGTTCGCTGGCCCAACCGGCGTCGGAAAGACCCAGTTGGTGAAATTGTTGGGTGAGTATTTGTTCTCCGAAAAGACCGAGAACGAGCGCCTTGTCCGTCTGGATATGTCGGAGTATTCCGGCTGGGACGCTGCTGAGCGCTTGCTCGGAAATCCGTGGGGCGATGCCTCGGAGCTGGTGCGAAGGATTCGAGCGAACCCATTTACCATTCTGCTTCTCGACGAAATCGAGAAAGCGGCTGACGAAGTTTTCGACATCTTTTTGACTCTGTTTGATGAGGGCCGCCTGACCGATGCCTTCGGTCGAGCGACGGCATTCAATTCGACGGTGATCATCATGACTTCCAATTTGGGCGCCGGGCAGAGCGACCCAGTAGGATTCGCAGGGGATGATAGCGACACAGCCGTTTCAGCGCGTTTGTCGGCTGATCATCTCAAGGCGATCCGCAAATTTTTCAGACCCGAATTTTTCAACCGACTCGATCGGGTAGTTCCGTTTCATCCGCTTACCGCAGCTCAGATTGCAGATATCGCCCGCCGTGAACTCGCGCAATTGGAATACCGGGAGGGTCTTCAACTTCGGGAATCGACGGTGGAGTTCACCGACGCCCTAGTTGCCCATGTCGGGGCCACCGGCTACGACCCCAAGTATGGCGCTCGACCTCTCCAACGCGTGATCGAGTCTACCGTCGTGCCGGCTTTGGCCCGCCACTTGGTCGTTCATCCAAACAAAGGCCAGAAGCTGCGGGTCGGTTTGCAGAAGGGCGAAGTGCGCGTCACGCCAGCCGGCTGAACTTTCGCTTCGATCATCGATTCCTGTTGATTCCATCCCGAGCCTTGGCTGTATTCAGCATCATGGCCTACCAACTTCCAGACCTGCCTTATTCCAACAGCGCGCTCGAGCCACATATCGATGCGCTGACAATGGAAATTCACCACGACCGTCACCACAACGCCTACGTCACCAATCTCAATGCGGCCCTCGAAGGTGTCGACGGGATTGAGGGCAAGAGCATCGAAGAACTGATCTCCGATCTCGACGCGATCCCCGAAGCGAAGCGCGGAGCTGTCCGCAACAACGGTGGCGGCCACGCTAACCACTCACTCTTCTGGACAGTCATCAGCGGCTCCGGCGGCGGTGCTCCTTCTGGTGATCTGGCAGCAGCCATCGACTCCGCCTTCGGCAGTCTCGACGCTTTGAAAGAGCAGTTCGCGACCGCAGGCAAGACCCGCTTCGGTTCCGGCTGGGCTTGGGTGGTTGTTCAAGAATGTGGTGGTCTTGCCATCACTTCAACACCCAATCAGGACAGCCCTCTCATGGACGGTTCTGGTGTGCCAATTCTCGGACTCGATGTCTGGGAGCACGCCTACTACCTCAACTACCAGAACAAGCGTCCAGACTATATCGAAGCGTTCTGGAACATCGTCGATTGGGACGCTGTCGCTACTCGTTTCGCAGCGGCGACTGCGAGCTAGTTAGAAACCGATAGAAAAACGATTTTAAGACGCGCGGGGCTCAGTGCTCCGCGCGTTTTTTTGTGTATCGGACCCAGGGGCTTGGTTGATTGGGCCTTCCAGCAAGCCGAGTTACAACCAGTTCGATCGGCGCCGGTGGTAGTCGATCGAGCGTTTCGCGTTGCCTGCGATTCGTGAGTATAGTTCGTAGAGTTCGGGAATCTTGCGGTTCTCCTCTGCCAAGCGGGTCGCGGTGTCCAACTCGTGCTGATCGTGAGGATTGATCTTGGTTCCGCTGTAAGTGCGAGTCCTCGGTCCGACGATTTGCAAACGATCAATCGCGCGCTGGTAGGTTTCTTCAGACACGGAAAATGCAGCAGTGAGCAAGTCCTTAACAAACGAAATTTCGCGGAACACAAACCAACCTGCTGTTCCAAGCAGATCGAAAACGGCTTCAATATTTTCCTCAGTGGGCGAATCCAAAAAGCTCCTCAGAATGGCAATCGAATCCTCATTGTGAGCTCCGGCCATGTGCTGGAATAGTTCCGCCCAATAGTAGCGCTCGGTCTTGAGACCCTTTCTCGTTGCCCGCCGAGCGGTATCCCCAAGCCACTCAGGGTAGTCTTCAGAATCCCTCAGCCCATCATTTCGAAAACTCTCAAAATAGGGGAGAGGAGAATACCCCTTTGGGGCTTCGCAAGACTCGGCGAGTTCTACTCGCGCCACCAAGAGATTATAAACTCCAGAAGGTGATACAAACGCGGCATTACTCAAAAATTCGAGGATATCGCGGTCGGCCAGATTGAGAGGAATCGTTAGCTTCTCAAGGAGATGTCCCGCTACCGCATCGCTCAACCAATCGGCCACGTTTTCACTTCCCCTTGCTTGGCAGAAACTCGGACTGAAAATTTTCAACAACTCTGGAAGGAGTTCGTCGTAATTGGGCAAATGTGGAATAAGGGCCTGCGTCCGACTCCAATCGGTTTTAGAGACCGCAATGTGATGAGCAAACTCACGAACTAGGTCTGCTCTTGCATCGGTCGCGAGACGTATGAGCAATCTATACTCCGCATCAGACCAAGGCTTGTCCCTAGTTCTCCAGAAGAGAAAACGCACAACGGCTTTTCGCAAGACAACTGATTCGGATACGGCTGCACGCTCAAGCAATTGACTGCGCTTTGATTCTGAGAGCTGCTTGAGAGATACAAAAAACGAGAAGTGTTCTGCGAGGGGGGCAGAAAAATCGGTGAGGTGCTGGCAAATTTTTTCGATATCCTCGGCTGAAGATTTCCCGAACTCGCAAATAAAGTCTCGCCCTCCCCACGACATAGAAATTCTATCCTGCAGATTTGCAGCGAGTATTTTCTCCAACTCAAGAAATGCCTTGAAGTGATTCTCATGCTCCTTAGTAAGCATCTCGAATACTTCTGATCGAAATTCCTGCTGGGCGATCAGCTTTGTTTTGTAGTTGTCGAACGCTTCTTCATCGGCGTGGGGAGAACTATAAAGTACTGACGTGATCAAAAATTCGCGATCAACAGGACGTTCGCCTGGAAGGTCTTGAAAGGGGGATGAATCAAGCCAACCGCTGTAGCTTCGCGACCGAACGAGCGCTTCCCTGATCCGAAGTCGCAAAAGCGGATGACTGACTTTTGACATGGTGGCCGCAAGTAGTTGGCCAGTGTTTAGCGCTATTTCCTCCCATGTTGCCCGGCCCGCGTCTGGAGCGTGCAGACCGACCCTACCCATTGAAATCGGAGAGACCTGATTCGCGACGACCTTCACCGCATCCAATGCCGAGCGAAGATCATTTCCAAGAATCAGACTTTCAAGAATGGCCAGCGCTCGCTTCCTGACCTCCTCAGTCGCTTTCGGTGGGAGCAGGAAGGATCTCATATGAAAGGTCTGACCTTCTGTCCAGTTTTGTTCACCGACCCGGTTAAAAAGCGCAGGCAGAAGATCCATTGGTTTGATGGCGAATTTAGCCTCTTTTTCATCCTCCACGAGGTCGCAAACCCACTCTCCTATTTCCCTCGCGCGGTCTACGTCATGTTGATACAGGGTCGGGTCGTCAATCCCGCGATAGCCGAGTTGTTGCAGTTCCCCAATTCGGCGAATGGGATGGGAGGGGTATGATCCCGTATTCTCTGGGCCGTGCTTTCCCACTGCCCAAAGAAGATCGAGGCACTCCCGCCTCTTTGCTGGTTGGTATTCGGCAATGTCTTTGATCAGTCCGGTGAGCGCGAACAAAACATCTCTTTGGCTTGCTCGGCCGTAGTACCACATTGAGGGGCCTTGAATGTAGTCCGCCATGTCTGCTTCAACCGAACGATTTTCCAACTCAGGCTGGTCGAAGAGTTCAAGTGCGAGTTGAACGAGTTCCATTGCCTCATCGGGAGCAAAAGCAGCCAAGTGGGTTTCCGAAAAGACGTTGACCATCTTCACCCGATCGCTGAAGCGCGAATTCCTAAACCGTTTGAGCACAAGAGGCCAGATCCCCTTAAACACCGTGCTTTGAGCGCTTCCTGACCTCACCGAGAGCCAGTCAACCTTAGCGAGATTCCAGAGGATTCGGTCATTGTCGGGAAAGGCTTCGGAAATTTTTGACACGAAACGAGAAGGCTGGCCGTCTTCCTTGAAGCAAGCTTGGAAGAGAAGGTAGTCCGACAAAATTTCAGGCGATATTCTCACCCTCCGTTCGCGGCCGACTCGAACGAATTGGCCTGCCCCGAGAAAGGAGTCAATCGCTTGCTCGAGCGCATCTTCTTCTTCCTTCATTCCAATGAAAGAAGCCACATCTTCAATGACTCCAGATTCGTCGAGATCGATTGGTGCGAGAGCCGCAACTAATTTAAATAGCTTCTTTCTTTCACTTAGCGGAAGAACCTCCTCGGGTACTTCTTTGGTTTGTTCTCTCTCGTATCGATCGAAAACCTCCTGTCGGAAGTTGTCGTTGTTAGCCAGCAAATCGCTGCTGTTTCCTTGATTGATGATCTTTGAACCCGCTACCGCAATAAGTGGACTATCGAATGATATTTTTGCTAACTCGCCTGCATGATTTTGCTGAGAGTCATCGAGTAAATTCTCACAGAGAATCAGAGTCTCCTCACGGTCTAGATGCGGGATCGTCGAAAGCACCCGCTGCTCGGTAACATCAATGGCCGAGCCTGAGAGAGCCGTTTGAATCTGTTGTACAGCTCCAGGTCGGGTCGCGAGAATTAATTGAACAGAGTTTGGATACAGGCTTGGGATCTGTGACAACGAACGAATGTTGTTCATCGTGTGCGCGTCCTCAATTACGAGGACTAACTCTTTCCCACCAAGCCCGAAGAAGTTTTCATCTGAGGGTTCATTGTCGCCAACCAACATTCGGAGGACTTTCGCAGGATGCCTTTTGCCAAATTGGCGTGAAAATTCAATCAGAGTTCGCGACTTGCCCGAGCCCCCCGTTCCAGGGAGGATTGCTAACGTCAGGTCGGAATCCACAAATTCGTGGAGTTCGACGAGAGTTGATTTCCGCCCTACAAGTTCTGCTTGGTGATGAAAAACCCGGCCCTCGCTGGTAAGTTCCCGTTGATAGAAGGTTGTCAGAGGCAAAATGCGCAGTGCCGGATCCTTGCCGAAGAACTTCCGAGCCATCTCTAATCCGAACCAGCGTCCGACAAGTCTGACTCCCTGCTCATCGGGCAGGCTCAGTACGCGATTTGAGATCTCGCGACGATCCCAGAGTTTCCACTTAGGATGGGAATCGACTTCTTCCCAGATCTTAGCGCTCGTGACTTCTTGGCTAACTACTAGGACGTAGCGGTCGGCTTTCGGGTATTCCTTCTCAGCTTTGTTGATCGCGTCCTTAGTATTGGTCAAGTTCCACGTTTTGTGCCGCTTGCATTGGAATGCGGTGAGAGATCCATCCTCATACCGGACTTCGCCATCGATACCGTGTTGAGATTTGCCACGGCTTTCATAGAGGTTGGAGGATTGAACAGCAATCGTGGCATTTCCGGGCGCATTGAGCGCGACAAGACCGCAGAGTTCGCAACAGAACTCTTCAAATTCACTCCAGGCGAATTGGTTGTAGCCGAGTGGTAGCTTCAAATCCTCGGATTTTATTGCCATTATCCTTGAAAATTTGCATACATACTGAGATATTTCAAGGATTATGGAGAAGGAAGTCTATAAGCGGCCTAGGTACCAGCGACGCGTCGAGGCAAGTCTGCAAAATTGGAAGATCACGGTGCTCCTCGGCCCACGTCAGTGCGGTAAAACTACTTTGGCACGGATGTTTCTCGGCCCATCGGAGGAGAACTACTTTGATGTATCAGACCCATTTGATCGATCGCGATTGGAAGTCGATCCCATGCTTCTCGGAAGATGTTCTGGGCTGGTCGTTGTCGATGAGGTACAACTCTTGCCAGAGTTGTTTTCTGTTCTTCGGGTTCTGGCAGATCGCGATCCTCAACCCGCAAGGTTCCTTCTTCTGGGCAGTGCATCCCCAACCTTGAGAAACAGGGTTACCGAAACCTTAGCAGGAAGAGCCTCTCTAATCGATATGTGGGGTTTCGATTGTGACGAAGTCGGATGGGAGATGGCGGAGTCTCTCTGGCTGCGAGGCTCCTTCCCCGAGTCTTTTCTCCACCCAGACCCGCTGAGCTTTGAATGGAGAGAATCGTTCGTTCGGCTCTTTTTGGAGAGGGACTTGCCCCAGCTTGGCATCCGCATTCCAGCCCCAAAACTGAGACGATTTTGGACGTTGCTCGCACACGAACATGGCCAAACGTGGAATAGCTCAAAGATCGCAAACGCGATGGGGATCTCTCCTACGACGAGCAGAGACTACTTAGACATTCTGGAACAAACCTACATGCTTCGGGTTCTTCAGCCTTACTTCTCGAACACAAAAAAGCGCCTAGTAAAGTCCCCCAAAGTTTATCTCCGCGACGCCGGAATCTTACACTTATTGATGGGAATCAAAGATCGACACGGACTAACGAACCATCCCATTTACGGGTTCTCATGGGAAGGCTTTGCGATGGAACAGATCCTCGAAACTCTGGAGATCCCTTCTCGCGAAGCCTTTTTTTGGCGCACTCACGCGGGTGCAGAACTTGATCTTCTCGTTGAAGTTGGAGGCCGCCGATTTGGTTTCGAATTCAAACGGTCTTCTGCTCCGAAGACGAACAAATCAATGCGATCAGCCCTAGCCGATTTAGAGTTGGCGCATCTTTGGATCGTCTATCCCGGTGATAAGCTAGCCAAGCTGGACGAATCGATCTCAGTACTTCCATTCGCTCAAATTGCCCGCTTACCCGCACTCTGTGCCGAATGTTAGAAAACCTGTCTGGATTCCTGTGTTGTAGGTGCCGACGAGAGGTGAACCCAGTCGGTCTGTCTCCAGGATGCGGAATTGTTGGGGGGACGCCCGACATTGGTTTGCACCCACACCACCCGCTTGTCGCGTCGGGGACCGAGGTTCAGCTCCGACTGGACAAGACGGAGCACGTCCCTCCAACCGAAACGGCGCGCCCTGGAGGAACCATGCTCCGTCATGTCCCCCATGCCTCTCCGTCTCTGCCCGCAGACGCGTTCCAACTCCGACTGGAAAAAACGGAGCTCGTCCCCCCCCTTAGCGGCGCAGACCTAAAAACCCTACCGCACCCGAATGCCACTGTGGCCGCCACTGAGTTGTTCAACCAAGACCTGGGTGCCGATGCGCTCTTTGAGAAGATCCACGTGCGAGATCACCCCGACGGTTTTGTCGCGGTGACGCAGGGTCTCGAGGGCGGTGAGGGCGACCTCCAGGTGTTCCGAACTGAGACTGCCGAAGCCTTCGTCGATGAATAGCGAATCGATCCGCACGGTGCGGCCAGCGAGATCGGACAAGCCGAGGGCGAGGGCAAGACTGGTGAGAAATTTTTCTCCGCCGGAGAGGCTAGCCATCGGGCGGGTGGCACCGGCTTGATGGAGATCCTCGATGAGCAAATTGAGCGGCTTGCTCTGATCGGGATCGCGCAGAATCTGATAGCGATCACTGAGTTGCTTGAGGTGACCGTTGGCATGACGGGTGAGAATATCGAGCGAGATCCCCTGTGCGTATTTACGGAACTTTGCTCCGTCGTGGGAGCCGATGAGATCGCGCAGTTGCCTCCAGACAGCGACCTTCTCCAGCTCGGCCACAAGCTCGGCCTCCTTGCTCTTGCGCAGCGCACGGAGATCTTTATCGGTGGTTCTCTGCGCGCGCGCTTGGGTGAGTTCCTCTATCAGCTGATCGCGACGATCGGTCAGTTCCTCCTGTGCGCAGCGGAAGTCTTCGGCGGCCTCGCCTTCAAGCACCTTGCCTTTCACCAGCTTGGCGATATCGGCAGCGGCCTGAGCGAGCAGTGCTTTCGCGGCGGCGGCCTGCCCACGAAGCTCTTGATCGCGTGCTTCGATCTCTGCAACGACCTCTTGATCCAGACGCGCGGCGCGCAGGGTGGCGAGATCAGCGAAGTCGGATTTACCAACGCTCTTTTCCAAGGTGGCTGAGATTTTTTCCAGGTCGCCCACAGCGCTCTGCAACTCGGTGCCGCGATCTTGCAGGCGCGTCGCCGCGGTCTGACTCTGCTGCGTTGCCTGCTGAAGATTCTGTTCCGCTGCATCCAAGGCGGGTGGCGCCGTGTCGAGTTGGAAGTCGGGATCTGGCTTGGCAGTCGCCGGAGCCAGCTTGTTCTGCTTTGCCGTGAGTTCCAAGCTCAACGTCTTCGCCTCAGCAGCAGCATTCTCGGCAAGCAAACGACGCTGCTTGGCCTCGTCGGCGGTCTTGGCATAGGCACGGTAGCTGCGCTCCCGCTCCTGCAACGCGCCAAGCAGTTCATCCTCAGCCCCCGGCGCAGGGACTTTCTGGCTGAGCGGCTTTAACAGGTCGGCGAGCGCGGTGGCGGGGTCGCCAGCGGCGGTCACGGCACCCACCACCGAGTCGCGCTCGGCAGCGAGACTCTTGTGGGTGGTCTGCACCGCCCTGAGTTTCTCACGCAGAGCCTCAAGCGCTTCGGTCGCTGTCGCGTGTTCCGCTTCCAATTTCGCAATCTCCGATCCGGGCGACTGACCGTCGGCGAAGGGATGCTCCAGAGCGCCGCAGAGCGGGCATTCTTCCCCATCGACAAGATCCTTACGGTGTTCGTCTAAGCTGGCGAGGAGGCGCGTTTTGCGCAGATTATCTTCCAGTAGTTTGACCAGTTCGGCATCCTTCTTGCCCTGCTCGGTAATCTCCTCGCGAATCGCGAGCGCGCGGGAGAGGAAGGCGTCCATCGCTGTTGCGGCAGCGGGCGGGTCGATCCCCTCCAGCGCGGCGGCATCCGCAACGGGCAGGGCATTGGCCTTTTTCACCCATTGCGCCCAAGCTCCGGTGGCGGCGGTGCGCGCGGCTTTCAGATCGGCGATGGCACTCGCGGCCGTGGCGAGTTGATCGGCAAGTTCCGCGTCCTCCTGGTGTGTCTTCAACCAATCGAGCGCCTCGGTCTCCGCGGCTTTTTCTTTGTCCACGCTTGCCGAAGCCTGCGACGAACGCTGCTCGGCAGCAGCAAGCTCAGCCACAAGCACCGCGCGCAGGGTTTGATCGGCGATAGCCAGCGACTGATCAGCCGTCTTGTGCTGCTGCTCCGCCTCCTTGTGCTTCATGCTCGCCCCCTGATGGGTGGCTTCGGCTGCGCTGAGTTTGGCGAGGGTTTCGGCAAACGGATCGGCCTCGCGATGACTCTTCAGTTGGGCGAGTGCTGGGCCGGCTTCCGCGAGTGCGGTTTTGGCGTTTTTTTGGTCGCTGGTTGCCTTCAGTTCCTTGCCCCGAGCATCGCCAAGAGCGGCAATCTTCTGCAACATCTCGGCGCCCTGACCGAGTTTCTCTTTGAGCTTTTCCAGTTCCTCGCCACCCGTCTCGATCTTTTTTTCAGCTTCTTGCGCGACTTCTTCGGCAAGATGTCGAAGGCCTCGATTTCCGCCTCGCGCTTGGCCAGCCCTCCCTCACGCAGGTTGGCCTCCTCATGGGCCAGTTGCCCAAGGCGAGAGTAGATCACGGTGCCGGTGAGACTCTCAAGCAGCCCGGCGCGATCGTTGGGATTGGCCTCTAAGAACTTGGCAAAGTCCCCCTGTGCGAGCAGGGCACTGCGCAGAAAGCGCTCGTAGTTTAGGCCGACAAGCTGTTCGATTTTTTCCTCCGCAGGACGCACCTGCTGCGCCAGAACCTGGCCATCGACATCGTAGAGAAAACGCGTCGCCGCCTGCAACTTGCCGTCGGCCTTACCCCGTGCGCGACGGCGTTGGTAGAGGGCGCGAAACTTGCCAGCGGGCACCTCGAACTCGACCTCAGCCGAACACTCGCCACAGTGCCGGGTCATGATGTTCTCAGGGTTGTCCTTGCCGTAACGCGCTGCGCGTCCGTAAAGCGCTAGCGTGATGGCGTCGAGAATCGTCGTTTTCCCCGCCCCCGTAGATCCAGTGATGGCAAAAATGCCAGCGCTGACGAGCGGCTCAGCGGTCAGATCAAGGAAGTGCTCGCCGCGCAGGGAGTTGAGATTGGTGAGGCGAATAGTCAGGATTTTCATGCGGCTCCTCCTTCAATAGATTCCACCGTTTCGCCTTGAGCATCGAGTTCAACGAGCGTGCTAAACGCCGTGCTCAAGGCCACAGATTCCTCTGCGCTGAGCTGCTCTGTCTGGGCGAGCAGATGGGAAAAGACCTGCTTCGGGTGATCGAGCAGTTCCTCGATGGCTTCGTCATCGGTCGACTCCCCAGCGCTCAGTCCCTTGAGCGCAACCGCCCGCTGGCGGACAATTTTAAGCACCTCAAAGTCGCGCCCCTCGGAGAGTTGTTTCACCCGTTCGGCGAGATCGTCTTCCAAGGTGGAATCCTTCACCACCACCTCGACCCAAGTCGGCAACTCTCCGGTCTTGGGCTCAAAAGCCTTCAGGTCTTTTTCAAGATCCGGGTGACGGGTGCGGATCTGGGTCAGCCGACGGTGCAGCGGGATCGGCAGGGAGTGATCGATAATTCCGTCGGCCGTGACATCGAGCAGACGGACTTCTTTTTTGTCCTTCGATTCGCTAAAGCTGAGCGGCAGCGGCGAGCCTGAGTAACGCACCCGCCCCACCTTGTCGCAGCCCTGAGGACAGTGCAAGTGACCGAGGGCGACGTAGGCAAATGCTTTGGGGAAAATTTCCGGTGTCACCGAACCGAGTCCGCCGATGTGGATCTCGCGCTCGCTATCGGAGGTCTTGGAGTTGGCCACGGTGAGGTGGCCGGTGGCGATGGCCGGGCACCTCACCTTGCCCAGTGCCGCAGCGGTTTCGGCATAGACACGCTCGATGCCTGCGACCACGCCGGATTGGATCTCGCTGGCGGTCTCGCCCGCCGTGCCGACACGCAGATCGCGGTCGCGCAGGAAAGGAACCAGGGCGATCGCGACCTCGGGATCCTCAGCATTGGGCAGGAACAAGATGCGGTCGGCGGGGGCGACCGCGAGGCCACCAGCGACTTCGGTGTTCAGCGGTCGCAAGACCTCCTGCGGCGATTCCAATTGCGTGGCCGAGTCGTGGTTGCCGCCGATCACCACCAACTTGCAGGAACCGAGGGCAAACAGCTTGGAGACAAAGTCGTAGTACTGACGGCGTGCCGATTCAGGGGGATTGGCCGCATCGAAGACATCGCCAGCGAGCAGGACCGCATCGACCTGATGCTCCTGCACCGCGTCGAGTAACCAGCTCAGAAAGGCAGAGTGCTCGGCCTCGCGCGACTGGCTGGCGAGCATCTTGCCGAGATGCCAGTCGGCGGTGTGAAGCAGTCGATAACTACCAGCAGGTTTTTCGGGAGGTGTGTCAGCCATGCCACGCTACCCTCCGCCAAATGACCCGCCGCTCAAGAGGCCAGTGTGAGGAATTGTGTGATGGGAGTCCGCCACCACTTGCAGAGCCGAGATAGCCCCTACTCAAAAGCTCCCCGCGGGGAAAACTCGACCGCCTTGACCTCCATGACCCACTCGCCAGGTTTGCTCAACGCATGAATGGTGAGATCCACTTCTCCTTCGGCCAGCGTCACCACCCCGAGAGGCAGGCGCTTCCACAATTTCGTCCCGGCCTGCTTCTCCTCGACCAGATCGCGCTGCGGAATTACCTTTGTAGTAGATGGTGCCTGGCTCAAAGTTAGAAAGTACTTTTTAGTTTCGAAGCCATCTAATGAACTTCACACTCCTCACAGTGAAGCGCTGGAGGGCTATTCGCACCATGGGTGATAACTAATCAGATGAAACGAACTGATCGGAAAACGAAGTGTCTCTTGTTGCTTTGAACTCAGCCTGCGCGCATCTTTTTTCCGCATCGAGACGTTACCGCGCTTCTGCTTGTCGGCTATTTGTATCTCGGATTAGCAGCTGTTGCTGCAAACCGCCGATTTTTAGTTTGTAGGCTTCCAGATGCTGGCTATCCGATGTCCGGAGTCGGAAACTACACCGCCATTGGCATATGTATGAGTCTGTTGGAAGGGGACTGACGATTTCAACTACAGCTTCTGGGTGGAATTGGGGGAGCCATTAACGCATGTCGTATGCCGCTTGGGATCGGTCTCAATGATTGATGCATTGAGATTAAAAGGTGCTGATCTGGAGTGTATGAATGAAGAAGGTGAGAAAGCAAATGATCTATGAGATCCCTCGGTAACCTCATCTTTTTTTGCGACGCTGAGAGAAAGTAGCAGAATCGGTCGCGAGCTTCCTCCAACATTTCTCGGGATGCAAATGGCCGATCCGCCAACAACTTAATCCCCAGTCTTCAGCACTTTAATGAAGGCTTCTTGAGGGATGTTTACTTTCCCGAATGACTTCATCTTCTTCTTACCCTCTTTCTGCTTCTCGAGCAGTTTGCGCTTTCGGGAGATATCTCCGCCGTAACATTTGGCGGTGACGTTTTTGCGCATCGCTTTGATGTTCTCTCGAGCGACGATCTTACCACCGACGGCGGCTTGAATCGGGACTTGGAAGAGTTGCATCGGGATGACGTCTTTCAGCTTGGCCGTCAGGTCGCGACCACGAGCCTGCGCCTTGTCCACGTGGACGATCGACGAGAAGGCGTCGACGACTTCGGCGTTGATCAGAATGTCCATTTTCACGAGCTTCGCTTCGCGGTAGTCGGAGTGCTCGTAGTCCATGCTCGCGTAGCCTTTTGAGGCCGATTTGAGCCGGTCGTTGAAGTCGACGAGGATCTCGTTAAGAGGCAGCTGACAGGTCAACATGACGCGAGTCTTGTCCAACGTTTCGGTGTTCTCGACGACACCGCGTTTTTCGAGCACGAGTTGCATCATTTCCCCGATGTATTCGCCCGGGGTCATGAGGAAAATCTTGACCGTCGGCTCTTCGATTTTCTCGATCTCGGCGGGGTCGGGGAGGAAGGTTGGGTTGTCGACTTCGAGGAAGTCACCGTTGGTTTTGAACACGTGATAGACCACCGATGGGTAGGTCGAGATGACATCCATGTCAAACTCGCGACGGAGACGTTCCTGAATGATCTCCATGTGCAGTAGTCCCAAGAATCCGCAGCGGAAGCCGAATCCAAGAGCAGCCGATGACTCCGCCTGATAGGAGAAGGCCGCGTCGTTGATCTGGAGTTTGCCCATCGCCAACTTGAGCGATTCGAAGTCGTCAGTGGTGACCGGATAAATTCCGGAGAACACCATCGGCTGAATTTCTTTGAAGCCGTCGAGCGGTTCTTCGGCTGGCGAAACCCGGCCGGTGATAGTGTCGCCGATTTTGACTTCGGCAGACGATTTCATGTTAGCGATCAGATAGCCGACATCACCAGAAACCAGTTTGTCGCGCTTCTCCTGTTTGGGAGTGAAGACGCCAACTTCTTTGACTTCGTAATTTTTCCCTGCCGCCATCGTTTTGATCGGCGTGTTCCGGGCGACTTCACCCGAGAAGATTCGGATGTAGGACACGACACCGCGATAAGGGTCGTAGAGAGAATCGAATACCGATGCTCGAAGTGATTCGTCTTCGATGATGTCGGTTGGCGGTGGGACGCGCTCGACAATCGCAGCCAAGATTTCCTCGATGCCAATCCCCATTTTCGCGCTCGCTGGAATCGCCTCTTCGTGAGGAATCGCTAGGATGTCCTCGAGCTGCTTGTGGATCATCGGCAGATCAGCACTGGGCAAGTCGATCTTGTTGATGACTGGGATGACCGTCAGGTTCTGATCGATCGCCAGTTGGACATTGGCCATGGTTTGAGCTTCGACTCCCTGTGCTGCATCGATCAGAAGTAGGGCCCCTTCGCAGGCCGCCAGGCTTCGGGAGACCTCATACGAGAAATCCACGTGCCCAGGGGTGTCGAGCAGGTTGAGCTTGTACTCCTGACCATCGGTGTGATGGTAGGCCATCGTGACCGGGTGAGACTTGATCGTGATGCCGCGTTCGCGTTCCAAGTCCATTGCATCGAGCATCTGGTCTTGTTGGTCGCGCTTGGCCACGGTTTGCGTCGCATCGAGCAAGCGGTCGGACAACGTGGTCTTCCCGTGGTCGATGTGGGCGATGATGGAGAAATTCCGTGTGCGTTTGATGGACATGGAGGAGTGCGACATTCTCGCCGCGAACGACCGAAGGGCAAGCCGACGATGTCTGTTTCGTCGCCGCTAGATTCATGTAGATTCTGATCGTGAAACCCCAAGTGAATACTCCATTGGCTCATATTTTAGGAATGAGTCTGCTCATAGCACCGGTTGGAGCTTCGGCAGCGAGCTGGAAAACCGTGTCGCGGATCTTTAAGGAAAACTGTTTCAAATGCCATAGCACCGACGAGAAAATGAAGGGTGGCTTGGCGCTCGAAGAAGACAAAGTCGCGGATGCGATTGGGCCGGGGCACCCGATTGTTCCTGGGAAGGCCGATGAAAGTGATCTCTATTTGATGGTCGCCTTGGCCGAGACACATGATCCGATGCCGCCGAAAGGAGACACAGTTAGTGCCAGTGACTTGCGCAAAATTAAGGCGTGGATTGACGACGGTGCGCCAGTTCCCGGACAGGAAGCTGCGGTGCTTGAGAAGGTCGTGCCGAAGTTGCCGACCGGGATTCTGGGGTGGACGAACACCTCCGGACAGAAAATGAAGGCGTCGTTTGTTCAGGTTCGCGGAACCGATGCAGTATTCCGCATGGAGAATGGGAAGACCACCAACTATCCGCTCGAAAAGTTATCGAAGGAGAGTCAAGACGAGGTCAAAAAGTTGACTTCACCAACTCCGGCTCAAGTCGTGCCCGCCCCAGCGACCGCAGCGGATCCGGAAGAATAGCATCAGCCAAGAAGTCTGGACCGTAACCCGAAGGGCTCCATTTTCATCCGCGCGCAGCGCTGCCAAACCTAATCTCAATTCTCATCTTTGTGGCGGGTGGCGGAATTGATTAGACCTTCCCTAGCTAGTTCCCAATAAACGCTGACCACCGTTCGTCGATCGAGCCGGAGTGGAATCGATCACAGAAACCGATCGGGCGCCAGTGAGGGGCTTTGGGCTCCCTCATCGGGATCATACCAATTTCTTTGGGAAGGGAATTGGCTTTGCGCGTGTTACACGGGATGCATGAGCAGACGACGTTTTCCCAGCAGTGGCGGCCAGATTTGTCGCGAGGAATGACATGGTCGATGTTCAGTTCGCGTGGCTCTTTCTGATTCCCGCAGTATTGGCAGGTGAAGTCATCGCGTCGCAGAACGTTTTCCCGAGAGAATTTCACCTCCCTTTTTGGCAGTCGATCGTAGAGCGACAAAACAATGATCGACGGAACATCAACACTCTGGCTCGAGGTGCCGATGGTTTCCAAGCCGTCCCTACCATGAACAACATCGGGACTCCGAGGAGGAGGACGCAACCAGCCCTCAAGGTCATAAGTCCCGTGAATCCCCGAGTTGTCAGCGTCAACAACCTGAGCATGTCCAAGATAGAGAAGGGCGAAGGCGCGACGTGCCGAGCAGATATGAACCGCTTGCCAATTTCGGTTTAGTACAAGAACTCGACTATCTAGGGGGGCAACCACTACGGCGCGAATGCTACCATTTAGATGGTTGAGGGGCAAGGGATCGCTCGCTTAAGGGTTACGTTTGTAAGAAAAGGCTCGCTTTGTCTGCCTCTCCATGGTTTACAGGTAGGGTTCGATCCGCTACATTTGACCGCCTCTACTAATGACAGCACCCAATAATAACCACCGGGAAGGGATCCGCGGTGCCGCCATCATTCTTTTCGCGTTGGTATTTGCTCTCGCAACACCCACTCAGGTTTCCGCTCAGAACGTTGATCCGTCGGATGCTTACATGACGGCGTACCTGAGTTGTCAAGACGCCGCCAAGCTGGAGCAGTCTGGTGATCTGGGGAAGGCCGGGCAGAAATATGCCAGCGCCCTTCAAGTCTTTGAGTCGATTCAGCGGGAAGTGCCGACTTGGCGTCCCGACATGATCAAGTATCGGATTGGCAAGATTCGGGAATCAATTAACCAGCTCGGATCTCGACCCGTGGCAGCTGCTCCAACCTCTGTTGGGACTTATACTCCACCCGTTACACCAGTGACTCCTGTCGCTCCTCGTGGCACCACACTGACTGAGCAGATCGATCATCAATTACATACGCTCCAAGCGCAGATCCAGCAGCTTCAGGGAGAGAAGGTTCAGATGGCGCAGGAGATCGAGAATCAAAAGAAGCGCTATCAGGGTTCGATTTCAGAGATCGCCCAAGCCAAGAACAACGAGGCACAAATCCGAGTGCGGATGACCCAATTGGAGGAAGCCTTGAAAAAGGCATCCTCGGAAGATTCGGTTGAGGCCGATGCCCTGCGTGAAGAGCGCGAGACATTGTTGGCGCAGATCGCAAAAGGGAAACAAGAACTCGCCACGGCGAACGAGAAGGTCGCAACAGCCAATGGCGAGACGGCAAAAGTTTTGGCCGAGCTTGAAGAGTCGAAGAAGACGATCAGCGAAGCTGAGAAGGAGGCGATAGAGATTACCAAGGAGCGCGATCAAATGGCGATCATGGTGAAGGCCTATGAGAGCGGTAGCGACGAGGCCGTGAAGCAGCTGATTTCAGAGAATCGACAGCTTCAAGAAGAACTCCAACAGGCGATCAAGAGCGCTGAAAATCTGGAGGCCGAGAACGCTGGCAAAGACGCCCAAATCGCTCAATTGAAGACGCAGGTTGAAGATGTTCGAGGCCAGCTTGCGGGAATTCGCGAGCAGAACGCAACCTACTCCGCGACCATCGCCGACTTGAATATTCGACTGAAGGCGACAGCAACGATGCTGGCCAATGACGAATCGGCCGGACAATTGCCAGAAGCGCTCCTTGAAGAAAATCGCATGCTGAAGGACATCACCGTCCGGCAGCTTCGTCAGAGCATCCGCCAGCAGAAGACGAATGTTCTGGTGATCAAACAGCTTGAGAATCTCGAAGGCAGCTCCGACGAGCTTCTCGGCCAAGTTAAATCTCTGGTCAACGAGCGCCCAGCTCTTTCGGACGATGAGCAGCAATTGCTCGCCAACTACGGCTTGTCTCCCGAGGATGACGGCGGCCTGCAAGGAACGATTCTTGTCGAGGCTGACACATCGACGGAAGGCGTGGGGAGTGCGGAGCCAGCAGCGACGCCTGAGATTCCCGCGGGGCTGGATGCCAAACAGCTGGCTTCTTCTGCTGAGAAAGCCTTCTACGGCAAGGATTTTGCCGGTGCCGAGCGCTACTACGAAGAGTTCATCAAGACCGACCCAACTGCTGAAGAATACGCTATGGCGATGACCAATCTGGGTGTCGTGCGGATGCGTCAGAAGAAGTTCAAGGAAGCCGAGCAGGCATTGGCAAAAGCCCGCGCCCTCAGCCCAGACAACTCATTTACTCACTTTAACTTGGGCATGGCTCACTACTGGCAGGGCCGCAATGATGACGCCCTTCTGGCTCTCGAAAGCGCTACGACCTTGGAGCCTGATCTCGTCAAAGGCCACCACTACACCGGAGTCGCAGCAGCACGTCTAGGGGAGTTTGAGAAGGCGGAACGCGAGTTCCTCGAAACCATTGCTCTGGATCCTCGATTCAATGCCGCGCACTTCAACCTCGCTGTCATTTACGCGACCCGCGATGGTGGAAAAGAAGCCTACGATCTCGCCGAGCAGCATTACATGAAGGCGATCGATAACGGTTCCAGTCGCGATCCACTTCTTGAGCGCATTCTCAACGAAGCCCGAGGCCAGGTCGGCACTGATGCTGAGGGCGAGGAAGAGTCGGGGAGTCTTTAGAGCCCTTGCGGCCCTCTTTGATCGGTGGCGAAAAACACTGGTGGGTTCAGATTCGTCGCGCTTCTGATCGGCTCGATCGTTGGGCTGTGCGTAATCGTTGTATTGGGGCTGTTCGCTTATCTTCGGTCGATCGAACTCGGGGAAGCATCGCTTGTTGTTTCGAAGACATCGCCCCGAACCATCGGACACTACACGGATAATCCGGAGTTGGTTTTCGAGGCCAGCGTTAAAAATACCGGAGACGAATTGATCCTCGTTTTTGGCGACACTTTCGAGGGCGAAGACGTTGCCGAGATGCGGTTGGCTGATGATCAGAACAATCCGGTCGGTTCATCTTGGCCCGTCCAAAAAGAACTCCACCCGCTCCAACCAGGGGAGTCGATGCGGGCTGTCGCTAAAACAGGGATCTTTTTGCGAGGCGATTCAGCCATCGGCACGGTGCGTTTTCTTGGGGCGCGTGGCTCGGCGATGCGCGGTCTCGGTATCACGGCAGTCCATCCACGCGAAGTCTCCGAACGCGTGGAATACCATTTGCCGGGACACTAAAGAGGTTGGAGCTAGGGAAGGTCTGATTAATTAGGCGATCTGCCATTGCCGTCCAGATTTCGCCTAGCACGGCGCGAGACGGGCGTGG
>ENA-ORXR01001087-ORXR01001087.1-marine-metagenome-genome-assembly--contig:-NODE-1087-length-30651-cov-11.328645_pt1 | contig 30651 bp, 37 predicted proteins | sample MGYA00237866_ERZ511479 | MGnify/ENA metagenome assembly ERZ511479
CGCCCCCTTTATTAGGACGCCACTCGGTTGGGGACTAGCCCCGCCGAGTGGGGCATCAAGAGAACGCCTTTCTTTCAACCGCCGCCGCCACCTCGGTCCCCGCCACCGCCGCTGTCCCTGCCGCCGCCACCGTCGCCCCCCTCACCCCCGCCCCCCCCTTCCTGTTTGGTTGACAGCCCAACGCGTCTGCGTCCTTTGTCACCCTCACTGCCATCTTCTCCACCCACCTTTCCTTTGTGCCCCCTTTCCTCACATTCGCCTCCCCGTGCCCCTCCACCTGCACACTCACCTCCGCGGCAATGCGCTGCCAGCCACGAGAAAGCAGGAACCGCCGCCGGCGCCCGAAGCTGGGCGGGGTGGGCGAGCCGCGGTGGCGCCCCGGCAGCGGCGGCCGCACCGCCGCAGCGGCGCCGGCGGCGGCCCCCGCGGGCGTGGCAGCGTGGCGGTAGAGGCAGCGGCCGTGGGAGTAGATGCCCCAAAGTAACAGCAGGATGCGGGGCAGGGGGAGAGGGAAGCTCGGCGAGGGATCGTCTCCTTAGACATTTAGTTCCATCGGCGGTCATCTGCTATCGGGGATAGCGCGATGACGCAAAAATGCGGGGTCATCTTGACCATCTTGAGATGAGTGTTCATCTGCCAACGCGGCGGTCCATCCAGAGAGAAATGGTCACATAAAACTCACACAAGACTCACATTTGCAAGAAATCACCGAGAATGCAGCAGTGTGACCGCCAAACAAGCTCAAGAACCAAACTACCAGTTCTGCCGCACTGATCGACACGAGGTCGGGCGCGGGCGTTCCACAGGACCACACTGCTGAGCCCCGACACTGCCGCCACCCGTCCCCGTCTGCCGTCCCCGATCCCGGCTGCCGTCTGCCGTCCCTACGGACCGCCACCCGCCGCCACCCGTCCCCGGCGGCCGACCCTGCCGACCGCCGCCCGTCGCCACGCGTCCACGGCGGCCGACCCCGCCGGCCGCCGCCCATCGCCACCCGCCCACGGCGGCCGACCCTGCCGACCGCCGCCCATCGCCACGCGTCCACGGCGGCCGACCCTGCCGACCGCCGCCCGTCGCGACGCGTCCACGGCGGCCGACCCTGCCGACCGCCGCCCGTCGCCACGCGTCCACAGCGGACGACCCCGCCGGCCGCCGTTCATCGCCTCGCGTCCACGGCGGCCGACCCTGCCGACCGCCACCCGTCGCTACCTGTCCCCGGCGGTCGTCCCGGCCGACTTCCAGCCGCGACGACGCTTCCCCCACAGCTGCTGAGCTCCAGCTACCACCACCCGCCCCCTGCATGTACGAAGACCCCCCAGTTTCTGCGGCGGCCATAGCGGTTACCGCCCGACGCCGCCGGCCAGCGGGGGGGGGGGGGGGGGGGCGGGGTGGCGGGCGCCTGGGCTACCACCAGACCGTGCATGGCCCGACCGTCGACCGGCGCGTCGCGCATGGCGATTCGACCACAGCGGGAGGCGCGGGGTCCGGTGGGTGGGGGTGGAGGGGGTGTGGGGGGGCGACAGCGTGCCGTACCGGGCACCATCACCGCTGAGTAGAAGTGCGGCTCCTCGTGGTGGGCGTCCCGCCCCAGTGCGGAGCGCCACCATCCCTTGTGGCTGTGAAGACGGCGTGGAGGGCACGGTACCAAAGGTCGGCGCCGGCTCAGAGGTGCGGAAAAGGGAACAAAAACAAGCACACGTCTTTTTACTTCCAAGGGTACATGTCATTGACGAAGTACCGCATCTCCCGCAGGTCTTCCACCGGTCCAATGTAGGAAGGGGGAAGCGCCTTCATGCCACAGCGCCTCTTCAAGTCAGCAAAGTCCGGTACGACGTGTACGACGCGGCGCACGCGAGACAGCGGTACCGCCTCCAGCCCCCAAGCCCCATCCTCACCAAGGTCCCACGCAAGACGGGTGCACAACCGCTCGGCGAGAGGGCACTTGGGCACAGCCGCCACCTCGCCAAGCTTGCAGATAACAACCACATCTTCCTCCTTGTAGCGCAGGATAGCACGTACCTCCCCGTAGCGCAGGGTCACGGCGGCTCGCGTCCCGTCATCGGCGTTGGTGGAGATGCCCTCGTACTGCAAGGCGTCGAACCAGGCCTCTCCGGTGCGGAAGCTGGGCGACCCCCGGAGCGTCTGCTTTACGGGGGTGCCACACTCCAGCCGCGCAGCGAACTCCACCTGGCCGACAACCAGCAATTTTGTAGCAGCAGGCTGGTTGAGCAAGGCGCTGAGGTTCGCCAACCCCGGTCGGAGGGAGAGGGTGCCCACCGAGACGCGCGGGACCCCGCGGAGGGGGCGCGCCGGTGCGGAGGGAAGGCGCCGACGCGAGCGCGACGCCTCCGCGTCTAGCTTTGCGTTTCGCGCCAAGACCGCCTGTGACCCCTGCGACTGCCGCACGATCTGCTGCGTGTAGGTCTTCATCACCTTGTTCGTTCGGTTGTAGTAGGCCTTGTCGACCTTGTGGCCGGCCTCGTTTGAGCTAGTGTTGCCGTTCCTCAAGTTGCCATGATAATTGATGGCGTCGAGCAGGTGCCGCAAGCGCTTGTGCACCTTTGAGGTGTGCACCGCTCCGAGCAGGGGCGTCACGAAGCCGATCACAAACTCGGCTGCGTCGTTGGCGAGGGCCTCGGCGAGGTCGAGAGTCATCGGCACAGCCGCCGACGAGGTAGCCCACCCAGCAATGCGCGCGTAGAGCGTGGCGTACTCGGCAAAAAGGGCTGTGGTGGCGTCCTCCAGCGGCGTGTCGCCAAACGCCGCATGGTAGGCGTCCCAGTCAAAGGAGAACCCCTTGGGCAGCTCCTCCTCCTCGGCGTTGCCAGCGTCGAACAGGCTGTCCGCCGACTCGTGCTCAGTCGCTGCCCCGCCGCCACCACCACCACTGCGGCGCGCCCCGGTACGGCCCTTGCGCAGCGACGCTGGGTCGAGCGGCTGTGGTCGGTCCTCTCCGAGTCCGAAAACACCGGAAACGGCGTGAGGGATGATGAAAACGCCCTTGCGTTGTTGAGCACCGGTGAACGTCGACTGCTTCTCGTCGGCGGCTACGAGATATCTGTGAATTTGCGAGCAAGACCGGGGAGACACAGCGGGAGCACGAAAGCATGGAGGCATAGAGCACCAGGTTAGAGTGCGAGCTGGCTGCGATGCGGCCGTCGAGCGCGATGGAAATGCAAGCTTCACGAGTGGCACACAATGTACGGAAGCGTACCCTGGGGGAGTGGTGCTTGCCTGGCTGCGTCTGCCCATGACGTCAAAGTTGCGGTTCGCCACCCGGCTCGCCGCCTTGCATGTCCCACAGAGAGGAAACTTCTTCAGGCACATGTACGGGTACACACGGACTAGGCGATGAGACAGCATGCGGGTGACACCCAAGTCCAGTATCTGTATGTATAGAGGTTCAACCACGGCAACGAGCAAACAACCAACGGGGAATGGGAAGCCCAAGCGAGTACGGGGTCAGATGGGCTCCCCGCTTGGGCAGACGCACAAAGTGCAGAGATCCTCCGAGCTAGTATAAGAAGTGGCACGGGGCATGCAAAGACAAGACAACTTACGTGTAGCGCATCGAAGCCGACCATCTTGTACATCAAAAACGGGGGCGACGCCAGGCCGCCCATGGCAGCCAAAACAGGTACCTCGCTGTGTGCGCTGCTGGTAGACTCCAGATGCACGCGTCGTCGTGCGTCTCGCTGCCAGCGCCGGTGCCCAGCCGCCTCCAACTGGTGACGGATCGTGAAGAGGGGGACCCGGTCCTCCGAGGTGAGCGCCTCCACCGTGCCGGCAAATCGCACCGGCACGTCGCACATCGAGCAAGGAAACGCGCACTTGCCTCCCTTCAGGCACAAAACTGCCTTCTCTTCTGGCAGGTCACAAATGTACAGGAGTATACGGGCGAAAAGCGTCAGCTCCCGCTCGCCCCATTGCACCTTGGCGCCTGTGTTGCTCGCGGCGATGGCGGAGCGGAAGGCGAGGAACAGCACGCGCTGTAAGAGGCCGCAGCGCCTCTTCCGAGCTCGGTTGTCCGCGCCGGGCTCCTTCATCTTCCGCACAATGGGGATGTACGCGACGGTCACCCAGACGGCCTCGTCGGTGTCCACGTTGAGGACGAGCATCCGGAGCGGGTATAGTTGATGAGCTGGCAGCCCGAACGTAAGAAACCAAATGAAGTGATGCGAGGACGAGACGAGAGCGGCGCGGCGGGCAAGCGAGCAATAGAAGTCAGTATGCAGAAACATGCTGGTGACCGTAGGGTGCGCCGTCTCACTGCTCCCACAACCATGGAGTCTCACAGAAATTGAACTCACCCCGCGCCCACAATCGAGCAACTTACCGCCGGACCAGGCCAGTTGGCTGGCATCGCTAAAGACGTGAAAGGCCAACACAAAGCTGTCGGGGCCGTGCTTGGCCATCACTGTCATCTCGCACATCCGAAAAGCGTCACCGTCCAAAGGCGACTCGCGGTTGTTGGTCGGCGGCGCGGGCTTGTCGCCCCCGCTCCAGAGCTTGACCTTTTTGCCCTCCTTGAGCATCTTCGATGCCACCTCCAGCACAGACCGAAAGTAAGCCTCGTAGACAATGCCGCCCTCCTCCAACTTGCACTTGTACCACCTGGATAGGGCGCAGATCCCCACCAGCTGCGACACCTTCGGCGACGCCCCCGTCGTGGCCGCCATCCGCCCCCGTCTCATCGGCCGCGCCGCCATAGGCAGCGCCCGCGCCTTGGCCGCCACGGACGCCCGCCCCACCGGCTGCACCACCATTGGCGGAGCCCCCACCTTGGACGCCGTCGACGCCCGCCCAACCGGCCGCGCCGCCGTGGGCGGCGCCCCCGCCGTGGCCGCCGCCCACCCCCGCCCCACCGGCCGCACCGCCATGAGCGGCGCCCCCGCCTTGGCCGCCGCGGACACCCGCCCAACCGGCCGTGCCGCCGTGGGCGGCGCCCTCGCCGTGGCCGCCGCCCACCCGCACCGCACCGGCCGCACCGCCATGGGCGGCGCCCCCGCCTTGGCCGCCGGCGACGCCCGTACCACCTGCCGTGCCGCCGTGGGCGGCGCCCCCGCCGTGGCCGCCGCCCACCCTCGCCCCACCGGCCGCACCGCCATGGGCGGCGCCCCCGTCTTGGCCGCCGCCTACGCCCGCCCAACCGGCCGTGCCGCCGTGGGCGGCGCCTCGGCCGTGGCCGCCGCCCACCCGCACCCCACCGACCGCACCGCCGTGGGCGGTGCCCCGGCCGTGGCCGCCGCCCATTCCCGCCCCACCGGCGGCACCGCCGTGAGCGGCGCCCACGCCTTGGCCGCCGCTGACACCCACCCAACCGGCCGTGCCGCCGTGGGCGGCGCCCTCGCCGTGGCCGCTGCCCACCCGCACCCCACCGGCCGCACCGCCATGGGCGGCGCCCCCGCCTGGGCCGCCGCCGACGCCCGCCCAATCGGCCGCGCAGCCATGGGCGGCGTCCTCGCCGTGGCCGCCGCCCACCCGCACCCCACCGACCGCACCGCCGTGGGCGGCGCCCCGGCCGTGGCCGCCGCCCATCCCCGCCCCACCGGCGGCACCGCCATGGGCGGCGCCCCCGTCTTGGCCGCCGCGGACACCCGCCCAACCGGCCGCGCCGCCGTGGGCGGCGCCCTCGCCGTGGCCGCCGCCCACGCACACCCCACCGGCCGCACCGCCATGGGCGGCGCCCCCGCCTTGGCCGCCGCCGACGCCCGCCCAACCGGCCGCGCAGCCATGGGCGGCGTCCTTGCCGTGGCTGCCGCCGACCCCCGTCCCACCGGCCGCGGCGCCGTCTGCACCGCCCGCGGTGCCCTCATGGTGGCCGCTGCGCCGCCTCGTCCCACCAGCTGCGGCGGCATGGGCAGCGCCCCCGCCGTGGCCGCCGCCCACTCCCACCCCACCAGCCGGGCCGCCTTGGGCGGCAACATGTGCGGCTCTACCGCTGTTGCAGGTGGCGTCCCCGCGGCCCTCTTGGTGGTTCGATATTCGGTGCCACACCAAGTACCGGTATGACGCGAAGACCCTCTGGCACATCCAACACCGCAGCCTCGCTTCGGTCGGCGGGATGTCCGACATGGCATGGTAAAAACACTGCGCAATGTCCTGTTCGTGACCACACAAACACCACGGTGCCCCGCCACAGATACAACCAGTCAATGGACACACGAGGGGGGAAAGGCGGTCACTCCAGGTCGTCAGGCGCCGGCGCTATTGTACGGCTTCCGGTGCTCCTGCACCTCCGTCGCTGCCACCTTAAGCACCTCTGCCGCCCTCTGGCTACCGCTAGTCACCGCCAGTCACTCAGGCTGCCCTCATGCCCACGTCAGACACAAGAGTCAATGAGCCGCTGGCACGACACACACAGTGAGACCCGCCGACACAGGCAGACACCAACGTACCCCCTCGACTGCCATTCGAGTCGCGCTACGTGCTACGACCCGGCAGCGCTCCCGTGGAGTACCCCCCCATTGACAGCATGGGTCATGGCTGGGAGGCTCCTGTCCCCATGAGACACCGCCCGACGGGGGGCAGGTGACCAGACGCCGTCACGCACTCTCCAATACGGGGGCGCCGGCGATTGCCAACAATAGCCCGGGGTGGCAGCCGGTGGTAGCCGGTGGTAGCCGGTCGCACCCGGTGGCACCCGGTGGTTGCGGGGGGGGGGGGTACCCGGTGGCAGCAGGTGGTAGACCAGCCACGGAGGACGCAGGAAGGGATCCGAGGGGGCACGTCCCGTGGCGCGAAAGGAGTAAGGCAGTGTGCAGGAGCGGGGGTAACAGCAAGACGGACATGCACGAAGCCCAATTAGGCCGGGGGGCAGAGCGCACAACAGCAGAGACCAGAAGGACGCGTACAAGGGCCAGGGGGAGGGCGTCGTGCAACGAGAGAGACGCGGACGACCACGCGCACCGCGACAGAGGTGGTCCTCGCACCGCCTGTAGTCACCCGCTGGTGAGCGATCATGTCAATTTTGAGCCTCGATCGATACGATTATCGATATACAGTGGACCTCCACGCTGCTTGACCAGTGTCTTGCCGAGCGATCCGCCAAAACTTGATCGACACCAGGCGGCTCCGCCCCCGATCAAAACGCCACGGGAGAAGGACAAGCGGCGGCACAGGCTCCAACTGCGTGACAGTGCCTCACCCGTCCTGTCGCCGCGCCGTTTTCCCGTTTTGTCGCGGGCTGCCGCCGCGAGTGCGACCCCTGCCGATGGCATCGTTTGAGTTCCGATGGGACCTAACGTGGTGCCGCCCGCCCGTCTTCCGCTTTGAGTCCGGCGTCGCGAGGTGCCCCCTGTCTGTCGCCGGCTGGAGACGGCCCGGTGTGACACCGCCCCGCTTGACACCCACCGGCAGGCTGTCCGCCACGCCGGCCACGTGAGACGCTCACCGGGAGCCTCCATCGATACGGTGAGCGATTCGAAGGAGCGGCGGATCGCGCGCCGATCCTTGCGTTGGGGAGGCGGGATACCACCTGGTGAGCGTATAGGACGGCACACCGCGTTCGCCTTGACGGCGTGTGTGTGAGGTGCGTAATATGCGAGGCGGCACTCTGGGGCGTGAGGTGGTGCGCGTGAGGGTGTCGCGGTGTTTGCGGGGTGACACAGGGGTGCTGCGTCGACGAGCCCTGAGCCCCACCGGCGCTCCCCAGTGCGTGCGCGAGGCAGCTTTGTGCTCTAACTCTGTCTTGTGGCGATTGATGGCTCCATGCCTTGCTCTGCCTCTGTTCCTCCTCTTGGGCCTGGTGTCGCCTTTGGGCTCGTTTTCTGGTATTTGAGCGGGTCCCCAGAGGATGATCGTCGCTGCCCGCACTCTTCCACACCACCCACAACTACCGCCGACACCGACCACGCCTCTAGCCCACAAAGCTTTGCGCCTCTCCTCCCTCTCCCCCCCTCCTGCTCCCATCCCCCGCCCCCCCCACCCATCTTCGATTGCTGGCGCCATGGAGCCACGCACGCCGACGCCGTCGGCAGCCGACAAGGACAACAAGGAGCAAATGCGGGCGGTGATCGCTGCGGCCGAGGCCGCTCTCGGTGTGGGCGACGGCGCGAGCACCTCCGCCGTCGCCCAGGCCGAGTCATCCAGCCCTGCATCGGCGCCCCCCAGCGACGAGTACTACCGCGGCTTTATGGCCTTCCAGAGTATGCAGCATCACGCCGAGGTCGCGCGTCGTCAGGCGCAACACGCGAGCGACCTGCCTCCGTCGCCGGAGCCCTCCACCCTGCCCTTCCCATCCTTCCTCTCGCAGCCGCTCACGGCTCCTACCGCCGGAACGTCCGCGGCGGCGGCGCCAGCTGCCACAGTGGGGGAGCACCAGTCATCTACCGGTGCTCCCCCGTCGTCTGCGGCTGGTGCCGATCCAGTGGAGACGGAACACCCGTGCGAGCTTGCGCCGGTGGCCACGGCTCGGTCTACGACTCCCCAGGCGAATGCCCGAGGCCGTGCTCCGTCGGCTCGCTCGGGGGCGGCCCGACCTGTCATCAACCCCGGGTCTGTGTCCAGGCCCTTCACGTCCGAGAAGGCGCGTTCCGCGGCTTCCAAGCGGTGGAGCGCGGCCGCGGCGCGTCGCCGGGCTAAGGGCGTGCCGTCGCTCTCCTCCGTGCCGGGGCTGGCTGGGACTGCTTCTCCAGCGGCGCGTCCGACGACGGGGGGGCCGTCTGCGCCATCACCAGCAGTGCGTGCCGCAGAAAAACTTGGAAAGGCCACGGACGTGCATGAGGCCAATGCGTCGGCTGTGGATGAGGCCAGCGCGTCGGCTGCTTTGCTGGCCCTCGGCTCCGGTGGGGGCGCGCTTCGCTCCCACTCACCGAATTCGGCGACGGTGCCTACAGCTGCAACAAGTGCCGCCACTGCGACGTCTGCAACCTCTGCTGTGGCTGCGGCGTCGTCCCAGGCGGCCGCGCTGGCAAAGGCGGCGGCCGCCAAGGCCAGGACGGCGGCAGCCACCAAGGCATCGTTGGCAGCCAGAATGGCCAGGGCGGCTGCCGCGGCCAACGCTGTCGGAGGGGATAAGGCGGGGGACGGGCGGGAGGCAGTCCGCGGCGGCAAGACGGGCAGCGGGCGGGAAGCTGCCGGCCACGGCAAGGCGGGCTGCGGTCGTAAGGTGGCCGATGTCGTCCTAGGCGATGATGAGGAGCTGACGGAGCTCCAGGGGGTGGTCTCCGAGATCAACAAGCTGAAGTTGCTGGTGGTCAACCTGACTGCAACCGTCAAGACGCACACCGAGCAGCTCGACACGCAGAGTCACGCGGTCGAGGGGCTCACATCCAGCCTCAACGCGCTGAAAATCGAGGTTCGTACGGCTTGCAAGCCGGCGCCGCAGTCATCCGCCGCCAGACGCATTGACGGGGATGATGAGGAGGCGCCGGAGGATCCCCGGCCCCGGAAACGCGTGCGGTTTGCCCTCCCCGAAGCGGAAAAAGTCGACGGAGCCGGCGCCAGAGGTGCTGAGTGGCCCCGACTCGCCGCCTCCTTCCCAATGCGCGGACGCAGCCCTGTCGCTCTCGCCTGTCACGCTGGCGAGCGCGATGGCCCCGCAGCTGCCGGCCGGGCCTTCTCTAGCGCCCAGGGAGTTCAACATCAAGACGCCCGCGCCGCTACCGAGCCGCCCCCTTACGACTCGTGTAGCTGGCAGCGGGCCGACGCTCCCGTGTGATCCGGTCATGCGGCGCGCGCAGGGCACACTCATCATGCAGGGTATCCGTGACTTGCTCACCCCGCGCGTCACGAAGCTCATCGCGCACGCCACAGTGACTTCCGACGTCTTCCTAGACCCCGAGTCCAAGTATGAGATGATTGTGGAGAATGCCATGGAGCACATGCACGCCACCTCCGACGAGGCCAACGCCTTCCTCCTGGAGATCATCAATCTGCCTACGAAGAAGCGCGTCCGGGGCAGCTTCAAGCCACGGTGTGCGCGAGCGTGCTCGCCGTTGGGCATGGTGTTCTCGCACGCCATGGGGGCCATTACGGCTGTCATTGTGTCTGCCTGGTTTCATGCCGCCGGCTCGACCACGTCCACCATGGCCGTCCCCTCCGCAATTCGGTGGAAGGACAACCGCTCGTACGGGCACTCGGACGGCGGGCGGGTCGGCGTCATTGCGGCAGCCAAGCAGCTCTTCATCCACCTGAACGCCCGCTACCGCATCAAGCAGCCGGAAAACGAGGGCGACGTTGCCGTCGTGCACCTAACTCACGGCCACTACGCGCTCATCTGCACGCTGGTGCGCGAGGCTCTCGATGCCGTCATTACGGGGCACAGCAGCAGCGGCAGCCCCGATGGGGACCGCTATAAGCGCTATGTGGCGGAGGCGGTCAGCCTTGACGACTACCTGCCCACGCACAGCCGCCCCGAGAACGGCCTCGTTATTGTCGACGGCGGCGACGGCAACCGCGCCGTGTTCCCGGAGGAGTACATGCCGGTTCCCGGTGCCAACGGCAATGGGGACCAGGCGGCGGCGGCGCCGGCGGCGGGAGCGTAGGAGTATTACTCTTTGTGTGACTCTGTTGCTTGCGTGGGGTTGGCCGCGCCGCCCCCTCGCCTCTTTGGGTCATCTTCGCTCTCACCTGCTTTGTGTCTCTCCTTGTTTGCCATCTCTTTGCAGTGGTTCGTGTGCTGCCTACGACTGTCTGGCTTGGGTCCGAGTTTTGGGCTTTGCATCGCCTGTGCGCGCGTCCGTTTTAGTTCTGTTGAGCGGTGTGGCGCCCATTGTAGGAGTATTGATAGATTGAAGAGCATGCCGAGGACGACTGAGCACGGTCACGACACCCAGCGTGATGCTGGTCGCCCAAAGCGCCCAGCCCGGTCACAAGCCGGGCAGCCGGCTGCGGTACAGGGCCGCCGACCGCGGGGCCAGCCGGCGGCGGGGGCAGCCGGCAACAGGGTGGGGCAGCCGGCCGCGGGTGCAGCCGGCGGTGGGGCGGGGCAGCCGGCGACGGAACGGCCGGCGGCGGGGCGGGGCAGCCCGCGACGGGGACAGCCGGCGGCGGGGCGGGGCAGCCGGCGGCGGGGCGCGGCAGCCGGCGAGGGGGGCAGCCGGCGGCGGGGCGGGGCAGCCGGTAGCGCGGGCAGCCGGTGGCGGGGCGGGGGCAGCCGGCGGCGGGGCGCGGCAGCCGGCGACGGGGGCAGCCGGCGGCGGGGCGGGGCAGCCGGCGACGGGGGCAGCCGTCGGCGGGGAGGGGCTGTCGGCGACGGGGGCAGCTGGCGGCGGGGCGGGGGAAGCCGGTGGCGGGGCGCGGCACCCGGCGGCGGGGGCACCCGGCGGCCGGGCGGGGCAGCCTGCGGCAGGGGCACCCGGCGGCGGGCCGGGGGCAGCTGGTGGCGGGGGAAGACGGCCTCCAGGGCGCCCGGCGTCCGGGCGGGGCGGCCGGTGGCGGGGGCAGCCGTCCGCGGGCCAGCAGGTGGGATCACGCAGTGTGCCAGGACCTCCGTTTGCTCGTTGGGCAGCACCAAAAAAAAGTTTCTTGAATTCTTTCCGTTGTGGGTCACTCCTCCGGTGGGTCGCGACAAAATTCTCAAGATGGTCGGTCATCGCAGGGACCATATATCTCCATCGGTTTGTCGCATGGATGCGCTCATTCTGACGGTTTTTTGTTCATCGGCCGATTGACCTCGATGAGCCAAGATGACCTAAGATGGTCGTGATTGTCGAAAGAGACGATGGTGAACGGGGAGACTCCTGACACTGCGCGCGAGGCGGGGCGATGGAACTGGCGGCGTGAACGGTCGCGAGCGGCCCGAAATGGCCGATGCGGGCCGGAAGGCCACGGGGCGGAAACGGGCAGCCTCTGGCCACCCAGCGGGCGGCAGCGGCCGTGCAGGCGTTGGATCGGCCCCTACAAGGGTGGGGGCCTTGTGCCTGCGTGCCGCAGGGGGCACAGGCGGGGGCGACACGGCGGGCCTCTGGCCTCACCACACGGTATATACACCGGGGGGGTGGGCGCGGCGACGCCCCGTCCGGTTCCCCATGCCATTCGGCATCCGGGTTGAGTAGCCCAGTTGGGCAGGTTGCGGTGGCCTGCGCTTGCGCACTTGTTGACCTCTGGGTCCTCCGTCTGCCGTGCCCCGTCCGTCTCGAGACGAGGCTGTCACGGCCTTGCCCTCGGCGGGGGGGGGTCGTTGCGATAGCGAACACGGTGGGCGGGGGAACAGGGTCGGGCGCATAGCTACTGAGGAGTCGGGAGCGCGGCTTGTATCCTAGCCGATTGACCTTAGGTCGGGAGGGGGGAGCGTCGTGCGCTTGTGGTTGGGGAGGGAAGAGCGTGGCGTTGGCCCGGGTCTGCCGCTCGACGCGGGGTTCCCACGGCAAGTACACGGCCAAGATGGCGGGCAGCGGTAGCGACGTCCTGATGGCCGACGCCGCCGGCGCGGCGGGTGGCGCTGCCAATGGCCCGGGGGACCCAGCGGGGCGAGACGGGTCGTCGGCGAGTGTTGACTCGGGGCCGCGTCAAGACGAGTCGTCGGCCGACAATGGCCGTGACATGCGCGGCGGCGGCATCCTTGCGTACCCCGACGGGGCGGAGGACCAAGCGGCCGAGCTGCCGCTCATCGAGGGAGCGGTGCCGTCGGCCGTTCTGCGCACGTACTTGAGCCGGCCGTCCCTTCGGACACGAGACGGCGTCCCTGTCATGAGTGACAACGCCTTGATGGACGCGGCGACCAACAATCGCCGTGTGGCGTTGGTTTGAATTGAGCAAGGCCATTGGGTCACCCCGCCGGGGTTCATTGACGTCCTCAATGAGGCGCCCGACGACCACGTCGACGCCGTCGTGGCGAAGGTGCACGGGAACGCCGATTATGGCAATCAAGGCGAAACGCGACAAGGGTACGAGGTCCTGGCGTATGTCAACGAGTTGGTCCGTTACGGACGGCCGTTCCACGACTTCCACACGCGTCTTTTCGCTTGGGTGCTCCTGTTCCCGGTCCACCAGATGGGGACCTTGGAGGTGGTTGCAAAAAACGCCGGGCGTCTGCGTCGCGCTTGGCCAGAGGCCGTCTTACTGTCTCGCCGTATGGCCAAGGAGTTGTCGGTTCTCTTCGCCCAGGAGGCGGGTATGGAGGAGCACCTTGATGAAAACTTCGAGGTATCTCACGAGGCGGAACACGTCGTGGAGGAGAGCTTCGACACGCGCACCGTGGCTTTGACCTCCCCGTTTCGGGCGCCCAGTTATGCCCCCGCCCATCGGCGTTCTCAAGACGCGGCTCGTATCTCGAGCCGCGGGCTTCTTCTCACCGCTTGGTGTTCCGGTGTAATCCGGGCGCCCCGTCATTTCGACTGGTCGCGGTGGTTCCCACGCTACCCCCACTGGTGGTTAAACCGCGGGGTGTGTACGGAAATGCCATGTGCATCGTCGTATCTAGCTCATAAGCTTGTCCAAGAGTTCAGTGCCGCTTGGCACGTATTCAACGCGGAGTATATCTACTTCTTGGCGGCCGAGTGCGTGCAAACCCTGCTGACGGACAAAGTCTTCGCCTGGCTCGATGCCACAGCCCCTCGGCGTATGTTCAAGTTGGACCTGCACCTTATGGCCAGTAGGCCGGGCAGCCGGGCTATGTTGGACACTTTCCAGAAGATGCACAAGGCCACGGAGGTCTTCCCGTGGACCATCGTCGTCAAGGACGTCATCCGACGGGCCACGCAGACGCGTGCGGCGCGTCAGGTGCACGTCCATTTGGACTCGTTGGCCGAGTACGGGTTCATGTTGAACTACCCCTGTCGGGGCTTTGCGCTGCTTCCCTCCTGCGGCAGAGGCTCGGAGAAGGATGGCGAGAGGCTAGTGGCGGCGGCTCAAGACAATGGCGGCTTCGTCCGCCAAGGGACGCTGTCGGCCGGTGGGATTTCGCGTCGGGCCGCTTCTCCCAGCCTTCGGGGCTCGCTGTCGCCTGTGCGCGAGACACGCGCTGCCGCTGCGTCCGGAGGTCATGAGCGTTCAACGCTGGAGCACGTTTGGACTTCGCCTGAGGCATTTCAGGCGGCAGTGGCGCTGTTTGGCGACGGGCCGAGCCGTCGTATTGACGGGCAGCGAGTTCCTCGTGGCGTCGGGGCGGCCGCCCTGGTCTTGCCGTGGAATTTCCAGACGGAGGCATTGCGCCGGGCGGTTCGAGATGCCCATGAGTATGTCCTTGAGGACGCCGTGCCGGTCTTGGCCCGGGCCATGAGCGTGGCAGCGGACTCGGAAGTAGCCTTCGACCTGTTCTCCCAGGAGGTCGAACGTCTTCGCCAAGTGGCGGCGGTGCCTCCCTCGCCTGTGCGCTTTGACGCCGGCGACATCCTCGGCCGGCGTCTCAGCCGTGACGACGAGGACGCGGAGGAGCTTCCGCGCAATATGCGCCGTCGCAGTTCGTCGGTGGACGGTGGTAGCCGGGGGCCTGCCCATAACTGAGGCGGGGTGGTCTAGGACCGGTGCGGGCCCGACTTCTGTCTTGTTGTTTGGTTCGACTTGATTACTGCCGATGCCCGTCGGCAGGTGATGCTGTGGCGGTGTTGTATACACCTTTCCCGCTCATGGGTGTCTGTCATTTGGACAGAGGGTTTGGCTTGTGTAGCGCTGTTGGTTTTCCTGTTAAAGTGAAAGGCAACAAATGCCCATGTGGTCGTACCATTGTGGTCGTCTGACGCGTGAGCCAGTACGTCGTGCGATGCACAGGCCGCTTTAGCGTCTCTGTACCAGGGGGCACTTTCCCATCTGGGGGCTAAAGGCGTCGCCTCTGTACTTTGGTACATGAGGTCCTCGACCGTGGTCGTTAGGTCATGGACCGAGGGTAAGAGTAGCCCGTTTGGCTCGGAGCCAAGCCCTTGGTTAACAGGCGCGGGGGGGCCAGCGTCGCCCTGTAAGGATGCGGGGCAGGGCCATACGTAGGTATAAGGCCCGTGCCACTCAGAAAGCTGGGCGAAACGTCAAAGAGCCAAGCAGGGGTCATGAGGGATATTACGCGTCCGTTCGGGTAATGTCAGTCGAACCCAACAAATCGGTAAGGTCTCCTGAACTGAATTAGACTGGTTAATCTTAATCCAGTTCAGTGTGACTCGAATGTTGCCCTGGAAACTTGAAAACACTCCAAGAATGGTCCGGGACCACTTTGGATGTGGGCGTTGGGGGGTTACTACCAACGCCGTTTCGGCTTGATTAAGCTTGGGTGATCGGCGGGTACCCCGAGACCGGGGGGTGGGAATACTCCAAGAGTTTCCCGCAATTTTCTTCTTTCTCCGTCGGAGGAATCGGATTACCAGGTTCCGAAGAAGGTTCTCCAAGGGTTCCCAGGAGTCGTCCTTGGGACCATAGTCAAACCATCGGACTTTAGCACTGTAGATGCCTTTGTTCCGACGGAGGCTTGATAGGCGGTCAATGACGTATTCGTTGGGTACCGGCGGGGTGCTCTCAGGCTTTTCGAGTCCATCCAGTAGTGGATGTGGCGTCTCGTCCGGTGTCGAAGGCCGGGGGACCGGAGTAGCATGGTCACTATTGACTCTTCGCTCTTCGCCGTTCACGTCTATGACGTAGGTAGAGTCATCTGCGTCGAGTACGACGGACGGGCCGACGGTCCTGCTTTGCAGCTTGTTCTTTTGTTGGTGGTTAGTCGTAAAAACGTAGTCACCGACGCCGACACGCTTGTTACGTGTATCCATGTTCGAGTCGAAGTTACGCTTATAGCGTTGTTGGGTCTTTTGAAAGGCCTCTACGACAACCGGAATTTGCTGTCTTAGCTTGGCCATGAACTCACGCTTACGCGCTAGGGGTGAGCCATCATTGAGGGTACCCTTGTGTTTCAACGGGGTCCCGGCTGGGAGGTTGCGTACCGACAAACTCGGGATTCGTGTTAAAAAAACCAGCTTGAATGGCGCAATGCCTGTCGACCGGTGCGGCTGGCTGTTATAGGTCATGGTCAATACTGGGAGTATTTCATCCCTAAGGCGCGGGTCGTCTGTGACGTAATGTCGGAGTTGTGTAGCCATGGTGCGATTGTTCCTCTCGACTTGACCGTTGGTCTGTGGGTGGTATGCCGTGGTGCGCACTGTTTCGGTGCCCAGCATTTTCATTACGGCAATGAAGAAGTTCGACATGAACTGGGGTCCTTGATCTGATAGGATTCTGTCCGGTGGACCACAACAGGCGACCCAGGCGTCGATAATGGCTGATGCCACGGAGATTGATGTTATGCGCCTCAAGGCGACGCGTTTGGTCAGCTTCGAGAAGCGGTCAGTAATGAATAGAATGAAGCGGTTACCAGCTTTGGTAGCGGAGATTGGCCCGAAGATATTGACCGATAGGTCTGTCAATGGTTCCGTAGCTGGAAACAGCGTCAATGGGCACGTGTGTCACCGTAGTGACAGCCGATTCTGGGCGCAGGTGGTACACTTGGTAATAATGTTGTAGATATCCGTGACCATGGATGGCCAGTAATGCAGACGCCGCATGGCATGGTACATCCGGTTCATACCCGGGTGGGCTGACACCGTTGCGTGATGTTCCAGCGTAAGAATATGCTCGCGCGGGCTTTCTGGGATGACCAATTGTTCGCTGTACGGCGCCCGCCTGCAGAGGCCGTGACTTTGATTTTGAAAGAAGGCTTTCGCCGTTTTGCGAGCCACGCGTTTGGCCAACTGGACGCAAAACGCGTCGGTTTGTTGGTCTTTTACAATATCGTCGTATTCGACGAGGGCCGGCATGTCAGTACCCGTGTACCTCCCCGTTAGCAAGCCGTTGGCCGTCTCGGCCAATGCCAGGCATGGGATATCATCGTTGATATCTTCAATTGCGGCATCATTGTCAGTTCGGAACAGGAAGTCTGGGGCGTGGTACGATGCACCGGGTTTGTACTGCATGTCGAAGGTGTATTCGGACAGCCGTAGGTGCCATCGCATCAACCGACCACCTGAGTCAGTGGTACTGTAAATCCAGCTTAGAGCGTCCTTATTAGGAAGCGATGGCCGTCGAGGAAGTGTCTGAGCTTGAGTACGCCCCGCACAACGCCGAGGCATTCGCGTTACGTTGTGGAATAGTTCTTCTCAGCAGGGCTGAGGCCACGGCTCCAATAGCCAAATGGTAATCTAGTACCGTCGGGCTGCTCTTGCAGCAAGGTCCATCCGAGTTGGTCGGCACAGGCGTCGACATCGACAATCATTTGGCCTTTGGCCTTTGGCAGTGCCAAGATTGGTGGTGCGAGAAGCGCTTGGCGTATATCGTCAAAGGCCGCGAGGGCTGCGTCTGTAGGCTTTGTTAAGTCTGGGGGGACCTCCGCGCGTGTCATCGCGTTGAGCGGCTTTGCTCTTTCAGCAAAGTCTTTCACAAAACGTCTATAGACATTAAACATCCCCAAGAAGCTTTTAAGCTGGGTCTTGGTGGTGGGGAACGAAGCGTGCTTCAACGCCTCGACGTTCTTCTTATGAATATGGAGTTGACCCGGTCGGACAATATGTCCAAAATACTCGACTTCGTCGGAAAACCAGGTGCACTTCTCAAGATTGAGAGTGACACCGGCTTCACGCAACCGCTTTAAGACCACATCAACGTCCTTGACGTGTTGCTCTGCAGATGCAGAGAAGAATATGACATTATCTAGGTAGACGAGGACAAGCTGCCACTTGAGGCCAGACAATGTAATGTCGAGGGCACGTTGAAAAGTAGCGGGGGCGTTGGTCAGTCCGAATAGCATGGACAGCCCATTGTAAATACCAGCATGCGTTGTAAAGGCAGTCTTCTCTCTGTCAGCCGGGCGTAGGGGCACTTGCCAGTAGTCTGCCGTACAGTCTAACGAGGTGAAGACCTTCGCATCTCCTAAGGAGTCCAGACAATCGTCCATTCGGGGAAGGGGGTAGGCATCCTTCTTGGTAATGTTGTTGAGTCATCGGTAATTGACACAGAAGCGGGCTTTACCATTCTTCTTTGGTACGATGACGACGGGGCTTGCCCATGCACTATGACTAGGTTCTATGACCTCGAGCTTCAACGTCTTGTTGATTTGATCAGCAATGATCTGTCGTTTGAATGGATCCGTGGGATACTGTTGTGCCCGGATGGGTACGGCATCCGCTGGGGTGACGATGGCATGCTCAGTGGCGTGTATAGTACCGAGGGGACCGTCCCACATCGCGGAATGCGTGCGTAGCATCTCCCGGATTTGCTTGTGCAAGTGCTCCGGTGCTTCACTGAGGTCCACATCCTTGACAGAATCGTCGGACAACGATGTATCCTCACCGGTTGGTGTGTCTTGGGTTGCCTTCTCCTCTGTTATGGCGGCGAACATGGGCCCTTGGAATGGTCCGGCGAACCCGAGGATGCTGTTTTTATGAACTATGGCCTGGTCCGGCCCAAAGTTGCAGACCTTAAACAAAAATGGTTCATCGGGCTTGACGAGCGCAACGCCACGGGCGACTGAAACTGACTTGGGCCGGCATAGGCGGATTCTGTGCGAGATGGTGACGAGGCCGGGGGTGGCGCAGATTGCCATAACCCATTCTTCCATCCGTCCTTTGACGCGAACTTGGCGACAGGCCCTCACCTTAGCAGGTTAGTCTTCCCACGACCGTTCCCACTTATTGGAAAGTAGGGTGGCGAGGGTAGGCGTTCACCTTAGGTTCCTGGTGACATCACCTACGTGACCTTGCCACACAACCTTCTTTAGGTGTGTGAAGATGGCTTCGACATGGTTATCCATGAACTCGATACCGAGGATACATGGCACCGATAGGTGTTCGGCGACAAAGAATCGGTCGAAGACCTTGGCGCATCCAACATCTATGTATAGATGTATGGCATAATTTTCTATGAGGCGGTTGTTGTTTGCATCTTTGATGCGGGGTGTGCGCTCGAGCTTCCCAGCATAACTCTGCCAATTAGCAGGTAGGACATTATGTCGAACCAAATTAATGCCGGCCCCAGTGTCTAAGACAGGGCGACAGCTGTGCATTTTCCGTTGGCAAGGGCCAATGGTGGCCGTGATGTCATAGTGCCGATGTGCCAGGCTTAGAATCCTTGTGACTTTACGTCTTTCACCAGTTGGTGTTGTTGCGCCGGGCAACCCGCCAAGTGGCACCCGGCTCATTCGTATTTTGAGTGGGAGGACTCGTTGCTATCGCTTTCAGCGGTTGTTTTGGTCTCCTCCGTTACGGAGTTCACGGTAATAACGGGGCTGCGGCGTTCTCGTGGCCGATACGGCTCAGCGCATTGAGCAGCGAAGTGACCGGACTTGTTACAGTTGTAACAAATTTCGGTCCTCGCCTGAGGCGACTCCTTCGGAGCACGGGAACGGGACCGGGCCCGCGGTTGGGTAACCGGGAAGGGACGGTCGACCTTGGGGTGCCGGGTTGGCATGGGCGAGGCATATGCCACCTTAGTCGTCTGAAGACGAGGCAGCTTAAGCGATAGGCGAAGCTTGTTTGTCCCGTCCCAATACATCTGCGCAGCAGAGATAGTATCCGCCAGTGTGCAGTTGGGGAACTGACCGTCCAAAACGCAGACATGAGATTGGATAATCGCGGACAAGCCATTGATGAATACATCCTTGAGATCTTGGGCGTGGAAAAGGCCGCCGAGGAGGTCGCACTGCGTCGCAACGCGGAGCGCAAATGCTGTGGGCGACTCACTATCAGGTTAACGCTTAGTGATAATGTCGTGGTAGGCGGAGGCCGTTACGGCGTGGGTGGCATACTTGGCTAGAAGCCAGTTACTAGCGGCACCATAGGTGCGGATCGCATAAATGCGGTGTCCGGCTTTCGAGATCAGGGAGCTCGAGACGGCTCGTTTAGCAGCGCCTGATAGGCGAAAGGCCAAGAGAGGAAGAGCTTGCCCATGCGTCAAGCCGGCTGCGTCACATGCGCGCCGAAAGGTCGTCAAGAAGGCGAATACACCGAGGGGGCTAATGCCCGTGAATGGCTCTTGCCCCTGGAATGCGCCATCTAGGCGGCGGTTCATCTTATGTGTTTTCTCCACTAGGGAGGGGGGCAGAGACAGATCACGTCGGATCCGGAAGTAGGTGCGATAGTCCAACAGGGACTTGAAGCGACTGTTGGAGGGTCGAATGACCTTTTTCCGATCGGCTTTCTCCAACCGCTTCTTAGAGTCGGGGCGACTCTTGTACGGACCCGGGCGGGATCGTCGAGACGCGGCGTCCGATTACGTGTCCGAGGATTCTGAGCTTGAGATCGACGACGGAGAAGACGGGGAATCCGGGGATTCTCCGGAGTCGGAAGACGAAAAGGAAGTCGTCCCACTGGACGAGCTTGACTCATTCGCGGCCGACATGTTGGCGTCCTCAACTGAGGATGTTGAGCGGGCCAGCTTGGTCTCCTTGCGGATCTTACGCAAGTTCTTTCGAAGCATACGCTCTCGATCCCGACGTTCGGTGGCTTGTCCAACTGGCTCTGGACGAGAGGAAGACGACTCGCCCCCCTTGCGGTCGATCTCAACCTTGGTCTTGCTTTTCGTCTAGCGACGCGACTTTGCCGCCCGGGAATCGGACTCGATGTCCTCCTGGCGCATAGCCTCCACGTTTGCGAGCAGGCTGTCGTTTGATTCCGCTAACGAGCGGTTAGTCGCTTGTTGGACCGTCAGACGGAGACGAAGTGTCTCCACCTCCGCCTTAAGGCTCTCCGCGTCGAGCGGTTGGCCGGAGGCCGCCGCGTTCAACGCAGGTGATCGCGAGAGGGAACCACCTAGGGGGCGTTCGCGTCTTGCATGTTCGTACGAACGCCTCCAGGCGGGACGTAGTCGGAAGGCAGGGCGTTGCCGTTACCCTTCCCGTTGCCACGTGGCCCATCAGAACCACCAGGGGTCATTCCTCAACCGGCACAGTGCCAACAGAAACGCCCCACGCTCCAATTGGAGATCACCACCCACGACGCCCAGCGTTGTGGCACACAAAAGTGGGAGACGCGCCCTGCGCGTCAAGCCAATGGGTGCACTACCCGTCACCGTGCCACTTGGCAACACGAGACAGCTCTCGGGAACCGCGTGCAGATGCGCGCGGCAGGCAAAGATTCCCCGGCTGCTCCACCAAATGTGGTATTAATGACGTTGGTTAACTAATCAGTAAGTAGCGACGGACCGTAGACGCACGATAAAGAGAACGCTATCGCCCATGGGGCGAGGAAGAAGAACGTTTGTTCGTGCCACTTCCGATGCGGAGCCGGGGGTGCCAACGACGGCGAGTCCCGGTCCCATGGTGCTTTCATTCTCAGACGGTAAAGAGGTGGGGTCGATCGACCGAGCGATCATAAAGATCGAATATCCACCAAAATGGAGACGATAAAAAGAAAGGACAGAAATACAAGACGGATGTAGCCTCCCGAAGGGCAAGCCACAAGTCGGCTCAATCCTCCACTTGAATACTGACCAGTCAGGGGGGCTACCGGGCCCAGTATCCAAATATTATGGAGATGTGCTACAGAAGGGCTCTGCGCTCGATGTGGGGGCCGGTCCCCACAGGCCGGGGGCCGGCGCATGAGTCCCTCTTTGATCTCCTGGTCCGTGATCATTACGGGGGGGGTGCCCGTGATGATATCCCGCCGTCTCTGGACCGGGGTTAGTGGCCCGTGCCCATGTGGGGGACTCCGGGTCTGGCTGGGCACCCCCCCCAGTCTGTCCCTAGTTGTGTCTGCCGATCCAGTCGAGTAGCGAGGGGACGGTCCGTTGTTTGTTCTCGCGTGGAGGGCCCCGTGGTGGGAAGCTCTTGCCCCGGGGTTGTATTCGGAGCTTGGCGGTGGGTTGCTTCCTCCGTCGGGGGAGTGTATGGGTACCCTGTACTAAAGGATAGTTGTTTGCTACCCTTTGTCGCACTGTGAGTCAACGCCAGGATTGGCTGAGTCCGGCCGGGTCGATGGCCGATCGGGGGGGGCATGGAGACCCCCCTGGTGTCGACGTGCCTAGTGTCGGGGAGGATGGGTCTTCCCCTCCCGGAGGCGGATCGTCGGTGGACGATCGCCACACCAGTGCAGGCACCACAGATGCGGGTGCGCGCGGGCAGCGGACTTTTTTCATGCCCTTGGACCCAGGCCTCGATCCGACTGGGACTCGCTCCCAGGCGGGAGCCCGCTCGGGTAGCACTCACGCAAGGCGGCCCCATCGGGTGCTGCCACTCATTTTGGAGGAGGAAAACCGCCCGACGTGAGCACTTGGGGCGGTGGGTCTGTGCGGCCACCGGCACGGGAACCTGCGGGTGGGAGCTCTGGTCGTGCTCCCCCAGGTTCACGGAGTTCCAAGGGTACCCCGGCGCGCGAGCGCGGCGCCGGGACCCACGATATCGGTCCCCCGGCTCTCGGGCCTGGTGGGAGATCCCCCCTCGGTGCGTGGGAGCGGGGGGCGATGCCAGACTCGGTACGGGAGCCTGCGAGTGGGAGCTCGTGTCTTGCCCCCCCAGGCTCACGTGGTGCCAGGGAAGGCCAGAATATTGAGTGGCGAGACGCCGTGGCCGAGGTCGTTCGGTCTGAAGTTACCCGTTCGCAGGTTATGATGTCGAGGGGCTTTACACCCAGACCCGCTGAACGCCGGGGCAGGGCCCGGCGCTCTTCCGGTTGGCGTTGACGCCACGGCGCGTCGTCTTCGTCAACGACGGACGTCTCCCGCTCGAGGGACGAGTCGGCCGTTGCGGCCGTACTAGGAGCGTTGCGCGCTACCCCCACGCCGTCGACGGTGAGGGACGGTACTAGGGGTATTGACTCTAGGACCCAACCAACTCCTGGCTCGGAGGGGGGTGAGCGAGGCGGGGGGGGGTCGCGAGAGTTGCTCCGGGGTATTGATCCGGGGTTCCCGACGCAACTCTCCCTCGAAACCCGCGGAGGCGGAGGGGTGGCCGACCCAAGAGATGCCGCCGCCACCGGCTCGGGTGGTGCCGCCCATGACTGTGGTGAACCACCCGTACTACCGGATGATGTTCAATGGCGAGACCTACGCGTTGGACAACAAGTCGGTTGTCTACACGCGGCACCAGGCCCGTACTCTGGGTCGGCGCAAGATGGACGTTGCTCAGTTCTTTGGGATACACGATGAGTGGGACGGTCCCCCCCCAGCTCAGATCTTCCAGTTCTTGCGTTAGTTCGCCAAGGCCTGTGACGACAACGACAGCTCCGAAGGTGAGGCCTTCTACATCCTTCAAGATTTTACGAAGGAACCCCTCAAGTCGAAGGTGGAGATGGTCATGCCGACTCGCCGGGAGGGTAACCCCGGCGAGGTTACTTCCTACTTGGAGCTCATCAACTGGATGCTCCGACGGCACGTCGATTAGGCCTCAGTGGCAACCGTCGTCGAGACGCTGAACGTCGCGGTCCAGCGGGACGACGAGGACGATTTTTCTTTCGCCGAACGGCTCCGCCGCCTCAACACCGAGCGCGGGTTCATGTATGGGAAGGGCGCGCTGAAGGGGCGCTCTGTGGAAGGTGTCCACCGCGCCGCGCGCGCCACTATTTGTGAGCGGAACCCCCCCGGCATGACTATGGCGGAGTTTGCTCGCGTTGCCCAGACTACGGGCGACGAGCACCGCTGGCGACGACATGAGCAGCGTCAGGAGCGGACTAAGGAGCCAGAAGTGCTCGCAGAGGAGACGCGGCTCCGGCGGCAAGCTCGGTTGGCCGTATGCCAGAGACTATCGCGGGGGACTCGGGGTTACCCGCATCGCGACGCCCCCGTTCGGGTCGTCGGGGCAGTGGACGCCCCGACTCAAGTAGTCACACTACGGAACGAGTCTGCCCGACGGAGGGCCACGAACGGCCCGACTCCCGGAGGCGGCGACAACTCACGCCGCCGTTTTTGACAAAGAGATGGCACTCCCGTCCCAAACCCAGGACGGGAGATTACTCTTGCTTGCAATGTGGAAAGTTGGGTCATTGGGCCGAAAAGTGCCCAACACTGGACGCGCGCCTACATGACCGATTAGCGATGGCCAGCCGCTGGTCCCCTCTCGGCGCGCCCTAGGGCTCCCGAGACACCCAGCGTATGGGGCGGCGGGCGGCGGTCGCCACCCCTAAGGACAATTCCAGCTCAAGCGGCGATGAGTCGACACCGCTTGAGAAGGGGGAACCGCCTGCCGGATCCGTGTGCGGACCGGCTACCTCCTCTGACTCCGAGGAGGGAAACGAGTAACCACCGGTGTTGGGCCCTCCCCGCGACGACCGGGGGACCCAACCCGGGCCACGGATGCGATGCCAGTACGCATCCAATCCCGACCCAAGGGGATCCGCCCTCGGGACGCGCCCCTCCCGAGGGGGAACGACGGCCAGAATGTGGTGGCCATCCTGACGGGGTCTAACTATCAGGTGGCCAGCCGCATCTGGTTGGACGCGGGGCGTGAGTTAGCCCTCCGCGTCATTGTCGATACGGGGTCCGGCGTCTCTATCGTAAGAGAAGCGCTCATCCCCCCGGAGATGTAAGTGGCGCCCCTGTACGCCGCGACCGCCCAGGTATTTGCCGTGAATGGGGGACTCCTACCCATCACGGGCACCGGGACTCTTAAGGTGCGAGTCGGCGCCGACACGACACCGGTCACGTGTGGATTAGTGCGCGGCATGTCGGTCCCCCTACACCTAGGGACCGACTACACCGACGTCCACGTCCCCAACATCTGCGGGCCCAAGGGGTTTATCCGGGTACTAAGTGGATGTATGGTCCCCATCCTCCGTCGCGGTAAGACGGTGTCGTATGCCAAGGCGGACCAGCCCGGCAACACTGGTGCCGCTATTGAGGCGGACGCCAAGGTGCGTCCGGCTCGCAAGGTGTTCCTGCCCCCGCTGTCCCGACGGTACGTCCCTTTGCAGACGTCCTTCCAAGGGAATGGGGTCATTAATGTGCTTCCCAGAAAAAGTAGATCACAATCTTCATCCGCCACCTCTGCTTATTGAAGTCGATTTACATCGGATGCAATGCGATTGCACATGATGAGCAACATGGTTAGCTTGTCACAAATCTGCAGGTACGTCATCCGCGCATGTAAATGCATTCCAGACTGACAGACGTACAAGAATTAAGAACGCCCTCTCCATGTTTCACTGTGTTCCAGAAGCCATCCCAAACACTCATGCAAAATTGGACCATACTGAGGCCGCGAGCCGTGTCGGCGTCCACGCTGCTGCATCTACCACTGCGGCGCGCGTCATAAGGTCACGCCCATCACTGTCGCGCCGCTCGTCTCTGTCGTTCCTTCGTTGACGTTGGTCGTGTTGGTCCCTGCGCGTCACGAACCAAGTCCATGAGTACGTTTAGGGTCGCAAGCTTGTGCGTGTGATCATCCGGGCGGAGGTCCCACACAATCTCGCACGTCCCGCCGTGCGCTACATGGAGAATTCACGTACGGCATATCCATATCTTTTTCTGACGCCAGCTCTGTCGGCTTGCGGCGCAGGAAAATGCTCAATCGCACCGATCTGCTGACTTTAGCTGTTGCACGTGTTGTTGTCTCCTTACAGGCTCCATGACCAGACCTGGGGGTGCATCGGCCCAGTCGACCCCCCCTGCACGTGCCGGTCAACCACAGGCGCCCGCTGACCCCCCCGTGTTCCCCAGCTGTGGCGCTCGTGGGTACCGCGAGAAGTACGCTTCCGGCAATGTTCATTACTTTAAGGACTGTACCATTGTCAAAAACGGCATTCAGTGCCCCTCGGCGCTTGAACCCGGGGATGCCTACTACTTTCCTGTACGGTGCACCAAGAATGGCTGCGACTGCCATAAACTGTACGTTGCCCCGGCCGCTCCTCCGTGCGCATTTGCTGCTGTATTTTGGAGTCTATGGTCCCTTTTCGTCGCTGTCGGGTCCTCGTGGCCGTGTGCTGCTATTCTTGTGTCTCTTCACTACTGCGACGCCATATATGATGCGACCCCTGGCTATCCCTCCCATGCTTGTGGATCATGACCCCTACCGTGTCTTTTTCTTCGGTTGATACCCTGATTTGTGTCACGTTCTCTGAGTTTGGATCACGAAACTCAGGTGCACAAAGTGCTACAAGAAAGAACACCAGCCCATCACGATCGCATTGAGCCTCAGACTGTTCAAGAAAAACATCAACAGGGGGGGATTTCCTCCACAAGGAAGCCCAGTGCCAAAATGTCACACCTCTCGTATGCGTGCTCCCAGTCGCGACAACCGTGGATTTTTCAGAGCGCGGTGCAACGCAGCCGCGCCACGTGTGAGGCTGAGGACGGAAAGCAGGAAGTCGAGCAGCGCCGACGCAGCGGGCTCGATGCCAACCTAGCTAGCGCGTCCGCGCCCCGGACAGACGTCATCGACACGCTTGTAGGTCTGGGTTCGCCGGCCTCCACCGTGTCTGCGGCCAACAATGCTGCAAGCAAGGAGCAGGGACGGTGTGCTGATGCTGGTTTGGACGCTGTGGCCAGCGCCTGGGCCGGTCCTGTCACCGCTGTTTCGGGCGCGCCCAGCGGGGTAGCATCTAATGATGACCCTGACATGGAGCTTGCGGTTTTGAGCAGCTGACGCGCCGAAGCTGAAAAGCAATCGGCCAAGTGGCTGCGGGATGCGGCCGTTGCGCTTGAAGCCCCCGAGGGGTCCCGTCGCCTGTACGGTTTCCGCGTTCCCGGATCTTTGCTTCCTTACATTATTTCCATGCCTGTCTGGTTTGTTGTCTTCCTTATCCCTATTTGGTACTTGCTACTGACTCCCTTGACCTATCGAAAACATGCTCTTTTCTGTTTCATACTTTTCTTGTGCACTGGCTTCCAGGTCCCGACGAATTGCCAACTGCGCACCTGTCGAACTTGTGGAAGACACCGCAACGCAAGTGGCAGCAGGGCCTGCTGGTCCTCCGGGAATGGCCCCCTGCCTAGTCGCCGGCTCGCTGACTGAGTGGGTCTTTGCAGACGAGAGGGGTGCAAAGAGGGCCGAGTTCCTGTCGCTAGTTGAGGCTGCTGCCACTGAGTTCTGGATCCGCGGTTCCACGCTGGGGGGGTTGGCTGATGCGGAAGAGCTCGTCATTCACCTTTTTTCTGGCATCCCAGCCTCTAATAAGGCACTTGAGAGCCACAAAGCGAGATTTCGGGACTGGATTGCATCGCTGCGGCGCAGGCAGCCGTGAGGCTCTGCCCACCGCACCCACCGCGCCATGTATCTCTTTTCTTACTGCGTTATCGTGGGGTACACGCAGTTTTCTGATTGCTGGCGCTCTGCTTGGTTGTATGGGTGCGGTTCCCGTTCAATGATGCGGGACACAGATGCCAGAGATGCACGCAGGTCAGCTCTCAAAATAGAATATATCATTCTTTCCGGCTCCGCGACTGCACCCTGCCTCTTTCACAACGACAAAACAGGCGACTAGAGCACTCAGATTGCATTCGTGCTGCAGTTTGAGCGTGTACCTGTGGCAACGGGAACGACCTTGTTTGCGAATGTAGGCTTTTATCAGAGACCCCGCAGTCAGTGAGCAGTGACCTCTCCTTCGGTCATCACAAAGCTCCTGACGCGAGTGCCAGGACCGTTGTTCTTGAGCGCGCTCGCTGCAGCGGCTATTGCTCAAGCGGTGATAAGATGACCGCGCTGTATGTTTTATAGCTACGATACCACGGTACCAAGTCAGGAGAGGAAGGCAAAGGTCTTCTACGTTTATCACAGCCAAGCCAAAACGTAAGCAGCAGTGACCGTGCGAGGCAAAGACGATATGCACAGCAAGTAGCGGTCTACGCTGCAAACCTGAAGTTACCTGTGACGATGAAGGGCATCGAAACGTAGCGCATTGTTCAGCGAGAACCGATACGGATAAGGAAATGACAGCAGGAGGTAAGAATGACGGACTCCTTTTCTGGATACCGAGGTCACACAATTTGGCGCCATCTGCTCGGCAGACAAGGCGGGCGGGTGCAACGTAGAGGTATGCTTTCGCTATGCAGATAAGACGTTCAGAGAGACACATCCTCCGACAAAGTTCCGAACGCACAACGAGAAAGGGCAGAGGCGCGACTGCCAGTGCTCATAACTGAGATTGTGCACACAAGGCGCTGCCATTGCGCAGTGACCGCAATGCGCCCGGAACAAAAGTGGAATAGCTCCCCCGGTACTTCGCTTGGAAAAAACACTGGGAAAAACTCAACCACAGCCCGCGCAGACTTGGCGCTCCCTGCAAAAATCGCACACAACAGAGCGAAAACACATCCGAGCTGTACCAGCACAGAACATGATGGACATTGGAGCAGGGAGCCGAGTCGAAAGCACGTCAGACGACAACACTTGAGGCGGGGTTGTGTCGCACGAATGCGAATGGCGCGTAAAGGTGATAGATTAGAACAGCGGACACCCGAGTAGTACAGTGCAAACACCTGGAAAACAGTAATCTAGAGCTTACCTATGCAAAGACAACACCCAATATTTGGCGCTTCCGAGCGTCCGAGACCAAGCAACGGGTGGGGTGCAGGCGCAAAAGCGGGAGATGGGGTGCAGCGGGGTGGGAAATGGGTCGAAGAACGCAACACGATGTCGCACCCGCCAGACTCAGCACGCACAGAAATCCCCCGCGAACAGGCACGTGCGGAGCACTGCGGGCGGCCCGCCGGCGCTGCGGCGGTTGTCCATGGACGGAAGAGCTACGGCGCAGTGCGCGCGACAGCGAGGGGAAAGAACGCACCTTCCAGCGGCCCGCCGGGCCCGGTCAGCTCAGGAAAGTGCCGCAGCGATTGCCGACGTGCCTCGTTGTAGTGCGCCTGGATAGCAGCCTCAGGCACAGACGCCCAGGCCGACACGTTGAGCATTCGGTCCGGCAGTTCTGGGTGCCCGAAGGCTAGGTCCCGTACTTTTGCTTTGTAGTTCGCTAATGTTCGTTCGATGCTCGTCAGATGTGGGCAGTACGGAGGGAGCCGCATCTGTCGGACGCCGTTCACGGTAGAAGTGGGTCCGCAGCCTGGATATGCACGCCGGCATTATCGTAAAGTAGAACACAATCGTCAGGCTGGACAGTCCACGGAACCCCAGGCATGTACGTGTTCATCCGTGGGGTATGGCTTGTGCAAAATGCCAACCAGTCATCGCCGACCTATGCTGGCGGGGTCTGGTGGATCGCCAATTCCAGTACCCCCCGCGTGTAGAACACCGCCACGATAGATGAAAACCGCGTTTGCCGGCGGGGGTCGGGCCCGAGGACCTCAAACTTGTTCCCGATTGGTCCCCAGCCTCGTGGACGCACCATGGCCCCTCCGTCGATGTGCGTCTCGTCCGCAAGGACAATGCACCGGTCTGGAACATTGATGTACCGCCGGCTGTGCTGCTGCCGCCTGGGCGCACCGCTCCTGGGCCAATCGCTCAACATGTTCGACACAAAAACTAAAGGCGTTGAGCATGCGGGAAAGGGAAGAGAGGCTGTGCGGCCACAACGCGTCAAAATTTGGCAAGGCCATCAGGCGGGAAGAAATAGAATTCATCTCACGCAAGAAGATCTCGGGGTGCGAACGCACGAGGCCCTCCAAAGCAAGCAAAAAAGGAGCTGGGAACCGTGCGGCATCAATGTGCCTGTTCTCAAGGACGGGGTCGCTCTACGGTGACGCGCCACGCACAAATTTGCTCCACCATTGCATCGCCCCCGCTCTGCTGCACCCACAGCGCTCAATGATCGAGTCCCAGCTGAGACTACGCTGGCGATTGCGAATCACCTGCCAGCGCACCGCGAGAGGAAACATTGAAAGCCCTCGTTGTTCGATCCGTGGTCGTGTCGTCTTCGCCAAAGGAGGGTGCCGGCGGTGGTCAAGCTTGCAGCAGCCCCACCCTGAGTGCGAAAGGTAAGAAGGGAGGGGAAGAGAGGATGCGGCTTCCCCGCCGCAACTCCGCACAGCTCACGGATCTGGTGATTCGACCAATATCAGAGTCGTACAAGAACCAAATTGGGTGCTGACGGCGGCGCTCACCCGCCTTCGCAAATGTGTCGGGCGCCCATTCAGCCGAAAACCGCCATTGAATGCTCGATTGGAGATGAGGGGGGGGATGAGGAGACGTGCGTCACGTGGATCTGGTTTTGCGACTGACATCATCAGTGATACGCGGCCACCGAATGTCACCTGGACAAGATCATCCTTCGAGAACAGCCATGGCTGTTCATCTTTCATTCATGAAGCCATTCTGAAGATGGGGCGGGAATACAGCCGCTTTCCATTCAGGCCGTTTACACGAGTGCAGACACAGAATAAGAGGCGGTGTCAGTTGCCAAAGTCACTGCAGACTCGACAGGGGCTTCTGCAGGCCGGTGCGGCTCGCCCGTGCGCGGTGCAAGCCACGCTGCCTCCTCTAAGCGTCGGTCATCGGAAGCCCTGGCCCTCTGTCACGGGACCCCAGCCACAGAGCGTCTAAAAGACAGGCCTGTGCTGCTGGAGGTAGACCTTTGCGCAATGGATGACAGGCTTCAACGAAAATCCACCATCGCCTTGGTCATAGTGGATTTATGAAGTACTTCACGGCCTTGCTGTTGTCCGGAAGTCGTTGCAGTACGTAATCGATCCTCGGAAAGGCGCCTTAAATCTCCAGATTTATCTCATGTCCGTGACAAACCGCTGAACGACAAGAGCGTGGCAGGTGGAGCCCCCCACAGCGCAGAGCACCAGCCGCACCAATCCGTGTCGCCGCATACGCCAGTCGGGACCAGCACGGTACACCACGTGGTCGTCGGCAGCCGCGCCCACCGCATCTCAGCCGCATCTCACTGCACTTCGGCTGCATTTCGCAGACCATCGCATTTT
>ENA-ORXR01001088-ORXR01001088.1-marine-metagenome-genome-assembly--contig:-NODE-1088-length-30650-cov-11.330717_pt1 | contig 30650 bp, 38 predicted proteins | sample MGYA00237866_ERZ511479 | MGnify/ENA metagenome assembly ERZ511479
CCTTCGTGTGTCACGAGGGCGCCTACCAGTACAAGCGGATGCCGTTCGGGCTCACCAACGCACCCGCGACGTTTCAGTGGGCACTGGACATCATCCCCTCCGGGGTAAAGTGGCAGAGCTGCCTCATCTATCTCGACGATGTCATCGTGTACTCCAAGAAGGAAGAAGAGCAAATCGGTCACGGCGACTATGTCCTGCGCCTGCTGCGCGAGGCGGGAGTTACACTCCGCATGCCCAAGTGCCGATTCTTCCGCACGACCGTGGAGTACCTCGGGCACGGGATTAAGCCGGGCCGGCTTGGCGTGATGGACGCCCACACGCGTGCGCTGCGCAAAGCACACTTCCCCACGACCCGCACGCAAGGACGGAGCTTCGTGGTGATGTGCAATGTCTTCCGCCGGTTCATGCCGAGCTTCGCCCGAATGGCAGCGCCATTGACGGACCTTATGGGGTCCACGGTCCCTGTCCTCGTGCCCCCCGCCACACCGCTGCAGCAGCAGGCGTTCGACCGGCTTAAAGAGGCCCTTGAGACCCCGCCGTTCCTTGCACTCCCGCGACGCGGGCGCAAGTACGTCCTCGACGTGGACGCGTGCGGAACGCAGGTGGTCACCGCCCTGATCCAGAAGCAGGACGACGGCAAGTTCCAACCCGTCGCGTACATCAGCCGACGGATGGCCACGAACGAGCTCCCCTACGGGGTCACGAAAAAGGAGTGGCTGGCGGTCGTCTGGGCGTCGCTCAAACTCCGCCCCTACCTCGAGGGTGAACGCTTCCTCGTGAGCACCGACCACGACTGCCTGCGGTGGATCCTCAACATTGAGGGTTCGGGGAACCTCCGGTTGGCGCGCTGGCGCCTGCGCCTGAGCGAGCTGGAGTTTGACGTCGCCTACGAACCGGGAATGACGCATTACCTGGCAGACAGCATCTCCCGCTGGAGGCCGGGGCCAGCGATGAGACGGCATTCGATGACGCCGTCCCGGAATTTGCCACTCGGGCCAATACGGTCCGGGGGCTCGACGCCGCGAACTACGTTGGCGGTCCCACGGTCCGTGGCATCAACCGGGACGAGGTGCTATCCGCCCAGGCCGCGGACTGTTACTGTCAGAAGGTCGTGACCGCCTTGAACGCTGGGCGGCACATCCTGTTCTTCGAGGACCCCGATGGGATCCTCCGCCGCCGCGCGGTCCCCGACGGCGCTCACCAGGTGGTGGTCCCGGCCTTCATGCAGAAGCACGTCTTCCACCTCGAGCACGACGCGACCCTCGCGGGAAACCCCGGGGAGTCCCGCATGTACGCGGCCATGCGGCGGTAATACTACTGTGTGGGCATGGCGGAGGACGTCGTCTGCTACGTTAGGAAGTGCGACAGCTGCGCGCGACAGCGGTTGCGCCCTCTGGCGCGGCGCTCGCCGCTCACCCTGTTCCCCGCCAACATGCCCTTCCAGGACATTGCTGTGGACCTCTACGGGCCCCTCGCTCGGTTTGCCGCTGGCCACCGATTCATCCTGGTGATAACCGACCGGTTTACCAAGCTGGTGCGTGCACTCCCTATGGATGGTACCACGGGAGTGGACTGCGCCTCGGCGGTCCTGGCCTACTGGGTCGCCGCCTATGGTCCGCTGGACCGGTTGCTGTCCGACGGGGGACCGCAGTTCACCAGCCACTTTTGGGGCCTGGTGTGCCACCTGCTCTCCATCGAGCCGAAGGTAACGTCTTCGTCCCACCTGCAGACGAACGGGCAGACGGAGTGGCTCAACCGCACCATGCACACCATCCTCAACCATTACGTGGCGGAAAATCCGCGGTCATGGGACCAGCTCCTTGGGGCGCTGACGCTGGCGTTCAACAGTCGCACGCACCAAAGCGCCGGAGTCGCCCCGCTGGAGCTGGTCAACCCCTTGGGGGTGTCGAGCTGGGCGTTCAAGGACGTCTCCAGAACAGGGTCGTACCCCCTCACGGCGCAACGCGGCACAGCCGCAGACAAGCGGGCCCAGGCTGACCTGCAGACCCGCCTGGTGCAGCTCGTCCCGCAGATGCGGGCAACGCTCAGGGCGACGCAAGGGCGCTACAAGCGCGACCACGACCGACGCCTCGCGCTGCGCGCGGAGAAGCTACCCTTCGGGGGCGTCGCGTGATTACGCGATCACACCAAGGACGAAGGCGCCGGCGGCAAGCTGACGCACGTGGCCCGCGGGCCCTATCGCGTAGTCTCCACGGATGGTCGCACGATCTTCCTCGACGTGGATGGGGAGCACCGACGGGAAAACGTGGCTCACGTTGTCCGTGCCTCGGGCGCGGCCGTCCCGGGCCCCGCCCAGCACCCCGCGTTGCGGACGGCCCGCTCCTTCCATGGGGCAGAGGCCGATGGCCAGCGGTAAGCCGCGGACCGGATTGCGGACCACGCCACGCTCCCCGACGGAACCCTGCGGGTCCAGGTGTACTGGACCGGGTACCCCCAGCCTACCTGGATGGACGCCGCGGACGCCCCGCACGAGACGCTCCGCGTCTACCTGCGCCGCTCCGCGCGCCTGGGGTTGCCCCATACGTCCGCCGACCCCCCGCCGACGCCCTCGCGTGCCCCGGGGCCCTCCGATGAGACTGCCGCCGGCGTCTCTGCCCCGTCTCCCCCACCTGTCCGCGCCTGACCCCTTGGGTCGGCGCAGCGGCCGGGTACGAACGGGGAAGTGGGGCAGGGATGGGGTTTTTCGGTGGGACCCTCGGGGGCTGTCGGGCCACTGGGTCGCCCGGACCTGCGGTCGCGGAGCGTCCCCGCCACGCGGCAGCGCCACGTCGACCCGCACGCACGCTGGGGACACAAGGCGAAAGCCCGCGGCTTTACGACAAAGCGGCGACGGCCTAATGCCGCCCAAACGATCATGGCATCCACTGAGCTAGGGCAACGCCCTTAGTCGCGGCCGCGGTACTCCCAAATATGGACCGGGCGGCCCGCCCCACGGAAGACACGGTGCAAGGCGGCGTGGAACCGCTTCGCCCGGGTCCGCGTGGTCTCTAGACCGGGCGTCACGACACCGGCGAGTCCGAGGCGAGCGTACTCCACCAGGGCGGCGGTGAGCTCCTGGGGGCCCACCTCGGACCAGTTCACGGCCCCGTCGTGCCCAACGAGGGCTACGACCCTCCCGGACGTGAGCGAGTCCCGCCACGCCGTGGCTGGCATCGGCGCGGGAGGCTCCCACAGCGAGGACAGCCACCAGTCTTAGGCGACATTTGGCTGCCCCGGGACGGGGGTTGCGACGGGACCTACTATCCCAAGCTCCAGCAGCGCCGCCGGCGGGCCGTCGTTGTCGAGACCGGCGTCCCAGCGCGCGGAGCGCGCACCCCCGAAGCCCGTACCGGCGGCATCGGCGGGGTACTCCCCGCCGTCCCGGCGGGACGCCGATCCCCAATGGCGGCCGTCGCGGACGTCGCTTTGCGACCCAGCAGCCGCCCCGGCACGGGTGGCGGGGTATCCCCCGCCGTCACGCGGCGGCTCCGCGTCCCAGTGGCGGCCGTCATGGGCGTCGCGTTGCGACCCGGCGGCCGCCCCGGCACCGGCGGTGGGGTATGCCCCGCCGTCACGCCGCGGCTCCGCGTCCCAGTGGCGGCCGGCAGGGGCGTCGCGTTGCGACCCGGCGGCCGCCCCGGCACCGCCGGTGGGGTATCCCCCGCCGTCGTGCTGGGGCGCCGCGTCCCAGTGCCGGCCGGCGTGGGCGTCGCGCCCACGACCCTGATCGCCATCGGCGCGCCCCATGGGGCCGTCGCGACCTGCGGCCGCGCGGCTGCGACTGTCTCCCTGAATGGACGCCGGCCACGCGCGGTCATCCCACACGCCGGCACCGCGGCCCACTCCTCTGTCCATATGGTCCCCGGGGTCGCGGCGGGCGCCGCCGGCGCCGCCGACGGCAGCGGCCGGCCAACCGTCACCGAACTCGGCACCGGCCATGCCAGGGTAGGCGTCATGGCGTTGCTCGTCCGAGCAACCGCCCGACTTGGGGAAGGCGGCGGGCCCAGCCGGGACATCGGGCGTGGCGCCGACCGGGGACCCCGGATTGGCGACCCCGGCCTCCGCAGGGCCGCCGCGCTCCATGTCGGCGTGCAACCGCTGTCGGGCGAGGTACGCGGCAGAGGCGGCCACCTCCTCCGTCGACGGCCGGACGTTCCCCGGGTCGGACAAGGGGAAGCCGGCGGGCACCGCCCAGGCCTCCTCCGTCACCTGTACCGACCGACGGACGGCACCCACGAGCCGCGGCTCCGCCAACATGACCCCCAGCGGGGCGTGCGGCGACCGCGGGACGCACACGATGAGTGCGTAGTGGCGCTGGCGGTCCGCGACGGTACCCACTTGGTGGGGCAGCAGGGAGCTGGGGGCCTGACGGGTACGGTCGTGATAGCAGGGTAGCCGTTCGTGGACGGTTGCCCAGGGCACCGCCCGTGCAAAGGCGTCGTACTGCGCCAGGGCCTCCGCGGCGGCGCAATCGCCCGACGCCAGGTCGTCGACCGACCACGCCTCCGTCAGCGCGTAGTAGCACGGCGACGGCGCGAAGACGCGCTGCGTCTCGCGGTACGCCCGGAGTAACACCGACGCGATGGCCGCCGTCATTATGACGTAGGCCGTCCCCTGGATGGGGTGTCACGGGTACGCCTGGAGCAGGGACTGCTGTTGGTGAATGACGGGCGGGTACTCGTACGTCAGCAGCCGGGGCGTCGCGCACCGCAAGGCCATTGCCGGCGGCAAAGGAGCACGCGCCGGGGCCAACCCGATGCCGGACCTCACGGGCAAGAAGATTGCCCCGTGCCCCGCCTGGCGGGTGCGCACGAGCTCACCGCGCGAACGGCGGGCGGCTTCCAACGCCAAATCCGCCGGCGCAGTTGGCGCGCCCACCGGGCTCAGGGCGAGCAGGGGGCCCAGACCGCCGAAGTTGACGAGCGCCAAAGAGTGACCGAATGGGACCGCGGGGCGGTGGCGCAAGCGGGAGTGCCAGTCGTCGAGGTAGGCGTACTCTTCGCCGCCGGCGACAAACGGTAGCTCGGCCGCCGGGTGCGGGACGAAGAGCACCCGACCCGGGTTGCAGCGCAACATGCAACGCAACCACGCGGCGCTACTACCAACGGAGCGGATGAAGGACCCGAATTCGAGCTCGGCCGCCGGCCGGGCGTCGTAACCCGCCGCCACGGCGAACTCCCGGAAGGACCGCCACACGGCCTGCGCCCCGGTGACATCCTGGGGATGGACGGACCGGAAGACGTCACTGACGAGCGGCCAGGCGTCCTCCGCCACGGCAGGCCCCAGCGGGGCGAGCCACGATCGGACGGTGGGCGCCGCCGATCGCGATGGGAGAACGGGGGCCGCGTGCCCCAACGACGGCGGCCTCTCCACCGACGCAACCGCGGGAACCCCGCCTTGTGCTGGGTTGGGGCCGGAACCCCCGGCGGCGGCCGGGGACGCTGCGGGTCCAACCCCGCCACTAGTCGCCGCCGCCGCTCCCTCTTGGCGGGGCGGCTTCCGCCACTCACGAGCGTTCGGGTCGTACGGCAGCCGCAAGCCCGGTGGTAACGTCGGACGCGCCGGGACGGGCGGCCGGGCCCTCGTCGGTCCCGGCGTCGCCGGAGTCGCAGGCACGAGCATAGCCTCCGATGCGGAGTCAGCCGCCGACGGGCTCGCAAGGGGTGCGATGGGCGGGACCCCGGCGCGGTCGGTGTCCGGCCGCATCGGGGACGCGGCAGACTGGGCCCCGCCGGAGCTATCGGGGGCCGTCGCCGGGGACGGCTCCATCTCAGCCGAAGGGGATGTAGTACTACGGGGGCCCGCCGGCGGCGGGGGCGCGGCCGGCGGAGCGCCCGAGGGGCGGCGGACACGGAGGGGTGTCCGCGTTGCCGGCGCGGTCGGACCCGGGCGAACCGTGGACGGCGGGCCCGCCTATGAGCGCCAGTGCGAGCCCGTAAAGGGGCGCGCTCGGCCCAGACGCCGCCGCGGGGTCCGAGTGGCCGCGGCCGGAGGGCGCGGCAGGCGACAGCCGACCGGGCGCCACGCGGCGGTTGCAGCGCGTTGCGCGCGGAACGGTCACTCCCCCTCGTCTGTAATGATCGCTTCGGGGGACTTTGTATGCAAGGAGGGAATTATCTGCATTGGTTGGTGACGGCCTGGGCCAAGTCCCTATCGGGGAATTGGGCCCGGGCGACGGTTTCCGCCCTTTTAGGACGAAGGGCGACTACTATGGGAGGCATCGTCGTCGCCGGCAAGTAGACCGTGTCTTCATGTCTCGGCGTTTCGATCGGCCCAACTTCCTGGACCTCGAGTCCCATAGCGGGTGTCGCACGAGCGGCCTGGACGGCCGTTACTTCCCTCCTACGGAGGTAATCCCCCTGATCGTGGTACTACATTCATCAAGCTCCAGGCGGCGCATCTTGCGAGCCTCCTCCCGCTAAACGGCCGCAGCGGCTTGATCACGCGCAGTTTGCTTGCGCTTCTTGTGTTGTTCGAGGAGCGCGATGGGGGAGTGCAAGACGCCCCGCTCCACGGATGCGTGGCCGGTCTGCACACCGCGGCGCACCCCAGCTACCCTCTGCTGGTTTCAGCAATCACTACAGCCGCCGCCGACCGCGCACGCTCCTCCACGGACTTTCCAGTTGTCGACACCCCGAGGTTGGTCTTGGCGCGGTCCAGGGCCACACTCAGGTTGACGGGCCACAGGCCAACACGCCGAAACGCACCAACAATCACCCTTGGTGCAAAAGCTGACGGCTCGGCCACATATGCCGCTGACATAAGGGCGTGGCGAGCACTTGTGTTGCATAAAGTGGCGTCGATGGCGTGCTGATCGTTCAGCAAGCGCAAGACGCGTTGAAACGCCCCACAAGGGGCCCCGCCAAGCGGCTGCAGGAAGTGCGTGGTTGTGGGGGAAACCCCCTGTCAGAGGTGACACGACCCCCCGGCACAAGCCGGGGACGGGTCGTGACCAGTCATGTAACATCCCCCTAGGGGGGGGTAGCGTGGGAGAGCCCCCTTGGGCGGGTGTCTAGGGAGCCCCAGGGCCACACATGAGACCACTCCTCCAGAGGGGCGTGAGGCGGGGAACACCCGATCGGGCCCCCCTTGAGGGGTCTGACACAAGCAAGGGAGACACACGTCTTCTCGGATTCGGGACCTCTGACGGGACCGGGAAGCTTGTGGAAGCTTCCGCAATCCGAGCGTAAGCCGGACCGAGATATGATCTCGACCAGGGATAAACTCCCACCGGAATTCTATCCGGGAAAATTGAAAATCTTAGGATAGGTCCCGAGGTATCGGATTTGGGGAAATCCTGAGATCTAGGAATTCTTAGTGACTTTCCTGCATCCGCCCGAGACGGGCGGGGGTCCCCTCCCAGGAAAAGGGCTGTCAGGCACGCTGGGCAGGGGCCGCTAGAGGCCCGGGACTGAGACCGTGGCCCGTTGGGTACCGGTCCCCCCATGGTAGCGCCAGGGGGTCGGGATTGTGCACATCCTGCGTCTTGTTTCTGAGGGTATATGAGAGTATGCTTTGGGGTCATCGTGCGTGTTCTAATGAAACATCGTTGCGCTTGCGTTACTTCCGTCTTTTTGGTGCGCTTCGCGCCCAGTCATTCCGGCGTTCGCGCTGTGACTCTGGCGTAGCGTTCCGCATCCTGTGCTGGGTTTTCCGACGGGGTCATACCCCGTCGGCTGTGAAGGCAAGATCAACTACAGTGGTGTTGGCAGGTAGAAATAAGAGGTGGACATTGCCGTCCAGCGCCGCGGAGATGGTCTCGGGGTCCGGTTGGCACCCACATTGGTCTCCAAACAAGAGCAAGGGCAAACCAGGGCTACGCACTGCCCACTGTTGGGCAACCGAATCAATAACACGACGAAACAGCTCCCTGTTGAGGTACCCGGACTCTGTCCAACAATGATATCGTGGCCACGACCGTCGGCTCACCCGTGGGGCCTCCTTGAGACAAAACTCAACTTCCTTCTGGTCCGCCTCCCCAAAAGAGGACTTCATCATGAACACGCTCAGGAAGACAGACCCGTCTGCAGCCACGAAGGTGAGCGGGGGAGCGACAGAACTCGTCTGCGTTGATGCAGCGTTGGCCCGCTCCGTATCGGCCGATACAACCCGCTGGGTGGCCAGTTGGTTGCCACGCACCACCACCCGTGTCTCGTCATAGTTCATGACCGCCGAAGGGGGGGAGTGCCACGTTTTGAGGAACGCTGAAAGCTCCTGGGTGAACACCGTCACGTTGGCAAGTACCCGCGCGCCCGCCTGCTTGTCCGCGACGGCTTCACAAGCCCGCGTGGACAGATGTGATTTTCTGTCCGAAATTGTGAATTTGCGCCGCCGTCTCACAGACCGAAAGGGGACATTGCCTACCTACTGGGGATGGCTGGAATCCTGCATGCTTTTGAGGAGCTATCCGGCAGTAGAGAGGCGCCAACAAGCGCCATGCAAGAGAAAAACACATACGGAGAATGCCTCTTAGTTGCTTGTTCATCTGTGAAAGAGGTAGAAAAAAGAAACAGGGCACGGTCGTGTCGCGGCCGTCGATGTCCGTCTCGCGTCTTGCTATCTGAGGAAGCACAATCGGTTGTACTCATGACGACTGTCAGCCGCCGGTTCTAGGCTTCTTATTGTCCCTTTCGGCCGGCGCTGTGAGTGGCTCCGCCGACAGACCGGCGGACCCCGCCTCGGCAGATCGGCTTGGCCCGACGCGCTCTCGCCCCGTCCCAGACACAGACGGCGGGCAGTGGGCTTGCCGCCTGGAGCCATGGTGTATAACAGCATAGGGCAACGAGTGTGCTCGCCACGCAGGTGGGTGGGGAATTAAGAGGAGGCGAGGGAGGGGGGGGAAATGAAGGATAACTGCTGCACTCGCTGGAACCAAGACGGCGGTCGTGGCCACAACGGTGGATGATATGGGGTTCCACCTGCGCCTTGTCCAGTCAACTGGACGTCAGCAGCCGGGCCTCAGAGGGACGGGAGGCACGGATGTCTCTCCTCCAAACTGGGGCCAGCCGACCGCATGGGGAGGCTGGATTCTGTCGTGTTGAGAACGAGACAGAAGGACGTCGCCGTGCTCATGCAGTCGCATGACCAGCACGTCTGTGTCCGTGGATTACGCAGTACGGGTGAGAGCGACGCAAAACTGAGTGCAACCAAAGCGGGAGACGTTACGCAGTCTCATGAGCCTTTGCCACGCCCAGTTGAGGCCCAGTGTACGGGCTCCTCCGGCTCGGAAGAGCTCTTTTGGAGTCCCGATGGTCACCGAGACCAAATCGTGTGATCTATTGGTGCATACCAGGCTGTCGGCAATTATTATCTGATTCGAGAGATTTGCTATAAAAAGAAACGTGTCCAAGAGAGACTGACCCTATTGCCCAGTCCGAGCAGTGTGGAGTGCCATGAAATCTCGCTTTCACGCCAGCAAAGACCCGCGTTCCTCACCTGCCCAAGATATTTTTCCCCCCCTGCATAGACGTCGAGGCCAAAATCCGCCACCGACGTGCAGCCACACGCACTTCCCTTGCGCCACCACCTCCGCCATGTATCCCTTCCGTGGGGCCGGCGCGCCCTGCGCGCCCGGCGCGCCTCATCGCCATCCCGTGCTTTCGTCGTGCCAACCCTCCTCTCCGTGCCACGCGTGCCATGCATCCGTCGGTCGTCCTTCCGTCCCCTCCTCCCTCGGCGTCCGAATGGCAGAGCAACGATGACCGCATGGGCGGGCGTCGCTCGGTGTGGGACAACACACCCTCGCTGGCGAGTACGGCGCGCTCATTGCCTGATCCGGTCAATCGGTCGGCGCTTCGAAACCGATTCGTACGAAGAAACAGCAGTCCACCTGTGCCGACGAAGTCGGCAACAGCTTCAAGCGTCCCCAAGCCTCAGACGCTCTCAGGGCGGCTCTATTTGGGACGCGTCTGTCAGAAAGCCGCACTTGGCTGCCGGAATTTCGTATCGAGAGTGTCGTGCACGGACCCGTAAGAGCCACCTTAACTGGGCGTGTTGACATCGCCGAATCAGCGAGGCTCATGGAGACTTCGGTCTCTTTTTTTCTTGCAAAGAGCCTGTTGAAGCGCTCCGCTCATTCCGAAGTCCACGAAATTTTCCACGAACACATCGGAATCGCCGCTGTAAGGGGGCCCCGTGATTTTTCACACTCTCCATGATTTCGAACAGCCCCAGTATGGCCAGTCGCGACTTCGTTGAGGCCTGTCATCGAGAAGGGCGGCATCGCATTGATTCGCCACCCCTCTCAGCTGCTCCCAAACGCACGGGGTCGCACCCCTCTCACAGTGGCACAGGCTCCGAAACTACGGGGTCGCGGCGAGCGACCCAGTGCCCCATTCAGAAAGCTCCACGATGCAAATATTGTTTCGAAACCGGCTGTAATGGTGAAACCCATAAGACACCTTAACTTGGGGATAGAGGGTCTGGGAAACCCGAATCGCATTACAGGCTCTGGAACGTGCTTCTCAGAGGTGGGTGCTTGGAAGCATGCAATCCGGCCGATCGCTGTGTTGCTGAAAATCGACCGCGGGCCTAGTAGAGTCGATTGCAGATGATCCCGCACCGATTGTGCATGATTGTACACTCGCATGTGTCGAGGTGCACGCCGATTCTGGACGATCCTTTTAACACACTAGCTTTCCAATGACGATCGGGTTTAGTGTACAAAAATGACGTGGTGACTTTAATGAAGTGCACACCGATGGCCGAGATGGTCTCCTGGACTGTGCCTGGACTGCGTGGGAGCACTGAGGCCGCGGGTGGGCGGGTGGTGAGAATGGCGGATCGGATGACGTCGCAACCGAAGCCGCTGCTTGCGCGGTACGTGGCCCAAGCGGCTGAGCGCGGCGCGGCCGCCGTTCGCCTTGGCCGCCGCCGCAGCCCGCACCCCGTCGACGCGCAGCTGGCTCTCGGGTCGGTGGCGGCGGCTGTCGCCACCGCCGTCGTCGCCGCCATGCCGGCGGCGGGCACGGGCGTGGCGACGGCGGCTGCCGCGGCGGCGGCGGTGCGGCTTCCGGCAGCCCCTCTCGACGCGCTGACCGCAGGGGTGGTCGGCACCGTTCGCGCGGGCAGCGCCGCGAGCGGGGGGGGGGGGGGGGGGGGCGCCGCGCCCGTCGGAGACCTGGTCATTGAGGCGGTGCTGCGGCTGAGGTCGTCGCTGCAGGCGGCGGTGCTGCCGGCACGCCTGTGCCGGTAGCGGGGCGAAGGAGCGGAGGGGGGAGCATTGCCGGCCCGCCGCGCTGCATGAGGGGGGGGAGCGCACCCGAATCCGCCGCAGGAGCGCGGTCGTGGTAGCTCGTGAGGACGGGCATGCGGGCGCTCGCGGCGGTAGCGCCCGACCGGCTCGGAACGCCCGCCGACTTCTTCGGGGCGGTAAAGGCGCTGCTCCACTCCTTCCGCCGCTCCACGCCGCTGGACGTGCCGCTGATGGCGGCGGGCGTGGCCGCGTTTGAGGCGTTGGGGGACCTCAAGTCGGGGGTGGCGTTGATTTACGCGGCGTCGCCGCTGTCAGTGCCGTCGGGGCTGTCAGCAGCGGCGGCTGCCGCGATACTGTCGGTGGCGGCGACGCCGGCCGCGGGGGCGGCGGCAGCGGCGGCTGCGGCGGCGGGGTCCCCGAAAGAGCCACAAGACGGACGTGGCGGGGCGGCGGCGGCCGCCGACGCCGCTGTGCTCGCCGCCGCCAACGATGATGCGCGGTTGGTGTTCACGGGCCTCGCGGAGCTCGCCTTCCGCGCCGGCAAGCCGACAGACGCCACCGCGGCGCTGCGCAAGATGCGGTCGCGGGGCGTTCCCGCCAACGGTGGGAGCGTGTCAACACGCAGTGCGACGTGGGTGGCGGCGGCGGTCGCCGCCGCCGACGGCAGCGGCGGCGGTGGCGGCGGCGCCGCCGCTGCGTGCGGCCAGGCCGCCACGGGAGCCGCCACGAGAGGCGGCGCCGCCCACACGACGGCGGCGGCCGCCGCCGCACTCCCCCGCGCGTAGACGGTGCTCACCGCCGACACAGCTCGCCGCGCGGGCATCACCCAAGACGCCTATGCGGCGCTGCTGCGCGCGACGGCAGGGGGCCGACGCGCCGGACCTGTCCCGCGTCCGCCGGCTCTACTGTGGGGGCGGCGGCTGCGGGGACGCCGCCGCCGCCGCCACCGTCGGCTGACGGTCGACCGCCCGTCACGACGCGCGTCGGCCTCGCCCCCCTCGCCACCCGCAGCGCAGCAGCGTCGACGCTGGCAGCGGCGGTGGGGGCGACCGCCGCTGCCATCGCGCCCGCGGCGGCAGGACCCCGCAAGCACTTCGACTGGCCACCCGCCCCGGCGGTCGTTGAGGCGGCAGTTGCGGCGGCGCGCGCCGCCGGCGACGTGGGGTGGCGGCCCCCAGCGCGCGCTGAGGCGCGCGTGTGGGCGAGCGCCCCGGCGGCCCGCTTGGTGTGGGCGGCCGTGGAGTCGTGCTGGCGTTAAGGGAGCCTTGCGGCTGCGATGGGGTAGCCGGGGGTGGCGGCGCGAGGTGCACGCAGGGGTTGGGGCGGGGGGCAGGGGGGGCGGAGGGACCGCTCCGGCCGAGGGGAGGGGGGAGGGGGCGGCACCGCCGCCGCCGTGGGCAGCGGGCGGAAGCGGCGGCGGCCGCCGTCGGCGAGATTGGAACCATCGGGGGCGGCGCGGTGGCCGCCGACAGGGGTGGTGGAGACGCGCCCGCTGTGCCGCCGCGGAAAAGCCGGCGGCAGCGACGCGCGGCGGCGGCGGCGACAGCAGCAGCAGCAGCAGCGGAGGGGGCAGAAGCGGTGGCGATGGGAGTGGCAGCGTCCGGGGTACCCCTGTCGGCACGCGCCTACGGTTCACCGTCGGGCGCGGTCGTCGACGGCGAGGCGGGCACCCGCGACGCGGCCGCCGGCGTCGTTGCGGGTGGGCTGGACGGTGAGCCGCCACCGCTCCTTGGCGACTGCGCCCCCGAAGAGCTGCTGCTTGGCTCGAGCGACGAGGACGTGTATGGCGTGGTCGGAGAGGGGGTGGACATCGTCGACGACGTGGTGTGAGACGGGCTGGCCGTCGAGGAGGTTCAATGACGGGGCTGCCGGCGGGAACGGGGGGGTCTGTTCAGCCCTTCGGCCGGAGGGGGTGCTTGCCCGGTGGGAGACGAGCGTACGCTGGCGGTGTCTTCGTGTTGCTTGTGCAGTCGTTGATGCGGAGATGGTTGGCGGCGGTCAGACAGCGGCGGCGATGGCGGGAGGGAACCGCGCTCATCATGTGGCGCTCGGGTGGCGGCGATGGCGGGCGGGCTAGTGCTGTCCGTTTACCATTCGGCTTTTCCACGAATCGCACGCTGCGCCGCGACGCCGAGCGACGCGAGTGCGGCAAACTCGCAAGACTATAGTCAAGTAGAAGACGATGTGGACGCCCTGCAGGTAGCAAACGCCAGACGCCGACGCGCCGACTCGTTACGACCCTACGGATATGCTCTCGGTTGATAGTGTCGCACGTGTGCTTACGGCAACCGCTAGACGGACGCTGTTCAGATTCAACACTGATGTCGCCCTCACCAGCACGCCGTGTTGCGCGCACCACGTGCTGCCGGCCACCCAGGTGAGGCAATGTAGGGCAAAACCGACCATATTGTATTGGCATCGCGATGGTTTATTGCCTTGGCGGCCCACACTGTCTGAGAGGCGGTCATGAAGTGGTGGGTATGAAGTGCTAAAAGAAGGGAACTGTGATAGGTCAAGGTGGGGCTACTAGTCTATGTCGCGTGTCGTGCACGGGGTTGTGGGCCGCTGCCGTCGCTGTCCTCAAACACTACAGCGCACAAGGAAGAACGAGTGCGGCGGCGGGATGCGCGTGAGACACGGCTCTGCCACTTGCGGCACTGGAGCTGTGCGCTTCTCGATTCTACACGTGTCTCGCATTCCAAAACACTTCATGGACCAACCAACCTGAGCTCAAACAATACATTCGCTCGTACATCTAACGTGCATTGCAAAACAGCTCAAACAACAGGCAAACCTGCGCATCAAATCAGACCTGCAAATCAAACATTAAGAATCAATGACGTCGCCGGCATACAAGTGGCATGGATCCGGAGAGAACAGCTGGGGTGGGATGCGTGTGGCCGCGAGTCATACCACCAGCTGCACCATCCCCGATGAACACTAAAAGAACACGAGCGTATCTAACCGTGTACAGGTGAAGATGCGACGAGTGCAAGGCATAGAGAGGAAAAATGCAGTGGGAGACACGAAACGAAAAAGAAGGGACAGCACACGGAACCTATCAGAAAGCCCAGGTAGGGGCCAGATCTACACCTCCGGAAGGATAAGACAACGAGCACGCGAGGAAGGCCCATCAGGAACACAGCCGCTGCACAGGAAGTTTGAACAAGGAAGACCGACCTCCGACTCGGCTCCAAGGCGAAAGGCGAGCTGCTGGTTGATGCGGCCGCTCGATTGCGGGAAGGAGTGCGTGTCCAAAAGCGCCTCGAGGTCCGCTTGGGCGTCGGCCCTGGGAAAGTCAACCAGACGCTTCGGCCAGCTGTCCTGCTCGATGTCGGCGACAATATCGAGAGGAGTGACGTTGCTGAAGGTCTCGTTGGTGTTCACGACAAGGAGCCCTTCGTGGCTCTTGTCGTCAACGGCTTGATGCACCGCAGCAGGTCCCGCTTATCCGTGGTACAGAAATGAGACGGCACCACAAACAGCGCGTACGTCAAACCTCGCCATCGGCACCATGTGTGCCGAGCGCCGTCGGAACTGCGGCCCAATGTGACCCCGCCAGAGCGCCAGCGCATCTTCGGAGAGATCTTCGTCGTTGACGAGGGATTTTTTGCCTGGCCGCACGGCAACGGCACGGCACAGCTCTTCCAGCCCTGCTGGCACCCAGCCGCTGAAGAGCGGCCAAAAAATGTCTGACCTGCTTGGACCCGACACATGCTGCCCGGAATTCCGCCACGTGCAGGCCGTGGACGGCAACTCGAAGTAGCAGTTGACGATAATTGATGTGATATGACGTACCTTTCCATTTCCAGTGCCCATGACGGTCAGGACGCTAGCGTAAGGAACATCCTCGACGACCACAGACTTGACGGCCACGAGTTGGGCATCTCGGAAGTCTTCGTGCATACATGTGTAGCGCAGGACGCCCTCGGCAGCCGATGAGATCGCCGTCTTTTCCATCGTGGGATCGCTTGGTGGTCGCTCGTCCTCGATGAAGAAGGAGACAGCCGCGCTGCTTTTCCGTGAGCGACGATTCGTCGATATCAGACAATAACGGCCCAACGGCACGAGTGCTTGTGTACGGTGCGTCGCATCGAGTCCTGTGTGCTACTGTACGAAACAATATATGAGTGTGGGTGTATAGTTGATGCGATCCATTTTATTAATTATAGTTGTGGAATGGATCGCAATTTCCAAGGACACATACAATATCAATGACTGTCCAAGACAAATGTTGGCGGCAGAGCTCCCGGAAGCAGGCGGTAATGCTAAACTTATGCGTCGTTGCTTCTGTATGTGTCTGTGCACGTATCAAGTAATGATCGGCCTGAGCACAATCAGACATTCCAACAACGTTACGACAAATGGCCCTGGTATGCCGAACAACAACAGAAACCGTACGACACACAAAAGCGTTCAAAGAGTACTCTGACAGTCGTCCGCGAGTGTTTGAGACACGAAAGCCATAGGTTCTTCTGACAAACGCTGTCTCACGCGCAACCTGGATCCTTTGTGGCAGAGCCTCCGTCAAGAGTGCTCGCTCCGACAACCTGTGGGCACCCTGCCACTGGGCACTTGGCAGTTGCCGAGCCTAAGTTCGCAAGCGCCGCTGGAGCGCGTCGGACGGCAGCAGCCGCGCTGTTCGACACAAGAATGTGGCAAACAATGCCCTCGAGCGAGAACGCATGCGCACAACAGCGGCTGGGCAACCGGGCGTGCCGTGCGGCGTGCGGTTTCAATCCCAAAATCAAAAGAAAGAAACATACGTCAAGAAATACGAGACCATTGAGAGAGTCCGAGTAAGGCAGCCGTCCGCGCGTACAAGGGATCACTAGTGTGCACGATCAGTCATTGGATGCAACAAATGGGGCAAATGGACTCCCCACATGTAAAGGAGCAGGCCCGTACTTTCGCACAGGACAATCCATCACCAAACTGGTAATTGGGCGCGTCAGCCTCGGCGGCGCTTGACGCGAGGACACCTCAACAACAGCGTCTGCCCCCCCGGGTGCACCTGTGTCGGGTGCCAGCAGCTCTTGACGTGACGCAGACGCATCAAACGGTGCACCGGATGTCCAGAGACATGGTGCCCGCCCCACATGAGCATCCGTGCGGACAGGCCCAAGAGTGGCTGCGCCAGCCGTCATAAAACACCTCGTCACAGGGCAGCTCGCGAGCAAGCTGTTGAGCACCTCCAACGACGGAAAAGATGTCTGAAGAACGTCAACGGCGTCCTCTGATGCCAGTACATGGCGCACTTCATCGGACAGGCGGAACACATGCAGACATTCGCGACTATCAAGAAATCACGTATAATAGAGCACGTTGCACAGTAGTCACGCGCCGGATACAGCCAGTGTCGAAAAAAAGAGACTGAGACCAGTCCGATGCTTGCGCAAAAACCGTGCGACGCAGAGAACCAAGGACTCACGATGTAACAGAGCAGCAGCGTGAGGTCCGATAGTTGAAAGCAGCGATTCAATCTTCGTCGCAGGGCGTCGCCGTGTTGGCTCTCTCAACGTGCTCTTGAGGCCCTGAAAGTACCTATGTACCAATGGAGACGTCGTCAGAGCCGTAACAGCAGAGGGCTTGTCGTACTCCGCCATCCCGTCATAGATGCGGGCATGTGCCTCGGAACAAAGGAGTACTTCCGCAAGCCCAGCACCATGCGCCGGAAGTGCGGGAACGACAGCGGCGAAGACCGCGAGAACCCACGCGATTGAGGAAGCTGCACGCTGTCCACTTTGTCCCAGAAACACAAGTGCAAAGGTCTCGTCCACTATGTGAACATCAGCAAGTATTCGAACATCAAAAGACTGTTGGGAACTATAATCTAGAGTTTCAAATGCATTCACGTTTGATTACTGATCTGAACATTGAATCTGGCATTCATGGTTCTGATTGACATGGACAATACCAAAATAAATGCACATACTATTGTGCTTCTCACATCAAGTAAGACCCCAATGCAACAACATTCGACGCGCAATCACAGTTTAATTGTCGTGGAATGATTTCCCAGTTGCTGAGCGAAAGATGCGGAAACTATTTCTGTTAGAAGCGCGATAGACACCAGACTTGAGTGCAGCTACTTCTTGTAAGGCAGGACCCACTCTGACCGCTGTACGCAGTTTTCTGCCCGCAACAGCCCGTAAAAGAGAACAAGCAACGCAAGAAATAGGCTCAACCTCTGCGAATGCGCAAGTCCTAAACCTGAGGATCGCACGCCTCAAGCCCCAGGTATTCGAGGGCGGCGGCCGTCACCTCACCGCATTGCGCTATGACATCGGCTACCGCGGCTTGTGCTGTCGTGTAAGTGAAACGCTTCTCTAAACGGTTGCTCGCTTGGAAGTACGCGAAGTACGCCACGAAGGTTTGTCAATGTCCTCGCTCCCTGATCCCTTGGTTGAGAACACCCAGAAGGTGATACAGCTGCACCCCGCCGCGCTTTAAAGAGTGCGTACCTAAAAACGGGTACGAGTCCACCCCAGCTTCGTCAAATGCATCCCGCACGTCGTTGAGTAAGCTACCGTCCTTCAATGGGGTCACTGGGTCCATCTCGAAAGTGTTGTGGGAAACTTCCTTGAAGTTCACAAACAGAGGACCACAATATTGTCCACGCTTGAGCAAATACAGAGCCAGCGCAAGCACGGGATCGAAGCGAGGGTCGCCCAAAAGCCCGGGGCCACATTCTAGGTAGTACCTGTGCCCGGTGGTGGAGTTCTCGGTGCCCTGAAGAATGTTGATGCGGAAGACGGGGTTTCCAAAGAGGTCCTCGGTGCGGAGGACGTCTTCTCGCCTAAAGGATGTGAGGAATCATACTTTCGCCAAAGTATGCAGTGCACCACAGACGCGTGAGCACCGTCGAGGACAGCGAGTCTGTGTCTTGTCAATCAAAAGAGTCTCGATGAGGTTCGCTGTGTATACCTCTCACATTCCCGACAACTCGTGCCATGATCCCATCGCGCCCGAAGCTCTACATAAAAGGAAGCGTGATTGACGCGAGACGCATTACGTACAGGACCTTAGTCACCTCATCGAATCGCAGCATGTTAAACATAGCGACTATCATGGCCGCATATTGGCACAGGCGGCCAGGCGAGACGTCGTCTTGATCCTTGATGAAGTGATCGTAATATGCACACATGCGCCCGTACTCCAAGGCGTCGATAGGAAGAGGCACTGTAGCGGTTGTGGCGGCCGCTGCATCTGGGTACTTTAGTTGCACAAGGTGGTGGTGGGGCAGGCTTACCTGGGGTGGATATTCGTAATACTAGGGTATTTGGACCCCCCGAAATTGGCTTGAGACATGGATGAAACACCCGTGGCCTAGTGGTCTAGCGAGCGAGACTACTCCCTTGGAAGTCCCGGGTTCGATTCCCACTCTCCGATGTTCACGTTTTCCGATACCGCTACAGGCACGCGTCCTTGCGCCGCGAGACCCGCCTGGTGGGCGCGCGTGCACTTGGCAACATCGTCGCTGTAGTTTGGGTTGCCATTGACGCACACGTCCTTCTCACCGACCTTACCCGTCCACCAAAGCCCTGACCAGCCCAGCTCCTTGAAGTATAAGGTCATCTGTGCGGAGATATGCTTAGAAGTCGAAAGCCCTAGCTTGAAGTTCTTGGTGCGAGACTTGTAAAAAATGGCGACGTGAGCACTGGTGGAAGCCGAAACGTCTTGAGGATTAACGCCGACGCGACCGCAGAAGGCAAGGTAGTTGTCTCGCTTTGCCTTGTGAAGCTTGGCGCTGCTGTCGGATTTAACAGCTTCCCCGATCGTCTTGGCAAGAGCGACTGCATCGTAGGTCGACGCCGAGGGCACGTGCTCAAGCCATGCTTCACGCCGAGCCGCGCTGGTACGGGTGTCCCGAGTGTCGGCCAAGCGGCTCTTGGTACGGTTATCCCGAGTGTCGTCCAAGCGGCTCGTGGCAGGCAAAGATAAATCAGCCCGAATCTGCATCGTTGGCGAGCAATTTGGAGCCGCCATCGTCGCCGGAGATGCCGAGCCAGGCGGGTCAGAGGGGCTCCCGCGCGAGTCGAGCAGGTTGTCGTCCAAGGAGGTCGTCCGGAATTCGCAGGCACGGTGACCACAAGCCGCGGCGTTGAGGTCACTGACGCATAGCAGAGCACTTCATTTCGAGTCACAGCCAGCCGGGCTCGCCCAATGCCCCAGAATGGCCATACTGAAATCACTTGAACGACAAACTGTAGGTATCATGGTACACTCAGTTTGTGTACCAGTTGCGGCTTGAGAACTGCCGCTTTCATGTTGCGTGTACAGGAGGTACGCTGCTGCCCTACGCTGCTGCGATGTTCAAGCAAGGTGTCAACCGTGGGACCTGTGATAGACTACGCTTGCGGGGCCATTCGTGTTGCAGCTTCCCAGCTCTTGTCGTCCGTCCTTCTCGCAGCCTCTAAATCGACGGTGACGCGACCCGGCCCACGGTCTATGACCCAGAAACCCCGTCTACAAACAGAGGTTCATCGCAAGGCGCGCCTTCATGCTATAAGGCACCCTCCGAAGCGGTATTTCCGGCGCCAACATTCCCGCTGACCGCCGCAATCAACGCCATTATCCGCGCCTTCGTTCTCCGATTGCTGCCCGAGCATCTTGACGGACATCTGCGCTTTCCTAAGAGCCTAGCATCTCATCTAGAAGCAGACCAAGATAAAGGTGTTGCGAAGGCGCTGCGTGCGGCCATCTTACTCAAGGTAGAGCAGTTTGAAGCAAACCATCGACGAGGAGCAGCACATCGTGGAATTCCGTCGCAATTTACCATTTCCGCCAAGGTCTTGGCCGAAGTTGTGCACGGTCGTTCGGCGAAGGCAGGTGTCATGGCGAGCAAGGACGCCACGCCCCATCCTCTTCCATCTTCCGTGGGCGCACCGCTGTTGTCTGCTGTGGCAGAGCGCGGTACGCTTTGCTTTCAGTGTCGCAAGCCGTCCACGACATCTCCGCAGCGCGTGCGTCCTGCGGCCAGGATCCAAGTCAAGCTCTTCACTCTGCCTCCCTTGCCGCGCGACTGGGATGAGATGTTAGATGCGGTGCAAGATTCATGGGAAAAGGGTCTCAATGGCTCCCCAGCGCTAAAGACGTTTGTAAGTGGCTTGACAGAGCGAGCTGCAATGGCAACGAACAAGCAACTACTGGGGAGGGTGTCCTTTTCGATGCTGTCCAAGCGCGGCGCCATTTCCAAGGCCGCGGCCAGGTCAGGGGGATGGAGCGCACTGCGCGACAAGCTTCGTCGGGAGCTAGCAGCACGTCAACTGGCGGGCTTGGCTTTCCCCTACAACCAAGTAGACAAGTTCCGTGCCACACGTGACTCGCACACAGACTCCTGACCTTGGGGCGTCGCGTACCGGTTTCGGGCCGTTCTTTTGTTGCTTCTTGTCATAGTATTGGACATTGGCTCCGATGTGGAGCACCAAGGCCCACGTTTGGCGTGAGAATGGGCGTGGACGTTGATAGCAAGAATACGAGCTTCTCAATCTGTCCATTGGCGCAAAGGGCGGATTCCTGTTCACAATCGCGGCATTGATTTAATGTTCGGTTTCCCCTAGGTCCCTCGCAGCCATATTGACATTTCAAATATAATCAAAGGATGTATGTACAATTGAGTGTTCATTGCGTTTTTCACTCCTGTATGTATGTTTGATTCAAAGTTTGCATGCACAGAGCCGCGGTTGTCGCAGAGAAAGGGCGCACAGGAGGATTTGAGTGCCCGATTGCAAGACAAAATTGGTCTTCTATTCGCAAGGCTGTTTCATTCATTGCACAGATCTGGGCGTCGTGGTGTCAAGCTAGGTTGTGATGCGACAGCTGGCTCTCTGACCGTTGCAACGTGTGTAGTTCTTCTCCTTACCGCCTCCGCCCCGTTAGCTTTGCGCCCCTGCGTCCCTCGGTCTGAGTGTGTATTACTACATCGGTTTGCCCTCACGTGTTTAGCGTAGCCTCTTTCATTCACAGTACCTCTGTCCTACAAGTCGATGTAATCTGAAAATGCGTATCATGGTACTCTTTCCGGCCCCTCGCGATGACGCTCTTGGCAGCGCTCTTTTCTTTTCTTTGACAGGACACTTCCACTATAGAGACTAACGCAAGAACCGTTACTCCTACAACAGCTGAGATGAGCCCGTTGTTTTTCCTGTGTTACATCCCTATCTGCGCACTCCACATGCGTTGTGATCCATCGACACCAGCTTTCACGTGTCACGTTGCATGCAGGAAGAAGCCTGATCGTGACTCTCCCGGGAGTGATGCTACGACCAGCAAGCATGTTGCCGTGCCCAAGGGCAGAAAGAGCAAGACCAAGATGACGAAAAAGCAAGTGAAGGCGTCGCGTGATGCAGCTGCTCTCAAGTCCAAGACAACTCTATTGCGCAAAGTGATCATCAATGCCAGCGAAGCCGCGCCGCGCAACAGTCGACAGACCGCGCGTGCGTCGACATCGGCGGCTACAAATGAAGAACTGAACCAGGTGTTTGGAAGCGATGCTGGTGGGGATGATGGCGACTCAGAGGAGGAGAACGTCTCCAACGAGTCCCGCAAGACCACCGACGAGGACGCGACCGACGACGCGGACACCACGAACATCGTGGACAACAATCACTCGCCGTCCATCAAGCCCGAGAAGCCTGCGCGGGAGTCGGCGACGGACCCAAACGGCGACGGGACTGGGACAAGTGCACCTTCCCCGTCAGTGGGCGGGTCGCAACCACCGGTGGGGGCCGCTGGCTCTAGCGGCGGGACTAGCGGCTATAGCATGGCCGCCAAGGCGCCAGCCTCGTGGCTGGGCGTTGTGCCGCCAGTGTCACTTGCACCCGAGATGTCGGCGGATAGGAGATTGACGCCGCCAGCGACAACTGCATGGCCGACACGGAACGACGGGGCACACGCACAACAGCGTCAGTAAGATGCGGATCAGGATGCTGTTGCGGCGACCTTGGCGGCCGCATGTGCGGCGGTTGAGGGCACGCCGTTTGGCATTTTGCCGTCGCAACAAGATGCATAGGCGGCCGCTAGCGTCCCCCCCGCCTGACCTGCTGTCGGCGACTCGACAGTGCAGGACAAGTACCGTCAGAGCGGCCCAAGTCCGTTGGCGCATCCTTCTCTTGATGGAGGCGTGGGACTGGACGCGCCCGGACACGACGATTCAGGTTTTCCTGGAGATGTCTTCTTGTCCGATTGCTTGGGGGAGGGTGGCGGTGTCGCAAATGCGCCACAATCGGGCTCAGCTCGTGGTGGAGGGACAGCGGCGGAGTCGCGACCTGCTCCCGACGTGCTTTCGATGGCCCCGCCTGACTTCCCGCCTGTTGAGGACGCGGTGCGACAGCGCAAGTAGGCCGCGGAGCGCCTCTCGTGTCGCGCTTGCTTTTCTGAGTGGGGAGTTTCCTGGGTGGGTGATGTGCACGCTGAAAAGGCGGAGCTCTTCACGATGGCGCGCGATGTCACACAGTCGTACGTTATCGATTTTGCTTCGGGAAAGGTGACGGCAGACGCACAGGCAACACGCACCGGCCTCCAAGATTGGTTATCGCGCATGCTCAGCGCCACCAAGCAGGGTGTTGACGACGCAATTGAGGACCCACTGTGCCGTGTACGCCGCAAGCACGTGCTTAAGGTGATTACTGTGGCCTACACCAAGTACGGCGTCAGTCTCCCGGACTCTGTGCACGACCGACCGGCAGCGCTTTCTCCAGGTCTTGGGAAGGGCGACGAGGCCAGATTCTTGCGCAAAGGGCAGATGCCCTCAGGATTGGAGTCTTCGCCAAACGCGCTCCGTCGTGTAAAACGAAAGGCTGCTGTCGCGGAGCTTGGCAGCGCGGACGCCGAGCGCGTCAAGGCGCTCATGACAAGCGGCAAGTCGGTGCCTAAGTCGGATGTTAAGATGGATGGCGCAGTTGGTGCTGCCGATCGCAGCGCTTCGGACGCCCAGGGGCGGCACAACCGCACGATGGTGCGGATGATGACGGCTGTCGGCATCATGCTGAAGTAGTACAACCCGGAGACCAAGAAATGGCCTTCTGTGCACGACGTGGACGTACGCATGGATCCTCGAGTGTTGAAGGGCATGTCGAAAGCCTCAATTGGCCTCATGGTGTCGTCCTGGAGGTCGGCACGCAGCAGCAACAAGGGCCGCGAGGAACGGACGTACGACCGGCTGCATGCATTGGCCCTGAAAAAGCCGGGCGTGAGCTCGGCTGCTGATGCGTTGAAGTACGTGCGCGACCTGCACGCCGTCATGATGAGCGACCGTTTTTGGCGGTACAAGCACGTCACGCGGACAGCCGGGTCAGTTTCCATTCCGTGGCAGCAGTGGCTGGCACAGGCCAAGGCATGGGTGCCGGCGCTTGACGCCGATCGTGCTGGAAAACTGGGCCCTCCACCTTCGGCGCACGAGCATGACGCTGAGCTTCTGGTCATCACTGCCGAGGAGGAGGAAGCCGCGGTGGTGGCGACCGCCTCCGTGCTGCCAACAACTTCTTCCGGAGTAAAATGTGCGTCTTTTGTACGAAGACGTGTTGTTGTCTTGAGTTAGCCTATCCAAAATGTGAGGCGCGAGGTGGAACGACCAGCCATCGAGCATGCCTTCCACAAAGTATGGAAGAGAAAGCGCCACTGCGAACTCAGCAGCAGGATGCACCACTCGGTGCAGCCGTCGACCGCCTGACGCCACCAATGCTGCGCCCGCCAGACCGGTGCGATGAGGGCGACTGTGGAGTTGGAGCGGATCGTCCGGCTGACCGCGGCGCCAACGGGATGCAAGGGCCGGTTCTCCCACACGTCGTCACGCCCAGCAGCCGCCACGCTCCAGGCGCCTCGATCGTGGCTCCGCATTGGCCACCGGCACATACGACACGAGCGGCTCGACCGTTGCGGCGTCTCGACGACCACCGCCACGGGCGCCGCACCAATCGCCGGCGCCGCCGCCATGGGCGTCGAGGCGGCCACGCCCAACTCGGCCGCCTTGGACTCGAGCGTCCGCGTGCGACTGAGCGCCGCCTCGTCATCCGGCAGGTCCGCCGGCACCGACGCCGCCGAGGCCGCCGCGTCGGCCGCGCCTTGGGCAGTGCCGGCGGCGGCGCCCGCGCCGCGCGCGGCAGCATCCGCCGCTCCGGCCGCCACGCACTGCGTCATTTTCGCGCTCGCGGCTGCCGCGTCGGCGGCGCGCGCCTTACCAACCGCTGCCGTGCCGGCCACGGCGGCCGCGCCGCGGGCGGCCGCGTCGCCCGCCGCTGCCGCCTGTTGGGCCGCCACGTCCATGGCCGCCGCCGTCTTTTCGGGTGACGCGTCCTTGGCCTCCGCCGCGTTTTAGGCGGCCACGTCCTTGGCCGTTACCGCACCGTCGACGGCCTAATCCTTGACGTCTGCAGCCGTACCCGCGGCAGCGCTGACACCCTGAATCATCGCGTCCTTGGCCGCCACCGCCTTTTCGGCCGCCATGTCGTTGGAGGCAATGGCGCCCGCCACGGCCTGCTTTTGGCCGCCACGGCCGTGCCCGAGGCAGCGCCCACACCCTGGATGGTCGCATCCTTGGCCGCCACCGACTTTTTGGCGGCCCCATTTTCGGCCGCAACGGCGGCCGCCACGGCCTGGTCTTTGACGGCCGCCGCCGTGCCGGTGGCGGCACCGACACCCCGTGCGTCCGCGTCCGATGCTGAGGCCGCCTGTTGTGCAACGACTTTCGAGGCCACGCCGCCCTTTTCGGCAGCCACACCCTTGGCGGCCATGGCGCCCGCCCCGGCCTGGTCCTTGGCCGCCGCGGCCGAGCCCACGGCAGCGCCGACGCCCTGGATGGTCGCTTCCTTGGCCGCCACCGCCTTTTCGGTAGCCACGTCCTTGGCCGCCACGGCTCCGGCCACGGCCTGGTCTTTGACCGCCACCGCCGTGCCAACGGCCGCGCCCACCCCCGCAATGGTCGCCTCCTTGGCGCGCACAGCCGCGTCGGCGGCCGCATCCTTTGAAGCCACCGCCCCCGCCACCGCCTGGTCGTCGACGGCAGCGGCCGTGCCGAGCGCGGACCCGACTCCCCCGAACGTCGCGCACTTTGCCACCACCGCCGTGTCCGGAGCCACGCCCGCCGAGTGGTCGGCCGCGACCGCCGCCTGGTCCCTGACCGCCGCCGCCGTGCCAACCGCTGCGCCAAGCCCCTAGACCGTCCTTTACTGAGCAACACCCGCGGCGTCGACCGCCGACGCGGCCGGCAGGTCCGCAGCGGCCGCCGCTTGCTCCTTGGACACGGCCGCCGTCCCAACTGCCACCCCCGGCCCGCGAATGACCGCGTCCGTCGCCCACGCCGCCACGTCCGTCGCTGCCGAGCCCGCATCCGCCGCCGCCACCTGCGCGGTGCCGGCCGCCGCGCCCGCGCCCCTCGCCGGCGACTTGTGCGCCCCGTCCGCCGCTTTCGCCGCGTCTGCCCGCAACACCCCTGCCGTGCCAGCAGCGGCGCCCGCGCCACGCGCCGTCGCATCCGTCGCGCGCGCAGCCCCATCGGCCGCCGCGACGGCCGGCACCGCCGTCGGCTGTCCTCGCACGGGACGCACAGGGCGCCGGCGCCAATGCCTTCGGCAGTCCCGCGCAGAAATGTGGGGGGACGCACAGGGCACCGTCGCCGGCGCCGTCGGCAGTCCACGCATGGGACGCACAGGGCGCCGTAGCCGGCGCTATCGTCGTTACGGCCGACCTCCTCGGGGCACCATCAGGGCACCATCGCCGGCGCCGTCGGCTGTACTCGCACGGGACGCATAGGGCGCCGGCGCCAAAACCGTCGGCAGTCCCGCCCAGATATATGGGGGGACGCACAGGGCACTGTCGCCGGCGCCGTGGGCAGTCCACGCACGGGACGCACAGGCCTCCGTCGCCGGCGCTGTCGTTGTCACGGCCAAGCGCGTCGAAGCACGATCAGGGCACCGTCGCCGGCGCCGTCGGCCGCCGTCGCACGGGAAGCACAGGGCGCCGGCGTCAAAGCCGTCGGAAGTCCCGCCCATTAATTTGAGGGGACGCACAGGGCACCGTCGCCGGTGCCGTCGGCAGTCCACGCACGGGACGCACAGGGCGCGTCGCCGACGCTGTCGTTGTCACAGGAAAGGTCCTTGGGGCACGAGAAGGGCACCGTCGCCGGCTGTGAAGCGGGCAGTACAGCGGGTGGGTGCGTTAAGGTTCTATCCGAGAGGTTGCGCGAGCCGTAAGGGGGCAGCCTGATAAGAGTCAGGTGCCCCCGCGCTTTCAACACCCGCAGACACCCCCACTGTCAGCATGCATACACACACCACGCACCTCCGCGGGCGGAGGGCGCAAGGGCCACGAGATCACACGCTCACAACCGCTCAAAATCTGTACCATGCACCTCGCTAATCTCCCGGAGCTCATCCCATACAGGGTGCCCCCAAATTCAAGTACATGCGATAAAGTCAAGTACAGTGTCAAAGTACGGAACAAATTGCAATGTGACATCCCGCCAAAGCATTGCGTGACATGGAATTGCTGAGCAATGCTCAACTTCCGCGCCGTCGGCTGTCCTCGCACGGGACGCACAGGGCGCCGGCGCCAATGCCCTTGGCAGTTCCACCCAAAAGTATGGGGGCACGCACAGGGCACCTTCACCGGCGCCGTCGGCTGTCCACGCACGGGACGTACAGAGCGCGTCGTCGCCGGAGCTGTCGTTGTCACGGCAAACGACCTTGGGGCACGAGAAGGGCAGCGTCGCCGGCGGCGTCGGCTGTCCTTGCACGGGAAGCACAGGGCGCCGGCGCCAAAGCCGACGGCAGTCCCGCCCGGAAATATGGGAGGACGCACAGGGCACCGTCGCCGGCGCCGTCGGCAGTCCGCGCACGGGACGCACAGGGCGCCTTCGTGTTGCGGGAATCGGTGGTTGAAGCACGGGCGGAGGCGCGAAGCTCCGACGGGGAACCCGTTCTAAGTGTGCCTGGAAAACAGGAGGATCTGTCGTTCGCTGGACGCGGGGAAACGAGCCAGTGCTGTGGCGCCGCAGCCCCTCCGGAAGAATGCGGCCAATCGTCTGCGCGACACCAGAAGCCTTGACGGACCGCGGCCTGCACTGTCATGGCATGTCAAGAGTGCTTGAGGTTCACAAACCCAGTTGTGTATCCAAATTGTACTATCATTCCTTGAAACGAGAAGTTGCATGTTGCCTTGTGGTTGACGGTGCGACGAGGCAACGGCGACTGGCGCTGCGGCACATGGACACACACTGGCCCTCCGCTCCCCAACGCCTGCAACACTTACCGCCGTCACTCTCCCGCCCCATTCCGAGCCTCCAACATTGTTTGCTGTGCGTGTGCTTCCCCACCTTTGTGCGCTCTTGTGGCGTCCCTGTCCGCGTGTGCAACACCTTACGCCCCTGTCTGACCCTCCTCTCCTTCCTACATCACGAATTGCGTCTTGCCGGCCGGTGATCAGCCGCCTGGGCCAACGTCTCGGTAGCTATGCACAACGCCGCGAGCAAGGCAAAGCGCAAGCGCAGCAGCTCGCACCAGCGCGGAAGTTTCCCGCAAAAGCGCCGCAGACAAGCGGCCTGGGCGGAAAGGACCATGACGGCCGCCGCCAATTTGGCAGCGCCCGCGGCCGCGGCCGCGGCGCCTGCGGTTGCGGTGGCTACCGCCGCCGCCGCGGACACGCCCGCGGTTTCGGCCGCGGCCGCCGCCGTCGTGGACGCACGTGCGGTTGCGGCGGTGTCCTCAGCCGTCTTGGGTTCCTCTGAAGCCACGGTGGCGGCGGCCTCTACCCTGAATGCGCTTGTGGGTTCGGTGGCAACTGCCGTCGCCGTGGACAACCCTGAGGCCGCGGCGGCGGCCCCCGCCGACGTAGATGCGCCTGCGGCCGCCACTGCCGTGGAACCGCCTGTGGCCGCGGCGGCGGCCGATTCCAATGTGTCCGAGCCTGCAACTGCGGCGACCGCCGCCGCTGCCGAGGAAGCGCGTGTGGGCGTTATGGCAGCGGGTGTCGCAGTGCTTGTCGTGTCCGGCTCGCATGCGGACTCGACGGCCGAGTCGCCAGACTTCGGCTCGGAATCCGAGAAAGTCCTGTGCGAGGGTCGTGTGGGCCTGACCTGCGTGGACGTCCGCAGCACGCCTGCCGCCGTCATCCGCGGTGCTGCACTCGGCGCCCCACAACGGCCTGAAGGTCCCGGCGTCGTGACCATATCTGGATTCCTTGAAGACAGCGCGCTCCGCTTCACGAAGGAGGGGGTGCTACGAGTCCCAGCCAGTGCAGCGACCCCGATCTTCAACACGAAATCCGTTGAGGAAATGACGCGTGCGATGCGGGATGGGACGCCCGTGGACAACGGACGACGGCAAGTGGTCATGAATCCCCGGTTGGCGTCGACGGCCGTCGTCAGGTCCAGCCGGGCGTGACTTTGCGACCTGCTTTTCCATTTCTATGGACGCCGGTACGAGGCATCGGAGCCAAATGTCTTACTGATCTTGCCGGGGGCCAAGCCCCAGATGCCTCATGGCGACGCCGCCGACAAGGCCCAGCTGGGAAACAGCCCGCGAATGATTGGTTTGGTCATGGCCGTGGAGGACGGCTCACTCCTGGACAATTGGCCAGGAACGATTTGTGAACTTCACAAGCCTGATGAGCAGCGGTGCGTGGTGCGGACGTCGTTGGCGGAGCGAACGCTCATGCCGGTTGGGGGGTTCCTCATTTTTTGTGGGGACATGGTGCACAGAGGGGTCGAGAACACGGCTGGGCGCACATTTCTCCGTCGGGTTCACGCCTACCTCACACTTTGCGACTCACCAATGGCCAGAGAGCACTAGCTTGACGAGACCTGTCCGGTAATCGAAGTGCCTTGAAGCAACGGTAAGACCCATGAAGCTGCTTATTCGCCGTCGTGACGGCGGCCGCCATGTCATCGTCCGACTCACCATCGGACGCCCGCGCCACTTCTGAGGTGGCCGCGTCTGAGCTGGTGACGACAGTCGCTGCCACGTGCCGCACGGAAGCCACCTCCGCACGCCACAGAACCCTGCTTTCGCACGCGGCGTCGGCGGTCCCGCCCCCCCTCCCGCAGCTGCGCGCCCGACACAACGCGCCACGTCAGCCAAAGCGAGCTACTGTTCGCGCGCGACGCGGCATCGCCCCATTAGACGCCGCCTTCCTCGTGGGCCCTAGGCTCTCGTCGGCCGTGGCCACCGCAACCGTCGTGCGATCGCCGCCGCCGCCGCCGCCGCCGCCGCCGCTGCCTATGCCGCGTGCCACACGGCCGTGGTCAGAATGACTACGCAGGTGGCGCTGCAGCTGCGCGCGACGAGATGGCGGTACCCCGCCCGGCCCCCAGCTCGCCTTCCCCAGCCCGCCCGCAGTCGCTAACGCGCCACGAGCGACGCGTGCGTCCCAGGCGGCGTCCCCGCGCCTCGGTGGTGGTGGTAGCGGTGGCTTTGGAGACTCTCCGCTCTGCCGCCGAATGGCGTTGGCCGCGGCGACCGCCACTGACAGCCGGATGCGCCCGTGACAGCGGCCGCCGAGGCCACGGACGCGCGACGCCGCCCCGCCGCGGCTGACCTCGGCACCACCGCCTCTATGTGCGCGAGCGAGTCGCCGGCCTGAACTTCACTCCTGCCCCTCCTCTGCGACAGTAACGCGCTACGGCCCACCATCTTACAGCACCGACTGCGGGCGCCAGACGAATTGCCGCAGCCGGAGGCAGCCAAACCTGGAGGACGCAGCGGCAGCGGCCGACGCTCGCTGAAGCGACGCAAGAGCAGTCCGCCAGGGGCGTGTCGTCGACGCGACCCCGCCGCTCGGCTTCCAGCCCACCGATGCGGCGGTGGTCGCCGGCGCGTGGGAGCACCACATGTGGCTGCGGGTGGCGGCGATCTTTCCGTTGCCGCAGCTGCCGCCGGCGCTCGCGCCGCTGCGCTTGCGCCTCGGTGACGTGCAAGGGGACGTGCTCGTGAGTTATTTGATGGCACAAGTTGCCGCGTCCACGCCGTGGCGAGCATGGAGGCGGCAAGTGCCGGTGCGGGTCAGGGTCGCGCCCGCTTCCGTGGTAACGGGAGGGACGCGCCAGCGTGGCCGGGGCACGTGGAGGCACGCGGCGATGCCCCCGAGGCGCCGCCGTGAGTGCAAGGACGCGCTGGACGGGAGGATCGGCTGCAAGACCGCTCTGACAGGCGCGGCAGAAGACGTATGTGCCACGCGCGCGTGCGCGCGTGGGAGGGGGGGGGTCCGCAGGTGCGCCTTTTGTGGGGAGGAGAGGAGGACGCCTGAAGATACAGGTACGTGAGGGAGAGGAAGGTGGACACCCATGAGATAAGAATCAAGAGAGAGACCCTTTTCTCTCAGTGCTCGTCACGGGTTTCGGCCTCTTTGAGCCGTTGGGGGCGGGGGGGAGGGCTGGCGCTCGCAGCCGCGCTTGTCGCCGTCGATCTTTCGTGGCGCGTGGTTGAGCTGCCGGCGGCGGTCGCGGGGGGGGGGCGCTGGGGGG
>ENA-ORXR01001089-ORXR01001089.1-marine-metagenome-genome-assembly--contig:-NODE-1089-length-30624-cov-26.038629_pt1 | contig 30624 bp, 19 predicted proteins | sample MGYA00237866_ERZ511479 | MGnify/ENA metagenome assembly ERZ511479
ATCTCCCCCTTTGGAGGAACACACAAAGTTATCTCCCCCTTTGGAGGAACACACAAAGTTATCTCCCCCTTTGGAGGGGGCTGGGGGGTGGACTGCCAATATGCTATAAAAAAAACGATTCATCTGTCAATTTTGTGCGAATATACGTGCTTTTTCGGTCATTTTGACGTAGAAATGTGGGTGGAATGATAAATGATTGCAAAGCGTGTGTTTGTGTTTTTATTATCAATAAAAAATTATCAAAATTTGATAATTTTAATTGCTTTAACGTATTTAAAATCGTATTTTTGTGTAAAATTTCACCTAAATCCAAATGCAAATTTACCTACTTGAAACTCAAACGGGAAAGGCTGTACCCGCATTAATTTTAGAAGCGGAAAAACAGGATATGCCACTCAAAAAAGATGGGTGGAATTTCACATGGAAAGACCTTTACAAAGATAAAAATGCTATTTTTTACAAAATTGTAATGGAAGCAACGCCGGACGTGGTAGAAGGCGTTATTATGATAAGTATAGAGAATGGAGAAATGGTCTACCTCAATAATATCGAACTTGCGCCTCACAATATCGGCGGAGATAAACGTTATGATTATGTTGCGGGATGTTTGATTGCTTACGGTTGTCTTTATGGTCATCGAAATGGAGTTGGTAACTATAAAGGATTTGTTTGTTTCGACAGTAAAACGGCATTAATCAATCATTATCGAACCAAATATGGCGCAGAACAACTAATGGGGCAGCGTATGTTCATTGCACCGGAAACGGGCATTGAATTAGTCAAAAAATATCTCAACACAGACTTAGAATCAGAACTTTAACGATATGAAAGAAGAATTCTACTTCACAGACACACGTATCATAGGCACGGGAAAACCTGTCGATTCCACTACGGAAGAGTTTAAGCAGTTCGCCGCTATGGTAGCCGAACATTCCAAAAATAGAAGCCCGGAGGACAAAAGGCGTACTATCCTGTTTGGTTTGAAGTTGAAGATATGGGATTATATGAAAGTCGAAAAAACCGAAAAAATCACCACCGCAGGTGAATTTTTAGCGATGTTTTTGAAGGAATTAAACATCAAAAATAAATCATTCGCCAAGTACATCGGCTATGAAGAATCCAACCTGAGTGCATTATGCAAAGGTAGGCGCAAAATCAATATTGACCTCGCCATTAAATTGGGTAAAATATTTGATATGAAACCCTCTACATGGCTCAATATTCAAAGTAAAAACGACCTCCTCAAAGCCGAACAAGAAAATACCGATAAATATGATGACTACAAATTAGCTGATTTATTTCCCGAAACCAACCTCAAAAAAGCCGTTTGAATCACTATCTTTGCAGGTCTTTTTCCCAAAAAACGTAACACAGACATTCTTGTCTGTATTCAAGTAAAACATAAGCACAGACAAGAATGTCTGTGTTACGATTAAAAAATAGGTTGACAAAACGGCGGAAATACCCCGTCCACCGTCCACCGTCCACCGTCCACCGTCAAAAGCATGTTAAAATTTATCGCGAACAAAGTCCAAAAAATGTTTGGCACGAAGTACGACAGAGATGTTAAAGAACTGATGCCGTATGTAGAGCGTACCCACGAAGAATACGCCAAACTCGAACACTTGTCGAATGACGAATTGCGAAACAAAACCCACCAATTTCGCGCCCGTATTTCGGAACACTTGGAAGGCATTGATGCTGACATCGCACAGCTTAAAGCCAATGCCGCAGAGGAAACGGATTTTGAACAAAAAGAAGTGATCTTCCAACAAATTGATGAAATCGTTAAAGAGCGCGACAAGCACCTCGAAGAGATTTTATTAGAAATATTGCCCGAAGCATTTGCCGTAGTCAAAGAAACTGCGCGACGCTTTATGACCAATACCACACTCGAAACGACTATCACAGATTTTGACCGCGATTTGGTCGCCAAACGCCCCAATATGACCGTCGAAGGCGAAAAAGTCTTGTGGTCAAACTCGTGGACTGCAGCCGGCGGAGAGATTACGTGGAATATGTTGCACTACGATGTGCAGTTGATTGGTGGTGTGGTATTGCATCAGGGAAAAATCGCGGAGATGGCAACGGGTGAAGGTAAAACGCTTGTCGCTACCTTGCCTGCCTACTTGAATGGTTTGTCCGGTCAGGGCGTTCACCTCATTACGGTCAACGACTATCTCGCGCGTCGTGACTGTGAATGGATGACCCCGATTTTTGAGTTTCTCTTTCTTACCATTGATTGTATCGACAAATACAAACCACACTCCGCCGAGCGTGTCGAAGCCTACAAATGTGATATTGTTTATGGTACAAATAACGAATTTGGTTTCGATTATTTGCGGGACAATATGGTACGCAATCCGGAAGAACTCGTACAACGCAAACACCATTTTGCGATGATAGATGAGGTCGATTCGGTCTTGGTGGATGATGCACGTACACCCTTGATTATTTCGGGTCCCGTCGATAAAGGGGAGGAGCAAGAATACATTCCCCTCAAACCAAAAGTGGAAAGACTCGTAGCGAAGCAACGCGCCCTTGCCCAACAATATCTGGGCGAAGCCAAAACACTCATTGCACAAGGCAGCACAGGTTACGAAGAAGGTGAAGGCGGTCTGGCACTCTTCCGTTCTTTCCGTGCTTTGCCCAAAAATCGCCCCCTAACCAAATATTTGAGTGAACCGGGTGTGAAGGTGATTATGCAAAAAACGGAGTCCTTCTATATGCAGGAGCAATCCAAACATATGCACATCGCTGATGATCCTTTGTATTTTACAATTGAAGAAAAAACCAACTCGGTGGATTTGACAGAAAAAGGTGCAGATTTCCTTGCCACGCAAGAATCAGACGCCAACTTTTTCGTATTGCCCGATATTGGTTCTACCATCATCGAAATTGATGAAGATGAAGAAATGACACCCGAAGAAAAAGCCACCGAAAAAAGTATGCTAATGCAGGATTTTACCCTAAAATCTAAGCGTTTGCACTCCATGAAACAACTCCTGAAAGCCTACACACTCTTCCATGTAAACGACCAGTACATCATAGAGGAGGATAAAGTAGTCATCGTAGATGAATCAACCGGACGTAAGATGGCAGGTCGCCGCTGGTCGGATGGTTTGCACCAGGCAGTAGAAGCAAAAGAAGGCGTAGAAGTCGAAGCTGCTAGTCAAACTTACGCCACCGTCACGCTACAAAATTACTTCCGTATGTACCACAAACTCTCCGGTATGACGGGTACGGCAGAAACGGAAGCAGGCGAGTTTTGGGATATTTATAAATTGGATGTAGTCGTCATTCCAACCAATCGACCCATCGCGCGGGACGACCGCGAGGATATGGTCTATAAAACAACCCGCGAAAAATATAATGCCGTAGTAGAGGAAGTCATCAAATTGACGGAAAACGGACAACCTGTTTTGGTGGGTACGACTTCGGTGGAAATTTCAGAATTATTAAGCCGTTTTCTTGACCGTAAAGGTGTCAAACACAACGTCTTGAACGCCAAGCAGCACCAACGCGAGGCAGAAATCGTCGCCAACGCCGGTAAGCCGGGAGCCGTCACGATTGCGACCAATATGGCAGGTCGTGGTACGGATATCAAACTCGGTGAAGGAGTAATACAAGCCGGAGGTTTGGCGATTGTCGGTACAGAACGCCACGAATCGCGTCGTGTTGATAGGCAGTTGCGTGGACGTGCCGGGCGACAAGGTGATCCGGGTTCGTCGCAATTCTTTGTATCGCTTGAAGATAACCTTATGCGTCTTTTTGGCTCAGAACGTATTGCCAAAATGATGGACAAAATGGGCTACGAAGATGGCGAGGTGTTGCAGCACAAAATGATTACCAACTCCATCGAAAGAGCGCAGAAAAAAGTAGAAGAAAATCACTTCGGAACACGTAAACGCCTACTCGAATACGATGATGTGATGAACATCCAACGGGAAGCTATTTACAAAAAGCGTCGCCACGCTTTGCATGGTGAGCGTCTGTCATTGGATTTGTACAATATGTTTGCCGAATTGAGCGACGAATTAGTGGCTATTCACCAAGATCATGGCGATTATGAAGCATTTAGAATGGATTCACTCCGGTTTTTTGGTATCGAACCAAATATAACAGAAGTAGAATTGCGCGAGGCAGGTTTGGATGATATTTCAGAACGATATAAAGATAAAGTAGTCGAAGAATACCGCAATAAAATGGCATTAATCGTCGAAAAAGTCATGCCGACCATTCGACAGGTATATGAAAATGAAGGACAACAATATCGCAATATCGCCATTCCGTTTACGGATGGTCAGCGTACCCTTCAACTTGTAGCAAATCTCGAAAAAGCAGTCGAATCCAACGGTGATTCTATCATCTCCGAAATCGAAAAATCCATTACACTTGCATTACTGGACAATTCGTGGAAAGTACACCTCCGTGCAATGGATGAGTTGAAAGAATCGACCCAAGCGGCATCATTCGAGCAGAAAGACCCGCTGGTGATTTACAAAATCGAAGCGTTCAATTTGTTTGAAGAACTTGTCGGCGACCTCAATCGCAAGGTCACGTCTTTCCTCTCACGCGGTACGATTCCGATAAGTGATACCAGTGATGTGCGAGAAGGCAGACGCCAACGCACCAATATACGCCGTACTCGCACCAGCAGTCGCGCAGATGTAGAAGCTGCACGCGCCCGTGCCGCCGCAGCAGCAGCCGGAGGACGTGCAAAACAAGAAACCGTGAGGCGCACAGAGCAGAAAATCAGTCGAAATGCGCCCTGTCCGTGTGGTAGTGGTAAGAAGTATAAGAATTGTCACGGGAAGAAGTAACACAGGCTTCCAGCCTGTCCAAGTGGTGCAGGCAAGATGCCTTACTACGAAGAAAAATAAGCAAGCTCATCCTCCATATCCAAGTGAGGATGGGCTTTTTTTATGTCTTTTGTGGTTAGTGAAACAAAACGTATTTTTTTTTGTATCTTGTGAAAAAAATAATATGGCATATTCAGATTTTACATTAGATGAAATAGAAAACAAATTTGGCATTATTATCCGATTTGACTATCTGCAATTTGACATTGACGAAATGGAACCAAGTGACTCCTTGAAAAAAGATTTAAAAATAGCAAAAGACCTTCCTGTAGTAAGTGAAAAAGCAAAATCTGAGTGGATAGTTGTACCTATTTTGAGAGAATTATTAGAGAGAAACGATAATTTTTTTACCATATATTCCGGCGACAATCTGAATGCAGATTCCGAACAAGGTCTCAAAGGAAAGTGTGATTTTATATTGACTAAAAATGTAGGTACTGTTAGTATTAATTATCCGATTATTCAGATAGTAGAAGCCAAGAAAAATGATATTGAATTGGGCATCGCCCAGTGTGCCGCACAAATTATAGGCGCGAAAGTATATAATCAAAAAAAAGGAACAGAAATCAAAAAAATATACGGATGCGTCACTAATGGAGATAACTGGCTTTTTATGAAATTGGAAGGAGATACCATATACGCTGATAAGAATAAATACGGATTGCTCAATCTTCCCCAACTACTCGGCGTTTTTCAAAACATTATTGATTATTATAAAGAACACCTGAATTGATATAGAAATTTGAACAGCAACTAGTACAAAATATTACGAAGAAAAGTAACTAAGCTCATCTTCCATATCCAAGTGAGGGTGAGTTTTTTTTATGTCTTTTGCCATTTGCAAATGCTTCGCTAAAAAGGCTTGATGCGCCTCCGAGTCGGGATTGAATGGGCGGTGCTGCATCGCTTGTCGCAGCTTTTGAGTTTGCTGAATGAGTTGCTTTGTATTTCCGTCGAAATAGCTGTCTGAAAATTTCTGCCAAATATAATCCACTGCCACCTCATTCGGATGCACCATATCCGGCGCGTAAAAACGATAATCCCGCAAATCGTCCAACATAATTTCGTAGGAAGGGAAATATTCTACAAAATTGAACGCTCCACACAATTCATCTGCAGCTACACGAAGGATAGATTTACTCAATTTGCTCTCCTGCAAACCATCTCGAATATGTCGTACAGGGCTGATAGTTAAAATGATACGAATATTGGAACGTAGTATTTTCATCAATTTAAATGTACCTGCCAGCGACCTGCCAATTTCATTTACATGAAGCAAACGCCGTTCAAAATCATTCGCGGGTAATTGATGACAATTATTCACCACACGTTTTAGGTGTTTATGAAAAAAAACATGCGCCGTACCCAGTGTGACGAGCAAAACATCCGTTTGCCGGAATTGCTCGTGTCCTGTTTGTATCGCGGTATTTATTTGCTGCAAACAAATATTTTCATCCGAATGAGAAAAACGGCTATGATGCGAAAAGCTATGATAACGTTCCTTGTGAAAGAAAACGTCTTCTTTGGTAATTTGCTGATTATCAATTAAATGATTCAATGCATTCTCTACCGAAATCGGATTATAAACAATCCCAAAAGGATTCAAAACCAACGGAAATTTAGCCGCTGACAGCCGCGCCCCGATATTCTCCGCGAAGCAAGACCCAACGCTTAGTATTTGACTTTTATGAGTAATTTTCCAATCGGAAATTGCTGGTGATAATTCAGTACGAAACAAATTTAATGATGAATGGTGAACGGATATAGTGAATTTTGCAAAAGTAATCATTCCTTTTTACTGTGTGTGCAAATTGTACAAACAAATCTCACGCGGAGAACACAGAGTTCGCAGAGATTTGATTTCCAGCTCTCTGCGAACTCTGCGCTCTCCGCGTGAAATAGACCAATTAATTACCTAAAAGAATCGCTTATTGTGCAATTTTTTATACACACTTTCACTTATAAAACGCTCGTCGCATTTCCACCAAAATTTCATTTGCCCGTTCACGGTCGGGTTTTTCTTGTAGCGGACTCTTTTCCCATGCCTGTTCGACTTGCTGCATTTTCGCTTCGGCACGGGCGATGAGTTCGTCGTACTCATGCTCTCCGCGTCGAATAGAAAGTAATTCCTCCCGATTGGGGCGGCGCACAATGATTTTACCTTCGGCGAGTATCTCCTCTGCCATGTCCAAAAGTCGAAAAGTGTGCATCAGATTTTTTGAATCATAATTTTTGCCGTGCTCGATATTAGTGGCGTATCGGGCATCGTTTCGTTTTTCGACCCAATCCCAATAATCGCGATAATCTTTGCAATATTTCACGTAACCATCTTCATTGAAGTGCATGGTGGCTACGGGTTGCTCGTCCTTTGGTACGCTGCTGAGGACGACCTTTGTAGATTCATCTTTTCGGGCAATCCCGCGATACTTTACCGTCGGATTCGTACTATGAAATAGGGCATAAGTATCCTTAAAATGCGGAATATTCACCAAGCCACAATCTTCCTGACGATAGCCGCGCAGGTCGAGCCATTTCATTAGCGGAAGCGAACCCTGACCATGCTGTATGTAACAAAATTCAAGGATAGACTTGCGGCGTTCTCCAACCGGGTTCACGATTTTTTTATTCAATCCTCGCGCCTTGTGTATCTGCGCGAGCGCGTAACCACCAAATGTATTTCTGCATTGTTTGGAGAGAAATATTTCGGGGGAAAGGCGGTCAATAATCGGGTGTTTCGTCAGTGTTTTATCTTCAGGTGTTGCCAAAAGCTCTAGAATATTCGGGTTGTTTTTTACCAATAACTGAACGAATCTTCCCAATTCGTAATACACAATATCGTTCTTTTTATCGGCTACCTGCTCCACATACTTCAAGCCGTAAATCTGTGCTTGCGGCAATATAAATACACCGCGAATATCTGTATCCGACTGCGGCGTATCCAGTCCATACGCCTTACTGCCCGATATACATTCCAGTATGATGAGGTTTTGCTCTTTTAAATCTTTGATTGTCATCTTTTTTGTGTTGTGGTCGTGTAATGTCGTTGTGTTGAAGATTACCTTTCGTGGTGTGTATGTGCAAATTACACAAATTATCTCACGCAGAGGACGCAGAATATTTGATGCGTTTGCCCTAATTATACACAGCCTTTCGTATTCTTTTCCAAAATATTACGTATTTTTATAAAAAATACAAAATATGAATCATTACATTTCTATCATCTCATTTGCCGTAGCTTTGTTTCTCGCAAATCAAATATACGCGCAACAAGACTGTAAAGTTCTCTACGAAGGCATTAATACCAATTACAAAGGTAGCTGTAAAAAAGGCTTGGCACACGGTAAAGGTATTGCGAAAGGCGAAGACACCTATGAAGGCAATTTTAAAAAAGGACTTCCGCACGGACAAGGGGTGTATGTCTATGCTGAAGGTGACCAATACACAGGTGCGTGGAAAGAGGGCGAACGAAACGGCTACGGCACATATATTGACACACAAGGCGGCAAATATATTGGTAATTGGAAACACGGCTTAAAGCATGGTGAAGGGTCATATTATTTGAAAATGGATAACCGGGATACCGTATTGGCGGGTATTTGGAAAGATGATGATTATGTGGGACCAAAACCGGAAAAGCCTTATATGATTACTTCAAAAAGAAGTATAGACCGCGTGACAATGTTCCGAAGTGGTGACGGCAATCGACTGACTATCAAAATCATGCAGAGTGGCGTAGTCAATTCGACTGTAACCGATTATCGTTTTAGTTGGAGCAGTGGAAATGAACTTCCACTCGGCACACATGCAAGGGGCTGGGAAAATATGGAATTTCCGTTTCAAGGGAGAATTGCCTATACGACTTCCAATAAACTCGGAACATCCACCTACGTTGTTAACATAGAATTTATCATTAATCAACCGGGCGAGTGGGACTTGATTTTACATAATTGATGTTTTAAGTTGCGTGTCCACAACTTGAATTAGGGAAGAGAAAGAAAATAATCTACCCCAAATGAAGAAGTTATTTTTGGCTCATCTAGGAATTTAGTGGAAAGCTTACTCGGCGGACATTTTCAAAATGTCAGGCGAGATGTATTTGCGTTTTAAATTTAAATTATTTTATGAAAAAATGTTTTATTGTTATTATTTGTAAATAATTGATTTTAAATAAATAATAAAAATGTTGTCGTCTGACATTTCGAAAATGTCCGACGACTTAGGCTTAACTTCCAATTTTCAGATAGGACGATTCTCAAAATTAATTTACGTTCCACTAAATTCCTAGATGAGCCTTATTTTTTTTATAGGTTTGGCTAAATTTGACGCACATAGCCGAGCTACAGCCTGTCCCGAACTCGATTCGGGATAAGGAAAATTTAGTGAAACATATAAGAAAAAGAACGATTCAGACGGGTAAATTATTTTCTTCCTCTTCCCTTTTAGACTTTGGACAGAATGGGAATTGGGGAACTGGTAAATTAGGTTAAAATTCGCAATATATTAATTATCAGCTATTTATATTTTATTGATATAAAAAGTATTCAAATAATTATATTTTATAAAAATTTGAAAAAGAGGGATTTACCGAATTTCCCAATTCCCTAATTTCCTCTGTCCAAAGTTTAATTCCCTTATGTTACCAAAATTTAGTTTCCATCATTAGCATGAAAGCCATGCCCGCTATTGCGCCCGAAATAAATAAATTCCATTCGCGTTGTTTGATTTTGAATACATTAAATGCCAAATAAGCCGCGCCCAAGGACAATAAAACGATAATTAATTGACCTAATTCAATACCAATATTAAAGGCTAATAAAGGCTTCACTACGCTTTGCGTTTTTCCTAACAACATGCTAAAGTAATTGGAAAACCCCATTCCGTGAATAAGTCCGAAAAATGCAGCAAGTCCGTATTTCACCCTTAATGATTTTTTATCAAAGTTGGCGGCATAACCTGTTATATTATAAACGGAAGTTAGCAAAATGGTCACAGGAATCAAGAACTCAATCAGTTCACTATTTACAGGAATCATTCGCATTGCAGCCAATGCCAGTGTCAGCGAATGACCGATAGTAAATGCGGTCACTAAAATAACGACTGACCACCATTGTTCCAGCCGATATATCGCGCACAAAGCCACGACAAACAAGATGTGGTCATATGCGGTAATGTCTGAAATATGCTCAAAGCCTAACTGAAGGTAACTCAAAAACTCACTCATTGGATTGATTTTTGATTTTAGATTAATAGCGATAAAATAGCTTCATCCAAATCGGGAAGTTATTGTTTTATCCTTACTTAGTAGAATTTCGCGCAGCGAAGTTCAATCAAAAATCGAAAATCACCAAATTAAAAATAGATAAATGATGCGTTACTTTGCTTTACTCTTGAGTTTTTTTCTACTGACGAGCTTTTACCACAAGTTTTATGTCAGCATTTCGGAGGTCAATCATAATACAGAAACTGCCGCCTTGGAGATTTCAATGAAGATATTCACAGATGATTTGGAGGCGGCACTCGAAGCAGATACTTCTGAAAAATTATGGATTGGCGACCCCGACCGCGAAGCTGCCACAACGGATAGTTTGTTGGCAAATTATTTTGATAAAAAACTAACAGTCGATGTTAACGGCAAGGAAAGAGCAGCTGTTTTTCTCGGAAAAGAATTGGAAGCAGACGTAACTTGGTGTTATCTCGAAATTCAAGATGTACCGACGGTTAAAAGTGTATCCATTGATAATCGTATTCTCATGGAATTATTTGACGACCAGAAAAATCTTGTTCACATTTATGCAAATGATAAAGAGAAAAGCCTATTTTTGAGGAGAGGAAAAACGACGGGAGAAGTGGAATATTGACCTCTAAGAAATAATAATTTCAGTATCAAGACGAGTTAAAGCCAAGTTTATAATATATTGATTTTCAGGAAGTAGAAGTTTCAAATACGTTCTTAATAAACGGTTGTCGGAAAGTCCGGCAACCGTTTATTTTTTGCCATTTGTTGGTCATTTTAAAGACGTTTATTGTTAATTAGTTAATGAAATGTTAATAAATCAAAAGAAAATCTTATTTTTGAGGTCGAATAAAAAACAGAGTAGTGAAATTTTGTGTGTAACCACACTAAAATTAGGTTAACTACTCCACTCACTAAATGTTAATTTTTTAATCAAAAATCAATTTAATAACGTATGAAACATCTTACTTTAGTTTTTGCAATGATGTTGATGTGTATAAGCATGGCTTTTGCACAACGCACCATTTCAGGAACCGTAACAGATGAAAGCGGCTCGCCATTGCCGTTTGCCAACGTATTTGTAGAAGGCACCACAGTGGGTACGACTACGGATATTGATGGCAATTACTCACTCAAAGTACCGGAAGGCGCGAGTACGCTCGTAGTAGCTTACACCGGATATGGCGACATGAAATTAGGTCTTGGCGATTCCAACAGCCTAAACTTTACGATGGCAGAAGGAGAAATCCTCGACGAAGTTATCGTAACTGCCGTAGGTCTGGAAGCGAATAGGCGTTCGCTCGGTTATTCGGCGCAGAATCTAGATGCTAATGAGATTCTCGGTTCAACAGAAACGAATCTTGTTACTGCCCTCAACTCAAAAGTTGCCGGGGTTACTGTCGTTTCTTCCTCCGGCTCACCGGGTTCTTCTGCGAATATTCGTGTACGCGGAAGTACATCTATTAATGGTAACAACGACCCATTATTTGTAGTTGACGGTGTACCGATAGACAATAGCGAACAGGGTAATGATGTAGATGGTGTAGATCAATCAAATCGTGCCATTGATATTAATCCGAATGATATTGAGGATATGACTATCCTGAAAGGAGCTGCTGCTACGGCACTTTATGGAGTACGTGCCGCCAATGGTGCTGTTGTTATCACCACAAAAAAAGGGGTAGCAGGAAAGCCAAGGGTTACATTATCTGCTGCTTACTCACTTGACCAAGTCAACAAATTACCTGCACGACAAAATACTTATGCCCAAGGTCGTCCTTCAAGTGGTGTCAATATTCACAGAGGTCCTGAAACTGGTGAAGGTTTTAGTTGGGGACCACTTGTCTCGGATTTGGAGTATGATGGTGATTCGGACTATTTCTTCAACTCAAACGGAAGATTGGTACCCGCAGGCACGGGCAATGGTCAAGCAGCCCAAGTTTATGACCCCTTCACTTTCTTTGACACAGGAAATACCTACGACCTCAATCTCTCTGTACAAGGTGGTAATGAAAATAGCACCTACTATGTATCGGGAGGGCGTTTGTCTTCCAATGGTATCGTACCTAACGCGACTTTTGAGAGAAATACATTCAAAATAACGACCACCTCAAAGATTGGAGATAAGATTGACGTCGGGTTTTCCGCAAATTACATCAATTCCGGAGGAAATCGTATCCAGAGAGGTTCTAACATTCAGGGAGTCATGTTGGGCTTATTGCGTACTACACCTACGTTTGATAATGGTAATGGAAAAGAAGGTAGAGATGCTGCCGATGATGTAAGCACTTATATCAATCCTGATGGTACACAACGCTCTTACCGTTCGGGTATTTATGACAATCCTTACTGGACAGCCAATAAAAACCCTTTCCGCGACAATGTCAACCGTATTATCGGTTATGCTTCTGCCGGATATCAAATCAACGACTGGGCAAGAGTGAACTACAAACTCGGGCTTGATACTTACACCGACCGCAGAAACAATGCCTTTGATATCAATCCGGGTAGAAGTCCGGGGTCAGTTTCGCAATCTGTCACTGAGAACCGTGACCTCAACTCGGATCTTTTGCTAATACTTACACCTCAGATTTCTGAAAAATTCGGGTTCAACGTCACTTTGGGTCACAACTTGTTCGACTCGCGTATCGTCCAGCAGTTTTCAGAGGGTACAACGCTTGCAGTGAGCGACTTTTACCACATCAGTAATGCTGCCGATGTCACTACCGGTGAAGGTTTCTCCCGTAAGAGAATTTCAGCGGTTTTTGGTACAGCAGACTTTAGCTATGATGACTTTTTGTTCTTAAACTTGACAGGTCGTAATGACTGGTCTTCCATATTGCCGGCAAGCAACCAAGATTTCCAATCTTACTCTGCCAGTCTTGGTTTCGCATTTACAGAATTGTTGGATCTACCCAATAATAGCTTCTTGCAGTACGGTAAATTAAGAGCTTCCTATGGTAAGGTAGGTAACGACGGTGGTAGAGCATTTATATATGCTACGGGTAATTACTTTAATCCAGGCTTTTCAGGAGGTGATGGTTTCATTGGAGGTATTGAGTTCCCTGCATTCGGTGCCACTTCTTTTGAACGGGATATTCTGCTAGGTAACGAAAACATTAAACCTGAAACCACGACCACTTTAGAGTTGGGAGCAGAGTTCAAATTCTTCAAAGACCGACTAGGTTTTGACTTTACTTACTTCGACCAACAATCGAAAGACCAAATAATCGCTGTACAACTTCCAGCCACCACAGGTTTTACAAATATTGTACAAAATGCAGGTGTCATTACAAGTAGAGGTATCGAAGTAGTGGCTTATGCAACGCCGGTAAAATTAAAAAGCAGCCCTTTCCGTTGGGATATTGACTTGAATTTTACTCAAATTGAAAACGATGTAGTAGAACTCGCCGAAGGTGTCGAAAATATCACATTAGATGGATTTGTATCTACTTCCTCTCGTGCAGTCGCAGGGCAGCCCTTCGGAGCTATTTACGGCTCAGGCTTTCAGCGTACCGACGATGGTCAGCTTATCATTGGTTCAAATGGTTGGCCCCTACAAGCAGATGACCCGACTGTACAGGGCGACCCGAATCCTGACTGGGTAGCAGGTTTACGCAATACCTTTACGATTATTGAAGGGTTGAAAATAGGTGCATTGCTCGACTTCCGTAAAGGCGGTGACATGTGGTGTGGTACATGTGGTATCATGAATTACTTTGGTGTTTCTGAATTGTCAGGCGAAAAACGCGACGAGGTAGTAGTATTTGATGGCGTTGTGAATACTGGTACTCCAGATGAGCCTGCGTATGTAGAAAATAAAACGGCAGTTGCTTTGGCTAGTGCCAATGATGGCTTAGGTGCCAACTACTGGGTACGCTACGGATTTGGTGGTTTGAGCGAGGCTAGTATCTATGACACTTCATGGATTCGTTTGAGAGAGGTTTCTATCGGATATGATATTCCTTCAAAAATTACAGAAGGACTTCCATTTGAAAACCTTTCATTGACATTAACAGGTCGCAACCTTTGGTTATCAACTGATTTCCCGGGTATCGATCCTGAAACGAACCTGACAGGTGCATCAAACGGTATTGGTTTGGAATACTTTAATATGCCAAACACTAAAAGTTATAACTTAGCACTTAGAGCTACATTTTAATTAAAAACCAAGTTTAAGAATATCTCAATGACTGTTGGGATAATCTTAAACTTAAAATCATAATAATGAATAATATTTTAAAATCCATATTATTTATAGGGCTGATGCTCTTCTCAACGGCTTGTAGTGAAAGTTTGGAAGAAATAAATATCGACCCAACTCGCCCAACGGACGTAGATCTCAATTTGATGCTCCCCGAGGCGATTTCACAAACCTATTTCAATCAGGGTACGAATCCTGCCCGCGTAGCAGGTATCATTATGCAACAATTCCGAGGGTTTGATGCCCAACAGGTAGCATTTACTGACTATGTACTTCCTCAAGCAACATTCAATAATTACTGGAGAACCGGTTTGTATGCAGGAAGCCTTCGCAGCGCACAATTAATTCTTGATAAAGCCAATGCCGAAGGTGCGCCTCATTATGCAGGAATCGCCAAGGTTCTATTGGCTGTGGGCTATGGCGATGCTGCCGCTTACTTTGGTGACATACCACTCACAGAGGCACTTCAAGGAATTGATAATTTGAAGCCTGCTTATGATACGCAAGAGCAGGTATATCAAAGCGTACAAACACTTTTGGATGGTGCAATCACCGATTTTTCGCAAGATGCAGGTCCGATTTTTCCAAGCGGTGATGACTTGGTTTTCGGTGGAGATGCTGCCAATTGGATTGCTACTGCCAATGCTTTGAAGGCTCGCTATTTGATGCAAACCATCAAACGTAACGCAGGCGCCGCCTCTACTATATTGGATTTAGTCCAAAATAAGTCTTTCGTAAATGCCGGTAACGAACCTGCATTCACATGGGGAAGTGCTCAAATAGATAATAATCCTCTTGCGAAATTTGGTGTTGAGAGACCCAATACGCTAATTATTGACGATTATTTTGCCAATACACTAAGGGAGAAGAATGACCCGCGATTTGAGGCATTTATGGTTCCTGAATTGGGAGACGACCCGGCAACGGCACAACCTGTCGATACGCTTTATTATCAATATTTTGGGGATGGTAGATTACATTTTGCACAAAACAACTCCACTATTCCACTTGTTTCAAGCGAAGAAATGTATTTTATTGAAGCCGAATTATTGTTGATGAACGGAGACGATGCCGGCGCAAAGACAGCTATGTTAACAGGTATCAATGCCAGTATGGGGCGCATTGGTGTGAGTGGTACGGATTATTCAGCTGAGGCAGAAGCAGCTTATGACGCTGCCGGAAGTAGCGATGAAAAACTAGAGGTCATCATCAATGAGGCTTACACATCGTACTATGGTCACGCTTTTCACCAATCGTGGGCAAACTACCGCAGAACGGGCTATCCGGATTTGACACCTTCTCCAAACGGAGACAATGGACTTAATCCGGGGGGAGCTATTCCAAAGCGTTACATCTACCCTGCATCCGAGTTTGAAACTAATTCTGAAAATCTTGAGACAGCAATCAGCAGACAAGGAGGAGAAGGATTAATGAACATTGCGCTCTGGGCATTTCAATAAACTTTAAGTAACGAGTCCGCGAGTAAAAGTAAGGAGTATTTTTGCAAAGCAAAAAAATAAACTCGCTATTTGATACTCGCCACTCGTCATTAACAAATAAAAATAAAATGAAAAAAATATCATTATTCATGCTTGTAACACTGCTTTTCGTCGGTGTATTTACAGGCTGCGAAGAAGAAGATACCTTTCCATTTGAGACGACAGGAGGTGTCATAGAGTTTACCAATGTCACTGGTTTTTATGACAGAAATGACCTCAACAGTTCATTTGAATTCAATTTATCCTCGCTTGGAGAAAGTGTATCATCCTTTGACTTGCTAAAAAGTCATAATGGAGATACTCCCGTTGTTCATACGACTATCTCTCAAGTACCTACTACTGTAAATGTTACATTGGGAGAAGCACTAGACGGCATGGGAATCACAGCTAGTGATTTAGAAGTCGGTGATGAGATCATCTTTTCAATTGGCAATGTACAAACGGCTAGTGGCGCATATGATTCAGCTAATTCCGCTTCCGCAGGCGTAGCTTGCTCGTCTGCACTTGCCGGTACTTACGATTTTAGTACCTCCGATTACTTCTGTGAGGGCGACGCTGTCACCGGACAGACTACTTGGACAGAGGCAGGTCCTGGCTTGTATACAATTGATGATTGGGCTTATGGCTCTTATCAAGCGTGCTATGGCGGTCCTGCTGCAAGTTGGGGCATGTTACAGTTGAAAGATGTTTGTAATGAAATTACCATTGAAGGAGAAGATAACTATGGTGATACTTGGAGTTTCTCATCAGTAACCGTAGATGGTGCTGATTTGACACTTATCTGGACAAATACTTACGGAGAAATAGGAACAAGTACACTTACTCGTACAGATGGCACAGAGTGGCCGGAACTCTTCAAATAAGATTCTATTTCAAATAGATATATCAAAAAGGTCATCGGTATTCCGATGACCTTTTTTTATACCTGATAAACAGTTTTAATCTCACAAAAAAGTGTTATGTTTAACATTGAAATATATTTTTCGTGTTCCTTAATTCAAAAAATCAACAATGAAAAACATCACATCATTATTACTCTGTATCGGCTTAATTATCTCACCAATTGCCTGTACCAATCTGGAAGATATTAACATTGACCCTACTCGCCCATCAGAGGTAGATTTGAAATACATGCTACCGGAAGCGATGACACAAACAATGTTTAATCAAGGTGCAAACCCGGCTCGGATTGCAGGACTTGTCATACAACAATTCAAAAGTTTTGATGCCATGAAAATACCTTATAATGGTTACGGGTCGTCCGAAGCGACCTTTGATAGTTATTGGATTGAGGGCTTGTATGCAGGCAGCCTTCGCAGTGCCAAACTCATTGCAGAGCAGGCAGAAGCAGAAAATGCACCACATTATGCAGGTATTGGGAAGGTATTATTAGCCGCCGGATACGGTGATGCCACATCTTATTTTGGTGATATACCTTTTTCTGATGCACTGCGAGGCATCGAAAGCCTAAATCCTGCTTTTGATACCCAAGAACAAGTGTACGAGGGTGTTCAAACACTTTTGGATGAAGCTATCGACGACTTCTCACAGGCGGACGGCGGACAAAGACCGGGAGTCGATGATTTGATATTTGGCGGTGATGTGGTGGCATGGACAGGTACAGCCTATGCACTCAAAGCCCGTTATCTTATGCATACCATCAAGCGTAATCCCGGTGCAGCTTCTACCATTTTAGATATTATCAGAAACAAAGCCTTTCAATCTAAAACGGCACAACCCGGATTCACTTGGGGAACTACTCAAATAAGCAATAATCCATTAGCTAAATTTGGTACAGAGAGACCCAATACCATAGTCATAGACAATCGCTTCGCAGAGCGCATGGAAACCAATACCGACCCGCGCCAAGATGCCTATATGACACTAGGCGGTTATAATGACTATTATTATTTTATCAATGGAACAGACGGACAATTGGTATGGGCACAGAATAATTCGACTATCCCATTGATTTCTTTTGAAGAACTGAAATTTATTGAAGCAGAATTGGAGTGGATGCAAGGCAATGAAGCGAATGCAAAAGCTCTTTTATTGGAAGCCGTAGCCACCAATATGGCACATGTAGGCATAGATGGAACTGATTATATCGCAGCTTTGGGTACTACTTACGACACAGCCATCGACAAATACGAAATCATTATGAATGAAGCATATACAGCGTACTATGGTCAGGCTTTCCATCAATCATGGGCAAACTTTCGCAGAACAGGTTATCCAAAATTGATAGCTCCACCCGAAAGCAATACTGTTTATAATCCCGGTGGCGGCATTCTTCAACGTTATCTCTATCCACTTTCTGAGGTGGAGCTTAACAGTGCGAATGTTCAGGTAGCCGTTGATCGTCAAGATGGTGCTTTGATGAATGTACCTGTTTGGGCATTTGAATAAGAATCACAAAACAACATACCGTGAAAAAAGTAATTCCGTTTATCATTTGCGGCTGCTTTGTATCACTTCTTTGGAGTCAAGATGAAAACTCTTTTAGCGATTTTTGGCTAAATATTCAAATGAGTGAAAACCCGCACAACACCATCCCACCTACCCCCCACTAACTTATACCATTTTAACGGGAAACTCGCATTACACACTCACCACATAGGAAGTCTTTACCTGAATATTAGATAAAACAGCTTTATATCGGGGAATGGTAGATTTTACCGATATTTGTTTTGTATAATTGTGTGAAATATCTGTAAGTAACGACGAAATAATAAGTTGGACATCTCGACGAGTTTATTTTGGTCTTAGTTTTTCTCTTGGAAGCGGGCGTTTATCGGGATAAATAACTGTTTTCAAGGGGGAAAATAAGGGCAAAAGAAACCGTCCAGATGTTCAGGTTATTATTTTGTCGTTACTAAAGTCAAGTTTGCCAATGATATTCAAGGGGTTTAAACAACAAATTAAGCAAAGCCAATTCGCCAAAACACTGATTATTTTATTTTTAATGAGTGCTTTATTGGGCATCATTTCTATTTTGGGCAAAGCAGAACCTCAAAAATCATATACCTATATTGTTTTATTTTTTGAATGTTTTTCCGGTATTACTATCATTATCCTTTGGTTGAGTATTGCAAAAGAAAATACCCGGCAAAAAGTAGATTGGGGTTTGGGCTGCCTCGCATTGGCGATATTTGTATGGACTATTGGCGACCATTTGAAAATTTATAATATCGACAAAAAATGGATTCACTACTGTATTTCGACTATCAACTCGGTTTGTTTTTTGTTTTCCATAAAATACCTTGAATTTGAAAAAGGAACAGCTTGGGAATGGTTATTTAGTAAAATAAATCGTACTCAAATTGCTCCTAAATACCTCAATGACGTTTCTAATAAAATCCTTTTCAGCATCCTGATTTTGATTCTTTCGTTAGATATCGGACTCGGAAATGCTATACCCGACCTATCTTATCACATAGGTGGTTTTAAAATATATTGGGCAGGTCTTCCTGATTTTTTACTTGGAATCGTCACTATTATTTTCCTGATTGTATTTTTTAATAAGTTTTTCAAAGAACGACAATTGAGCGGTATGACTTATCTGGTCATTATCATTTCACTGGTTATTATTTTAGCGCAATTTTATGGCTTATTGGAAAACTATAAAACGAATTATGAATTACAAGGCGATATTGTATTGACCGTTTACCGTCCTTTACTGATTGTCTTATTTTTTATTATTGCGGTCGGTTGGTTGAGATTAGAAAAGGAAAAAATAGCACATCTGCAAAGACGAGACATGAACCATGCAGTGCGAGGTACTTTGAATTTATTGAGAGATGATATTGATAATAAAATCAAAAAGATAGAACACGACGATGAAAAATATGAAATGTATATCGAATTGGAAGACATAAAATTACGAGTACAGGCAATGTACGACCTCCATAATTTTGTGCATGAAGAACGACAGGGCAAACTCAATTTTATGAAATATATGAGTGGGGTTATTGCGAATATTGAAATGGGATTAAATTATAAGAAAGGCAATATTATATCAAAATTTGAATTGTCTAAAAATTTGAACTCAACGAGGACGCAGCTCAGAAAAGTGGCGGCGATACTACTGGAATTAGCGATTAACGCTTCCAAAGTCGCTGAGAAAACAAATAAATCTACCACTAAAAAACTACACATTACGATTACAGAAAACAGTAACGATTTGAGCATTATCGTGGCGGATAATGGCAGACATTATGACCCTTTAAATGATAGAAAAAAAGGCTACGGCATGGAGCGCTTGCATACTATCGTGAAGGAAGATTTGAGAGGCAGTATCACTCCAAAAGATAATGAACTCGGTGGCACAACCTTTGAAATCCAACTCCCATTAACTAGTATTAAAAATTAATCATTATGAATGTACTTATCGCAGAGGACAATGCAGAAGATTTTTTGAGGATAAAAAAAATCCTCTGCGGCGAAGAAGAACAAAATCTACCTGAAACGGAACGAAGTTATCAACTTATTCGCGCGACCAACAAAGAAGAAGCTGAAAAACTTTTGCATCAACAGCCTAATTTTTTTGGATTAGGCATTCTTGATATTCGATTGGATGAAGGCGACCCAAATAATCAAGACGGTTTACTCGTTGCACGACGCATTCTCAAAAGTAGAAAGCTATCCTTCCCGGTGCTAATAATTACCAACCATTATGATGTAGAAGAATACGCACTGGAAGCCGAAAAAATGGGCATTGACCTCAGATATTTTCTCAATAAAGATTCACTTCGCAGAAATCCAATGGTGTTTTTAAAGAGGATAGACGATGCTTTAGATAATTTTGGTATTCGGGAAATGTCTGCCATTGAATATGTGGCTTTTAAGGATAGAAAAGTAGGCATACGAGGGGATAGAAATGAGGAATATCGCTTTTTTGGTCGAAATGAAATCTTATATCTCACAACACTCGAACAGACCAAAACCCTCATCAAAATGACCAACGGAACGTCCTTCGAAAGTAGCTATAACCTTGGGCATTTCGCGCCCAAAATCCGAAGCAATTTTTATAATTTTCTACGAATCGACCAAAGCTATCTTATTAATATAGAACTAATTAAGTCAGTAGAGGGAGAAACGCTAACCTTTATTAATGGTGAGCCTATTCACCTAAGTCGGGCAGCATTGAAAAGGCTGAGACGGGAGCATTTGATTATTTGATGTAAAATAAAGGCATCAAAACCATTCTGTCGTCATATACGCAAGCTAGCGGTTTTTGGCTAAATATTCATTAGGAACGCGAAATAAATAAATTTGCTTTTTTGTGTAAATATATTGATTTTTGACAACTTTTTGCAAATTTCCAAGCCTATAGACTTGTTTCATTTTCAAAAAATACCCAAACCCAAATCACATTTTCTCATCTTACAATTGTAAGACACAGCATGTCTTTGTGAATATTTTTCATGTAATTAAATGAACGTAATTTTCGCTATCGGCTGATTATCAGTTTCTTAAATTAAGTGCGCTATCTTTTTTGTACAAATAAATTTCAAAAACCCACTGTAAGATTATACCAATATCCCATAAAATCGACGTGCATTACACCCAAAATGCCCCTACTTTTGTATTGTAATCGGTGACAAGCTGGTTACGAAATCAAGCCGGAGAAATCCGGTATGGTTTAGTCAGTATAAGTTAGGGTTTAATGTATTTTTGTGAAAGACAGGCTGGAGAGTCTGTCTTTTTTTTGTGTGGGACAACTCAACAACTCAACAACTCAACAACTCAACAACTCAACAACTCAACAACTCATCATCTCAACAACTCATCATCTCAACAACTCAACAACTCATCATCTCATCATCTCATCAACACTATCTCACCAAAAATTTTGTTTTTCGCCTATAATCTCCGTTCTTTGCAGGGCATTTTGCCAAAATGTCTCTATTTGGATGAATAATAATTGTAAGGTTATTTTTAATTAATTGATAATCAAATGAATACGTCCAAATTTATTTTCCGGCAAAAAATTATATTTGACTTGGTTTGAGTTAAAACCTCTCAAAAGAGGTTGAATTACTAATTAACTCAATAAACTAATAAACTTAATAAACTAAAAATAAATGGCTCTTTTAGGTGAAATACGCAGAAGAAGTTGGTTACTCATCGTAATGATTGCGCTCGGTATGGGTGGTTTCTTACTCATGGATATGTCAGGACCCGGCGGTGGCGGGTTTGGCGGCGGTCAGAATGTAGGCAGTATCAATGGTAAGAAAATTTCCATTCAAGAATATCAAAACCGACTCAACGCTCGTCAAAATCCGAATGTCAATAGCTTTGAACAAAATAAAAACGTTTGGGATGAATTTGTGCTTGAAAGCATCCTCGATAAAGAAGGAGAAGCGGCGGGTTATGGTGTCAGTGGTGCAGAATTGAATGACTTGATGGTTGGCGAAAATGTCAGCCCATTGGTCTATCGTGCTTTTGCAAATCCACAAACCGGACAACTTGACCGGGCAAATCTCCAAACGACCTATCAAAATTTCAAAGACAGAGGTTTGGCGACGGAAGGGCAGTACTTCATGCGTAATTTGGAAGAACAAGTCGTGCTCCAGCAGAAAGGTACAAAACTCAGTAGCATAGTCAGCGGTGCTTTATATACACCTAAATGGTTGGCAGAGCAAGAAAAAGGCGGTCAAATCACCTCCGCAGAAGTCAGCTACGTACAAATTCCGTTTACATCTGTGCCGGATGCCAACGTACAAGTCAGTGATGCAGACCTCACCAACTACCTCAATGCTAATGCACACGATTACAAAACCAACGAAGAAACCCGTACCGTAGAATACGTTGTCTTTGACGTACAAGCTACCGACGACGACAAATCAAATCTTCGCCTTGAATTACAGGAATTAGCCACCAAATTCCGCAATAGAAGTGACAACGAACAATTCGTACAAGAAGAATATGGCACATACGATTCGCGTTACGTCCGCAAAGACGAACTCAACGCTACCGTAGCCAACGAACTTTTTGAACTCGACAACGGCAATGTCGTAGGACCATACGAAGAAGATGGTTTCTACCGTATTACCAAATTAATTGACCGTCGCGTAGTGCCTGATTCGGTGCAAGCGCGACACCTCGTGCGTACAGCCAATCCTGCTGACCCCAATTCTATAGCTGCCGCACGCAAGACCATTGATAGTCTCAAAAATTTGATTTTGACACAAAGAGTGCCTTTCGACTCGCTTTCAGTCAATTTCGGACAAGCAGGTACAAACGTCGGCGGCGGTGACTTGGGTATGAGAAGTGCCGAACAACTTGGCGGCTTACCCGAAGTCAGAAACTTAGTTTTCTACGAAGCACGTAAAGGACAACTCAATGTCGTTGAATCACAATACGGTGTACACCTTGTCGAAGTGACAGGCATCAAATCCAGCGGACAAGTTGGCGCGCGAGTAGCTACCGTTAGCCGTTATATTTTACCAAGCAAAGCGACACAAGACGCAAAATATCAGGAAGCCTTCGCCTTCGTTCGCGACAATCGTAGCGCAGATGCTATGCGAAAAGCCGCACAAGAACAAGGCTTACGCATCCGCAAAGCCGAAGGACTCAAAAGAAATGACTACTCAGTAGGTGACCTCGACGACGGAGAAGCTTCACGCAATATCGTCAAATTTGCCTTTGAAGCTGACCCCGGTGACGTATCACCAAGCGTATATACTTACGATGAAGATGCCGTTGAATTTTATAATGATGCTTATGTAGTAGCAGCACTTAACAACGTTTATCCCGCCGGGATGCCTTCCATTGATGCCGTGCGTTCTATCGTCACACAGAAAGTCATCAACGAGAAAAAAGCAGCAAGCATCGCATCTAAAGTTGGCAACAACACCGACCTCGCCTCCATCGCTTCACAATATAATGGTACACAAACCGACAATCGTACCCTCAACTTCCCCGTCGGTTTGCCAAACGAACCAAAAGTCAACGCGGCTGTCAGAGGACTTGCCAATGGTGCGACTTCCAAGCCTATCGTTGGCAACGGTGGTGTTTACATTGTAAAAATGGATAACAAAACCGAAGCAGCAGGTAGCGATATTTCAGCCATACAAAATACACTCAACAATCAAACTCGTCAGCAAATGTTAGGCAGTGCAGTCCTCATTGATGCACTCAAAGACAAAGCAGAAGTCTCTGACCAACGATTTAATTTTTATTAATTGAAGACGCGAGACGCAAGATTGAAAATATATAAAAGGTCATTTGCCAATTTGGTAAATGACCTTTTTTGTACTAAACTACCCAATGGAACATGTTCCATTGAGTTGGTATAAGTTAACTCAAGTTGCGAACAACTTGCAAATTCCAAAAAACAAATCCCAAATTCCAGTTCAAACCTAAGTTTACACAGTATTTTGTTGGAATTTGGTGTTTGTTTTTTGGAATTTTCTCAAGTTTGCGGTTTATCCGCAACTTGAGTTAAGTTATTAAAAAATTAATACCTTCATTCTCCTTGTAAAAAAGCGGTCAAAAACACTATTTTTGTGCTTTAACGGCTCAATTTTTGCACTCGTTTTTCTCATTCAAATTAATTATTATTATATTTTGTGAAATATTTTTTTTAGTAAAAAATTAATTATAAAAATATTAAAAAGGCAATTTTGTGAATTTGATTTTACGAAAAATTGATTGAATACATTCTGTATTATTCACTCATTCAAAATTAAAACTATGAATACAACAATAAAAATCGCTCTACTTTTTTTTGTGGCAATTGTGATGACAAGCTGCATCAGCAAAAAAAAATACGCCAGCCTACAAATGGACGTAAAGCAAGCCGAGCGAGAGCTTGAAAAATGCGGCGAATCCATCAATGACTATATGGTACGCCTCTCTGCCTGCAAACAAGAGCAAGAAAAACTACGCGGTAAAATCAATACTGCCGAAAGCAAAATCGTCCTTAAGCAAGAGCAAATTGACAACCTCAAAGAGCAAGTCAAAGATGCCAGAGTACAGCGTGACCAACAGGTTTCGCAAGTCAAAGACATCACCGTACTCACCCAAGAAGCCAACGAAAATATCGAAAAAACCCTCTCCCAATTGGAGCGCAAAGACGAGTACATTTACTTGATACAAGCTGCTCGTTCCAAAGCAGACTCCATGAATCTCGCGCTTTCTGCCAATCTCACAACCGTATTGGCGAAGGGTATCGCCGACCAAGATATTGACATCAAAGTCGATAAAACCGTCGTTTTCGTCAATCTTTCCGACAAAATGCTTTTCCATAGCGGTAGTGCGATTATCACAGGTCGTGCAGGTGATGTTTTGGAAAAAATCGCCAAAATCGTACAGTCGCGCCCCGAACTCGAAGTCATGGTCGAAGGCTACACCGACAATGTACAAATCAATCGCCCTTGCATGCAAGACAATTGGGATTTGAGTGTCAAACGCGCCACCTCTGTCGTACGCGAGTTGCAGACCAAATATGGTGTTGACCCCAATCGCCTCATCGCTGCCGGACGCGGAGAATACAACGCCCTTGCCGACAACTTTACCGAATCAGGCAGGTCTATGAATCGCCGTACCCGCATCATCATACTCCCCAAACTCGACCAATTTTACGACCTCCTCAATCCGAATAATATTCCGAATTAAGTTGAAGTTTAAGATGAAGTCTAAGTTTAAAATGAAATTTTGAACTTAGGCTTTATTCCTTTTTAAACTTAAACTTAAACTTAATCTTATCAGGCATGACATCTGTGGACATCCAAGCCCTCAACGAACGCATATTTATCGAAAGTGGTTTTGTAGAAACCCTCACCAACGAAACCGGCAAAGTCATCATCGGTCAAACGACCATGATAGAGCGATTGCTCATGGGCTTGCTTGCAGGCGGACACGTACTGCTCGAAGGTTTGCCCGGACTGGCGAAAACATTGGCTATCAGGACTTTATCAACTGCCGTAAATGGCAAATTTAGTCGTATTCAATTTACGCCCGACCTGCTACCTGCCGACATCATCGGTACGATGATTTACAATCCTGCCAAAAATGATTTTTCGGTCAGAAAAGGACCTATTTTTGCGAATTTTGTCTTGGCAGATGAGATCAACCGCGCGCCCGCGAAAGTACAATCTGCCCTGCTCGAAGCCATGCAGGAAAAACAGGTGACTATCGGAAAAGAGACCTTTAAATTGGAGGAACCATTCCTAGTACTCGCCACTCAAAATCCGATTGAGCAAGAGGGAACCTATCCGCTACCCGAAGCACAGACCGACCGCTTTATGCTCAAAGTCAAAATCACCTATCCCACCAAAGAAGAGGAGCAAATCATCATGCGACAAAATATTGTGGGTGGTGCTTTTGAAAAAATCGGCGCGGTGGTCGATACCAAAACAATCATGAGTGCGCGAAAAACAGTACGCGAGGTATATATGGATGAAAAAATAGAACGATACATCCTCGACATCGTATTTGCTAGCCGCCAACCTGCCGAGCATGGTTTGAGCAAACTCGAAAACCTTATCAGCTACGGTGGTTCGCCGCGTGCGAGTATCAATCTCGCGATGGCATCAAAGGCGTATGCTTTTCTCAAACGACGCGGCTACGTCATCCCCGATGATGTACGTGCGATATGCCATGATGTAATGCGCCATCGTATTGGTTTGACCTACGAGGCTGAAGCTGAGAATATTACGCAGGAAGATATTGTGGGACATATTTTGAATACGGTGGAAGTGCCGTAGGGGGCGTTATTCGTGTACTCCTTATTCGTTTTATAGATTAATAATCTTCTTTTGTAGGGTAAGCTGACAGACATTTTGAAAATGCCTGTCAGCTTTTTTTTGATCTTATTGGATGACCAATTTTCCTGTGGCTAATTGTTGTTTTTCATCCATCAGGCGGAATACATAGACGCCCGGTGTGAGTTCGTTTTTGTGCAGGGTTATGTGTTGTTGATGTGTAGCATGTTGTTGGAGAACCTCACGTCCCATCATGTCGTAAAGGTTCAAATGTAATTCTTTGGTGGTTTCGCCTTTTACTTCAAATCGTGTGTATTCATCGAATGGATTTGGGAAAACATCAACCGAAATACCTGCTTCTGCCACTTCCGGCGGAGTAGTGACGGAAGTAATCATATTCATAAAATCTTCGCCGATAGTATGATAGACCGTATTCGTAATTATCGGTTCATTAAAATCGAAATAGATACCTGCGTTATTTTCGATAAGTGTGCCTATCTCGTTATCGCGCTGTTGTTCGATGTCAAATTTGATAAAACCATGTGATGCTGCTTCATTGACATTACTATCGGGTAGCATGATATTTTCAAAATGAAAAACTGCTATATTTGACTCTTCAATGTCGTAGCGGTAGTCGTGACTCGCTACGCCCGGACGCAGGGTTTCAATATTTAAATGTGGACTAATCGTATCGCGTATCACGACTGTAAACGCGGTGTCCGTTCCCGTATTTTGAAAGCGAATCATGTACTCTAAATCCGTACTGTCTGTAATGTAATGCGGCGTACCATACCCGACTGGAAAGGCTTGCTTGTCATTGGGGTCATACGAGCCTATATTTTCCTGACAATCAACCGAAACGAAAGCATCGCCCTCGTCCAACAGATAGTAATTGACAAATCCAAAGCTGATTTCGCCATTATCGCCTTCACCGCATCCTTCTACGAAAACGGAGGGCATACTATTGCCGGGATGTCCGGGCGATTGTTCGGCTTCGAGGCGGTAAAAGAGTCCGTTGGCTGTTTTGTAAAACACCTTACTTGCGCCGCTATTAAGTTGAAATTTAGCACGGTCATAAATCAGATTTTCTTCGATGACCATGTACTCCAACGAATCTGACATATCGCCCGTACCGACATTTTCGATTCTAAATTCAATAGAATCACCCAAGCACTGTGCATTGACCATAATACTGGACTCATCCCACGAAGGATTGGTAGGAGTGCATATCGAATCAGGAAAAATGTGTGCCTCTACGCAGTGCGTCTGTCCGATTTCGATAGAATCGCAGTGGACATAAACCTCAATTTGAAAATCGTTACATTCACCAATACCTACATTACCTAGATTAAATGAATACAAATTATCACCTAAATCCACTTCTTCAAGCATTGAATTAACAAAAGTGAAATAAGGGTCAAGTTGAACTTCAACATAGACATTTTCCACAGCGGCTGTTCCGGAATTACAATAGCGGACGTAGTATTGACTATTGAAACAACGGCGAAGAATAGGTGTCGTAATATCTACCTCAAGAAATGGACAAAAGGTTGATGTACTTGCACTAAAGTTGAGCGTATCTCGTGTGTTCAATGACGTTAAGACAGCAATATCACTTTCAAAACAAATATCCTCCCACAAGAAGTTTGGCGGAATTGGGGTCACGATAAATGTTCCGGTATCTGCGGGAGCTACATACTTACCCCCGCCATAGGTGTAGGCATAGTTTATACTTTGTTCGCCTTCTACTTTGACCAACCAACCATTCAAGTTAATATCCGTGCTGTCTTTGAGACAGTCTTCGTTGATGTCCATGGAGATATTGCCTTCTATGGCATATTCCCAAAATGGAGCGCAGTTTTGAAGAATTTCCTCTGCGGTGTTGCAACCTTCAAGGTTATCGTTGATAAGAGCAGAACCGCCTTCGGCAATAAAATGACATATATTTTCCAGACTACATACCGATAAATTGGGGTTATTTTGAATTTGAAGCGTACCGATTTCATCTGAATTTATATTTCCTATACCATTTAGGCTCTCCAACGCGGCATTCCCATCAATCCATATCAAGCTTTCTACATGGGTTAAGCTTTCTAAACCGCTTAAATTTATCATGTTATCATTTCCCCAAATGAGTAAATGTCCTCCTATGGAATTTAAACTATCTAAACCATTTAGGTTCATTAATGAATTATTGTTAGAAATAAACATATCGAAACCTACGGATGTCAGACTGCTTAAATTTAAATTAAATAAAGAGAGATTTCCACCAATACTAAGTACAGACCTTACGGTAGTAAGGTTGTCTAAACCCGTAAGGTCGGTCAATCCGGGGTTACTCTGTATGTATAGATTGTCAACTTTAGTGATTTGATTTAAGGGGCTTAAATCACTAATTGGGGTGTTAATAAAATCTCCTTCTCTGACATTTAATCTATACTCCAACTCCGTGCAATCAGGATAAAGTATCGGAAAATTATCTACATCTTCCTGACTTTCAAGGGTAATATTACCAAGTGGGCACTGTATGGATATGCCACATGACTGAGCTATTTCTACATCATTATCGCATCCCGGCGCATTATTATTTATGACTATAAAGCCGCCACTTCCTATGTAAGTACAAATACTTTGCAAATCACAGGTAGATAGGTTTGGATTGTCTGTGATATAGACGGACGCATCGGTACCGAAACCAATATTTTCTATGCTGCTTATATCATTTAAATTGTTATTTTCTTCAATATATAGATTGGTTTTGAGGGAATCTATATTTTCTAAGCCATTCAAACTTACCAAACTATTATTATTGTTTATATAAATTTTGTCCGTAGAATTTAGACTCTGCAAGCCCTCAATACTTATCAAATTATCGGTATATCGGATAGAGATATTGCCCCTAATGTCAGTAATCTGATTCAAAGCGTCTAAATTGGTAATATCGGAATTGACATCGTTTGAGGTTCCTCCTATGCTTAAATTTCCAATTAACTGAGCACAGTTCGGATAATTAATAGAAAAGCTATCAATTTGACTTTGAGTGGTTAAGTAAACATCCTCTATCGGGCAGTATACTTCAAAGGGACAAGTATCAAAAAAAACATCTGCAAAGGTGCAATTTCCTGTATTGCCGGATATTTGTGCATAACCTCCTTCTGCGAGATAAGAACAAAAATTATCTATGGAGCAATCGGAAAGATTTGGATTGTTCATTATTAGTAATGATTCAATATCCGTAGGTGGAATATTCTCCAAACCTGAAATATCCGTCAATATATCATTTTCAAAGATGCCAATTCTACCGAAATTCGACAAAGAAGTCATTCCGGCTAATCCCTCAAGGTTTTCTAATGACGAATTTCTGGATATTCCTATTCCATCTGCCGAAGTGAGGTTAGATAAACCGGAAATATCTGTTAGCGACGTATTATCGAGAATATAAACAATCCTATCTACTGAGGTTAAATTTTCTAAACCTGCAATACTCGTCAGATTTTCGGTAAATTGAATAAATAAATAGCCCCCAATAAAAGTAATCTGATTCAATGAACTCAAATCGGTAATGTCTGTATTCGTACCCTCTGAATTTCCTCCTATCCATAGATTTTGAATTAACTCCGTACAATTCGGATAAACAATAGGGAAGCTATCAATCTGACTTTGAGTATTTAAGGCAATATTTGCCGGTGGACACTGTGCCAAAAGATTATTTAGAGTTAGCAAACCTATGGCAAATATTAAAGTTAAATAAGTTTTCATGGCAAAAAAATTATCGAACCAATTCAAAATTGGCTCGTGCTTAAAGAAATTAGTTGGCTTTTATTTCGCTACGATTTTTTATGCTTACAAAAGTCCATTATTTTATTAGCATATACAAAAACATTTTTTTATGTTTGTAAAAAATAATTTTAAATTATTCTTCATAACAATTTAATTATCATGTATTTAAAACATTTTTTGTAGAAATTTTATACTTTTTTTAAATGAAAAAAAGCCGATTAATTAAGGTTTTACGGTCATTTTCGGAGCGAGAGTTGCGGCAATTTGGCAAATACCTCGCCTCGCCCTACCTCAATACACAGGCGGAAGCGACGAGGCTTTACGAATATATCGT
>ENA-ORXR01001092-ORXR01001092.1-marine-metagenome-genome-assembly--contig:-NODE-1092-length-30555-cov-30.142103_pt1 | contig 30555 bp, 22 predicted proteins | sample MGYA00237866_ERZ511479 | MGnify/ENA metagenome assembly ERZ511479
GCGAAAAATAGGAGAAGAGTATCGGAAAAAGACAATGTTAGCTGCATACAAAATATTTCTAAATAAAGTCTATTATTGTCCAAAAACGTATAAGAAACTCATAATTACATTTTCATAAAATGTTAAAACTCCCCTAAAATCAATCCTTTTAACGAAAAAAAGTGTTATCTTACTGTCTAAATTCTTTTGTAATTTTAATTAGGAATAGCTCATAAATAAATTGACATGCTTGAATAGCTTATTTATGAAGTATTCCTTATTGGATTTACGGCAATAAATACGTGTTTTTCGTTAAAATATCGGGGCAATGGCAATGCAAACCAACAATTATCAACTTCTCATTCAGAAGCTTGACCAATTTATTCGTAAATATTACGTCAATCAACTGATTAGAGGTACTCTATATAGTATTGCGCTGATACTTGCGTTGTTCATCGCAATTACGGTGGCAGAGTATTTTATGTACTTCCCAACGGGTACACGCAAGGTTTTGTGGTATTCCTTTTTGGGAATTAGTGGCTTGGCATTGCTCGGTTGGGTATTGCTGCCTCTAGCGAGATACCTTCGACTGGGTAGTGTCATTTCGCACGAAGGTGCAGCCGACATCATCGGCGACCACTTCACCGAAGTCAAAGACAAGCTCCTCAATATCCTCCAACTCAAAAAACAATCGGACAACTCCGCACAAGCCGCCCTTATCAATGCCAGCATTGACCAAAAAATCGGCGACCTCAAACCCGTTCCTTTCAAATCTGCCATTAACCTCAACCAAAATAAACGATACCTCAAATATGCCCTCCCGCCATTGATGCTCCTTTTGATACTTCTCTTTGCTGCACCAAATTTGATTACATCAGGCACAGAGCGACTCATCAAAAATAACGAAACATTCGAGCGACCTGCACCCTTCACATTTGAAGTCGAAAACGATGACATGACCGTCGTTCAATATGAAGATTACGATATTAATGTGCGTGTAAAACCGACCGAAACAGGCGCGATTCCCAACGAGGTTTTTATTGATGTCGATAATTATCAATACAAATTAATTCCCGACGAAAAAGACCGCACACATTTTACTTATACATTTAGAAAAATATCAAAAGACACCCAATTCAAATTATTTTCCGGTGAATTTGCATCCAAAGATTACGATATAGAAGTTCTCAAAAAACCAAATATCGTTGGTTTCGATATTAAATTGGATTATCCGTCTTACACCAAAAGAAGAGACGAAACTATTGCGAATATTGGCGATGTGGTCGTTCCGGTAGGAACAAGAATGCGTTGGAATTTCACTTCACAAAATACCGATGAAGTAGGCATGAAGTTTTCCCGCGAAAAAGAATTATTACAAACCGAAAGAGCAGGAAGCCAATCTTTCACGCTCAAGCGCCGCGCTCGAAAAGATGAAACGTATATGGTTTACGTTTCTAATCAATATCTGAAAAATGCAGATTCAGTAGGTTATTCGATTGCTGTCACGCCCGACCTTTATCCGACCATTAATGTAGAGCGATTTGAGGATAGTACGGATAATAAAATGATATTTTTCGTAGGCGATGCAAGTGATGATTATGGTCTGAAAAGCCTCACCTTCAATTATACACTAACGCCCGGAGATAGAAAAACACCTGTGACCACAGAGTCATTGACACTCCAAACCGCACCCGGCACCGAGACGCAATACGACTACACTTGGGACTTGCTTCCAATGGAACTCAAACCGGGCGACGAACTCACGTACTTTTTCGAAGTATTGGATAATGACGGTGTAAATGGCAGCAAATCAGCGCGTACCAACGTCATGAGTTATGCGATGCCGACGGTAGAAGAATTCGAAGAGCAAGAAGAAGAAAATAACGACGAAATCAAAAAAGACCTCGCCGAGACCCTCGAAGAAGCGCAGAAATTGCGTAAGGATATCGACGAGATGAAGAATAAAATGCTCCAGAAAAAAGAACTCAATTGGCAAGATAAAAAGGAAATTGAGAAAATGCTGGAACGCCAAAAAGACATGCAGCAGCAAATGGAAAATGCTCAAAAGAATTTTGATGAAAATCTGAAAAATCAAGAGCAATTTGAGGAAACGAAAGAATCCATCCTTGAAAAGCAAGAGAAGTTGCAGCAGTTATTCGACGAGTTGATGAGCGAGGAGATGAAAGAGATGATGAAGAAGATGGAAGAAATGCTCGACGAACTCACCCAAGAAGATGCTTTAGAGCAATTGGAGGAAATGGAAATGACGGACGAGGAACTCGAAAAGGAACTAGACCGTATGCTTGAATTGTTTAAAGAGATGGAACTCGAACACCAACTTGAACAAACGGCTGAAAAATTAGAGGAATTAGCTGAAAAAGAAGAAGAACTCAGCGAAGAATCGAAAGAAGGGAAAAAGTCTGCAGAGGAATTGAAGAAAGAGCAGGAAAAACTCAATGAAGAATTTGAAAAGATAAAAGAGGATATTGAGAAATTAGAGGAAATGAACGAGGAGTTGGAGTCGCCCAAACACCTTGACGATATGGACGAGCAATCGGAAGATATTGAGAAAGATATGAACGAAAGTTCGGACGAATTACAAAAAGGAGAAAAACAAAAAGCCGGAGAAAAACAAAAATCTGCTTCCGAGAAAATGAAAGAAATGGCGCAAGGCATGAAAGACATGATGCAGCAAGCCAATCAAGAGCAAATGGAAGAAGATTTGGAATCGCTGCGTCAATTATTGGAAAATCTCGTTACGCTCTCTTTCGACCAAGAAGAAACCATGAACGATATTGGCGAAGCGCAAATCAATACGCCACATTATGTCGCTTTGGTGCAAAAGCAATACAAAATCAAAGACGATTTCAAAGTCGTAGAAGATAGTTTGCAGGCATTGAGCAAGCGTGTATTTGAGATAGAATCTTTTGTAACAGAAAAAGTTACAGAAGTAAAACGCAATATCAAAGAAAGCCTCGAACAACTCGAAGAACGCAAAACCACCAACGCGACCACACAGCAACAATACGCCATGACCGGCATGAACGACCTCGCCCTCATGCTCAGTGAAGTGATGAACCAGATGCAGCAGCAAATGGCGCAACAACAATCCGGCGACCAAATGTGCGAAAACCCCGGCAACAAACCCGGCGGCAAAGGCAAACCTTCGCTAAGTGGTATGCAAAAACAACTCAAAGACCAAATGACTCAAATGGAGCAGATGATGAAAGACGGCAAAAAGCCCGGTGGCAAAGGAGGTAAAGGCGGCAAGGAAGGTATGAGTAAAGAATTTGCGGAAATGGCAGCCAAACAAGCCGCTATCCGCAAGGAGTTGAAAAAAATGAACGACCAAAACAAACAACAAGGAAAAGGTTCTTCCGGTGAGTTGGAAAAACTCATGGAAGAGATGGATAAAACCGAGACAGATCTAGTCAATAAGCGTCTAACCAACGAGATGCTCAAACGCCAACAAGACATTCTCACACGCCTACTCGAAGCGGAGAACGCCCAACGCCAACGCGAATTTGAGAAGCGCAGAGAATCCAAAACCGCACAAGAACAGGAACGCAAAATGCCACCCGAGTTGGAGGAATACATCAAAAAACGCGAGGCGGAAATCGAAATGTACAAATCAGTTTCCCCTGCCCTCAAGCCGTATTACAAAACATTAGTAGAGGAATACTTCGATTCACTTAAAAAGAACAAATGAGTGTCCCGATAGCTATCGGGATGAATGAGTGAATGAGTGAATTAATGCTACAATGCGTCAATGCTATAATGCGACAATGATTTCTTTATTGTCGCATTGCATCATTATCGCATTGACGCGTTAACATTCACTCATTCAAAATTCAGTCATTCACTCATTAAAAAAGGAACGCGAATGGTTATGACAATGGAAAAGACAGGCAGCTACCTACTGGAACTCACATCTAATGCTAAGAATATCGGAAAGATAGAACCTTACGTAGATGAAATCATGCAGAGCTACTGCTTGTCAGACGGGGTGTATGGCAACATCTTGATTTCACTCACAGAAGCCGTTACGAACGCTATCGTGCACGGCAACAAACAGGACGAAAACAAAAAAGTTATCGTCTGTGTAAAGGATATTTGTCAGAAAAATATCACCTTTCTCGTCAGTGATGAAGGTCCGGGCTTCGACCCCGACCGACTGCCCGACCCCACTGCTACCGAAAACCTGCTCAAACTCGGAGGCAGAGGTGTATTCCTCATGCGCCAACTCTCCGACGGTGTCCGCTTCGCCGACGAAGGCAGAACCGTTGAAATATTTTTTAAGTTATGATGAGTTGACGAGTTGTTGAATTGTCGAGTTGACGAATAGAATGCCCGACAACTCAACAACTCATCAATTCAACAACTCGCCAATGCTAACTTTCCACACCGAAGACCTTAATTTTGAACTCGATAATACCAAAAAAGTCGAACAATGGATACTCCAAACCATTGAAAATGAAGGCGGTATACTCTCCTTTATAAATTATATTTTTTGCAGCGATACCTACCTGCACCGCATCAATGTCGAGTACCTCGACCACGACACCTACACCGACATTATTACCTTTCCTTATTCAGATGAAACGATAGAAAGCGATATTTTTATCAGCATCGACCGCATCCGTGAAAATGCCAAAACATTCAACGTAACCTTTGAACGAGAATTGCATCGTGTAATGATACATGGGGTGCTACACCTGTTGGGTTATGGTGATAAGACGGAAGAAGAACAGAAACGTATGCGAGCGCGGGAGGATTTTTGGCTGGAACGTAAAACGATTTTCTAAATCGTTCTGTAATGACGACTTTAGCCGTCAGGTGATTTTCCCTGCGACGGCTAAACAGGCTAACCGCGAACTCGTACAGGCGAATTCATTCGCCATGTCGCAATAACATTAATGCGTAATTTTTTGATTTTAAAATTTTTATAAATAAAAATTTGAAACCACATGGCGACTGAAGTCGCCTGTACGGTATTCGCGGTCAGCCTGTAAAGTCGTCGGTACGAGGCAAACAATTTGCAAAATCGCTTTACATTCCACTGAAAAATCATTATTTTTGGCTCTAACTATACTTTTAAACATGGTTAGAGCCAAAAATAAAACATGGAACATTTAATTGGTCGTCAAAAAGAGATAAAAAAATTAGGGCAATATGCCACTTCCAATAAGTCCGAATTTATCGCGGTATATGGGCGAAGGCGGGTTGGAAAAACTTACTTGATTCGTGAGGTTTTTGCCAATCAATTTACCTTTCAAATGACGGGCTTGGACAAAGTAGGTAAAGCAGACCAATTGCGACAATTTCATACCTCAATTTCAAGGTTTAACAAAATCAATCCACCTGCGAAACCTGCAAAAGATTGGTTTGAAGCTTTCAATCAACTCATTGATTACCTTGAAGCTATAGAAACCGACGAAAAGAAAATCATTTTCTTGGATGAATTACCCTGGCTAGATACTCCTAAGTCTAAATTTCTCACCGCTTTAGAATATTTTTGGAACAGTTGGGCAAGTGCGCGGCGTGATATTTTGCTGATTGTATGTGGCTCGGCTGCCTCTTGGATGATTAAAAATTTGCTCAATAATAAAGGCGGATTACACAACCGAATCACAGGCAGAATCAAACTCGAACCCTTCACGTTGGCAGAAACAAAAGCCTTTTTGAAGTACAAAGGAATGGCATTTGACCCTTACCAAATCATTCTGCTGTACATGGTACTTGGCGGTATTCCTTTTTATTTGGATAATGTAGAACCCGGACAAAGCGCGACCCAAAATATCAACACACTTTGCTTTGAAAAAGGCGCGATGCTACGTGATGAGTACGACAATTTGTATGCTTCTTTATTCAAAAAAGCAGAACGGCACAAAGCAGTTGTAGAGGCATTAGCACAAAAAAAGAAAGGACTCACAAGAGGCGAAATCAAAAAAATAACCAAGTTGCCAAATGGAGGCAGATTGACAAGAATTTTAAAGGAATTAGAGGAAAGCACTTTCATTCGCCAATACCGTCCTTTTGGCAAAAAAGAACGATTTACGCTCTATCAATTGATTGACCCGTATTCGCTTTTCTACTTCAATTTTATCAAAAAATCAAGCGTGGATGATGAAAATTTTTGGATAAATGCTCACGAAACACCACTATATCGGGCTTGGAGTGGTTATGCTTTTGAAATGGTTTGTCTGCATCATATTCCGCAGATAAAGAAGGCTTTAGGGATTAGTGGTGTACAAACTTCGGTAGCATCTTGGTATAATGAAGCTGCCCAAATTGACCTGTTGATTGACCGAAAAGACCAAGTGATTAATTTGTGTGAAATGAAGTTTTCCATCCAAGCATTCACCATCACAAAGAGCTACGCAGAAAAATTGCGGCATAAAATCGGTACGTTTCAGACCGTCACCAAAACGAACAAAGCACTTTTCCTGACCATGATTACGACACATGGCATCGCGCAAAATCAGCACGCTTATTTGGCGCAAAATAATTTATCTATGGAAGTTCTTTTTGAACCGTAAAACGATTTTCTAAATCGTCACGTCATATTTGAAAGAACGATTTGCAAAATCGCTTTACGTTTGTGCCACAACTGAACTTATACTTGCCACTTCCGCTTGCACCTGAGTAGGCAATTCCACATAAAAAGTAGTCCCCACATGCTCTTCCGTTTCAAAGTAAATAGAACCATTCACATTCTCCACGATATTCCGCGAAATAGCGAGTCCCAAGCCTGTTCCCGAACTTTTCGTCGTAAAATTAGGTACAAAAATAGACGACAGTTTTTCTTCGGGAATACCAACGCCATTATCCACAATTTTCACCATTACCATATCATCCAATCGTTCCATAATCACCTCAATCTTGCCGCGTCGGTCTTCGGGAATTGCTTGTATAGCGTTCTTAATCAGGTTATTAAATACGCGCATCATTTGTTTTTTATCCGCAAAAACGGTCGTATTTTCATCCGGTATCGCTAATGAAAAATCAATATTTTCGCGCTCCTTAAACAAGTCATATACCGAAACCACCAATTCGTCCAACACGAAATTTTCGCTTCGTGCTTGTGGCATTTTCGCAAAATTAGAAAACTCCGAAGCGATGTGAGAGAGGTTGTCAATTTGCTCCAAAATCGTTCGGGATAAACGGTTGATTTGCTCTGGTTCGGCGGTCTGATACACACGCTGAAGGTGTTGAATACTAAGTCGCATGGGCGTCAGCGGATTCTTAATTTCGTGTGCAACTTGCCGCGCCATTTCCCGCCACGCCAACTCACGATTCGACTGTGCCAGCAATCGCGCCGATTTCTCCAATTCCTCAATCATTTTATTATATTCCGTGACGAGTGCGCCGATTTCATCCTCATTTTCCCACGCAATTGGTTCGTTCTTTTTCCCCAACTTCACATGTTTCAATTTCTCTCCAATCGTCACGATAGGTCGCGTCACCGAATTGCCCACAAACAATGCCACTATCGCCGCTACAAGGAACAAAAACACATATACGTTCAGCAAAGCTCCCATAAAATTCGACACATCCTGCCGCAAATTCGATTGCCGCGAAAAATAAGGCAAACCCAAATACGCCACCCGCTCGCGTTCCACATTATACAAAGGCACGTAAGCCGAAAGATATTCCAGCGTATTGATGCGCTCATCCTGCGTGTATTGCTCCATCCCTTTATCTCGAAGATAATGCAGCGCAACAGGGTCTATCTTATTGGAAATCAAGCCTCTTTCAAATATTTCTTTTTGTGATGATTCGACCAATGAACCATCAAGTCCATACAGATTAATATCCATATTATGAATATCAGACAACTTATTCACATTAGGCAAAAAATTATCCGAAGCAGGATGTTCCTGCATTTCAGATTTGGCAGTTGCCAAAACACCGCGCACCTTACGCTCCAAACGCCCTTGGTGATATTCCTGAAATTCTTGTTGGAAATAAATCACTGTAATCCCTCCAATCGCAATAAACGACACCACAATTACCGAAATCACCGAAGCATTAATACGACTACGCAGCGAAGGCGTATTGCCAATATTAATCCGATACATCCCCTTTGGCAATGCTTGTATCAGGCGATTGATAAAAATCAACAATAGAAACACCACAAATTGCAGACAAAACATATACGAAAACAGCGAAACCGGCTTGACTAAATCCTGCTGTTTGCTCGCTACTACGACTACCTTTTCTGCATTGGGTCGATGAACAAGGTATTGCTGTCCATCTCGCCTTTCTGTGGTAAACTCCGCTGCCCCCGGCAATTCAAATTCAAGCTGTTCGCTAAAAGATTTATCCTTTTGTGCTACGCGCATTCCCTTACGGTAAATTGCGTAATCATAATCATCAAATTTTTGTTGGTTTTTGGAGTGATTATCTAATAATAATTCAGGATAAACATTTGATTTTTTGAGCGCCTTCGGCAAAAATTCAATCACAAATTTACCTATCGCCTTCTTGTCGTCCAATATTGGAATCATAGCGATATACTGCGAATTGCTCCCGCCATCACTCCACAAATACAACTCCGGCACTGTACCTGTCGGAGTCGCTGCATCTATCAGGTCAATGATAGATTCAAATGTCGGTTCTTCGCCACGAATCGCCTTGCCTGACAGGTTATAGGTATGAAAATGATAATTGTATCGGTTAAAAATATATCCCTTAATATAGCGTCGTTCAATGCGGTCAATGATTTGTTTGCGGGGAGTCAGGATGGGGTTTTTAAAAAACGATTTAATAATATTATCGTGTCGAATACCCAGTAAAATTTCATTTAAACGAATCTCGGCAGTACGGTCGCTATCTTCCGATAATCGCTCGGCATAAAATTTCATGGAGTTCAGGTTTTTTTCATTATTTAATTGAAATAGAAGAATGGACGAAAACACAGAAAACACAATTATCCACCCAAATAACCAACCTAAAGAGAGAGATTTTTGCTGATTAAAAAATTCAAATAATACAATAACAAGCGAGGCAAAAAGTATCAAAAACAAGGACATCGGCGGTAATACATTAAAAACATTCATCAGTGTAAATACCAATAAACCAATACCACCAAATACCAACTTTGCCCCTGTATCCGGCTTTAATTTGTCGATTAACAGTACCAGTTTGTGGGTTAGGAAAAAGAATGCCGCCGCCATGACAGTCATACTCAACAAACCAATGATACTATAAATATTGAGGCTAAAAATATTATCGATTTCGAGCGAAATTTCAGAATCCAATACAAGGCTACGATACACAAAGCCCATCAAAAACACCGACCCGAAAATTATCGTATAACAAGCTGCTACCACACCATAACGTGTTGAGGCATTGAGGCTCATCAAATGTCGGAATCGCAAATTTCGATGTACAAAAACACTTACCCAAAACAACAAAATGACATTAATAAACAAATCGCCGAGCGAATTCATCCAGTCATTGAGTGCATAAAATCGCGGATTAAACAAATCATAGGCTGCAAATAGACTCGTGAATCCCACATAAGCCGCAGCTATACGAGCCGCAACCACCAAAGCGATAAAAAGCGGTACACCAATCCAAGAATCATATCGCCTCACCACCATCAGGCACAAGTAGGTCAAAGCCATAATACCCATGAAGAAAGCCGACAAATAAAAGAACAGTGCTTGTCGTGGCAGGCGTTGTTTCCCACCCGTATCTTTCACGGTGATATGAAAAAGCGGTTGCCCTGTCGTTGTTCGTACACGCGTACCTTTCGGGCTGATATTCACGTACTTAGGTATTGCCGTAGGCGCGAACCCGTTTTGAAAATAATCATTTTCCGTAGCATACTCCTGATATACCGGAATGAGCGCGACAAGGGTGTATATCCCACCATCTATTGCCGTGTATCGGTCTTTGATGAATTGATAACGCCCCTTTTGCAACTTCATCATTTTTACGACACGTGTCTGCGTCAATCCTGTTTCGGTAGAGTAGGCGAGTGCTTTATTATTCGACCAAAACAGCAACGAATCACCACGATAAATGCACAAGGTGTAGGTTTCTACATCCAGTTTTTTGAGTGCATCGGCAGATAAGCGGTTGTGAATAGCATTTTCTAGGAAATCGGTATCGCGAAAGTAATTCGCTACTTCATTTTCTTGCTGGTGAAGGGCAGCTTCAAGTTTTTGAGCATATTTTTTCGGATTAGTCGTTCTGTTTGAAAGGTAATTTATCGCAAAACCACACAGGAAAAACAGCCCCGAAAGGAGTAGCAAACTAATGACTGTGTTCCTGTTATCTTGCATTAGAACTAATTTTGAATGAATGAATTTTGAATGAATGAATTTTCATTATCAAAATTTTACAAACAACATTTTGCAGCGTAACGCTTTATGATTAGTGTGGTATTAAGAACGTGTTTAAATTTCTACTTCCTGAAAACCAATATCTTATGAACTTGGCTTCATGTCAAATCAGTTGCTTATCCCGATAAACGCCTTCTTTGACATTTCCCCAAAACCATTCCCGAAAGCTTTCGGGATTAATTTTCAGTTCGTATAAATTTAAACACGTTCTTAAAGGCAAACTCGTAAACCGTAAATTATTTTTATATCAAATTTTGTTCCTGAAATGTGATTAAGTCAACAGCCAAGAATTAAATATAAATAATTTCTCCTTTTCCAACATGTTATTTCAATCATTTTTTGTAATTTGTACGTCCATAAATCAAAATCCAAAACATGCAAGAAATACATCCCGACCATGATACCCATTGGAAAGAACTCATAGAGAAGCTTTTCTGGAGTGCTTTGGCATTCTTTCTGCCAAAAATCAATGCCATAGCTGACCGGAGTAAAGGCGTTGAATTTCTGGATAAAGAACTGCACAAACTCATTGCCGACAAATTCAAAGGCGGCACTACACGCAAGGATAAACTCGCTAAAATTTTTCTGAAAAACGGTAAGCAACATTATATCCTGATTCATTTTGAGGTGCAAGCTAAGTTTGAAAAGAGTTTTTTGCGACGGATGTTTGTGTATTTTTATCGGATTTTTGACAAACGCGAGGAAAATATCACCGCACTTGCCATCTATACAGGCGACTCTGTGCCGGAAGGCTGCGATAGATTTGAATATGAATTTATGGGAACGAAAGTCGTCTATCAATTCAATACTTTCCTTGTATCTAAGGCAGATGAGGGGCTACTCATAGAAGATGATAGTCCTATGGCTTTGGCGATATTGGCGGCGAAATATTTGAATGATACAAAGAACAATAAAGAGTTGAGGTATCGTTACAAACTCAAATTAATTGAATTGGCAAGAAAGAAAGGATGGACTAAGGAGGAACTCGTCGCGCTGTTGCAATTCATAGATTTAATGATTATCTTACCTGAACCTCTGGAAATTGAATTTAAAGAAGAACTATTAACAAAATATGATAATATGAGTACAAGCACCACCACACATAGAAGTGAAATAGCCGAATTCTTTAGCAGGAAGTATGATGAAATGGAGGAGGCATTGAAACAGCAAATCAAACAAGAAGTTCGTCAGGAAGTTGAACAGCAAATCAAACAAGAAGTTCGTCAGGAAGTTGAACAGCAAATCAAACAAGAAGTCGAACAAGAAGTTCGTCAGGAAGTCAAACAGGAAGCAAAAATGGAGGGAGCTAAAAAATTACTCCTAATGACCGACCTCACTCCTCAACAAATTGCTGATATTCAAGGGGTTTCTTTGGAAGTCGTCCTTAAATTACAAAAAAATATCAATTTTGACACCTAATTTCAGAACTCAAGTCACGGATAAATTACCAACTTGGAGTTTGTTTTTGAATTTTTCATTTGCCTTACTCCACTCCTACCATTTGTGCAAACTGCATATCGTGTAACTCCCGATAATGTCCGCCTTCGATTTGTAGCAGTTCTTCGTGTGAGCCAAATTCCTGCAATTCGCCTTTATCCAGCACCAAAATATTATCCGCATGTCGAATCGTGGAGAGGCGATGCGCGATGATGATGGACGTGCGTTTGGTGATGAGTCGTTCGATGGCGTATTGGATAACCGATTCAGTCTCAGGGTCGATGGAAGAAGTGGCTTCATCAAGAATCAAAATATCAGGGTCGAATACGAGCGCACGGACAAAGGAAATCAATTGTCGTTGCCCCATCGAGAGGGTCGCGCCGCGTTCCATCACTTCATAATCGTAGCCGCCGGGCAGTCGTTCGATAAATTCATGTGCGCCAATCATCCTCGCGGCTTGGATGACTTCCTCGCGGGTAATGCGGGTATCGCGCAAGGTAATATTTTCCATCACCGACCCCGAAAATAGAAAAACATCCTGCAAAACCATCGCCACACACGAGCGCATACTTTCCAACTCATAATCCTGAATCGGAACGCCGTCAATGCGTATTTTTCCTGATTTTATTTCATAAAAACGATTCAGAATATTGATAATCGTCGTCTTACCCGACCCTGTGCTGCCCACGATAGCGAGGGTTTCTCCGGGCTTCACTTTGAATGACAAATCTCTTATAATTGGTTCATTTTCAAGGTATTCAAAATTTACTTCATCAAACACAATTTCGCCTTTGAGGTCGGTAGCTTTGCGCATACCTTTATCTTCTATTTTGAAATCCGTATCCAAAATGCCAAATACGCGGTCGGCTGCTACGAGTCCCATTTGAAGCGTATTAAATTTATCTGCCAACATCCGCACCGGACGAAATAACATCCCCAAATACAAAGGAAAAGCAATCAATACACCAAGCGTCACTTCGCCACTAATCACGCCCTTGGCGCCCCACCAAACGAGCAAACCGAGCGAAGCCGCCGACAGTATTTCCACAAAAGGAAAAAACACCGCGTAATACAAGATTGAATTGAGATTGGCTTGTGTATATTCGTCATTTATTTTTTTGAAATTATCCAATTCCTTTTCTTCTGCATTAAAAATCTGCACGATACGCATACCGCTAATTCGCTCTTGTAGAAAGGCGTTCATCACCGCAATTTGATTACGAACGATTTCATACGCAGCTTTTACTTTTTCTTTAAAAATATACGTTCCCCAAATCAACATCGGAAAAGTAACGAGACAAATCAGCGTCAATTTCCAACTCGTAAACAGCATAATCGCCAAGACCGCAAAGAGCGTCAACACATCTGCAATAATCGAAATCATTCCCTGCGAAAATACCGTATTAATCGTTTCAATATCATTAATCGTGCGTGTAGTAGATGTACCGATAGGTGTGCGGTCAAAATAAGTCAGTCGCAGGCTCGTGATATGCTTAAACACCCGCACCCGCAAGTCCCGAATCACAGATTGCCCCAACCAACTCGTCGAATAAATAAACACATATCGCATCACCGATTCGAGTACCAATACGCCCAACAAAAGCATTACCATCATCATCAAACCTTCCCCGTCAAATTTCATAATATACTCATCCACCGTACGCTGAATCAAGTATGGACGCAAAATAATAACAGGCGCAAGCAACAAAGAAAGAATCCCCGCAAGCGCGAAAATCCTCTTATAGGGCAAACCAAGTGCAAGAACGCGTTTGAGCAGGGTTAAATCGACGTATTTATTGATGTTCATGTAATGATGTTAGCTTTGTATTTAGACTTTGGACAGAGGAAGTTGGGGAATTGAAAAATTCAGTAAATCCCTATTTTTTAATTGTTTATAAAAAGTAATTATTTACATATTTTCTTTTATTAATAAAATTAAAATAATTGATAATCAACGAGTTGTGGATCTTAACCTAATTTCCCAATTCCCTAATTCCCATTCTGTCCAAAGTCTAATTGTATAGTTTATAAAGTTTTCTGAGTATAGAAAGTTCATGGAGTTAGGATAGTTTTAATTGACGGTAAGATAACAATGTCTTCACCAAATTGAGAATGAATAATTGATAATTAAATTAAAATTGTTATTTATAATAAAATTTAAATAAAACACTTACGAATATAAAAATGAAATAATTATCAACTCTCAACCCTCAACTCTGTTGAATGATGAATGAATTTAAATTTAACTTTGTTTCTTATTGATAATTAATAATTAACAAATTATACGTTTTTAATCATTCAAAATTTTTCATTCAAAATTCAAAATTGGCGAACACATTGACTTAACAGAATCAATATCTTCGTCAAATTGAGAATTGAGAATAAATAATTAAGAATTAATTTAAAATGATAATTTAAAATGATATATTTACGGATATTTAGATGAAATAATTATCAACGCGCAATGATCATTTTTTCATTTCACGAACATATTGTATTTTGTATTTCCATGAAAATGCCGTCGGTTTATTTATCGGCGGCATTTTTTTTGTCCCTCATCCAAACATTTCTAAACCCAACCCAACCCAAGTGAATGTGTAGGAATTATTCGGAAATAGGTATCTTGTAAATGAGGCAGGGTAATTTTTTTAGATTCTTCAAAAAAACCATTCTTTTTAGTAAATTTATTTTTTTGTAATTTTAAATTCGTTCAAAAACAACATTTAACAAATTTTAAAAATAATTAATTTAATAAATATTGGGAGGTGTTCGAGTAAAATAGGGAATAGTCGCAAGGCGAATGTTTTTATGAAAAATGGGCGTTTGAATACTTAAATATCCACGTTGAACAAAGGGATTCGCCTTGCGACTCGCGTATAATTACTCACCCTATTTTTGTCGAACACCACCAAATATTGAGATTGTTTTTAATTACAAATTAATTTTACCCTTGATCATTTACAAGATACGGAAATAGCGAGTTTTAAGTAATTTACCACTCAAAAATCAACTCAATTTCAGATATTTGTTAAAAATACAAATCATTCATCGCTTATATGAAGCATAATAAAATTATTTCCACGGTCAATAAGGAGGGCTATACTAATTTTACAAAAACCCTCATTAGCCTCTATCGTATCAAACACATGGTCGGCAAACGCTCACTCGAAGTGGTCGAAAATCGCTTGCAAAATTACAGTCGGTCAGTGATAAGAAATGGTTGTTGGAGAAAATTAATGCCTTGAAATAAAAACTCCAACGGAGCGAAACATAAGAACATAGGGTGGAAGCCCTCTGAAGAATCATTCCCCCTTAAACTCCAAAGGAAACACCGTCGGGTCAAAATCCCACAACATCGGCAACAAAAAATACACAATTAACGACAACAAAATAATCGACAAAAGATTCATCCAAATTCCCTTCGACACCATATCAGGAATCCGCAAATAGCCCGACCCAAACACCACTGCATTGGGCGGCGTAGCGACAGGCAGCATAAACGCACATGAAGCCGCCACCGTAGCCGCGACCATCAGCATATACGGATGTACTCCAAGCGAAAGTGCCATGGGCGCGAGTACAGGCAAAAGCATGGCGGTAGTAGCGAGATTAGAGGTGATTTCGGTGAGAAAATTGACCGATGCAATGATAAATATCACCAACAAAAATAAGTGAACGCCTTGTAATAGAGTGATTTGTGTTCCCAACCATTTCGCCAATCCACTTGATTGAAAACCTGCCGCGAGTGCCATGCCACCACCAAATAAAAGGATAATTCCCCAGGGCATTTTCACCGCTTCTTCCCATGTAATTATTTTTCTTGTACGATTTTTTACAGGCAATAAAAACAGCGTAATACCCGACATCATAGCGATAATCGTATCATCCAATTTTGGGATAAAATATTGCAACTGTGCGCGAAAAATCCACAGTAATGCAGTGGTCACAAAGACCACCAAAACGACCTTTTCTTCATAACTGATTTTACCCAATTCATTCAACAAACGCTTAATTTCTGCCTTACCACCGGGAAAGGTTTTTTGTTTAAATTTGAAGGCAAATCGAGTCAGATATTGCCAGCACAAAAACAAAAAAACCATCGAAATCGGCAAACCAAACATAAACCATTGCGAAAAAGAAATTTCCACGCCATACAATTCTTGCACGATACCTGCCAAGACCAAATTCGGCGGCGTACCAATCAAAGTAGCCATACCACCAATCGACGCAGAATACGCAATTGCCAACATCAAAGCCTTACCAAAAATCAGGTTTTCATCCTCAATCGTCGAAGGGTTATCTTTCAATTGTGCGATGATTGCCATACCAATCGGTAGCATCATCACAGAGGTCGCCGTATTCGAAATCCACATGGACATAAACGCCGTAGCCAGCATAAAACCCAAAATAATCCGCGTGACATCCGTACCAATAAAGTTGATAATAGACAACGCAATACGCTTATGTAAATTCCATCGTTCAATCGCAATTGCAATCATAAAACCACCGATATACAAGAAAATATACCGATGCCCAAAAGCCGCCGTCGTCACCTTCAAATCCAACCCGCCCGTCAAGGGAAACAGCACTATCGGCAACAAAGCCGTCACCGCAATAGGTATCGCCTCCGTAATCCACCACACCGCAATCCACAAGGTAGAAGCGAGTATCGCATTGGCTTCCTTCGACAGTCCTTCAGGATGAAAAAACAGCAAAGTCAGCACAAAAAGTGTTGGTCCTAAAACGAGTCCGATACGTGCGGAGGTATTATTTTTATTCATAATAAATAGTCCATAGGTGAACGCGCCTGTACTGACGACTTTAGCCGTCAAGTGGCTCGTAGTGCGACGGCTAAAGTCGTCGGTACGGGGCTGCCTTCAATTTACTTCGTAATTATAATTTCAACAGCCAATCTATAAAAAAAAGCACCAATACAGAAAGCGGAATCCCAATCGCGGGCATCAAAGTCGAAAGGCGAGGATTCAACCCAAGTTGGGCAGCTACGATGGAAACGGCGTTCATCGAACCAATCGCCGCACCCAAGATACAAACCTTCGCCACCACATCCTGCAAATCCAAAATATGCCACATAAAAATGTAAATAATCAAAGGCGCAATCATCAATTTAAACACCTGTCCTGCCAGTAAATTTTTCAAAAATGCGCGGTCTATCTCAAAATCAATTTGCATCCCAATGGTTAGTAAAGCCACCACCGAAAAAGGCGCAGCCAACATGCCCAAAACCTCATCTACCATAGTCGGTATTTTTACAGTAAAAACATTCAACAAAATTGCGATAAAAAACACGACCAAAGGGGGAAAAGTCAATATTTTTCTTAACAAAGCCCGGTGATTCGGCGATTGTTGGACATAATACAAACCCGTAGAAAGCCCAACCGTATTAAACACAAAAATCGTCCCCGCCAAACTCAAAATTATGCCGTAAGACAAACCCACATCTCCGTACAAAATTTCAAAAATCGGAAAACCGACAAACGAGGTGCTGCCGATACCACAAGTCATAATGAGTGCGCCTTCCGTTTTGCGGTCTGCGCGGGTCATGCGCGACCACATTTTCATACAAACAAAACTAAAAAAATACACCATAAACGGTGTCACACTTAACCATACCAAATTCCACTCAAAATTAATTTTTGGAATCTGATATAAGGTAATCACCGGAATGAAAAAATAGACAATCAGGCTGTTGAGTACCTTCGGGCTGTTTGCGTCGAAAAACGGTGTTCTTCGCAAAACAAAGCCCGAAAGTAAACAGGCAGCGAGTAATGCTATTTTCGTCATAATGATTTTTGAAAATATAAAATATCGAATAAATGTAAAATGTAAAAGTGCTTGTGGGTGCAGGACAAATTTTTAATCTGCCTCGTACCGACGACTTTAGCCGTCGCGGGAAAGTACCGAGCCACTTGACGGCTAAAGTCGTCAGTACAGTGGCATTTCAAAATAAAATTAAAAATTTGTCCTGCACCCGTGCTTGTAGTACGCGAGTGAAATATTGGTATGTTTAGAAATGTAGTTGACACACTTTACACAAGCAAAAAATAAAGTATCCCGTTTACTAAACTTTTCGAGTTTAGTAAACGTAAGCATATCATCAAAATTTATAATTATCTAAATATCAGTGCTTTACTTACGTTTACTAAACTCTTTGAAGTTTAGTAAACGGAGTGCTGAATATTATTTTTCATCATAAAATGGAATGAAAAAAGTGTCAACTACTTTTAAAGGGAAACTAAACATGCCAAAACATTATTATAATTTTTTATTTTTAATAAATTTAAAATCATTTAACTCAACTTTTGCATTACAATTAATTAAATATTATTAATGTTTTGATTTTAAAATAATTATAAATTTAAATATTTTTTATAAAAAATAAATTCAATTTTTTAAAAAATTATTAATCAGTATTTTATAAATTATTTTACATTTTACATTAAAAATTAACCGTACCTGTCAAATACAAATACCGACCATTAAATCCAAACTGATTTGAATTTCTCGAATACGGAATCTGACCACTCGCGTAAGAACTCGCTGTACCTACAAATCCATTGCGTGTAGTATTGTATTTATCCGGGTAAACATCAAAAATATTATTGCTACCGAGCGTCAATGTAAATGCCTTATTGAAGGTATGTGACACCGAAAGGTCGGTCACAAATTTAGGCGAAAAAGTCTGCACACACCTTCCGGCATCATCGCAAATTACGTTGCTATCTTCGGCGGAAAGTCCGTTGCTAAATGCTTGTACATTACCGAATCGCGTAGTACGTGCAGTCACGCCCCAATCGCCATAACTATAAATCGCACTCAACAATAATTTATCACGCGGCACAGCGACTTCGATGAGTTCGGTAGCTGTTTGACCGAGCAATTGTAGGCTTTGAAACTCTTCGTCAGCTCCGGCGAGTATCTCTGTGGGTGTATCTTTCTGCCCCGTTACTTCGGTATTACTGAAGGTGGCTGCAACACTTAAATTCAAGCGGCTGATATTGCCACTTTCAGAACTTCCAAAGGTCTTTTTGTAGGATGCCACCACGTCAATTCCTTGTGTGCGTGTATCTGCGTGATTGGTAAAAAAACGAATTTCGCGCGAATCAGGAAACAAAGCACCCACTGCGGGATAGCGGTCTGTTCTAAGGCGTTCGGTAATCACGATACGCTCATCAATCGTGATGCGGTAAGCATCTGCCGTAAAGAGAAATGAACCAAATTTTGCGGTCAAACCTAAGTTGAAATTATTGGAAATTTCGGCATCAGGGTCTTCGATACCGAGTTGAGCGAGGCGTTCATCATTGGAGGGAACTTGTCGAGTGATAACCACCATGCCATTTTGTACCGTCGAAGTATTATTGATAGTTGCCAACTGCGAAACGGACGGCGCACGGAATCCGCGATTATACGAACCTCTCACCGAAATATCGTCCGTCAATTTGTATCGTGCCGCCAATTTACCGGAAATATTACCACCAAAATCGCTATAATTTTCATATCGTGCCGCCGCCGCGACCAATAAAGCCTCCGTAATATCCGCTTCCACATCGGCATATACGCCCACATTGCTACGACTCAATTCGTTCTCATCCGCAATTCCGGGTCTGGCACTGGAGCCGACATCTTTGCCTTCGGCAGCCAATGGTCCGGCAGTGTAGGAGGCTTCACTACCTCTGGTTTGGAAATATTTATCAGTACGATAAGCCGCACCAAATGCAACATTCAAACCTGCCATTCCGCCCACTTCACCGAGGTTTTTACTAATATCTGCATTGATAATATTTTGGTCAAAATTGTACGTACCCACATGGAAAAACGTTGGCGTAGCCGAACCATACGAAGGATTTGTAGTGTTGAAAATATCCAAATACAAACGATTATGACCTTTTGTATAAGATAAATCAAAATTCCATTCGCCCGCCAATTCACGACTAATTCCGCCCGAAAATGAATAATCCGAACCAATTCCCGGCGAAATAGGCACATAACCATCAGGATAAACAGAAAGCACCGCACGAGAATATCTGCCCGGATTTCGGAAGAAACCATAAGCCACAATTTCTTTTTGAGAATATCCACCAAAAGCATAGACATTCAAACCGGTAGTACCGATTGGGTATTTCATATTGGCAAATGCCTGACGAGTTTCGTTTTCATTCGAACCAAAATTACCCACCACAAAATCTTCTTGCGGATACACGCCACGCTCTTCGGTTGGATTGTAGGTGCCGTAAGTTTCAAAATTCAGCGTACTATCTGTCGGATAAATAGTGCCCGAATAATAATCGGAGCGATTCGTACCTGCAAATTTGAAATGCTCTAAGGTGAAGTTGAGATAACTACCTTCTACGCCCAAATCGAAGCCATAATTGAGTGAATTTTTGAACGTCGCGCCATCTTTGAAATGTCTGCCTGCGCTGGCATCGTCATTGGGTGTGCTGTTGTGGTAGCCTGCCGTCGTGATGAATGTGCCGCCATCGCTGCCGTCTTGCAAAGCAAGGTTGATGATACCTGCGATAGCATCCGAGCCGTACTGTGCCGCCGCACCATCGCGCAAGACTTCCATGCGCTTCACAGCACCGGATGGGAGGCTGTTGAGGTCGGTCACGACATTGCCGAGACCGGGCGCGACATTGAGATTGAGGGTCGAAAATTGGTGTCGTCGCTTGCCATTGACCAATACGAGCGACTGGTCGGGACCCATGCCGCGCAATGAGGCAGGGTCAGCGTAGTTGGTCGTGCCGTTTACACCATATTTTGCAGAGTTGAAGGAGGGCGAGGTGAATTGTGCCATTTGCCCCAAGTCGGTTTGTCCTGTTAATTGCAGTTCTTTGGCAGTCACGACATCTACCGGAACGGGACGCTCTACATCAGTACGCGGCTTACCGCGTGAGCCGACTACGGTTACATTCAAATTTAAATCAACACCCGAAGCCATATTAATGTCGTAATTGCTGCGAGCATCAACCGTCATTTTCATATCTTCATAGCCCACGTAAGAGATGACGAGTACATCGCCTTCATTGGCATCAATAGAAAATTGACCATTAATATCTGTTGTGACACCTTTTGATGTGCCTTCAATCGCAATGGTCGCAGGGAACATCGGGTCGCCGTTTTCGTCAGAGACTATGCCTGTGACTTGTGCGTGTGTAGCGCAAGCAATAAGTAGCATGAATAGTGTGAATAGTGTGTTATTTTTTTTCATAATTGGCAATTTGAAATGAATGAATTTTGAGTGAAGGAATGAATGAATCATTTTTGGTTTAATTCATTCATTCAAAATTCATTCATTCATTATAATTTGTGAATACGATTTTAATTTCTACTTTTGAAGGGAAAATATTGTTTTTTTATTCATGTAAATGTATGTTGTTAAATCTGTTTTTCAAAAAATTTTATTTTAAAATTTAACATTTTTGTAATATTATATGGTATTTTGTACTGTTTTTTAATTTTTAAATACAATAATAATGCATCGGTAAGAAACACGGAAAATAGGAGAAAGTTATCTTTTCGGAATATCTAACCAGCTCGTAAACCCGTAACTCACTAACTTGCAACTCGAATTATGTTATACGACATCACCGTACCCACACATCCCGAAGTGCCCGTCTGGAAAGACGATAATAAACCCAAGATATGGCAATCTGCCCGTATCGCTGATGGCGATATTTGCAATGTCTCTAATCTGAAAATGGGTGTACACACAGGTACGCATATAGACGCGCCACTCCACTTTGTCGATGGTGGAAAAACGACCAATGAAATACCACTACTCCAACTTGTCGGGGAATGTTTCGTCGTAGAATTAAAAGGACGAAAGGTAATCACCGCACAAGATTTGAAGTCGGCAAAAATTCCTTTAGACACCGCAAAACTGTTGTTAAAAACTGATAATTCGGACTTGTGGAAAGACCTGTCACATCCTTTCTACGAAGATTATTGTGCCTTGACTCCTGATGCTGCGGAGTGGGTGCGTGATAGAGGGATTCACCTGATAGGCATTGATTATCTGTCGATTAGCCTGTTTAAAGACCCACCTGAAATTGTACATCAAATTCTACTGAAAACCGAAATCGTCATTGTAGAAGGTCTCAATTTGACGGATATTTCGCCAGGGCATTATCGCCTGTTTTGTTTGCCGATGAAAGTGCGTGGCGTGGACGGTATTCCGGCGAGAGTAATTTTAGAAAAATAGGAAGTTCTCTGTTCATTTGCGAAAAACCTTAAAATTCACGAAATTTGCAAAATTCAATGAGTGAATGAGCGAATTTTGAATGAGTGAATGACGTATTTTCCGTATCTATTATTCAAAATTCTGCCACTAAAATTTATTCACTCATTCACTCATTAAAAATTCACTCATTGGTATGGGAAGAGCATTTGAATATAGAAAAGCCACTAAGTTCGCGCGTTGGGACAGAATGGCAAAGCAATTTACGAAAGCCGGAAGACAAATCGCGATGGCAGTAAAACAGGGCGGACCTGACCCCGACACCAACGTAGTTTTGCGCCGCGCCATACAAAACGCCAAAGCAGTACAGATGCCCAAAGACCGCATCGAATCTGCTATCAAAAAAGCCTCCGACAAAGATACCACCGGCTTTGATGTCGTCATTTACGAAGGTATGGCACCGCACGGCGTAGCCCTCGTCGTAGAAACCGCAACCGACAACACGACACGAACCGTAGCCAATGTGCGTTCGTATTTTCGTAAAAAAAACGGTTCGCTCGGTACGTCGGGTATGCACAATTTTATCTTTGACCGCAAAGGCGTTTTTTATATCGAACCTGAATTTATCACTGACTCAGAGGAGTTTGAGTTGGAATTTATTGACTTTGGTTTGGAGAAAATTGAAAAAGGTATGGTAGAGGAAAAGGAATTTTACCAAGTCTATGTCAATTTTGAAGACTTTGGTAAAATGCAAGACGCCCTTGAGAAACAGGAGATTAAAGTCGAAAAATCAGAATTGGAACGCATCCCGAATCTCCTAAAAGAAATCACCAACGAGGAACAACTTGATGAGGTACTCGCCCTCGTTGACCTCTTGGAGCAAGATGATGATGTGACGAATGTTTTTCACAACCTTGCTTGATTCAGTGGTTTTTGATTGATTTTCGCTGCGCGAAATAGGATTATTTGATGATGATTTTTCCGGTATAAATTTGATTATCGTGGTGGAGTTGGTAGAAGTACGTGCCGGTGTTTAGGTGACTGACAGAGAGTTGATTGTGCGCGTAGAGCTTGCGTGTGATATGTAATTTTCCTTGCATGTCGTATAATTTCACATAGAATGATTCGTCGGAATTTTCTACATTAAAGGTGACAAAATCTTCTGCCGGATTCGGAGAAACGATGATGTCAGATAGAGGGGATTTATCTTCCTCTACAACATCTGAATAATAGTAAATTGCTTTGCTGCTTAATTGCCATGTAGAGTCACTGTCATTCCATTTATAGTGAAAATCTTTTGTTTTTTTATCATTCGATGGAGTGTAAGGACGTAATATGAGACTATTGTCATGCAATTCGTCAAAATGTACTTCTTCTTTGAATTCAGGAAGCCATTCCTTTGAATAAGCAGTCCACTTATAATCAATCTTTTGGATGTTTCTACTTTTATCGTTATAAGACATTTCAGTCTTCATATGTTTTTGATAGCCTGATGGTATTATCATCGTTTCATTTACTTTTTGAATAGTCTTCTCCCTGTCACCTTGCTTATCCCCCCAGCAAGCAATTGTTTGTGGTAAACTCAATAAATCTTCCTCTTCAACCCAATTATAATCAATAATTTCCGACTTGCGCCCTTTATTATCATACATATAATCGGTCTTTCCATCTTTTTCCCATGTACAATCCAGTTGATTACATAGGTAATGTAAATTTTGTTTTTCTTTACCATCAGCATTATAGACAGACTTGACTCTTTGGGCACCTTTCCACTCAGATTCCCCACTATTCCACTCATAAGTCGTCAATTGAGTTTCTTTTCCTTGTTCATTATAAGTATGTTCCGTTTTAGAGCGGTGCTCATATTCTATCATTCCGGTCATCGTACTAAGACTGCTGTTTTCTACAACATTTCCGTTTGAATCACAGACATATTCACCTTCACTATACGTTGTTCCATAATCATTTCCACTGTACGAATATTGTCTGTTTATATTTCCCTCCAAATCGTAGATATACTCATTTCCCATCTCATAATTAAACTGTCCTCTCTTCCAATCTTGCATTACTAATGATGCTAATTTAGTATGTGAATTATAAGTATAAATATACTTCTGACGAGATTCAGCATCACCTTTTCTATCATAATTTACTTGGATGACAGAATCCAAACGTACTTTATAAACTGGTTGCGATTCGATAGAAGTTTTTGATTGTTGTACCAAATTCGGATTAGGAACTTGCCCCATCAACGACAACGAACATAAATATAACACAACAAAAATTAATATATTTTTCATAGTAAATGTTTTTAGTGAAAAATGTGTTACTGCAAATATAACACATTAATTATCAAATAGATAGTATTAGTTGCAGTGAAATTTTCGTAATAGAACAAGACGATGAACTGACGAATATTTTTCATAATCTTGTGTAACTTTTGATTTTTGATTAATTTTCGCTGTGCGAAATAAAAATAATAAGACGGTGAGTATTTTATGTGCTTGCCTTTTTTTGTAAAAAATAACCCGCAACCCGCAACCCGCAACCCGTACCCATGCAACCCTTCAATTTTAATGTTGTCTTTACAGCAAAATGAACTACGAAAGCACACATCGAGACATCGTAGAAGCCTGCAAACGCAATGACAGACAAGCGCAGTCCAGGCTATATGACTTATATTCACAGGCAATGTATAACATCTGCCTGAGGATGCTCAATGATGTGGAAGAGGCACAAGATGTTCTGCAAAACTCTTTTATTGATGTATTTACGAAGTTGAATTATTTTAAATATAAATCGTCAATAGGCGCGTGGATACGTCGCGTAGTCATCAATAATTGCATCAATCATCTCAAAAAACGCCGCTTAGAACTCGTACCTTTAGAAACCTATCATCAACCCGAAATCGAAGAAGAAACAAACGCGACTTATTCGGATTTGGATGTCGAAAAAGTAAAGCAAGGTGTTCAAAAATTGCCTGACGGTTATCGGGCAGTACTTACGCTTTACCTCTTTGAAGGTTATGACCATATAGAGATTGCGGAGATTATGAATATTAGTGTTTCTACCTCAAAATCACAGTACAACAGAGCAAAAAAAAGACTCAAACAAATTATACAAGAACAATGAATTTAGAACAATTTGTACAAAAAAATCGCGCGTCATTTGACAGCGAGACGCCACCTGCTTTTGTGTGGGAAAACGTGGAAAAAAACCTTCCACGTAAGCGCATTCGTATGTATCGTGTGTTGCGGATGGCAGCAGCGGTTTTGCTGATTTTAGGTTTGGGAATCGTGATAGGTCGGTTTGCGGGGCAGCCTGCCAAAACGGAGTTGGCACTAAGCGACATTTCAAATGAATACGCTGAATTAGAAAATTTTTATACTCAAAAAATTAATCAAAAAATTAGCCTGCTCAAGGACAGAGAACAAGACGAAAAAGCATTGGTTGACATTAAGGAGTTGGAGCAAGAATTTGAAACATTGAAACGTGAACTCAACGCCACCAATGCCAAAGATGAACAAATCATCCAAGCCATGATAGGAAATTACCGAACCAAAATAGACATTCTGGAACGAGTACTCAACAGAACCAATTATTCAACTAAATTAAAAGAAAATGAAAGTAGTATATAATATGAAATTCCAAGTTCCAAACGTATTCTTACGCGTTATGTTTGTTGGAATTTGGTGCTTGGTGCTTGGAATTTCTGCCTCAGCAGCAGGCGGAGAATTTACCAAAACAATACAGGAAACCTTCGGAATAGAAGCAAATACCCGCATCGAGGCTATCAATAAGCACGGCGATATGCGCGTACATACCTGGGAAAAAGATGAAGTACGTTTTGAGGTAACAGTCACCGTAGAAGCCAAAACCGAAGCTGATGCCCAACAAGAATTGGATTATATTGATGTCGAATTTACCAATATTCCCGGTGTAGTACGCGCTGAAACGACTTGGGAAGAAAAAGAAAAAAGAAAAGGTCCGTGGTCAATCTTCGATTGGAACTCTTGGGGCAACTGGAACGGCTGGGAAGACGGTAACAAAATCCGCGTGGACTATGAGATTTATATGCCTTCGGCAAATGTGGTCGATTTGAACAACAAATACGGCAATATCAACTTCCCCACCTTTGACAACGATGCTAAATTCACCGTCAAATACGGCAATATGACAGGTGAGCGCGTAGGTGGTAGTTTCAATCTTGATATTGGTTACGGCGATGCAGACGTAGGCTCTGTCGGTGGTGAATCACAGGTCTATGTCAAGTATGGAAAATTTCGTGCGGATGCACTGCAATCCATTGATATGGAGAGCAAATACTCCAAAATATATATTGACAATACACACGATATTCGCATCAATTCAAAATACGACCACTACAGGCTCGGTGAGGTAAACAACCTTCGCTCTGACGGCAAATACGACGATTTTGAAATCGAAAAAGCCAATAATGTCGAAATAGATAGCAAATATAGCGATTACCAGATTCGCGAACTCACCGGAGAAGGCGATTTTGACATGGAATATGGCGATGCCAGAGTCAAAAATATGAACAAAAACTTCGGCAATTTACAAATCGAAGGCAGCTACGCGGATTTTACCTTTTACATGTGTTGTGATGCCGCTTATGATGTAGATGCAGAAAGCAGTTATGGCGATTTAGATTTTCCAAACGGACATTTGAATGTTCATAAAGAAGGTGCAGATAAAGAAGTAGAAGGCTATGTAGGCAACTCTAATTCTGGCAACCGCGTAAGAGCAAGATTGAGATACGGAAGTCTGCGAGTTGATTGACCCGATTTTTGATTGAGTGATTTTTGATTTTTGATTGATTCGCTACGCGAATTTTACAAAGGAATTTTGTGAAGCAAAATTCAATCAAAAATCAAAAATCACCAAATCAAAAATCATTTAGTCTTGAAGTTTTTCCCCATAAGCCAAATCACCTGCATCTCCCAAGCCCGGAACAATGTATGAACGAGCCGTCAATTCCTCATCAATAGCTCCTGCCCAAATATCGGCTTTCGGAAAATTGCGTTGTACATGACGAATACCATCCGTAGTAGCGATAATTGTTGCCACATGAATTTTTTCAGGAACGCCGTTACTCATCAACTCTTGCATGGTTAGTGCCATTGAAGCTCCTGTAGCCAACATCGGGTCGCATATAATCAATACTTTATCTTTCAATGATGAGCACGAAGTATATTCCACTTGAATATCAAACGTTCCGTCTTTATGATGTCGTCTGTATGCCGATACGAAAGCATTATCCGCAGCATCAAAAATATTCAAAAAGCCCTGATGCATCGGCAATCCTGCCCTCAGAATCGTAGCCAATACAATATTTTCCTGTGGTACCTCTACCTCTGCTATACCAAGAGGCGTTTCTACTTCGCGAGGGCTATAAGTAAGTGTTTTACTAATTTCATAAGCCATAATTTCACCGATACGTTCCATATTTCGACGGAAGCGCATCCGGTCGGTTTGAACTGCCGCATTGCGCATTTCCGCAACAAAACGATTGGCAATAGAATGAGAATCACTTAAGTTATGTATCATAATTGGCAAAATGAAAAACGACTATTAGTTCATAGTTGGACAGTTCATAGTTCATAGTTGTTATAATCGCTTGAAATATAAGAAAATTATAACTAATTGATTTTCAAAGTGTCCAACATTAGACAAGTAGCCTAAAAAATGAAAAACTAAACAATTTTCTCAAATATAATCAAAAATAAATAACTTTAGGGGAAAATGAGTTGACGTGTTGATGAATTGACGAGTTGACGAGTTGTTGAGTTGTTGAGTTGAAGTGTTTATTTTTTGCTTCGCAAAAATCTATTTCAAAAAAAAACCATCAACCCATCAACCCAACAACCCAACAACCCAACAACCCAACAACTCAACAACTCGTCAACTCGTCAATTCAACAACCCATCAACACGTCAAACTATGAAAGCAGCCGTATTAGTTCGCACAGGAAATCCCGACAAAGCCTATGAGATACAAGAACGCCCGATGCCCACGCCGCAAGCACACGAAGCAGTGGTCAAGGTCGAAGCCTTTGGGCTGAATTTCGCAGATGTCATGGCACGGCGGGGTTTGTATCCTGATGCGCCGCCTTTGCCGGCGGTATTGGGCTACGATGTGGTCGGGCGAATACATGAACTTGGTAGTGAGGTAAGCGGCTTGGAGGTCGGGCAGCGCGTGATGGCACTCACACGCTTTGGCGGCTATGCCGAATATGCGGCTACGGATGCGCGGGGCATTGCGCCTATTCCCGAAGATACGCCCGTCGGGGAAGCGGTGGCATTGGCTACGCAATATGGTACAGCGTGGTTTTGTGCGCGGGGAGTCACCAATCTACATGAAGGCGAACACGTACTCATACAAGCCGCAGCCGGTGGCGTCGGAACGGCATTGGTGCAGTTGGCGAAGTATAGCGGCTGCATCGTTTATGGCACAGCTTCTACACACAAACAGGATTATTTGCGCGAAATGGGCGTTGACCATCCAATTGACTATCGCACGACTGATTTTTATGATGCCGTCAAAAAAATACGCGGTGATAAAGGACTCGATGTCGTATTTGATAGTTTGGGTGGAAAATATTTGAAAAACGGCTACAAACTACTCGGTTCGGGTGGCAGATTGGTGAGCTACGGCGCGGCGGATATGGCTACGGGCGGCAGAAAAAATATCTTCCGAATGTTGCGGGTAGCGATGGGTTTTGGGATTTATTCGCCTATAAATTATGTCAGCACTTCCCGTTCAATGTTGGGTGTCAATATGTTGCGTATTGCAGATGACCGCCCCGATGCACTCCAACGCACACTCACAGGTGTTGTTGATTTTTACAAAAAAGGCATCTTCAAACCAACCGTCGGCGGTACATTCAAAGTAGAACAACTCGCCGAAGCACACGATTTTCTGGAATCTCGTAAGTCGATTGGTAAAATTGTGGTCGAATGGTGAGGTTCGTTATTTGTGTACTCGTCTGACATTTCAAAAAATATATCGACACCCCAAAAGTCGTCGGAAAGCTTACTCGGCGGACATTTTAAAAATCTATTGACACCCCACATCTTTTAAATGTCGAGTATTTACAAAATAAATATTATCTAAATGTTTTTATCTAATTGAAAAACAAATTTTTATAAAGTAAAAATATTTTAAATAAATAAAAAAACAAGTAATCCCGTTTGCTAAACTTTTTAAGTTTCGTAAACGTAGGCGAAGTACAAAATTTTGTAATTAGCTAAAAATCAGTACGTTGTTTCTCCGATAGCTATCGGAGTACGAAACTTGAAAAGTTTAGCAAACGGAGTGTTTAAATTTATGGGGTATCAATAGATTTCAAAAAATGCCTGCCCCGACGAATGACGGGGTTCTATTTGTTTTGTAAAAATTGTCAAAGAACCATAAAACATTAAAAATGAAGAAAGAAATAGTTTCAGTTGAATGGTTAAAAAACAACCTGACCAAAGATAATATCATACTATTGGATGCCAGTCCTGAAAGTACGGCAGGGGGCAAGGTATCTTCATTTTCCGGCTTGCACATTCCGGGTTCGAGAATATTTGACATCAAGGCACATTTTACCAATACAGCAAGCAAATTTCCAAACACCGTACCTTCAGCCGCCCAATTTGAACAAGCCTGTCAAGCTTTAGGCATAAATGCGGATTCGGAAATAATCGTGTATGATAATTTCGGAATTTATACCAGTCCGAGAGTGTGGTGGCTGTTCAAAGTTATGGGGCATGAAAATGTACGTGTCTTGGACGGAGGGCTGCCCGAATGGATAAATCAAGGGCACGAAACCATCAAAAAACCGGATTTGAAACAAGCATATCAACCCGGAAATTTTAAAAGTAAATTTGACAAAAAATTCCTAATAACATACGAAGATGTGCTTGAAAATATTGAAGCCAATAAATTCCTCGTAGTGGATGCACGTCCCGAAGGTCGCTTTACTGGAACAGCACCCGAACCAAGAAAACACCTCAAAAGTGGCAGCATCCCCAACTCGATTAACATCCCTTACAAGACTTTATTGGAAAATGGAAAATTCAAAACCGAACAAGAAATCCGTGAAATATTTAGCGAAAAAATAGACAAGCCGACGGAATTGGTGTTTAGTTGTGGTTCAGGAATGACGGCTTGCATCCTTATCTTGGCGAGTACGATGGCTTTTCAAAAAAGTAAATACCTGTACGATGGTTCTTGGACAGAATACGCTGAATTACAAAATTTGACGAAACAATAAGAAAATGAAAATAGAAGCCTTACATGATTTTCACGGTGCTGATTTTTCGAAAGGTTGGGCAGATAAGTTTGAACCGACATAGAGAGGGTTGTGCTTGTTTCCAATTATTTTGCAGAGCCTATTGGAGGTGATGATTCTTGTTTTACAGGGAGAGATAAGGGTAAAATATAAACAATGGATAGTATAAGCCAAGGAGTTTTGGGTGCAGCGATTGGAGAGGCAGTTTTGGGGAAAAAAGTAGGCAATAAAGGTGCATTATTTGGTGCAATCATCGCTACAATCCCTGATCTTGATATAATTTTATATTTGTT
>ENA-ORXR01001094-ORXR01001094.1-marine-metagenome-genome-assembly--contig:-NODE-1094-length-30540-cov-125.463874_pt1 | contig 30540 bp, 18 predicted proteins | sample MGYA00237866_ERZ511479 | MGnify/ENA metagenome assembly ERZ511479
CAGCCCGGCCGCCATTGGTGGCGTAGCCGTCACAGACGACTGCACCATCGAAACCAATGCATGGGTCGACACCATGACCGTCGACGGTTGCAACACCATCATCGAACGCGTCTGGACCGCCACCGACACTTGCGGCAACAGCGCCACCGTCACCCAAATGGTCACCGTCATCGACGACACCGAAGCCCCAGTGCTAACCCTTCCGGCCGACGTGACCGATTGCAATGTCGACCTCGCCGACACCAATGCCACCGGAGTCGCCACCGCCACCGATAACTGCGACGGCACCACCACCGTCAGCTTCGTCGATGTCGCCACCATGCAGGATTGCGTGATGATCGTCTCTCGCACCTGGACGGCCACCGACCCCTGCGGCAATAGCGCCAGCGACGTGCAAGTCATTCTCAGCACCATCGATACCAATGCGCCGATGGTTTCCGGGTTCAGCGCGCCGATTGTTGGCACCGTGGACGCGTCCGGCGTCATCAGTGGCTGCAACCTTGATCTCTCGCCGATCGCCCTCGGCCAACCAATCGCCACCGATCCTTGCAGCGCCCCAACCATGACCTTCACCGATGTGGTCACCGCCGCCGGCTGCCTTGAGACCATTGTTCGCACGTGGGACGTCTCCGACGCCTGCGGTAACACGGTCCAAGTGGTGCAAACCATCGAGAACCGTCTCGATACCACCGCGCCGGTGTTCTCTTTGTTCCCGATGGATACCACCGCCTGCAACAGCAGCGAACCGGGCTTCACCGGTATCCCCGTGGTTCTTGATGACTGCTCCCAGGGTGTTTCGGTCATCACCAATGCCTTCGATTCCCCGAACGATGTGGTCACCTTGACCGTCGACGTGCCGGCGGGGTCCACCCTCGCGGTGGATACCTTTGCGTCGCCATTCGACACCCAACTCTTCGTCTTCGACCTCTCTTTGACTCCGCTCATTGCCAATGACGATGATCCGACGGGTGGTGGTGGCCTGCAGTCACAGGTGACCAACTTGCCGTCCGGTCAATACGTTATTCATGTCACCCGTTGGAACAACGACCCGGTGGATGCCAATGGCGTCTCCCTCTTCCTCGGCGGCTTTGGCACCTCGGGCTCGAACCCGGCTGCTGGTCCGTTTGATCGTTACAATGGTCTTGGTAATCTTGTGACCGGCCCTGCCGTCATCACTCTCACCGGTGGCGACCTAGTTGCACAACCCACCTTCACCGATGTGGTCGTCCCCGCCGGCTGCCAAGACATCATCTACCGAACTTGGACCGCCATCGACGGTTGCGGCAACGAGGTCAGCGAAGTGCAGACCATCTTCCAGTCCAACGACACCACCCCGCCGGTCCTCACTATTCCGGCCGATGTCGAACTCTGCATCAATCCCGCCGTCACCAATCTCACCGGTTCGGCCACCGCGATTGATGATTGTGGCAACATCGCTCTCAGCTTCACCGATGTGGTCACCATCGTCACCTGCGAGTTCGTGAACGTCAGCGTCGCCCAAAGCATCCAGCGTATCTGGAGTGCCACCGACGATTGCGGCAACGAAACACTCGGCACCCAGTCCATCACTCGTTTGAGCCTGCCGGTTGGATCCCAGGTGCTGTCCATCATCACGGACGAACCGGAAGACGTCACCGGCTGCGATATCGATCTCTCCACGCTCGTTCAGGTTACCGCGGACGGCTGCTTCGACATCACCACCAACTACACCGAGACCATCTCCAATATCGGCTGCACCCAGATCATACACCGTATGTGGACCTTCCATGATGTCTGCGGAACCAGGACCACCGATCAGATGGTCTTCAATATTCTCGACGTCAATCCGCCGCTGCTGGTCAATCCGCCAGATTACCTCGCGTGCGCTGCGACCGACCTCTCCCCTGCGGTCGCGGGCATGGCAACCGCCAGCGAGTCCTGCACCGAGGCCGTCCTGACCTGGGTCGACTTACCACGCTCCACCGACTGCGGCGAGATCCTCGAACGTACCTGGATCGCCACCGACCTGTGCGGCAACAGCACCACCTCCGACGTTCCGCAAATCATCATCAACACCACCAACGCCGCCCCGCCGACCGTGACCTTCGTGCCGGCCGATATGATGAGCGTGTGCAATGTCGATGTAGACAATCAACCGGACGCCACCGCCGACGGCTGCCCCGGCATGGTCACCATGTTCAGTTCCAGTTCTTCCCAAGCGGGCTGCGATGTGACCACCCTTCGTGTTTGGACCTTCGTCAACCCCTGCGCTGAGATCACCGTCACTCAGACCATCGTCAGCGCCGCCGATATTATCCCGCCGTCGCTTGACGTGCCGCCCGACGTCGATGGCTGCAATCTCGCAGACCTGACGCCTGCCGCCCTCGGTATGGCCTCGTCCACCGATGCCTGTGGCAATGTTTCGATCACCTGGATCGATAGCACCACCAATATGGGCTGCTTGGCTGTCATCAGCCGTGAGTGGACCGCGATGGATGACTGTGGTTATATGACCTTCGGGACGCAAACGATCGTCAATATCACCGATACCGACGCACCCGTCCTCGTGATGCCGCCAGACTTCTACGCCTGCAACATCAACGGACCCGCTACACCGCTCGACGCCACCGCCACGGACGCTTGTGGCGCGGTCACCGTCAGTGCGGTCGACGCGTTCTTCCAAAGCAACTGCCAGTTCATCGTGCAGCGTACTTGGACCGCCACCGACGCCTGCGGCAATGAAGCGTCCGACGTGCAAACCATCACAACGGAAACCGATCCGAGCCAACCGATGATCACCCTCCCGCCAGACGCCACCGTCTGCGATGGTAGCCCGACCGATCCGTCCGCCACCGGCGAACCCGTCGTCAATGACACATGCAGCGATGCGATCGTCGACTTCGCCGACACCAGCGCCATCGTCGCCTGCGGCGAAGTGATCAGCCGGACATGGACCGCCGTCGACCGCTGCGGCTTTACCAACAGCGCCGTCCAGACCATCACCGTCCTCAGCGATTCCGACGCCCCTGTCATCACCGTCGCCGATGAATCCTTCTGCATGATGTCCACGAACGCGGTCGTTGCCACCGACGCCACCGTCACCGACACCTGCAGTTCGGTCACCCTCGATCTGGCCGAAACCAGCAGCATCAACGGCTGCGACGAGGAAGTCGTTCGGGTTTGGACCGCCACCGACGCCTGCGGCAACGTATCCGTCGCCACACAAACCGTCACCATCAGCCGCGACCTCAACTTCGGCTGGACGCCAGCGGCCGATGTCTCCGGTTGCAATCTCGACACCACGCCAGCCGGCGCCGGCGAACCCGTGGTCACCAGCGATTGCGACATCACCCCCCCGACCTTCAACGACGTCGTCACCACCACCAACTGCCTCGAAATCATCGTCCGCACCTGGTCGGTCAACGATATCTGCGGCACTCCCTATGAGCTGGTTCAGATGATCGAAAATAACATCGACACAACCGCGCCCGTGCTCGCGCTCGCCCCTGACGTTGTCGGCTGCGACATTACGACCGATCCTGCTACCACTGGAATAACCACGGCCGAAGACGATTGCGGAAATATTACCGTCTCCTCGACCGACAGTGTCTCGACCGTTGGCTGCGACCTCCTGATCGAACGTACCTGGACCGCAGTCGACGGCTGCGGCAACAGCACCAGCGCCGTGCAGAACATCACCAGCATCCTCAGCGCGGCCCTGCCCGAACTCATCGTCCCTGCCGACGTCGACGGCTGCAATATGTCGACCAACGTCGCTGATACAGGCACCGCGACTGCGATCGACGACTGCGGCGATGTCGCTGTGTCCTTCATCGACACGGTCACGACCGATGGCTGTGCCGTCACCGTCACCCGTACCTGGACCGCCGAAGACGTCTGCGGACAGACGGTTAGCGGCGTCCAAACCATTCAGTCGCTCAACGATTCCGCAGCCCCGGTGGTCACCGCTCCTGCGGATGAAGTCGGCTGCAACCTGCTGGTCGATTCCCCAACCGTGTTCGCCACCGTCGCAGATGATTGTAGCGATACCCCCGTGACCTTCGAGGATACCAAAGTCACCGACGGTTGCGTGGTCACCATCACCCGCGTCTGGTCCGCCGAAGACGATTGCGGCAACGTCGGCGCGGCCACCCAGGTCATCATCAACACCGTCGACAGCGGCGCTCCCACCATCTCGATCCCGCCGGATGTTGTCGGCTGCAGCTTGGATACGTCCGAGAACATCACTGGAGTCGCCACCGCTCAGGATGAGTGCAGTGTGACCGTCACCTCCACCGACAGCGTCGCAACCGATGGCTGCCAGACAACGATCACGCGTACCTTCACCGCGAGCGACGGCTGTGGCAATGAGGTCACCGGCGTTCAGACGATCATCAATCTTGTCGACACGGACACCCCCACGATCTCGTGCCCCGACACCATCATCGTCTCAGCTAACACCGCCGGCAACTACGTCGTGCCGGATCTCACTGGCACACCGGTCACCGACAGTTGTGGCGCAACGATCACTCAGTCGCCTGCCGCAGGCACCGTGTTTGGAAGGCTCTCCGACTTTGTGGTCGCCTCTCAAACCGTGACCCTCACAGCGGAAGACGGCTGCGGTAACGAAGCCACTTGCAGTGTCGACCTGATCAATCCTTCTTGCATCGGCGACACAGTCTTTGCCGATGGCAACCTGAACGGCACTCAAGACGCCGGCGAAGGCGGAATTCCCAACGTGGTCGTCCTCCTTTTGGACGGCCTCGGTAACGAACTCAGCCGGGCAACCACGGACCCCACTGGCAAATTTATCTTCTTCATGGATATCGCCAACAACACCGTGTTGGCGCGCGGTACCCCGCAGACCTTCCAACTCGGCTACATCTTCCCCGGCGCGACCGAAACGACCACCCAAGCGCCATTCACCATCGGCCAAGGGGAACATGACCTCGACCAAGATATCGGCCTCGCCTTGGACGGCAGCATCTCTGGTGTCGTCTGGAACGATATCGCCAACACCGGAGACCCGGCGGGGGCCAACCTCGCCGAGCTCGGTTACAACGGTGCCACCGTCAACCTCCTGAGTGTCGAAGGCGGGGTGACCTCCGTGGTGGCCACTACCGTGACCTCCACCGATGCCGCAGGGAACATGGGAACCTACAACTTCCCCGGACTGCCGCCCGGCGACTATATCGTGCAAATCGATCCCGCCAGTCTTCCGGATGCGCTCGCCGGGGAGCCGAAATTCGAAACCGATCCAATCGGATTGGGCGCAGGTCAAAACCTCGTCAACGGCACCAACTTCCCGCTCATGTTCGGTAGTGGTCCGACCGCCATCGAACTGGTTAGCATCGAAGCGACCGGTGGTAGCCTCACCTGGACGACCTCCGACGAGTCTGGAACCCTCGGCTACAATGTCATCGATCTCGCCACCGGCGAGGCCATCAACGATAGTCTGATCCTCGCCAATGGTAACGGTGGAACCTACAGCCAAGACGTGAGCGAGGGCGACTACGCGCTCGAAACCATCGACGACGACCTCTCCGTCAACCGTGAAGCCGAAGCCACCCACTACGTCGAGGTGGACGCCTCGCCGACCGGTGACCCGACCTCGATTGTCGAGGCAACCAACGGCAGTGCGTCATTCAGCACCTCAGCCGCCGCCGATAGCTACCTCGTCATCGGCATCGCCTCCGGCGCCATCGTTCTCGATGTAACCGACCCCGATAACCCCGTCCGCCTGATCGGCGAATCGCTCGCGACAGACGGTGGCAACGCGGTCTACTTCAGCTACGCCGCAGGTGCATCGATCCAAGTCCGTTAACACCTCCTCTTCAGGAGCAAGATGAGAAAACCCCGAGGGCTTGCCTCGGGGTTCTTTTTTTGCGCGCAGACCCGCTTGAAGGGACCCCGCTAAGGCTATCATGCCTTTTTCAAGGCGTGCCGAGAAAGGGGGGTTTCACCCGGCGACTCTTGGTATGATCGATTACCCGGCGCTGAGGGTCGCGGGTTACCAACCGACGGCAGGGAAGTGATACGACAGACCTGCGCCCTCAACCCTCACCTTTGGAGGGCGATTGGCGTCACAAGCGGTTATTGCTCAAGCGACATTTCAGGAAACACGAAGCGAATCTTGTTGGCTTGGCGACCGACTTTCTCGGACACGGCCTCCCGCATCAGCTTGATGCTTTCGCGGAGTCCATCGGGATCTGGCGGGAACGCAGGTTTGGGGAAAGTGACAATAGTCACCGGGCCGGCGGTCACTTCGAACGTGCTGGCTACCTGTGAGGTCGCCTCTCGCACCAACTTCGCTTCCTCGATGTCTGCCTGCGTCGCTTGACCGTCCGTTGCCACGCCGCCGGTAGACGAGCACGCGGCAATGAAAAGGGGAAGGACTAGGATGAAAGCAAGCAGGGCGCGTCGGATTCTCATGCGCTCTTTTAAAGGAGATTCGCCAGTTCGTCTAGGTGTTTCGGAATCGCGGTGAGCGGGTTCTCGGCGTCTTCGTACTCGAGCACGAGGTAGCCTCGATAACCGGCGTCGCGCAGAAGGTCGACCAGACGTTTCATGTCGGCCGGCTGCTTTTTGCCGTTCACTGGGATGTGTACTTTGATCTGGGCGTTGACGGTGTACGGCGCGATGCGTGCAAGTTCGCGATAGGGGTCGTCGGTCCGGGCCAGGTTGCCGGAATCGAGATTCGCCCCGAACCACGGCGAGTCGACCGCCTCGATAATCTCGAGGAAGCGGTCGATGTCGGTGGTGAAGTCGTGATTTTCCATCGCCAGCATGACCCCGTGTTTGCCGGCGATCGCGCAGGCAGTTTGCAGGTTGGTAATGATGTTGGCGACCGCCTCTTTCTGATCGGCACCTTTGGCCGGTTTGCCGGCGAACACACGGATGACTGGCGCGCCCATCTTGGCGTAACTTTTAATCCATGCCTCGGTGTAGGCCATTTGTTTTGCTAGCTCTGGGCTGTCTGCGGCGGCGGAGAAATTGTTGCCGATGGCGCCGCCGCTGATGTCGAGTCCGAGGGTGTGGGCCAGTCGCTTGAGTTCGAGCGCGCGTTTGTCGGGGGTAGGGTGGGGGAGGAAGTAGCTGGTCAGTTCGACCGCGTCCACCGGCCACTTTTCGGCGGCCAGCTTGATGAAATCCTCCATGTGCAGGTCGCCGGTGGCATCGGCCGAGTTGCGGTACATCGGCAGTTTGTCGCGCAGCGAGTACGCCGCGACGCTGAGCCGCATTTTCGCCGGTCCCGAACGCGGTATCGGCTTCATCGCCCGGGTGCAATTCGCCGGCCCCAGCACGTCCGGAAGTCCGGCGCCGGTGGCGGCAGCAGTGGAGGCGAGGGCGACAAAGGTTCGGCGTTTCATTTGGCCAGCCTAGCAAAAAGTGTTCGGCGAACAAAGAATCCGCGCGTTCGGAAATTGATTGCAGCTGAAGGCGAAGGTGAAGGTTAGAGGAAGAGCCGGAGGCTTCGATCCCTTTGCCATTCCCTTCCGCTCCACCTTTACCCGAGAGTCCGCCGAAACGGGTCGGCGTTGGCTGACCGTTCTTGGCCAACTCAAGAACGGCGAGATGCCGCCCGAAGACGAACTGCAACCAAGCCACGAGCAGCGGGCGCGCTTGATCGCCGTTATCATCGAGCAGTTCTGGCTCGCCGGCAACCCCATCGAACGACTCCGCTCCACCCCAAGTACGGCAATATCGTGAACCACGCTGAGCTGTTCAGCGGGGAACATCCAAGTCCCGCGTTTTCGCGCCCGCGCATCTAGCGAATCAGTCCCTACATCGACGGCCACGTCAAACGCATCTATCACGGCACCATGGCGTTCGAACTATAAAACGACGACCGCTTTACGGCCCGTCCGACGTGATCGGCAAAAAGCTACGCTGCGCTATCACCACCCAGTCGAGATCGGTTTCCATTTTGATTCGGCCTGTCCTGATACGGTAGCGGTCCCCACCCAAAAAAAGTTAAAAGGCGCTCAACCGCTTATTAACAGGGCCTCTGAAAGGGAACGTCCTATCCCCCTGCTACTTAGAGAGTTGTTAACACGTGGGTAAATTTGTCCCACCCCTACCGCAGATTTTTTCTGTTCGACAGTTGCAGGTACGGAAAGGTACAGTAATCATATTATAGGTATGAGCCTCTATCTCGTGTGTTCGATCGGCTTAGAGGCCCAAATTTAGACTGTGACTTCTGATCTACAACTTAAGCCCTCCGCTGGGAATTTCCGGGGTAGCCACAAAGGCGCCCTCGATGCACAGGACCGCTTTAGCGTGCCGAGTGCATGGCGTAAGATGGTGGAGGAGCAACTGGAGGCTCTTGGAACAGATGAGGGTCACACCAAAATGATCGCATCTTCCGTCGAAAAACTCAACGACGATGGCGAGGTCTTGTTCACGCGCCTGATCCTGGTGCCCCTCCATGTGGCCGAAGAGATCTGGGCCGAACGGCAGCAGGCGATCGACCAGGAGGAAGACGAGGACTACGCCGAACTCCTGCAGATGGACCTTGATGCCACCATGCACGACAGCTTCGACGTGAACTGGGACAAGAACGGTCGCACCAAATTACCAGCTCAGGCGCTCAGCAACGCCGCGATCGCGCAGGGCGAAAAAACCGATTTGATGTTCACCGGATCCCGCAACCGCTTCGAAGTCTGGGCTGCGGATCAATACGAGACCTTCCGCGCATACCGCGCCGAACGCATCCAGAACCGCAAGGTTCCCCACACGATGGGATTCGGAAAATTGCGTCAAGGGACGGACAAAAAAAATACCACGAACGATGGCGGTGCTGCGTGAACAAGACCGTGCACATTCCCGTCTTGCCCGAACCGGTGATCCGCTTTCTGAAACCGGGCGCAGGCAAGCGCTTCATCGACGGCACCCTTGGCGGCGGCGGCCACGCCCTGCTGATTCTCCGCGAGGGCGGTCGCGTGCTTGGTATCGACCGTGACCCCGACGCGCTTACCCGCACCCGCGATCGTTTGGCGGACTATGTCGAAAGCGATCATCTGGTTACGCGTCAGGGCGATTTTGCCGACCTCACCGAACTCGCCCAAACCGAGGGCTTCACCGATGTCGATGGCATCCTACTCGATCTTGGTATCAGCAGCGACCAACTCGAAGATTCCCTGCGCGGCTTCAGCTTTCGCCCCGACAAAGACGGTCCGCTGCTGATGAACATGGACCCCAAAGGTCTGTCCGCCGAGGCGTGGATCAATACCGCTACCGAACAGGAAATGACCGATGTGTTTTGGCGCTTGGGCGAGGAACGCCGTTCGCGCCAGATCGCCCGCGGCATCGTCAAAGAAGTCGAACGCGAACCGATTACCACCACCAGCCGCCTCGCCGACGTCATCGAACGCTCCGTAGGCGGCCGCCGCGGCGCGCGCATCCATCCAGCGACTCGGGTTTTTCAAGCCATCCGGATGCACATCAATCGCGAACTCGAATCACTCGAAGCGGTGTTGCACAAGGCCCTCGAACTGCTGGCGTCCGGAGGTCGACTCGTTGTGATCACCTTTCACTCACTTGAGGACCGCCTCGTGAAACATTTTCTCGCCGCTCACGTCGGCCGCGAAGTCTCCCTGCCGGCCGGCGGATCCCGGTGGGAAGGCGAACTCCCTCGCGCCGTTTGGATCCAGAAAAAAGCCCTCGGTCCGACCGACGAGGAACGCGCCAGTAACCCGCGTGCCCGCTCAGCCAAGGTCCGCGCGATCGAAAAAATTTAGGAAATAGGACACACATCATGGCAACGACTAAAAAATCCACATCCACCAGCTCCCGTAGCCGCGCTAGCAGCACGCGGACCCGTAGCACCCGCAGCAAACCGGCATCGCGCGACAATAGCCCGTTCCGGCGCGCCGTGCCATTCACTGCCTTGCTGGTAGCCGGTGTCCTGCTCGCCTTGTTCTACGTCCACCTCGACACCCGCATCGAAAAACAGGCCAAGGACGTGGTCGCGGTTCAAGAGGACATCCGCGAGGCGACGCACGCCGTCAACGCCGAACGCAATGCCTGGGAACGCATGCTCACGGCGCAGTCGCTCACCGCGACGATCCACCATCACGGGCTCGACATGACCTTCCCCGGATCCAATCAGCGTGTGCAACTCAGCAACAACGACGACTGGGTTCGCCGCCAGACTGCGATGGCTGTCGTCGCCCGTCTGCCGCTCGAAAAGGCGCCCGCCTTAGTGGTGTCTGAAGCCGCCGCCGCGACCACCCCCGAACTCGCCCCGCCACCGGTCTGGGCCCGTCGCTTCCTCCACGTGAGCACCACTCCGAACGAAGACTAATCTCCGAACCTCGCACCCCGCACCCCGCACCCCGCATCCCGCATCCCACATGAACATCGGTCGACATTCTCAATCTGCCCGTACCGACGGCCGCTCTAGCCGTTCCGGACGCGCTAGCCGTGCCTCTGGTTCAAAGCGGACGCGCGAGAAACGGGTGGTGCTCGGCATTTCGCGCACCGGCGAGTTCATCCGTTTCGCCTCGATCGCGGCGTTCATGTTCGGCCTATTTTGCATCGTCGGGTGGAAATTTGTCAGCCTGCAACTCCACCCCGATCAAGACCGGATCGCCAAGGTGGTTGAACAGCGGAAGTTCGAACAAAAAACTCGCGGCGAACGCGGCTCGATCCTCGACCGCCGCGGCAACGTGTTGGCAATGGATCTGCCCTGCAACACGGTCGCGGTTGATGCCAAATACGCCAAGGACCGCGGTCGCCATCCGATCTTTCTCGGCAACTTCATCGCCAAGCATCTCGGTTTGTCCGAGGAGCGTCATGGCGAGTTGCAAAACGTCTTGGTCGACGGCGAACGCCAGTATTGGATCGTCGCTAAGGACGTGGATTTCCGCGTCGCCACCAAGCTGCGCAAAGAGGCCGAGGCGCATAAATTGCGCTGTGTCCGCGTGACCGACCAGTACGAACGCAGCTATCCCAAAGACAGCATGTGCGCCCACGTCGTCGGCTTCTCCACCATCAACGGCGGCGGTGTCATGGGCCTCGAATCGGCGATGGACAAGCATCTCAAAGGTCGTGAGGGCCGCGTCTCCGGTCGGCTCAACAACATCCGTCGCGAAGTGGTGCACGACCGCGAGGTTGACATCCGGCCCACCCGCGGAGCCGACGTGCATCTCACCATCGACATGTTTATCCAGCAGGCCATCGAGGATGAACTCGAAAAGGCCATGAAGGAATACCGTCCGCTCGGCGCCTGGGCGATCTGCATGGAAACCGAAACCGGCGCGGTGCTCGGCATGGGCTCGCGTCCCCATTTCAATCCCAACGACGGCGGCAACTTCTTCGAGGACAACATGGAAAAAGGACGCAACCGCTGTGTGTCGTTCGGTTTCGAACCGGGTTCGGTGATCAAGCCGGTTTCGGTAGCCGCCGTGCTCGACGCCGGACACGTGAGTGCCACGACCGGCATCTTCTGCCACAATGGCCAGTTTCGGCACGCCGGCCATTTGCTGCGCGATTCCGGCCGGTCCTTCGACACCTTGACGGTCGAAGAAGTGATCATGAAATCGTCCAATATCGGCACCGCGATCTGCGTCCTGAAGCTCGCTGGGTCGCCCCGCCACATGCGCACCGGCATGAAACGTCTGTCCAACTCGTACAAAGATTTCGGCTTCGGCGAACGCACCGGCATCGGCATCCCCGAAGAGGATCCGTGCCCGATTCCCGACTACAAAAAATGGTCCGACGTGCGCCTCTCCCGTGTTGCCATCGGCCAAGGCATCCGCATCAACGGACTGCAACTCTGCGGCGCGATCAATACCATCGCCAACGACGGCAAGCGCATGCAGCCGTACATCGTTGACCGGGTCATCTCTGCCGACGGAACCGTCAAGATGCAGGCCGAACCGAAGGTGTTGAAACAGGTCATCCGACCCGAAACCGCCCGCGTGATGCGCGAAATGATGCGCAAAACCGTGATGAGCGGTCGGGACGGAACTGGTCGCAACGCCGCACTCGAGGCCTATGAAACCGCCGGCAAAACTGGCACCGCGCAAAAATACATTTTCGCCGAAGGCCGCTACTCCAACACCCGCAACATCAGTAGCTTCGTCGGTTTTGTCCCGGCCGACCGGCCCGCGTTCACCTTGGTCGTTATTCTCGACGAACCCAAAGCGCCAAACGGCGAGCAGCTCGGCGGCGGTGGTTCGGCAGCCCATGTATTTAAGGGCATCGCTGGCGTAGCCGCTCAGACCCTGGGCGTGCCGATGCTTCCCGAAGCCGAATCCGCCCAGCAGCAAGCCCGTCAAGAATTCCGCCGCCGTCAGGCGGTTCTCGAACAACAGCGCACCCAACCGCACGACCTGCGGACCATCCAGCCCCCGCAAATCCAGCGGGCCGTTTTCTCAAGGAGCCCCATCGAATGATCATCAGCCGCCGCCACTTTTACTTGTCCATGAAACTCGACGCCATCGTCAAAACGCTCCGCCCGTTGGAGACGCTTTGCCTGCACGATAACAACATCACCGGGCTCACCTATGACTCGCGCATGGTCGAACCCGGTTATGCCTTCATCGCCGTTCGCGGTGAACATAGCGACGGACACGAGTTCGTGGCCGACGCTGTCATCAAAGGCGCGACCGCCATCGTCTGCGAAGACGATGTGATGGTCCCTCGCCACGTGGCCACCCTCAAAGTCGCCGACTCGCGGGTCGCCCTCGCGCAGCTCGCTTGCTCGTTTCATGGTAGTCCGTCCAGCTACCTCAACATGGTTGGCGTGACTGGCACCAACGGCAAAACGACAGTGGCTCATCTGGTGCGTCACTTTCTTCAATATTTTGAAGCCGAACCCGGCCTGATCGGCACGGTCGGCTACCGGATCGGCGAACGCAATATCCCCGCCACCCGCACCACGCCGGAAGCGCCCGAACTCCAGGCCATGCTCGAACGCATGGTCGAGGCCGAACTGCAACACGCCATCATGGAGGTCTCCTCTCACGCCCTCGTGCAGGAACGCGTGTACGGCATCGACTTCGATATTGGCATCTTCACCAATCTCACCCAAGACCACCTCGACTACCACGGGACCTTGGACAACTACTTCAATGCCAAGGCCAAGATGTTCACCACGCTCGGCACTGGCGACAAGGAAGACACCGTTGCCGTTCTCAATAGCGACGACGAACACGGTCGGATCCTCGCCGACAAAGCCCTGCCGTCCGCCATCCTCACCTACGGCACGCGTCTCCTCCCTGACGGCTCGCGCCCCGATGTGTTCGCCGAGAATATCGAACTCAGCCGGATCGGTTCGGCCTTCCACATCACCACGCCCTGGGGCGAAGGCGAGGTGCAACTACCGTTGCTCGGACGCTTCAACGTTAGCAACGCGCTCGCCGCCCTCGCCGCCGCCGGTTCGGCCGGCGTACCCTTTGACGAAATCGTCGAACGCTTGCGCACCATCCCGGAAGTGCCCGGTCGCCTCGAACGCATCCCGAGCGAGCGCGGCTTGGTCTTTGTCGACTACGCCCACACCGACGACGCCCTGCGCAACGTGCTGCAGACGCTCCGTGATGTAGCCGCCGACCGCCGCATCACCGTGGTGTTTGGTTGCGGCGGCAATCGCGACACCACCAAGCGCGCGCCGATGGGCCAAGTCGCCGCTCGGCTCGCCGATTACGCCATCATTACCAATGACAATCCGCGCCGCGAGGACCCAGCGATCATCGCCGCCGAAGTGGCTCGCGGATTTAAAGGTGCGGAGCACTTTGAGATCGTACTCGACCGTGGCGATGCCATCGCCGCCGCGATCGACCAGCTCGGCGACAACGAGATTCTGCTCATCGCCGGCAAGGGACATGAAACCTACCAGGAATTTTCCGACACCATCGTGCCCTTCGACGACCGGCGCGTGGCCCGCAACCTTCTCGAACAACGCGAGCAGACCCGCTGAACCCCATTTCACAACGCAACCAACCACGCAGGGGCAACCCTGCGACCAAAACACCAAGCAACAACGCAACAACGCAACAAAGCAGCAAAGCAGCAACGCAACAACGCTAGACCTCGAACACATAAGAAAACCCAACACGGACTTTTCAACCGCCGGACTCTCGGTATGATGGAATGATGAGCAACAAGTGCAACCTAACTCCTCTCACAGCCCATTCCTGTTCATCGTTCCATCAATCCGAGGGTTCGGCGGTGTGTTTCGAACCAACGCGTTGGATCGCGCGCGAGGAAGCGGCTTAATGCCGCCGAAGTACAGCCGCGACGAACTCGCCGAATGGAGCGGCGGTGTCTGGTCGGGTGATCCACCCGAAGACTTTGACGCGGTCGTTCACGACAGCCGGGCCGTCTCGCCCGGCTGTTTGTTCGCTGCCGTCGCGGGGGAGCGCTTTGATGGTCATGATTTCGTCCCCGCCACCTTTGAAGCCGGTGCCGGCGCCGCCCTCGTTGAACGCCCGGTCGACGGCCCACATCTACTCGTGCCGAGCGTTCGCCAAGCGCTGCTCGATCTTGCCAAGGGCTACCGTGCCACCTTCGATATTCCGATTGTCGGTGTGACCGGCAGCGTCGGCAAAACCACCGTCAAAGAACTGACCGCGAACCTGCTGGCCACGCTTGGCCCCACCATGCGCAATCCAGGCAACTGGAACAATGATCTTGGCCTGCCGCTGAGCGTGCTTGCCATGCCGCGCGAGACGGCGTTCGGCGTGTTCGAAATCGGTATGAACCATCCCGGCGAGCTCGCGCCGCTGTGCGATGTGTTGCAGCCAACCCACGCCATCGTCACCGAGATCGGACCCGCGCACATCGAGCATTTCGAGTCGGTCGAGGCCATCGCCGAGGAAAAGGCGACGCTGGTTCGCAGCTTACCGCATGCCGGCGTGCAGGTGCTCGATCTGGATAGTTCGTGGTTTGATTTTCTCGCTGAACGCTGCCCCGGCCGGGGATTGGTGATCGATTCCGACAGCGATCCGCTGCCCGGCCCGCTTTCCGTTCCCGGACGCCACATGCATCGTAACGCGCTGAAAGCCTTGGCGATCGCGCGGCACCTCGGTGTGTCGGACACCACGGCGGCTACTGTTTTGCGCGACTTTGTCCCACCGGGAATGCGCTGGGCGCGTCGCGCGGTGCGTGGCGTGTCGTTCATCAACGACGCCTACAACGCCAACCTGATGAGCATGCACGCGGCCTTGCAGGGCTTCTTCGAGGAGAAATGCCGTGGTCGTAAATGGGTGGTGCTCGGCGGCATGGGCGAACTTGGCCATACCGAAGACCAAGCCCACGCCGAGATTGGACGCACCGCCGCGGCGGGTCCCTGGACGGTGCTCACGGTGGGTACGCTGGGCCGCAAGTTCGGCGCGGAACGCCATTGTGCCACGCAGCTCGAGGCGGCGGAGATTCTCCGAGCCGAAGCCAAGCCCGGCGATTTGGTTTTGATAAAAGCCTCCCGGTCCGAAAAACTTGAAGAGCTCATCGAATCGTTTTCGGCGGAAGGCGTCTGAACCCGAAACCCGTCGGTTGCTGACGAACTTGGCTGCACCATTATCGCTTATCGCTGCTCTACTCTCGTTTCACTATGTTTTATTTTCTTCACGATTTGGCGTCCCAGCTCGGCGAACCCTGGTCCGATCTGCTCTCTGGTTTACGTGTGTTTCGTTACGTGACGTTTCGGGCCATGTGCGGAGCTGGGACTGCCTTTTTCATTACCTTGTTCATCGGTCCGCGGATGATCAACTGGCTGCGCGCCAAAGACTGGGGCCAAAATGTCCGCGACGACGACGCGCTCAAGCACCATCGCCACAAACAGGGTACCCCAACCATGGGCGGATTGATGATCCTGCTCAGCACCACCATCGCCTGCTTGCTCTGGGTGAAAACCAACAACGCGCAGGTTTGGGTCACCGTGGCCACCATGCTGTTGATGGGCGCCATTGGCTTTTACGACGATTGGCTGAAGATCGCGCGCGGCAACCACAAGGGACTCGATACCAAAGGCAAGTTGCTGCTGCAAAGCGCCTGGATGGTGGCGGCCTTTTTTATTCTTAAGGCCAATCCCGCCACCTCCGAGGTCTTGTCGCGTTTGTATCTCCCGTTTTTGAAGGATCCCGTGATCATGGACATGGGCTGGCTTACCCCGGTCTTCATGTTCTTTGTGCTGGTTGGCTGCGCCAACGCCGTGAATTTGACTGACGGCATGGACGGACTCGCGATCGGTTGCGTGAACGCGGCTTTTAGCGCCTATTTCGTCATGGCCTACGCAGTCAGCCACACGCTTTACTCCTCGTATCTTCAGGTGCCCTACATCGCCGGCACGGAGGAAATTGCCGTGTTCTGCGGTTGTTTGATCGGCGCCGGTACCGGCTTTTTATGGTTCAACTGCCACCCCGCGCGGGTGTTTATGGGCGATACCGGGAGTTTGGCGCTAGGCGGGGCGCTGGCGATGGTTGCGATCCTGACCAAACAGGAAATCACCCTGATCATTGTCGGCGGTATTTTCGTGATCGAGGCGGGAAGCGTGATTTTGCAGGTTGGTAGCTATAAATTGCGCAACAAAAAGCGGATTTTCCGCTGCGCGCCGATTCACCACCATTTTGAGATCATCACCAAGGAGCGGGCCGAACAGGACGGTATGAGTCAGGATGCGATCGAGAACCGGGTGGTGGTCCGGTTCTGGATCGTCGCGATCCTGTTTGCCATGCTGGGCCTGGCGACCCTGAAACTGCGATGAACGGGGCAGGGGACCCAACGCGTTTCTGTACGCCTTGTTTTTTACCACCGAGGACACCGAGGACACGGAGGCACGCTGGGGTTCGGGCCTTCGGCCCTTTCGAGACTGCGCCTCGCCGAGGGCGCCCAATGGGTGTCTGGGCAATGAACGTGTGTGGAGCGGCGCAATGAAGGAACAGGGACAAGGCTCCGTGTTGGTACTCGGGGACGGGCGTTCGGGCCGGGCGGCGATGGCGCTGCTGGCCAAGCTAGGACTGGAGGCAGAACAGGTCGCCGATGGCCTGCGCGATTTGGTCGCGTTCGGCGATGCCGACGAACTAGCCGCGCTGGGCTTTTCCGAGGCGGTTGTGAGTCCGGGTTTTGCCATCGACCATCCTTGGCTGGTAAGCCTGCGTGCCGCTGGTGTCCCGCTTGTTTCCGAACTCGAGTTCGGCGCGCGTCATGTCCGTTCCAAGGCGCTCGCCGTGACCGGCAGTCTGGGAAAAACGACGATTGTCACAGCTGCGGTGGAGATCTTTCGGGCGGCCGGGTTCAGCGCTGAAGCGGTGGGCAACATTGGCCGACCGGTCAGCGATCTGGCGCTCTGCGAGGAGCATCCCGATTGGATGGTGGTGGAAGTCAGTTCGTTCCAACTGGAAACCATGTCCTGCTTTACCCCGGACGCGGCACTGGTGCTGAACGTTCTCCCGAACCATCTTGACCGGCATGGTGATTTTGCCACCTACCTTGACCTCAAACTCCAGTTGCTCGGACTCGCCGGAGACGGACCGATGGCGTTGGGGCCGGTTGCCAGCGGCACATCAGAAAACGATGGCTTCTCGCCGTTTCATTCCCCGATGTTCAAGGTAGTAGAAGGGGCGTTGGTTCCGATTCGACCCGGTTTGGTCGATCCCATCAGTTTGCAGGGCTCGATTTTCGACAACACGGTGCTCGGCACCAACGCGGCCGTTCTCGCCTCGGTTCTCGTTCCGCTGGGCATCCCGCAAACGGCTATTTCAGAGGGGTTTAAGTCGATTGAGGCCTTGGCTCACCGAGTTCAGGAACTCGCCCCATTCGGCGGCGTTCGTTATATCGACGACAGCAAGTCCACCTGCGTGGCTGCAACGATTGGCGCGTTGCAGCAGCTTCAAGCCGGACCAGGTTCGGTGCTTCGCCTGTTGCTCGGCGGGCGGCCCAAACAGCGCGACTTTGCCGAACTCCTCCCCCACCTGCGAAGCCGGAATGTGGTGGTTTACGCCTTTGGAGAAGCCACGCCGGACATTGTCGCCGCGCTTCCCGAACTGCAGGTCATTCCAAGCAAACGCTTCGCCGACGCGGTCGGTCTCGTCGTTGCAGATGGACGCCCCGGGGAGTTGGTATTGCTGTCTCCCGGATGCACAAGTTTCGATGAATTCTCCTCTTACGCCGAACGCGGCCAACGATTTCAGTCGCTCCTAAAACAGTTTCAAACAGAATAAAGTTGAATTCGCAGCGTAGAAATTATTTTCATAAACGAAGACCTTTTTGCCATCACGGAACGCTTACTTATCATGAAACCTTCTCTTCTTATCAAGCCGGTCGTCATCGCCCATATTTCTGCTCTGGCGGCCCTCGTCGCCATTCAGGGTTGCACCGGAATCGCCCAGCAACGCGCTGGTGTTCACTCCGGTGAACTCGTCCGCTCGTCCGCTTCGTCCTCCCACGGCTCCTCCTACACCCACGGCTCCTCCTACACCCGCACCCCGCGCACCCCGCGCACCCCGCGCTTCACTCGCTCGACCCGCGGCACCTCGGAACACAAAGGAATTTTCCGTCGGATCAAATCGGTGTTCACGCCCAAGTCCAACTATCGTACGGTTCGCTCTTCCGGCTCGACTTACTCTTCCGGCCCGACTTACTCTTCCGGCCCGACTTACACGCCGAGCACTACGTATTCGTCCAGCTCGACGTATTCCGCTAGCCCGTCCTACTCGTCCACCCGTAGCGAGGTCCAATTTCCGCCACGCAGCGGCAGTGCATCTGCGTACCAGCCCGATCGTGTGTCAGTTGCCGCCACGCCTTCCTTCCGCAATGTGAGCACGTCGGCTTCCTCGTCCTACAATCCTTCCTCTACCTTCAACGCTTCCTCTTCCTACAACGGCATGGCCGCGTCTGGTCCGGTCATTATTCCAGCGCGTCAGACGCCGAACTCCGGTGCCGCCTACGATCGTGCGTCCCCGTACACTTCCCCAGCGCAAGGGTTCCGTTCCCCAGACTTCACTGAGTCTCAAGTCGCGGTTGGCGGCGCATTGATCTCGGACAACGTCAGCACCGCGTCCGCACCGACCCCGGCAGACCTCGTCGCTAGTGGCCAGTTTCCGCCAAGTAGCCCGAACGGCATGTTCGGCAGCGGCACCAAAGTCACCAAAACGAGCTTCAGCGAAGGCTACATCGCTCCGCTGAATTCGGCACCCGCCGCCGCACCTGCGATGCAGAAAATCACGGTGCAGAAAGGTGACAACCTCACCAAGATCGCCCGCCGTTATGGTGTCTCCGTGAAACAGATCAAAAGCTGGAACGGCCTCAAAGGCGACCTCATCAAAGTGGGGCAAAAACTTAGTGTCAGCGGCAAGGCTTCGACCGCGTCTCGTTACTCGGCACCGGCTCGCGCCAAGTCCCCGGCAAAATCGGTTGCCAAGAAACCGTCCAGCAATAGCCGCACAACCAGCCGCACAACCAGCCGCACAACCAAACCGGTGCGCCAGAAAAACGTGATCGGCCCCGATCACAAAGTGGTCTCCGGCGATAGCCTCTCCACCATCGCTTACAAGTACGGCATCAAAACCAGCGCGTTGAAAGAAGCCAACGGCCTTGTCAGCGACCGGATCATGGCCGGCTGGAGCCTCGCTATTCCGAGTGGAACGACGATGCCTAGCACCCGTATCATCGCTCAGGAAACCAACGACGGCCGCCCGCCGATCGCCCAGACCTTCCCGTCTCCCAAGCCGGTGAAGACCCCCGAAATCACTAGCGACGGCTTCGACGCAGGATTCACTTCCGTGAAGCAAAACGACCCGATCCAGAACATCAACGTCGGAACAACCGACCCTGATGACAGCAGCGTCTTCTCCGAAGAGTCCGGACTGTTTGAATACATCGTGGTCGAAGGCGACACCCTCAACTCCATCGCCGGCGCGTTCATCACCACGGTCGACGACATCAAGAAGCACAACGCCAAGATTTCCGAGCCGCTCACACCCGGCGCCCTGATCAAGATTCCGCCGCTTCGGTAATATGAAGGTTCGCGGTCAGTTGCCATCGACTGGTCGCCCCGAAACCGGCGGCGGCGCTACTTTGCGCCGCGCCAACATCGCTCGCAGGAGTGTAGACCATGCGTAAGACGGTCTACCTCCTGCTCTTTTTTGTCGCCCTGATTCTGTGCATCGGCCTGGTCACGGTGGGCACCACCACCATCGGAAACCCGAAACTGGGAAGTCTCGCCGTCCGGCAGATGATCTGGGTTGGGATCGCGATTGTCGCCGGATTTGTTACGGCCTCGTTCCACTTCCGCTTGTGGGGTAGCTTCGCCTACCTGATCCTCGGGCTGTCAGCCCTGATGCTGGCCCTGGTGCTCGCCCCCGGGATCGGTAAAGAGATTGCCGGTTCGCGTCGTTGGTTGGATCTCGGTTTTATGAACTACCAACCCTCCGAGTTCGCCAAACTCGCGGTGGTGGTGTTTGTCTCGTTTTGGATGAGCACCGTGCATCGTCGTTCGGAGACGCTATGGAAAGGCTTTCTTGTGCCGGTCGCCGCCGTCATCGTACTCGCCTTGCTGATCGTGGTCGAACCGGACTACGGCACCACCGCCCTTATTGTCGGCATCACCGGCTTGCTGTTGTTTCTCTCGGGCTCGCGGCTCGCGTTTCTCTCCGCCGCCGGAATGCTGGCGGTCGCGGCGCTGGTCGCCTTGGTGTTGATTCGACCGAACAGCATGGCCCGGGTCGAGGCGTGGTTTAACCAAGGCAACGACCAACTCGACAACCCGGCCGCGTTCCAACTCGAACAAAGCCTGATCGCCATCGAAATGGGCGGCGTGCGCGGCGTCGGGCTTGGCGAGTCACAGCAGAAAGAACTCTATCTTCCCGAGGCTCACACGGATTTCATCATGGCGATCTGGAGTGAGGAACAAGGCCTGGTCGGTTCGCTGATCCTGCTCGGCTTGTTCTTCGGCATCTTCGTCTGCGGCATGGTGATCAGCCAGTCGTGCAAAGACCGGTTCGGGCGCCTGCTCGGACTCGGCATCACTTTGATGATCACCGCCCAAGCCCTGATCAACATGATGGTGGTCACCGGACTGCTGCCGACCAAAGGCATCGCGCTGCCGCTGATGAGCTACGGCGGTTCGCACCTGCTCACCACCTGCGTTATGCTCGGCATCCTGATCAGCATCGCGCGCCACAACGAAAAAGTCGCCGAAGGCATTCCGTTCGCCGGCAGCGAGATCTGGTCGTAGGCCCCCGGAATACGTGAAAAAAATCGGAACGATCTTCATCCTCCTGTTGACCATTTGCTTTCTGGGTATGGTCATATTTCAGCTTAGGCGTCTAAGCTCTTCGCCTTCGAAACCGTTGAAGCTTAATCGTCTCGTCTTCGAAAAGGCCTCTTATCAGGTCGTTGGCCAGCCAATGGTCACGACAGGTCCGGGGCCTGCTGTGTGGGTTTTCTTGGGATGTGAATTCAAAAAATACGCATCGAAAATAACCCTTGAGCGTTATGGATTTTTCGAAGCGCAGGAGTTTTCGATAGTACAAACTTCGGTCACGGTCGAGAAAGCTGACACGGAGCAGTTTTCAGCCGAAGGTCAAAAGCTACGCTCCAAAATTCGTATATATGTTCCTCCAGGCGCAGAGATCGAGATCTTTGCTGAATTGAGCAACCTCGTCACGAACTCAGAGATGATTGGGGAGGCTCTGAGCATGGCTGATGCGAGTCTCCAGGAACTTGGCGTTGAACTGGCTTGCGACGATGGCCAAGAAACGGTTCAGCGGATCATCGATGGGCTGAACTCTCAATCGCTCGATGAATGGCGTGCGGCGACTGGAATTCGGCCCATGAGCGACCGGGCAGCCAGAGCGCTCGAAAAGTTCAAGGAGAGTCGGCCATGAAGGTAGGTTTTCCGCGGTTCCACTATGGCAAACGCTTGACATAGCATGGCAGAACCTTGCCACCTTATGGCAAGACCTTGCCACTCTATGGCAAATGCTTGCCATAGGCCTGTTCACGCTCGGGCGGTTGAAAAAAGGCCCGATGTCGACGAGGCCTCGCCGGTAGACGGTTGCCAGCCTATCTCAAATTTGTTAGCCCGCTCGTCGTGTCGCATTTTGTCGTCAAAAAACGGGTGGAATTCCATCAGACCGATCTTGCTGGGATCGTACACTTCAGTGAATTCTTTCGCTATTTTGAGTCTGCTGAACACGCCATGTTTCGATCCCTCGGCACTTCTGTCCATCCTTCGGGGACGGACAGCGGCTGGCCACGGGTCTCCTGCTCGTTCGATTACCACCGTCCGCTGCGCTTCGAGGACGAGTTCGAAGTGCGGGTTGAGATCCAGCGCATTGGTAAATCCTCGCTCACTCTCAGCTGCGAAATTCATTTGTGCGGGCCCTCCTCCGTCGACGAAAGTCTTATTGCCAAGGGGCAATCCACGAGTGTACATTGCCTGAAATCGCACGATGGGAAGATGCAAACCGAAATGATTCCGGCTTCCGTGCGATCTAAATTGGAAGAACTCTTAGCCACCTCTTAGCTAAAAAACGTAGCCCAACCAACGTAGCCAATAATCGCTTCATGAAAAACGTGACCACCCCATTGTTTTCTTTTCTCCTCGCCCTGACGCTCGCCTTGCCGGCGTTCAGCCAAGTGCACCACTGGCGTGGCGCACAACAATCCGGTGCGTTCGAGGCGAAGAACCTTCCCGAAAGCTGGTCGGTCGATGGCGACAACCTGCTGTGGCACGCCGAGGCTGGCTCGCGTTCGGCACCGTTGGTGATGAACGACCGCGTCTATCTCATTGGCCGCGTCGGCGAGGATTCGGAAACCCAAGAACGGGTTGTCTGCCTCGACCTCGACTCCGGTGAGATCCTCTGGGAACACCGCTTCAACGCGTTTCTGACGGACATCGTCGCGCTACGTCTCGGTTGGGCCAACCTCGCAGGTGATCCCGAGACCGGCTACATCTACGCGCATGGTGTGCAAGGCATGTTCTTCTGCTTCGACAAGGACGGCAAGGTCGTCTGGAAGCGTTCGCTCACCGAAGAGTACGGACGCATCTCCGGCTACGGTGGCCGAACCAACACCCCTGTCATCTTTCGTGATCTGGTCATCATCAGTTCGTTGACCAGCGGCTGGGGCCCGCAAGGGAAGGGCGCCCACCGTTACTGGGCGATGGACAAGAAAAGCGGCAAGCTGGTCTGGTGGAGCGATCCCGGCGGCAAGCCGCTCGACACCACCTACGCGACCCCCGTCATTCATGACGACTTGCTCTACAGCGCAATGGCTGATGGCGCCGCCGTCTGTCTCGATCCGGCCACGGGTAAAAAAGTCTGGCACGTGCCGCTCAGTAAACGTGGCATCAACGCTTCCGTCGTCGTCGCCAATGGCTTGGCCATCGTCGGACACGGCGAGGAAAACCTCAACACCACGACGATGGGTTCGCTGGTCGCGCTCAACGCCAAGAACGGCTCCGAAGCATGGCGCATCGATGGACTGCGCGTCGGTTACGCCTCTCCGGTCGTGGTGGACGACCTCATCTACTGCCCGGACAACTCCGCCAATCTCTTCTGCATCGATTTGAAAACTGGTGAACAATTGTGGAAACTCAATTACGGCAACGAAGCCAAAGGCTCGCCGGTATACGCCGACGGTAAAATCTACGCCGGCGAAGTTGGCGGCAGCTATCACATCATCAAGGTTTCCCGCGAAGGCGGCGAGGTGGTGCACTCGATCGAGTTCAAAGAGGAAAACGGATCGCCGATTGAGATCTTCGGCTCGCCGGTCGTCGCCCATGGCCGCGTGATCCTGCCCAACTATTGGGACACCTACTGCATTTCGCTTGAGGAGAAATCCTTTCGTTCCGAGGTTCCGGCCGCCGTCGTTCAAGCGCCGAAATCTACCGGCGGCATTGTCCCGGCCGAGATCACCTTGGCCGCAGGCGTGACCACCGCGTTCAGCGCGCCCGACGCGACCAGCTATTCGCTGCTGGGCCTCGCCGGCGAGATCGGTGAGGATGGCACCTTCAAATCCGAAGACACCGGTAAAGTTCAGGCCGGGTTCGTCGTGGCCAAAGCCGGCGATGTCGAACACAAGGCGCGTGTCCGCGTCATGCCTCCGCTCCCCTATAGCGAAAACTTCGACGATCTGACGGTCGGTCTTCCGCCTCCCGGCTGGATCACCTCCAAGCTCAAGGCCGTGGTCACCGAGGTCGACGGCGAACAAGTGTTGCGCAAACTCGCCGAACGCCCCTCGCCACCCTTCGCCCGGCTGCGCTGCTATCTCACCCCGCCGCTCGAAAGTGGCTACACCATCCAATCGGACATGCTCGGCAAAGCCAAAGGCCGCCGCTTCATCCCGGACATGGGCCTGATCAACTCCCGCTATCTGCTGATCGCGCTCGGCACCTCCTCGCGCAAACCGGCGCTGCGTCTCACCTCGTGGGCCGCCCTGCCGCGCGTGCAAAAAGACGTGCCGTTCAACTGGAAGCCGGACACCTGGTACACGATGAAGTTCGAAGTCGTTCCGCAAGGTGACAGCGCGCTCGTTCGCGGCAAAGTCTGGCCGCAAGGCGAAGACGAACCCGAAGAATGGAGCATTGAAATGACCGACGATACCCCGAACACCGAGGGCAGTCCCGGCCTGTACGGCTACTCCGTTGGCACCACCTCTAAATCTCACGGCACCGAAATCCTTTACGACAACGTCAAAGTCTTCCGCGGAAATTAATCCCATGAAACGAATTCTTCTTCTCCCCATTCTCACCGTATCCATCGCCGCGTCCGTCGCGTTTCTGAGCGGCTGCGGTGGCACCACCACCACTGATACGGTCAAGACCCCGCCTGCGACCTCCTCCACTGGAACCTCCTCCACTGGAACCTCCGGCGAGGACGGAGGCACCAGCGCAACGCCCGGCCGTTCCACCACCGCTGGCAGTGGAGGCACCGTGGCACCAGCGCCTGGCGGTACCACCGAGACGCCAAAAACCGGAACCACGGCGGTCCCGCTCGTGTCCGCCCCCTCCACCGCCGCCACCGCCTCCACCGCCTCCACCCCCTCCGCGGCCTCTACGGCCTCCACCCCCTCCGCCGACTCCACCTCTTCCACCCCCAAGCCGGCTCAGCCGGTCACCCCGCCCTCCGATCCAGAGACCACAACCCCTGGTAAGACTGGCACCCCGCCTGCAACATCTGGCACGACACAAGTCGCGCCCCCCGACGGCCCCGACAAACCGATTGCGGTGGACCCGGTTCCAGGTGAAGGCGACGACACGCCGAAGAAAACCAGCACCGCCAAAAAGACCGACTGGAACGGCTGGGGCGGCAAACTCGACCGCAACATGGTCGACCACCACGGCCTCAAAAACATGCCGGTCGAAGTCGACATCGAAAAAGGCCTCAACGTCAAATGGATCGCCGAACTCGGTTCGCAAACCTACGGCAACCCCTCCATCGTGGACGGCAAAATCTTCATCGGCACCAACAACGAAGGCGCCCGCGACCCCGAACTCACCGGCGACCGTGGCAACATCTTTTGCCTGCGCGAAGAAGACGGCAAGTTTCTCTGGCAGGCCGTGCACGACAAACTCGCCGCCGGTCGGGTCAACGATTGGCCGCTGCAAGGCATTTGCTCCGCCCCTTGGGTTGAGGGCGACCGTTTCTGGTACTTCAACAACCGCGCCGAAATCGTCTGTGCCGATACTGAAGGCTTCCTCGACAATGAAAACGACGGCATGCAGGACGAGCAGTACAAAGGCGAAACCAAAGCCGATATCGTCTGGATCTACGACACCATCGAGGAACTCGGCAACTTCCCGCACAACCTCGCCACGTCTTCGCCGGTCGTGTGGAGCAATCTCGTCATCGTGGTCACTGGCAACGGCGTCGACGAAGGCCACCTCAACTGCCCCTCGGTCCGTGCGCCCTCGTTCATCGCGGTCGACAAAAACACCGGGGAACTCGTCTGGGAGTTTCTCGCCGATAAAGACATTCTCCACGGCCAATGGTCTTCCCCTGCGATGGGGCAAGTCAACGGCGAGTGGCAAGTCTACCTTCCGGGCGGCGACGGCATCCTCTATGCCCTCAACCCCGAGTCCGGCGAATTGATCTGGAAGTTCGACATGAATCCGCCCGACTCCAAATGGGAACTCGGCGGCTACGGCACGCGCAACAACATCATCTCCACCCCCGTGTTTGTCGACGGCCACGTCTACCTCGGCGTCGGCCAAGACCCCGAACACGGCACCGGCATTGGCCACTTCTTCAAAATCGACGCGTCCCGTAAAGGCGATGTCACCGGCACCTGGTGGAAAGATTTTGCCGTCGAGGAAGAGGGCGAGGAAGACGAAGAAGGCGAACCGAAAGAAGAAGCCGAACCGAAAGAAGATAAAGACGCGGTGAAGACCGCCGCCCAGTGGCACCGCGGCGGCGACGACTTCGGACGCACCATGTCCACAGCCGCCGTCCACGAAGGACTCGTCTACATCAGCGACCTCGAAGGCTACCTCTACTGCCTCGACGCCGACACCGGCGAACTCGTCTGGAAGCAAGACCTGCAAGCCGCCTGCTGGGGGTCGCCGATGATCATCGACAACAAAGTCTACATGGGCGACGAAGACGGCGAGATCGTCATCCTCGCAACCGGCCGCGAAAAGAAAGTGCTCGGCGAGTTCGAACTCGAATCCTCCACCTACTGCACCCCGGTGCCAGCCAACGGCGTTCTGTACATCGTGTCGAAGAGCAAACTCTACGCGATCGCGTCGGAGTAAGTTCGGCGTGTGTGGTCTGCGGGCTAAAGCCCGCAGACCAAACACGGGTTAAAACCCGCGCTACCTCTGCGGGCGGGGTCGGCCAGCGCGTGGGTAACATAGGTTTCAACCTGTGTTTGCCCGACGGGTTTTAACCCGTTGGAATTTACGGGTGGTTCAACCAACCCGAGTTGCCGTCGTCGTAGTGTTCCTTCTTCCAGATCGGTAGTCGGCTTTTCAACTCGTCGATGAGGTACCGACACGCCCCGAACGCCGGATCACGATGCACTGAAGTGACGCCGATCCAGACCGCGAGTTCGCCGATGGTCAGCACGCCCGTTCGGTGAACGCAGCAAATCTCCAATACCTCGAACTTCTCCCGCGCCTCGGCCTCGATCTTGGCGAATTCGTTGGCGGCCAACTGCGCATCCGCCTCGAACGCTAGCTGCTGTACCGCGCGTTCGAGATTTAGGTCGCGAACCCATCCCTCGAAGCAGACAAAGCCCCCCGCCGCGTTCGCACACATGGCGGCGCGCAAGGCATGCGGGTCGATTGCTTGAGCAGAAATGTCGAACATGTCGAAGCCGTACACGAACGGCTTTGAAATTTGAAATCCGAAATTTGCGGGCCGTTCCTGTCGGTTTCTCATGCGACGCCACCCATGCTCTTCGTATCTATTATAAGTCTATGAATATCCTTCTCTCCCGCGTCGCCTTCCCCCTGTTCCTTTGTCTGCTCGGCTTCTCCTCCCTCGCCGCGCCCAGCGGTAATCCAAACATTCTCTGGCTGTCGTCCGAGGACAACGGACCGCATCTCGGTTGTTACGGCGACCCGGTGGCCACCACGCCGAACCTCGACAAGCTCGCCGCCAAAGGCATGCGCTACCTCCGCGCCAGTTCGAACGCGCCGGTCTGTGCGCCCGCCCGCACCACCATCATCTCCGGCATCTACCCGCCCTCCAGCGGCGCCGAACACATGCGTTCGATCGTGCCCATGCCGGTCGGTACCAAGACCTTTCCATCCTATCTGACCGAGGTCGGCTATCGGTGCAGCAACACCAGCAAGGAAGATTACAACGTGCAAAAATCGCCGAACACCTGGGTCGGCAAACCGAAAGGCAAAGGCTTCTACTGGGAGTTCCAGCAGCCGACCGAAAACCAAGAAAAACCATTCTTCGCGGTCTACAATTACACCATCTGCCACGAGTCCCAAATCCGCAACAAGATCGCCGACAAGGACCGCATCCATGATCCGAAAAAGGTCCACGTGCCAGCCTACCATCCCGACACGCCCGAGGTGCGCAAGGACTGGGCGCAGTACCACGACCGGATCACCATGATGGACGCGATGGTCGGCAAGGCGCTGGGCGCGCTCGGGCGTTCGGGCAAGGCCGAGGACACCATCATCTTTTACTGGGGCGACCACGGTTCCGGTATGCCGCGCAGCAAACGCTGGCCGTACAACTCCGGACTGCACGTGCCGCTGATCGCCTACTTTCCGCCGAAGTGGCAGCACCTCGCGCCCAAAGAATACAAAGCGAACGGCACTAGCGACCGCATGGTCGGCTTTATCGACTTTGCGCCGACGATGTTGAGCCTTGCCGGGGTCAAACCTAAAAATTGGATGCAGGGACACGCTTTCGCGGGCGAGTTCGAGGTGGAGAGCCCGGACTACAGCTTTGGCTTCCGCGGTCGTATGGACGAACGCGTCGACATGGTGCGTTCGGTGATGGACCAACGCTACGTCTACCTACGCCAGTACCACCCGCATCGCCCCTACGGCCAATACATCGGCTACATGTTCATCACGCCGACCACCAAGGTCTGGCATGAGAAATTCCACGCCGGCGAACTGAACGAGGCCCAGTCCCATTTCTGGCGCGAGAAGCCGGCCGAAGAACTCTACGACCTAAAGACCGATCCCGATGAAGTGAACAACCTTGTCGACTCGGCCGAACACCAAGCCGTGCTCGAACGCATGCGCGCCGCGCACCGGACACACAGCCTTGCCATCCGCGATGTCGGCTTCCTGCCCGAGTCCGAAATCCACGCGCGCAGCGTCGGCTCGACCCCGTTCGACATGGGTCGGGACCCTGAAAAATATGACTTCGAAACGGTGTTCGCCGCCGCCGAACGCGCGACCCAAACCGGCAAGAACGCGGCCAAGCCCGCCGATCTGGTGGCGCTGCTCGGGTCCGAAGATAGTGCCGTTCGGTACTGGGGCGCGACCGGCCTATTGATCCAAAAGAAGGCCGGTGTGGATGCCGCACGTATTGCACTACTTCAATCACTGAACGATCCCGCCGGCGCGGTGGCTGCGGTGGCCGCCGAGGCGCTTGGTCGCTTTGGTTCCGAGTCCGAACGCGACCAGGCGCTGGACACGCTGCTCCGACTCGCCAACCAGAAAAAGGGCGATGTGTTCAACGCCATTCTCGCGGCCAACGCGATCGACTATATGGACGAGAACGCGCGTTCGCGTTTGGCGGACATCGAAGCCTTGCCGCGTAAGAAACCCAACCGACCCAATCTACGCGGCGAGCAATATGTCGGCGCAGTGTTGAGCAAGGCGCTCAAGGACCTGAAGTGAAGCTTCTCCTGGATTTTCCATCCCTGGAGGGACGCCGGCCTCGGCGTCCGCTGTTTTTTTTTTAATCGGAGAAGCGGCTCGCGAGAGGCCGTTCGCCCTCCAAGTATTTTCTTATAACTTCTACATCAGTCCCTAGGTTCTGATTTATGTACTTCTGACATCATGAAAAATTATTCGTCTTCCTGCATCCTGCTCGCTGCTCTGGTCACTATCGTCTGCACTTCCGTCTTCGCCGCCGAACGCCCCAACATCGTGGTGTTCTTGTGCGACGACCTCGGCTACGGCGATCTCGAGTGTTACGGCCACCCGCACATTAAGACGCCGCATCTCAACAAGCTGGCGGCGGAGGGGATTCGCTTTACCGATTGTTATTCCACCGCGCCGGTGTGTTCGCCCTCGCGGGTCGGCTTGCTCACCGGACGCAGTCCGAACCGGGCCGGGGTGTACGACTGGATTCCGCCGGGCAATAAACCGCGTCCGGACGCGCGCGAGCAGGTGCACTTGCGTCGTTCGGAGACGACCATCGCCCAGCTTCTCAAAGACGCCGGCTACGCCACCTGCGTGTCCGGCAAGTGGCATTGTAACGCCCAGTTTAATCAGGACTCACAACCGCAGCCGGGTGACGCCGGGTTCGATCATTGGATGGCGACGCAGAACAACGCCGCACCTTCGCATCGCAATCCGAACAACTACGTGCGCAACGGTAAACCCGTCGGAAAACTCGAAGGCTACAGTTGCAACCTTGCTGTGGCCGAGGCCGAACGCTGGTTGGAAGCACGCACCAAAGCCGACCCCGAGCAGCCCTTCTTTTTGTTCGTTCCTTTCCACGAACCCCACGAACCGGTCGCCTCGCCGGAAGATCTGGTGGCGCAGTACCGCGATGTGGCGAAGAGCGAAAAACAGGCGGAGTACTTTGCCAACGTCGCCAATGTCGACCGCGCCGTCGGTAGCCTAATGGCCAAACTGAAAGACTTGGACCGCGATGAAAACACCCTGGTCATCTTCACCTCCGACAATGGGCCGGAAACCCTGAGCCGGTACAGCCGCGCCGATCGCTCGTTCGGCGTAGCCACGCCGCTGCGCGGCATGAAACTGTGGACCACCGACGCTGGTTTCCGCGTCGCCGGGATCATGCGCTGGCCGCAGACGATCAAGGCGGGTCAGACCGTGAACACCCCCGTCTCCGCTCTCGACTTCCTGCCCACCTTTGCCGCTCTGGGCGAAGCCAAAGTCCCCGACGCGCTGGCCCTCGACGGCATGGATGTCCGTGCCCTTTTATCGGGCGACAAAATCAC
>ENA-ORXR01001095-ORXR01001095.1-marine-metagenome-genome-assembly--contig:-NODE-1095-length-30470-cov-20.956339_pt1 | contig 30470 bp, 15 predicted proteins | sample MGYA00237866_ERZ511479 | MGnify/ENA metagenome assembly ERZ511479
GGTTAATGGTTAATGGTTAATGGTTAATGGTTAATGGTTAATGGTTAATGGTTAATGGTTAATGGTTAATAAATTTATTTTTTAAATAGATAAAAAATAAATTATGCGTTTTTTTTTATGGAAAATTTTTGAAATAAATTTATCTCAAAATTAATCATTAATCATTAACCATTAATTCAGCCACCTCTGCAGAGTTTCCATTGTTTTTTGCTTGTCTGCAAGTGCCATGTTTTTGATACGTGCATTGTGGTGAGCGCGATCTTTCATGACAATTTTTAGAGCATCTGTTTTAGAAGATAGATTGACGGCAGTAGCTGACCAAGCATCCAACTCACCATAAATATAGAGTATTCGATTGCCGGATTTACGTATCCATTTTCGGACATCTTTGTTGAGTTCGGCATTGAAGGGCAGATTGCTCATAGGCGCGAAAATGGTATTAGTTGGTTGAGGCGCAGCCTTTAACAAATGCCGCAAACCCGTAGTATCATATCCATAATACCCCAACTCTGTCATTGCCTGATAGAAAAAAGGCGCATAGTACGCCACTCCCCTTTCCGAATACAAATCAAAGCCTACGGCATCAATCAAATGTTTAAGCATTTCGTCATTGGAGGCAGTAGCTGTGGGAATATCACGGCAGTCCTTTCCCCATTGCCAAAATGAAAAAGAATATTCCAAAACCGCATATTCAAACGCCGCTTCGTACCCGATAGCAAATTTTTGTTCCTTACCGATACAATACCATTTCACTAAGGGCAGTAATTCTTCCCGCCTTTCAAGCAAACGACGCTGATATTCAAATATCCTTTTCCGACAACTTGCCGACCCCACATCGTTCAAAAATTTGGTCAAGCGCGGGTCTTCCACAGCAAAATTTAGGGGAGCAACATAAGGCACTGTTACATCCACGTCATCCGGGTAATAATAACGATGGTAAATGGCAGCCTGACCGCCTTTACTGATGCCTGTGGTAAGCCATTTTTGAGTATATAATTCTTTAAAACTCTCTATGATGCGATGGTGGTCTGCGGCAGCTTGTCGAGTAGTGAGGTACTGCCAATTTTTTGTTTGGGGTTCAGATTTTCCGAAATAACGATGTTCCACAATCAATTGATTTGCAGAGAGTAAAGTGCTTAGCTCGTAAGGTTTATTTTGAGGTGCGGCATAACCTTCTGTGACCATGACCATCGGTTCGTCAAACCCCTTATGGGTAAGAAAAATGCGTTGTGTGAAAGATGCACCGGTTAAATTATCATGATCAAGTGCTTGTTTGAATCTGATTTCAATTACATATTTTTCCAATTGCTTTGCATCAATTACATGCTCTAATTTTTTAATTTGGTCAACCAAATCCGAAGGAGAAAGAGGAGGGAAAACAGTTTGAGCATCAAGGCGCACAAATCCGGCGATAAGTAGCAGGAAAAACAAGATTTTTTTTAAGTGATTTTTTTTCGTTAGTGAGTTTTTCATAATACATTGTGACCTAATACACTGTAAATTAATGTAAAATAATAAATGTAAACTGTAAAAGTTGTAGGACGCGAGAGGAACGTTTTTATCTCGTATTTATTTGATAGTTAAATTATTAAAAAGTAAAGATATATTCTACGCGTACTACTGGCACTTTTACATTTTACATTTATTATTTTGCATTTTATATTTCAAAAAAATCAATTTATTTAGTTTACAGTGACCTAAGTGAAAGAAACAAAATAACTGTGCCTATTTGTCGAATTTATTTAATTCCTTTCACTAAACAAAAACGGCTTGAAATTTGTCATTAAAATACCACATACCAAACTAAATTGACAGGTATGCGGTTAAACATTCGTTAAACTACGGTAATAATCATAATTGACCTAACTATTTATCGAAATTAACGTATCTTTATAAGATTAAGAAAGCTATTTTTTTAGTTTAAAAATTAAGGAAAAATATATTTTATGAAAATCAGAGGGTTTCTATTTCTTGCTTTAATTTTGTTAGTGGCAATTTGGGCGTTCAAATTGCCCGGCAGCGACGGCGATAAAGATGAAGTATTGATGCAATCTATACTCAGTAGTATGAATAAATTGCATTACGAGCCACTTGAGATTGATGACGATTTCTCAGAGCGTGCCTTTAAATTATACATGGAAAGTGTGGATGGCACAAAACGTTTCCTCACGATAGATGATGTCGCTCAACTTGAGAAATATAAGCACCTCATCGACGACCAAGTAAGCGAAGGCAATTTTGAGTTTTTTGAACTTTCCTACGGATTACTCAACAATCGTATCGACCAAATCGAAGGTATGTACAAGGAAATCTTGGATAAGCCTTTTGATTTCACGATAGATGAGCGTTTTGAATTTGACGAAGAAAAAGTCGAGTACGCCAAAGACGAAACGCAACTCAAAGATTACTGGCGAAAAGCGCTCAAATACCGGGTATTGGATAGAATAGTCGCCAATTTGGAAAAACAAGAAAAAGCAGCTAATGGCGAATTGGAAGAAGACGAAAAAGAAGAGAAAAAGAAGAAGGATGATGATGAAAAAGACGTCCTTGACATGACTTTTGATGAACTCGAAGCCAAGGCACGTAAAGACGAATTGAAGGTACACGATGATTGGTTTGAGCGACTTTCTAAGCTTCGTCGTAGTGACCGCTTGGAGACTTACATAAACGCTGTCACCTCTTCATTTGACCCGCATACCAATTATTTTCCACCAAAAGATAAAGAAGATTTTGACATCCGAATTTCAGGGCGTTTGGAAGGTATCGGCGCACAATTGCGTGTAGAAGATGGCGATATAAAAGTCATCAGAATCGTACCGGGCAGTGCTTCTTGGCGACAAAAAGAACTGGAAGCTAAGGACATCATTACAGCCGTAGCACAAGGAGAAGAAGAGCCTGTAGATGTCGTCGGTATGCGCTTGGATGATGCTGTACGCCTCATTCGTGGTAAGAAGGGAACGGAAGTTCGCCTGACCGTCAAGAAGGTAGATGGTTCTACGCAGGTCATTCCGATTATCCGCGACATCGTGGTGTTGGAAGAATCTTATGCCAAATCAACCATTTTACAAACCGAAGATGCAGACTACAAAGTCGGCTTAATCAACCTCCCGCAATTCTACGCTGATTTCACGAAAACGGGCGGTAGAAACTGTGCCGAAGACGTAGATAAAGAACTCAAAAATTTGATAGAAGAAGGCGTGTCAGGTGTGATTTTAGATTTGAGAAATAATGGCGGTGGTTCGCTCAATGAAGTGGTGGACATGTCTGGTTTGTTCATTGAAAAAGGACCAATCGTACAAGTAAAAAGTAAAGATGCTGACCCACGTATCTTACGAGATAAAGACCCGAAAGTGACTTATGACGGTCCTTTGGTGATTATGATAAATTCGGGTAGTGCATCTGCTTCCGAAATCCTTGCGGCAGCTATGCAGGATTATGGTCGTGCAGTGGTTGTAGGCAGCAATTCCTTTGGGAAAGGAACAGTGCAGCGATTCATCAATCTTGACCGTACCGTGCCTGCTGTGATGGCAGATGTCCGTCCATTAGGTTCTGTGAAAATGACGACGCAAAAATTCTATCGCATCAATGGTAAGACGACGCAGTTGAAAGGCGTTGCGCCGGATATTGCGTTGCCGTATCGTTACGATTATATTGATACCGGTGAAAAAGAACACGATTATCCAATGGCTTGGGATGTGATTGAGTCGGTAGATTATAATACGGCATTTACCATAAATAATATCGATAAAATTAAACAAATGAGCGCGTTACGCGTTAAAAATAATGAAACATTTGTACTTATAGATGAGCGCGCAAAATTACTCAAAGAAGAACGCGACAATCCGAACGACAATTTGAATTTAGAGAATTTCAGAAAACACGAAGCAGATTCGGAAGCAAAAAATAAGAAGTACAAAGATCTAGGCGATGAAAAAATCGAAGGCTTGGCAGTCACAACACCAAGTTTTGTAATGCCTACGGTAGAAGCGGATTCTGCACAACTCGCACGCGTAGAAGAGTGGCACGAAAATCTACAAAAAGACGTGTATGTAGAGGAAGCACTACATATTATCAACGATATAATTAAAAATTCTAATTAAAGCACCAAATTTCAATGTGGCTTTGTCATACTTTTCTGTTGGATTTTGGAATTTGGAATTTTGAAAACAATATGGTAGAATTTTGGGAAGTATTGGGGGTCATGTTACTTTCAACTTTGAAGCATACATTGGTAGGCGTACCTTCGGGTTTTGCTGCCGGATTTGGGATGCTTGAAGTGATTTTATATACTGCTATCGGCGGGGCTGTGGGCGTGTTTTTCTTCATGTATTTTGCGAGTTCGGCAAAAAAAGCCTACTTGTGGTTTTTGAAAAAACGTGGCGTAACACCACGCAAGTTTACCAAAACTAACCGATTCATTGTCCGTGTCAAGCAGCGATTTGGTTTATATGGCTTGGCGTTTATTACGCCACCATTGATTTCTGTGCCTGTCGGCGCGATTGTCGTCGCTACGATTTACAAAAATAAAGCAAGAGCATTCGCCTTTCTCGTAGGTGGTGTGCTGTTTTGGTCGGTAATAGGCTCGTGTATTATTGGTCCTATTGCCAAATTGATTGCCGGAAATTGATAATAATGATTAATGGTTAACGATTAATGATTAATATTTTTTTTAATCTTAATCTTCGATTAATCTGACAACTATAAAATGCAGCCGCAACGTTTTCGTTGCGGCTGTTTTTGTATATTCGCACCGCATTAATCATTAATCATTAATCGTTAATCGTTAATCGTTAATCATTGAAAAAAAGATACTTCGAGACATTTGATGCCCTGCGATTTCTCGCCTTCTTTTTGGTTTTTCTTTCCCACCTTCCTTTAGCTGATTTTCCTATTTTAAGACTCTTTGATGGTAGTGGCGATATTGGGGTCGTGTTTTTCTTTGTGTTGAGTGGTTTTTTGATTTCGTATATCCTGTTGTACGAAAAAGAAAAGACTGGCACAGTACGGCTCAAAAAGTTTTTCATGCGGCGTATTTTGCGGATTTGGCCCCTCTTTTACGCCATGATACTCTTTGCCTTCCTGACACCTTATCTACTTGATTTCGTGGGTATTGCTTACTCTGCAAAGGGCTACGAACCCAATTGGCTCATGTCCTGCCTTTTCCTCGAAAATTACATGATGATGAGTACCGGGACATTCCCGAATGTATCGCCCCTACGTGTGATGTGGTCGCTGTGTATTGAAGAGCATTTTTATATTATTTGGGGTTTGTTATTATACTTTTTACCTACAAAAAAATTGCCCGTACTCATTATTGCATCCGTTATTGTGGCATATATTGGGCGAGTGATTTGTTATAATTTGGTGGTCGTAGATATGGATATTTTTACGAATATCGACTACTTTGCCTACGGTGCTATTCCGGCGTTTTGTTTGATTAAAAAAGAGGCAATTATTGAGCGTATCAGTCTTATTTCTATGTCGGTAAAATATTTTATCGCAATCATTACGCTCGTGTGTGTCCTCACTTTCCCGCAAATGACTTACGCTACTCAGTTGTTTATCAAGCCTTTAACCCTCGGCTTACTATTTACCGCACTGATTTTCTTTACCCTTCCTACCGCTAATCGTATTTACATTCCGCGCAATCACATTATTAGTCGCTTGGGCATATATACTTACGGATTGTACCTTTATCACACCATTTGCATTACTTTTTTGATGAAATTATGCGAAATAAAAGGCGTCGATTTGACCGATATTTTGAATGTTATTATTTTTAGTATCGTATCTTTATTTATCTCAATTATTGTGAGTGTGATTTCTTATTACTTATTTGAAAATCAATTTATTAAGTTGAAAAAATATTTTTATTAAAACGTAAAAACGTAAAACGATTTTGCAAATCGTTCATATAACACGAGGACGATTTGAAAAATCGTTTTACGTTCCCAATTAATCATTAATCGTTAACCATTAATCATTAAAAAAATGGCATATTTCACACAAGATTATCTCAATTTTTTCGCTGAATTATCCGAAAACAACCACAAAGATTGGTTTGATGAAAATCGCAAACGTTACAAAAGCACCGTCAAAGACCCATTCTCCAATTTCGTAGCAGCCGTTATCGACAAAGTCGCCGCAATAGACCCTACCATTGCCCTTACTCCAAAAGACGCTATTTTCCGTATCAATCGCGACATCCGATTTGCGAAGGATAAAACGCCGTACAAGACCAATAACTCCGCCATCATCTCACGCGGCGGACGCAAAGATAAAAGTACGCCGGGCTTGTATTTCGAATTGAGTCACGAGCGTGTGCGCGTATATGGAGGCGTATATATGTGCGAGAGAAGCCTACTCCATCGCATCCGCGAAGAAATCGCCAAAGATACCACAGGCTTTCGTAAAGTACTGAATGACAAAGGCTTTAAGAAAGTATATGGCGAAATACACGGCGAAAAGAATAAAGTCATTCCAAAAGAGTTTAAAGAAATCGGTGCAAGCGAACCACTGATTTATAATAAGCAATTTTACTATTTCACAGAAATGAACGCGGACAACATTCTCGCAGATGATTTGGATGAAAAAATTATTGAATGTTATCGCGCAGCTACACCTGTACGGGAGTTTTTGTTGAGGGCTTTTTGACGGTGGACGGTGGACGGTAATGTGTTTGTTTTGTGTATTATTAAAAAATATATTTCGTCAAAAAAAAAGTAAAAAAAATACTCGCGTACTACCCCGCGTTAGAACCATCCACCATCTGCCCTCAACCAATAAAAAAATCCCGTTCCAACAAATCGTCGGAACGGGATTTTTTATGTCTATCGTTGTCAACCGTTGTCGTCAAAACTCGCGGACTACCCCGCGTTAAAACCTCAACCGTCAACCATCCACCGTTTATTGTGTCAGTGAGAATCGAATCGTGACCCCACCTTGTGTATTGGTAATCGGGAAAGATGCCGAAGTTTTTGGAATGGTGCGACTACGGTCAAAGAAGAGGCGCACGTTCACAAATTTATTCACTGCATAATCTATCGACGGAGAAATACGAATCACTTTCGAGCCACGTGTCGGGACAGTTTGCTCTTGGTCGAGCAAGTGATTAATGGTCACATCGTCGCGGTACGAGACATCGAGTTTGAAATTCAAGTCATTCTCTAGCTCATTCGTCTTGCCTTTACTACCCGGTATATTGATGACTTTAAACGGTAGCTTGAAACCCTTCACACGATAGCCTACACCAATCGTAAATTCTTCACTATTCGTCTCTGAGAGTTGATAATCCGTAAAGCTCATCGCCAAGTTGCGTGTTTTATTCCAATCAAAACGCGCTGTCATATCATTTTTCATACGAATATCCACCCCAATCAATGGGCTGAATCGCTCGCTAATTACAAGGTCGGGAATTTCGAGCGTGGAGAAGAAGTTGCGCGTTACATCATTGTACAAGAAGTTTTGGAAATCCAAATCCGTTGCAAATGAGTTGATACTCAAGGTAGAAGTATAGCCGTGCGAAATATTGAAGCCGCTAAAGATATTCTTAAACGCTTCCAATTTATTCAGACCATTATATGTAAATTTCCAATTTGGGCGCGGCAATACGTCAAATACTGTCAGCGGGAAATCATTCGCATCTTTGCCTGTATATGCAGAGAGGAAGGCAGGAATCAAGACATCTTGTTGGTAACGTCCATAGCCCTCTTGATAATCATCGTCAAGCTCATGATCGCCATTAGAACGAGTATCAAGTGCAGCAAGGCGGTCAGAGATAATCACACGATTGTTTTCAAAGGTATCGAATTTATCAATCAATTCCTCTGTCGTAGAACCAAACAAGGTACGCATGGTAAAGTAAGTCATATTGAGCCTTCCTCTATCAAGCTCATTGAGATGTTCTAAGTCTCCATCGTATTGTTGTATTTTGTAATATTGGCTGTGATTTCTTGAAAATGAGCGATTTACATTGACATCAATACGGAAGTCATTGAATGGTTCAATGGTCAATTTACCGTCGTAAGTCTTGGTATAATTGACGAGGACTTGCTGATTGAGGAATGGATTATTGATGATATCGCCTGCGGCACCTCTTTCATCCAACCAACTCGTGAAATCGGACAAACGCCAGTTGAGTCCATAATTCGCACCGAATACATAATCCCATCCCGGCGAGTTGAAACCATCATTTTGACCAAGCAAGTGTGTTTCCGGTCTAAATCCGGGTACTACCGAAGAGAAATCCTCCGAGTAGCTCACCCGTGCCTTGCGAATCATCATCAAAGGACGCAATAAGGCTCGTTCAAATGCGCTTGGTTCGCGGTCTTCTTTCTCTTTTTTGCCATTAGCGAGTGAGCCGTCGTCTGCACCGTCAATACCTTTTTTCTTCGCCTCTTTGCGCTTTTTCTTATTCTTTTTGCCTTTACCTTTATCGCCTTCTATGATGTCATCTACTTCCGGTCTCATTACAACTTCTCCTACGAGTGTCGGGTTTTTAAATTTGATGTCCTGCTTACCTTTTTTAAGGTCTTCTTTCTTCGGCGGTATTTTGCGCGGGTCATCTTTTGTTTTACGCGGTTTTCTTTTTTTCGAGTTAATTTTTTTGAGATAATCGGATTCATTATACAATTTCGTCAAATCCAAATCACCTGTGATACTACGTGTCTGACCATTTTGAATCACATTACCCAACGTATCAGTATTGAGACTCGCTCTGCTCCAATCATAATTTGACTGGTATTGTGCCTTGATTTGTGTCCACGCTAAGAATGGAATTTGCTTGGTCGGTAAGGTATAACTCACATTTAATCCGTGATTGTAAAATTTGTTACGCCCTCCAGTTCTTAGTCCTTCTCTGATTGCATCTCTTTTAGCCTCATCTGTTGGACGTATTGGATTTTCGGTTACCGGATCTACGATTGGGAAGTCGTTTTCGTCGTATTCGTATTCTTCTATTTCATCAATCACCGAACTATTGACGGCATTGAAGCCCATCGTCAAGCCTTTCGACAGATTCCATTGCAAACCATAGGCTCTATCCCAAGTAAATCGTTTATCGTAGTAGGTACTCTTCAATTCATCAGCAAAACGATATTTGATAGTTCCGTGGTGACGATTCATGTCATTTCTCACATTGATGGAATTAGGCACGGGATTGAAATTGAAATCCCGAATCAATGCCAACCACGGTGATTTTGATTTCATGTTTTTAAATGGCGCAATAGGACGCAGTTGGCTCGAATAATTATAGTCAATCGAACCGCGGTAGCGTTTCACCTCTTCATTTTCTACTGTCGGATTGTGGCGAAGTGTACGGTCAAATGCGTAAGTCAAACTTAGGTTTTCGACATCCCAGGGCATGGGCTTGCGCTCACGATTCATGCGTTCTTTGCGTACATTTGTAAAGTTAAAACCACGTATTGAGGTATAATCCACTGCCAAATCACGAATAGAATCGCGTTCTTCTTTTGTTTCCAACTCATCAAGTACATCCTCCTTCAAACGTAAGTCGAGCTGATACGGGTCAAATTCGGGTGTCTCTACTGTTGTGGAATATTGTGCGTAAAATGGAATACGTAAGCCGCTTTTTTCGGGCAATAATTTACCCAGTTCCAGATTAGTGGCTACATCGTATTGCGTAACAGCTTCGAGGGCACGTTCATTGACTCTCTGCTCCAATTGCCCCCATCCTATTCCGGTGTGGCTTACAGAAGTTGTAATATTACCAAAGTCAGCGAGTTGTATATCCAATCGCGCCAGTCCTGCTACACCACCGCGCTCATCCAAGCCACTGAGTCGCAACTCATTCGTCCACACTTCAGCGCAGATATTGGTGGCATCTGTGGTATTTCGCAGGCCTATCATTACGCCTTTCACATAGCCCAAATCGGGCGTACCTACGATACGTACCCTATTGTCGGGATTATCGGGGTCAGGTACTTCGTAGAGTGTTGACGGACTTACATCCGGGTCTGCATTACGGGCTTTTTTGGTTTCTCTGAGTAAAGCCAAAGGAAAGTCAAAACGGTTTTCTTCACGCCATACTCTATCAGATATTTCATCCAAATCAGTCGTTATATCCAAGCCATCTATACTTTCACTGGCTAAAAGTGGTATTTCATATTCATAATAATTATCTTCAAAATCACTACCCAAGCGCATGAAGATGGACAATTGACCGGGTTCGAGTTCGTCAATAATGCCTGTATTATCAGATTCGGCATGTACAAACATTTTCAGTCTTTCGTACCGCCTTATATCCAAGTTAATAATTTTATACACTGCCCGTGCATCACCTGCTTCGAGGTCGCAGATATTCATGGCGAGGGATTGCTCATTTTGCTGTGCATTCGGGAAAGCCCCCAAAGACTGCTCACGAAGAATACCCGGAGGTAAGACATAACGGAAGGGCTGTGCATTGCTATTTTCCTCAATATTGACCGAAGCAATTTCAAAGGCAGTCGGGTCATTCGGGTCAGTGACAGGACCGATGCCTGTTCCGGTCAATGGTCGGCGATAGCGTCTCCACTGATTACGTACCAATTGGAGACGAGCGAAACGCAAGAAAGTAGGTTGCTCAAATTCGGTCATGTACATACGCATAAAGCGAATAGAGCGAAAATCCTGAATATTGCCTTCTTTGCGCGTAGGTTTATTAACCGGAATACGGAGTTGATACCATCTGACTGTATCATTATTCAACGGCACTCCTACTTCATCTACGATAAAATCGTTTGGTAAGATTCCGCCTTCTCCATCCGGAAATAATTCGACCTCATATTCATAATAGGCTTCTTTTTCATTTAAGGTATTATCACGATTAATATCCTCTGTATCAGGAATATTGGTAGAGGTAGAATTTACCGCTCCATTGACTCCTTCCGCCAAATTTTCATCTTGTCTTAAAGAATTACCTTGCGGATTATTAAAGCTTTTGTATCGTTCGATAATGAGGGTATCGTCTCCGTAAGAAGCATCTCTGAAGTGAAGATAGTTATCGTTTGCAGGGTCTCCGCTAACGTCGAAGCCCAAATTGGTCATTTGAGATACATATTCGGCAAAATATTGATTTTCGTCATCATCATCAATTCCGTCCAATCCCAAATCTTGTGCTTCCCGTGCTTCCTGATTGTTATCAAAGGCATTTGTAATTGCCTGACCACGCGGTATGCGCGACCATGTGGTGCTATCTGTCTGGACTTGTGAAGTGGCTGTTGGCAGTCCATTCTCAAAGAATAAACGAGAATCGCGCATAATATCTTCGGAAATCGTACCGAGGTTGATAGATAATTTGCCCCCTAGTGATTCAGTGGGTATATCGGCAATAGGATTAGATTCGCTATCAACAAAGGGACTTAGCATCCAAAACTCAACATATTCGACATTTGCTGCCTCAAAGTCATTTGTCTGAATCTCGCGCATGATACCTCCCCATCGAGTAGCGGGTTCATTCAATTTACCCGTTTGTAAATCAATACCTCGTGAAACACCCGGCGTACCGTTTTCTGTTGCTTCAAAGTTGTACGGACCACGCTCGTCAGGATAATAAGATATATCAAGTGTTCGTAAACCGACATTATTGTTCCCGCCAAAATTGGCGTTTTGTCTGTTTGGAAAAATATCTTGCTCGGTAAACAGTCTTACATACGGGTCGGAGCTAGCTCTTGCTAAGTTGGTTTCGATTAAGTACCAATTTATTTTTGCGCGGTTGTAGCCATACGAAAAGTCATTAATAAGGTCAGATTCGGGAAAACTCGAAGGCGTACTTGCCAAAAACCAACGTGCCGCCTGTGCACGCAGGTCAATATTGGTCGAACTGCCTTCAAAGTCATCAATATACACTGTGCCGCCTCTGTCTTCGCTTTGATCCACGCGGTTGAGTGCGCGGGAGTGTCCCGGGCGCAAGGCTGCCCCTTCTGCGGTAAATGATATTTGTGATTTTTCTTTAGTTTGTAAAAGGGGTAATTTATCTAGAAAGCGGGTCAAGCCCGGAGATTCCTTGTTGAAGGTGACATCCAAACCATAGACGCTGTTAGAGACAGGGTCGTCACCGATATTTACCTTCTGTGTAAATGGTCGCTCGGCTACATGTAGGAATGTACCACCGATATTGAAATTGTCGCTTACCTCATAATCCAAACGTGTGCCGTACATGGTTTTAGTTTGGAAACCAAATAAGGTATTATCTTCGTAGGAGACATTGACAGGCAGACCGGAATTGAGATAAGCATCATTGAGAATGGTCACTTGCCCCGTATTATAATCTACATCATAATCACTTCCTTCGACGAGTTGTTGCCCACCTGCTGTGACTGTTACTGAACCTTGTGGAATATTGAACGCCCCCAATGAAATACGGCTTGATACACTTGATTTGTACGTACCACGAATGACGAAACGATTCAATTCGGGAAATTCGCGGGCGAAGAAAACGGTATTTTCGTATAATTGTGGGTAAACGAAGGCATCGGGGTTGGCATTGTCTCCGGTGAATTTACTTCTCAAAGAAGACCCAAAGGGTTCGAGTACAGGAAAGATAATACGTCCGTTTTTCGGCGTAATTGTAATACCCGGTACAAAATCAAACACTCCGTCTGCCAAGGGGTCGCCTTGGCTATTGAGATTATCCAGATTCAATAGGCTAATAATATTGCACTTGCTCACCATTGACCCTGCTCTGTCCGGCAGGTTTCGAATAAATCCGGTACCGGGGTCTTGATACAATACATCCAATTTAAAATCCTGCGAATTGACCTGATACGCGCCAATGGAGTAGATGTTTTTCATCATCAAATCCCACATCGGCAGTTCAACATCCAGTACTGCACTTTTGAGCATTTTGACATAAATCACCCCTAAGTCTGATTCTATATCCATACCTGTATTGGTGCTTGTGGTGTCAGTTACGAGGTTGGGCGAATCGTTGGTAAATTCACCAACGCGGAATACTTCACCATTATAAGTGTATTCGTAAGCTACACCAAGTACCTCGTCGGGTTGGAGGGTAAGATTGAGGGAGATATAACCAAGCTCGGGGTGATAAGTAAATTCTGTTGGTGAAAGCAACCTTGCACGCACCTTTTCAAAATCTACGCTTTGATCCAAACCTCTTGATTGAAGAGCAGCTACTGCGCCGTCAAGCGTATTGGAGCCGGGCAAGGCTTTCACGGCATCAAAATAACCGCTTGCTCTGTTGTCCGGTAGTCCGTTTTGGTACAAATCGGGGAATATGGGTGCAGAAGGTGGAGCAAAATTGGGGTTCATAGCTGTATTTTCACCGACTCTGGCAGGGTCGGCTTCTCCTAAATCCATCAATGCCACAATATCACGGGCGTTTTGAGTGACGGCACGTGTATTCGTAACCCATACCTGCATTTTTGTAATGCGAAATAGGGTGTTGATCTGCGGAAGATTTTGAAGAGCGGGTTCGTATGCGTCGCGATTGTAATGAGAAATAAAGAAGTGGCGGTTTTGGTCGTATTGGTCGGCGGTCACTTCAAAATCCTGCAATTGTGTACCACCTTGTACTTGGAGGTTTTCGCGTTTTGATTTCTTTTGTGAAGCAATTGCCGATACGCTCAATCGTCCGAATCTCAAATCTGTTTTGATACCAAACAAACTTTGACTTCCTTGTATAAGACTACTTCTTAATGGTAAACTGACGTTTCCGGCTTCTATTTTTTGAATAATTTCGTCTTCTTCACCTGCATACTCCAAATTCATTTGATTATCAAAATTGAAGGTGGCTTGCGTATTGTAATTTGTAGCAAGGTTCATTTTGTCTCCGATTTTTCCGATGACATTCATTTGAATTGCCATATCAAAATCGAAGCCTCCCTGACGACGCTGGCGTTCGGTCAATATCGGATTTTCGACATTTTGATAATCCACACCAAATGTGAGGTCAATATTTCCCTGCGGACGTATATCAACCATCTTTTTCGGGTCGAGGTCGGCACCACCGAAAAGCCTGTTAATCAAAGAAGTACGTATGGCTTCTTTGTAACGCCCCACTGGGTCATCTAGGTCAAGGTTGGTATCGGCATCTACGCCTCCGATGGTGAGTTTATCAAAGAAAGAAGCCTTGTCAGAAAGTTCTTGCTGATAGCTTGTTTCCTGACTGTTGGCACTCCATTCCATGTACTCATCAAAGGTCATGTAAGTAGGTGGACGATAATTAGTGTCGCCGATTTTTTCAGTGATGATATAGTAACCGCTTTCGGGGTCGTATGTGACCTCCGTTACGATGGCGGGCGGGTCGTTCAAGTCGAAGGGGTTTTCGGGGGCATCATTGGTCACGCTGTCCGTATCACGATCCTGAAGTGGTATCGTATCCGCTTGTACAAGTGCAGATTCGCCAAAGGTCAATAAGGGGTCATTGTACCCCGGACCAAAGTTTGCCCAAGTAGTGAGGCTCATAAAAAGTGCAGCCAGCAGGAAAATTCCTTTATTCGTCATGGTTTGCTACGAAATTTAGCTTGTATTCTCAATGAGTGAATGTTGAATGTTGAATGAGTGAATGTTTTTAATGCGATAATGAGGTAAACATTGTCGCATTAACGCATTTCAGCATTGTTACATTATTATTCATTCAGAATTCATTCATTCAAAATTCATTTAGGTAAATACAAAAAAAGCACAGCCTCAATAGTATTTTTTATTTAAACTGTTGAGAATGTGAATATTATTATGCTATGTTTTTTACAATACAATGTAGAGCTTCACTCCATAGGCAAACTTGAATATTTTTGATTTAATGATTTGATGGTTTTTGATTGGTCTAAATTATTTTACAATTTATTCTAAAATCAAAAATCACTGAATCTAAAATGATTAATTCTATGACATTTAACAGTCTTCTAACACTAACATATTGGACGCAAAACTTATTGTATCTATACGTAGATTAAATGTTAAAGTTCCGCGTTGCATGAGGTTTGTGTTCTTTGTACTTTATTCTTCGTTTGGTTGAACATGGAACTAAGAACGACGAACAACTCTATGACAAAGCTTTAAGTGCTAACTTAATCAAAGTTTCTGCATTGGGAACTGAAGGATTATCTTTTAACACTTTGTTAAGCACCTTTTGTACCCGTATGCGATTGAACCCCAAGGTAGTTAACGCAGAGAGTGCCTCCTCCCGCATCCGATTGTCGATGGCTACGGGGAGTGCTGCTCCTTCTCCTGAATCTTTTAATAACTTGTCTTTGAGTTCAATAATGAGGCGTTTGGCTGTTTTGGGTCCGATGCCTTTGACGGCATTGAGTGTACGAACGTCTTCGGAGATTATCGCCGTGCGTGCCTCCTGCGGCGTGATAGATGATAGCAAAATTCGCGCCGTATTTGGTCCGATGCCGGATACAGAAATGAGTTTGACAAACATGTCGCGCTCCATCTCTTCGCTGAAGCCATAAAGGGTCTGCCCGTCTTCTTTTACATGAAAATAGGTCAGCAGTTGAACGGTGACATTGGTTTCAATACGAGCATGGGTGTATAAGCTGATATTGATGTGATAACCGATACCTCCCGCTTCTATAATGATATAGGTGGGCGTCTTTTTGGTAATCGGACCTTTGACGTATGCTATCATTTGATGTGTTGTTGTGTTGACGTGCTGATGTTTTTTTATTGGGGTGGCAAAGTTATGAATATTATTTTACAAAATAGAAATAGCAGGTATTTTGGAAAATACCTGCTATTTTTTGATAAGTTTATCAAGGTAGTTGACACTTTTTTTGAAATGTAAAATTCGGAGGTGTTCGAGTAAAATTCAAAATATCAAATTTAAAAGTGCTTGTAATACGCACACAAACATTTTTATTTTCTTATTTTTTAATAAATTCAAAATCAATAAAATACGAAAGAATTATGTTGGTCTCGCGTCTTACATCCCGATAGCTATCTGGATACATTTTACAACTTGTCCCGACGAATGACGAGATTTATTATTTTGAATTTTACATTTCAAAAAAAGTATCACGCAGAGAACGCGGAGTTCGCAGAGATTTTATCATGAAGCCTCTGCGTTCTCTGCGCGAAAAGTGTACACTACTTTTATGCGAAAATTAAACATGCCCTATTTTTTAAGAAATTAACTTTTTGCTTAATCCGGTAATTGATTAAATTTGCCGTTGTTTGATTCCCAAATAATTCTATCTGCGCCATTGATGTCACCATCAAGGCTAAAATCTCTGGTGCTGTAAACGTCAGTAAATTCGCCATTCAATGCACTCCATTTTGCCTTGTCGTCACCATTAATATCCTCTCTATTTTCAAGGATACCATCGGCGGCGTTTCCGGCATGAGCAGCATATACGCCCGATGCTACTTCCGGCAGGTCAGCACCGGGATATATGAGCGTAGGCAATTGCGTAAAGTCCTGAGTGACCATTTCTCTTCCGATAAATGGTGCATCAAGCGATACGAGTGAGAAGTGGTTTCGGTGCCTCACAGCGATGTAGTAATTATCTTCCGGTACATTATCGAATGTGACACCATCAGTGCCATCAAGAGAAACAACATCACCATCTCTTTGTAATAGTGCAGTTTGTCGGGCAACAAGTTTTGCTTCGTTTTTATCTCTCAATTCGACGATGACCCAATCTACTATGATGTCATTTGGGTCAAGTGCTGTAAAAGCATTGATGCTCACAGACTCACCTGTTTCGTATGGCGAGACCAGTGGAAGATTGCCTAATTCCTGAAGATTGCTACTCATCAGACCTGTTTCAGAGTCAAATGCCCCTTCAAGTATAAACTTGGGTTTGACACGTAATCTTCCCGGTACTGTGAGGGTTTCAATTTTCTCGCAACCTTCCTCGTTGGTAATTGTCACGATATAATTGCCTGCTTGCAATCCTGCAATAGTAGCACTGGTTTGTCCCGAACTCCACTCGTAGGTGAAGCTATTGGAGCCGGAAGGCGTGAGCGCAATACTACCATTTTCACTACCATTGGCTTCTGCTGTTACCTGGTAATCCAGATAGATGCCGGAATGGTCTTCGATATATGCCATTCCGGTGATTGTATCGCCTGCTGCATCTGTCACCGTAATATAATGCAGACCGGGTGATAAATTGGTAACAGCGGGAGTGGTTTCGCCATTATCCCATTCATAAGTAAAAGGTGCTGTACCTCTATGTACGGTGATTTCGGCAGAACCGTCGCCATAGCAAGTGGTTGCCCGTCCTTTTATAGATAGGGCTATGGGAGCAATATTACCCGCTCCATCAGTTCCCGGATGTGAGATGACAAGGGTGTGTCCTTCTACGGGGATAGCGTTGTCGTCTTTATCTGTAAGAATAATGTTTTCTATAGTGTAGGTGGCTGTATATTCCAAAGATGCTGATTCTCCAGATGGAAAATCTTCAAGAATAAGTATCTGCGATACTCCACCACCCCCAATGACATTTATCTGATCTTCGCGAGATTGTGCGACAGCAAACCGCCCTGGCGTATTCTGTTCAAAAGTAAGCATTTCGTCAGGTGCCCCGTTGGCAATAAGCCAAGCTTGTGAAAAATCTGTACTTTCGATACTACCTTCATGTTCGATTGTATAGGCTATACCATAACTTTCAAGTGAAATACCTAATTCTTCTGTTAATTCAACATTAAAGATAACATCAGGATTATCATTAAATAAGGAATTTTCATCAGGTACTAGACACATATAAGCATCAGGTGGTGTATCTGCGACATAATTGGAAGTACCGGCATCTCCACTCGGCAATATCACTGAACTTAAGCCCATACCTGCTGCGCCGTGTGTTTGTCCGTAATTATCAAAAACGACCTGTAAGTCCATCAAATTTACTGCACCGTCACCATTTGCATCGGCATAAGCAAGATTTTCGATAGTCCAATTAGGGTTCGCTTGTCCTGCCCATTCGCCGGAATCATTACGAGCCGGACCTGTACTTCCAAATGCTTGTCCGATAGGTAGTACATCAACGGCATTGACTCTACCGTCATTATTGGTATCGCCGGGCCAGATACATCTTGCTGAAAGTGCCACAGAAACACTATCAGTACTCCAATTGTCACACCAATCCTGAACTTCAAGAATGTAATCACCGGATTCGAGGACAGTAAATTCACGAGTATTATTAAGCATTTCTCCGTCTCTATACCAGCGATAATTTTGCATGTTTTCTAAGTTGGATTCCAAGAATGCAATATTATCACAAACACTCAAAGCAGGCTCAAGGCTAATGTCTTCTGCCCGATTGCTGACTGTTATTTCTTCCATAAAAGTAGCTGTACAATTTTCACTACTCGTGGTAATGAGTTTGATTTCGTATGTGCCCAATCCTTCAAAATCATGGGTATAATTTTTTTCCGATGACACATATACATCATCAATGTACCAGCTTTGCTCAATCGCTCCTGTGGATGAATTTCGCATTGGGAGAATGGTGTTGCTACAAAGTAATTGTTTGTCATAAGTAAATGATGCAGTCAATGCTGATAATACACTAACTCCACCCGAAGTACCTATCCAATAACATCCCCCAGCATCTTGCTGAATTGCTTGTACATCATCATTGGGTAAGGGTGAATTGGCTACATTATACATTGTACAGCTAAAGCCGTCGTATTTACAGAAGCCTTCTTCGGTGGCAAGCCATTGGTTGCCATATCCGTCGATGAGTAAACCTTGAATTCCCGCCAGTGCGTCAGGTACATTCTCAATTGTCCATGTATTTGTACCGGTAATACGTCCTAAATTGGAAGATGTCGTAAGCCAAACAGTACCATCATTATTATCAATATCTACTCCTGTTATTGCATTATCCGATGTAGGGCTGGTGTAAACTGTCCAGCCATTTTCGCCTATACTCGCTAATCCGTTTTCGGTAGCTATCCATAAGTTTGTAGTGATGGCATCAGCAACCATTGTATGAACAGTATTGTGTGGTAGCGACGAGTTTGTGGTATTATAATTTGTCCAATTATCATCATCAAATACAGCTATGCCTGCTGACTGTGTACCTATCCATATTTGACCATCTTCATTAGAAGTAATTGAGGTGGTGATGTTATTTACCGGTGTGTGAAAGGTAATATCAGATAGGTCTTCTTCCATCTCTGCAACTCTCAAATTTGTACCTATCCATAATTTATCCTCATTAAAATGTAGGGCATGTACCGATTCGTTGGCAAATTCAGGATGTTGTATCCATTCATCCCCGACAAGCTGTACCAATCCATTATCTGTACCTATCCACATATTTCCACTATTATCTTCTGCAAAGGCGTGAATCGTATTTGCGGATAATGGTGAATTAAGTTGGTCAAAAACAGACCATTGACCAGCTGCCAATTTTCGGAGTGAACGGTTTGTCCCAAACCATATTTCGTTATCAGTAGTAGGTAAAACAGCGTTGACGCTCAAATTGCCTTCTGAGCCAAGATTTTGAGCATCGAATTGCCATACAGAGCCGACGAGATTGTATGCTCCGGAGTTGGTTCCTACCCACTGACTGCCTGCTGCATCAATGCTGATAGCGATGGGGTTGTTTATTAATCCTGTATTGACTGCTTGCCACGCAGTACCGTCATAATGAGCTACGCCACCTTCGGTAGCTGCCCACAAATCTCCTGAAATCGGGTCGATGGCGATATCGTTCACCTTATTGTATGTGGGTGAAATACTGCCAATTCCTAAATCAATAAAGCCATTGAAATCGAGTCTTGCGATTCCATTGGAAGTAGCTGCGAACAGATTAGCCTGATCATTAATGACTATGTCTTTAACTTCATCATTAGGCAACATGGCATTATTGCTATCAAGTGTCAACCAATTGCTGATTCCATTGAATAGGGAAATACCGCCTCCATTGGTTGCTATCCATAGTTGTCCGCCGGATGAAAGGGCTACGTTTTGCACATTATTGGAGGGAATACCGGAGTTGTCGGTATTGAATGTCATCCAATTTGTTCCATCAAATTTCACTAATCCACCTTTTGTACCTATCCATTTTGTTCCATTAGCATCAATAGTAACTGAATTGATGTGGTTGTGTGGTAAGCCGGAATTGTTGTTGGTAAAAAAGGTATTCGTACCATCTATGCGATTGATTTTAGCTAGTCCGCCTTTACCGCCTGCCCAGATGAAGTCACCTTGTTGGGCGAGTGCAAGTATGTGGTCGCCACTTGTAAATTGTTGCCATTCAGGCATACAATCCGGTGGAATATTGTCCACATTGACAAAGATATTCTGGCAGGAAGTGTTGGCACCACAGGCGTCTGAAATGGTCAGGCAAACTGTGTAATTATCAGATTCGCTGTACTCGTGCTCTACTTCGTTTTCTGCAAGATTTTGGTTTGCATTATCTCCAAAACTCCATTCGTAAGTAAAACCTTCCTGCTCATTTTCGGCAGTAAATTCTACCTCCAAACCATCGGCTGTGTAAGTGAATGAAGCATTAGGACGGATGACTTCCTGCAAAAAATCATAGGTATTCAGTACAGCTACACCTTTATTATTTGGTGTATTGAGGGGAGTTGCAGTGTTGATCAGATGATTTTTGATTTGAGCAGGTGTGCTATTGTTGCATGTAGAGAGGGCAAGGGCGATGGCACCTGTAATGTGCGGGGCAGCCATGGATGTACCGGAGTACCATCCATAAAAATTGCCGGGCAAGGAACTGAAAATGTCCCCACCCGGCGCTCCGATATCCACAGATGTCTCTCCGTAATTGGAGAATATCGTCAAGCTGTTGTGTCGATTGACTGCAGCAACAGCAATTATATTTTCAAAGTCATAACTTGCCGGATATACAGGAACAATATCATTATTTCTGTTATTATTTCCAGCAGCCGTTACGACTAAATGGTCGCTATTTTGAACAACTTCAAAGGCTTCTTGGAGGGTTTGTGAAACGAAAGTTGTTCCCCAACTGATGTTTGTAATATCTGCTCCGTTGGCGAGCGCATATTCCATTGCTTCTTTTGCAACGGCTACGTTTCCTATACCTGCCAGGTCAAATATTTTGAGTGGCATGAGTCGAACGTGTTGGGCAATTCCGGCAATACCGACATCGTTATTGCGTAGTGCGCCTATTGTGCCGGATACGTGTGTGCCATGACCATTATCATCGTATGGATTATTATCGTTGTTGACAAAATCCCATCCAATGATATCGTCAATGTAGCCATTCTCGTCGTTGTCTATTCCGTCCAAGTCTCCTGCGTCCATGACCCACTGACTGCCATTCCATTCGATGACCTGTCCGTCACCATCGGCATCTTCGGCAAGGTTTTGCCAAATATTATCAGCGAGATCTTCATGTGTCCAGTCAATTCCTGTATCCAATACACCGACAGTAGTGTTTGAACTTCCCGTAGCAATTTCCCAAGCCTGCAAGATGCTTATATCTGCACCGGATAAACCTGCAAGTTGTCCTGTATTGTGTAAGCCCCATAATCTATTAAAAAATGGGTCATTTGGTGCATTGGAAATCGCTATGGAATGATTCGGTTCTATGTATTGAATACCGGAATGACCTTTCACATAATCGGAAATAGTATTGAGACCTTTGTGCGTCTCACCGTTTATTTCTACTATCAAAGGAATCCTCCAGAGTTCCGTATCCGTATCTTCAAATTTCTTAATCAATACAGCTTTAACCTTGTCACCAATTTCTCTTTTTTTACGCTGTGTAGTGTTGTTGGTGAACTTTACAATTACCTCAGTCGTCTTGTCATCTGTGTAGGTGTTTTGTTGGGCATGTGCCGGAAATGATATTGCAAGCAGCAATAGTCCAAACGCCAGCAGTTTGGTTAGTGGATAAGAGCCAGTCATGGGACAATTAGGTTTGGGTAAAGCCGTAGTGCCTTTGCACGATTCAAAGATACATCGACTTACAAGTGAAAAAAAACGTTTAGTGCCTTTTTTTTGAATTATAATTTACATTAATTTAACAATAATTCACTGTGTATTTCTCTGTGTAAAATTACCTAATGATATTTTTCTTGTTATTTTGAAGTATTTTTTTTAATTTTGTAGTACCTTTTTTTAATTCAATTTTATTATACAAATGTATAAAAATCGCTTTGTAAAGCTAATGAAAACCTTTTCGGACTACGATTTAAAGCAATTTGAACGGTTTATTCATTCTCCTTATCACAATCGTAGCCAGCAATGTATTGATGTATTTGAGGGACTCAAATACTATATGTTTGAAATATCCGCAACATCTTTTACAAAAAAAGAACTATCTGAACGGGCATTCAAAGATACAAAAAAAATAAATACTTTAGAAGTAGTTTTGAGTAAACTTACTCGTTTGGCAGAGGATTTTATTGTTTTGGAGCGTTTGAATAGGCAGCCTTATATGAAACAACATTTGCTTTTAGAGGAATTATTGGAAAGACAGAATTTAGAGTATTGTGGCGGAATAATCAGACAAGTCACTAATCAGCATAAAAATATACATAAACGAGGAGAAGAATTTTACTTTGGAAAGTACTTATTAGCCAATGATACTTATAAATATACCTTCTTGAATAATAAAAAGGGTTCATGGGATGATTTGAATAAAAGAATTCACGCACTGGATGAGTTTTATTTGATTGAACGCTTGCAGCTTTTATGCGACGCGGAAAATTATAAAAGTTTATACCTTACAGAATATGGTAAGTATGAAACAAATATTTTGGCGCCTCTATTAGAATTGGATAATACCAAAGAGAATCCCATGATTGTATTGTGGCGCACCATTCTCCTAACTATCAGAGATGAACAAGAAGTGCATTTTAATCAATTACTCAACCTCATAGACAAATATTACCTGAATATTCCCAAAAATGAATTATTGAGCATATACACTACTATTACAAATTTCTGTGTAAGAAAAGTTATAAGTGGACATACGGAATATTCTCAAACACTTTTTACGATATATAAGAAACAGGCAGAACAAAACGTTCTCTCCCATGATAGATATATTCCGGCACAATTAATCAAAAATATTGTTTCCTTATGTGGAACAATAAGCGAACTTGAGTGGGCAGAAGATTTTTTAGAATCACATATCAATGATATAAAACCTGAAATAAGAGAGAGTGTATATCATTATAATAAAGCCATGTTAGCTTTCTACCAAAAAGACTTCCAATCCGCTATGGACCATCTCAACCAAACCGAAAAAATGGATTTATCCTTTGAAATCGGGCGCAAAACTGTCTTGTTACGCACGTATTACGAACTCAAAGAAAGCCTCGCCTTCGATGCACTGTGCAAATCATTCAGAGAGTACGTCCATTCACAAAAAGAAATGCCTACAAGACGGAAAAAGGCTTACGTTAACTTCGTCAGCGTACTACGAAAAATTGAGCGTATCCGTCAACAGGGCAAACACGACAAAATTTTACCCCTAATGGAAAAAATTAATAATTATCAATTTCTCACCAGTAAACCGTGGTTGATAGAAAAATTGAAGGAATTACCTGCGTATAAACGGGCATTGGCGGAGCAGGAAGCTGTTAGTTAGTCGGCAGCTATCAGTCCGCAGTCCGCCGCTTTGACGTGTTCACCCATTATCACATGTAGGGACAGGGCATGCCCTGTCCCTACATATGATAATGGGTGGCAGACGAAAAAAGCCCATTCCAATAAGGAACAGGCTTTTCAATATCTATTACATTAACTCGTAACTCGCTACTCGGTAACTCGTTACTCTGAATCAAATTACATCATACCCGGCATACCATGACCGTGTCCACCGCCCATGCCTGCCATTGCTCCGGCTTCTTCCGGCTTATCGCTGATGACACATTCTGTGGTGAGTATCATTCCCGCAATAGAAGCAGCATTTTCGAGTGCAATACGAGTTACTTTAGTCGGGTCAATGACACCGGCTTTTTTCAAGTCTTCGTATTCCTCTGTGTAGGCATTATAACCAAAAGCTCCTTTGCCTTCTTTGACTTTCATCAGTACGACTGAACCTTCTACACCTGCATTTTCTGCAATCGTGCGGAGTGGTGATTCGAGTGCTGTACGGACGATAGCTACGCCTGTATCTTCGTCTTCATTGGCACCTTTTACAGCATCCAATGAGTTAATAGCACGTACCAAAGCGACACCACCACCTACTACGATACCTTCTTCAACAGCTGCGCGAGTGGCATGAAGCGCATCATCTACGCGGTCTTTCTTTTCTTTCATCTCCACTTCTGTAGGTGCGCCTACGTGTAGGACGGCAACACCGCCGGCGAGTTTTGCCAAACGTTCTTGCAATTTCTCACGGTCGTAATCAGAAGTTGTATTGTCGATTTGTTGTTTGATTTGCTTGATGCGGGCGTCGATACCGTCGGTGCTACCACCACCGTTGACAATTGTTGTGTTGTCTTTGTCAACAGTGATTTTCTCTGCGCTACCCAAGTGCGCCAATTCCGTATTGTCGAGCTTGAAGCCTTTCTCTTCAGAAATGACCGTACCACCTGTGAGAATCGCAATATCTTCCAACATCGCTTTTCTGCGGTCGCCGAATCCGGGTGCTTTGACGGCTACGATTTTCAATTGAGCGCGAAGGCGATTGACCACCAATACACCAAGTGCTTGGCTATCAATATCTTCTGCAATAATCAAAAGCGGTTTACCTGCTTGTACGGCTTTCTCCAAAATCGGCACTAAGTCCTGCATGTTGGAGATTTTTTTGTCGTGGATGAGAATCAATGGATGCTCATATTCAGACTCCATCGTCTCGGCATTGGTGATGAAGTATGGAGACAAGTAACCTCTGTCGAATTGCATACCGATTACCTCATCTACATAAGTCTCTGTACCGCGTGCTTCCTCCACAGTGATCACACCGTCTTTGGTTACACGTTGCATGGCATCAGCAATAAGTTGTCCGATTTCGTGGTCGTTATTGGCAGAAACAGCAGCAACTTGTTTGATTTTCTCAAAATTGTCACCCACTACTTCTGATTGTTTTTTCAAGTCAGCAATGACTGCGTCAACTGCTTTGTCGATACCGCGTTTCAAATCCATTGGATTTGCTCCGGCAGCTACGTTTTTCATGCCTGTTGTTACGATAGCTTGCGCGAGTACTGTTGCAGTTGTTGTACCGTCACCTGCGATGTCGGCAGTTTTTGATGCGACTTCTTTGACCATTTGTGCGCCCATGTTGGCTACGGCATCTTCGAGTTCAATCTCTTTCGCCACTGTTACGCCGTCTTTGGTGATCGCCGGTGCGCCAAATTTTTTGTCAATAACTACATTTCTCCCTTTAGGTCCAAGGGTTACTTTTACCGCATTTGCCAATGCGTCGATGCCCGATTTGAGTTTTTCGCGGGCGTCTGTATTAAAACTAATTTCTTTAGACATAATAATTTAAGTGTTGATGTGTTAGTGTGTTTTTGTGTTAGTGTGTTATCGTATTAATGTGTTTTTGTGTATTGATTGTGTTAAAGTTTAAAAAGGACGATAACACCTCAATACCGTAACACTATAACACGACTTGACACTATAACACAACCAAAATGTCATCTTCCCGCATGATGAGGTAATCCTCACCTTCATACGAAAGTTCCTGACCGGCATACTTACCATACAAAACAGTGTCGCCTTTTTTGACGGTCATTTTGTTGCCATCTTTACCGGGCCCCACGGCGACGATCTCACCGCGTTGCGGTTTTTCTTTAGCGGTATCAGGGATAATGATACCTCCTTTCGTCTTCTCGTCGGCAAGTGCCGGTTTTACTACTACGCGATCGTTAATCGGTCTCATAGTTACGTTCTATTTTTTAGTGAATAAATAATTTAGTATTGACGTGTTATTGTGTTTTCGTGTTAAAGTTTATTAAGAATAATAACACGATAAAACGGGTAACACTGTAACACGGTTTATCATTTCTTATGCCAACGGAGTTTTTATGTCAATTTGTCATTCTATGTAAACAAATGGCATAAAAAAAGCCCATTCACAGTGGAATGGGCTGCCAAAATATCTTGATTCTTATAGATAATAAGTGTCTTCGTCTTCACTTTCAATTTGAAGGTCAATGTAACCTGTCGGCTCATCAGAAATTGAACCGGGACCACTGCCGCCGCCTGAACCTACCGAATTGCGAACATACAAGCTCGTCAACAAACATAAGATAAACAATGCAGCTGCTAAGCCCCAAGTTAATTTCTCAATAAAATCTGTAGAACGCGCTGCGCCAAGCAATTGATTTGCTCCGGCAGCACCACCGAATGTGGAATCCAAGCCTCCACCTTTTGGATTTTGTATCAAAACAACGCCCATTAAAAGTATGCAAACTAAGGCGATTAATATTGTAAGTAAACCTACCATTTCTATTTTTGATTTTTGAATTGGCGATTTTTGATTGATTGGCAGATTTTTGATTTTTGATTTTTGATTGAATTTTACTTCGTAAAATTTCTTTTATCTAACTTTAATAGTCTCGTTCAATCAAAAATCTGAAATCAAAAATCTCTGAATCAAAAATCCCTCAATCCGTAAGTTTTTCAATTTGGGCTGCAAAGTACGCACTTTTTTCCGGGAATTTCAAACTTAATTGCTCATACATTTTAATGGCTTTCTTATTTTTTCCTTGTGAAACCAATAAATCGGCGAGCGTTTCGCTAACCAAACCGGTGTCTGTCTTGACACTTTTTTCGATTATTTTTTTCAAGCGTTTCCCTTTATCACCCGTTTTTTTGGATTTAGATGCTTTATTTTTTGAATTAGATTTGGCAGTTTTTTTGGGTTTTTTGGCTTTTTTCACTTCTTTTTCAATATCAAAAGACGCGGCTTTCGGGGCTTCCAGATTCATAAGCCAATCTGTAAAATCTGGTGTTTGCGTATTTATTGCAGCTACATTTTTCTTTTTCTTTTTTTTCCGTTTAACTTTCTTTTTCTTTCGGGGAATTTCTTCTGTTTCAAATAGTTTTGAGACCGTCATTAGCTCGTCGTCCTCAATAATTTCATGCGGTTTTTGCTCAATTTCTTCTTGTACGTTTTCTTTTGTTTTGAATAATTCAGAAACGGTCAATAATTCATTTTCTTCAACGATTTCTTTTTCTATTGGTTTCGGTTGAATTTCTGTTTTTATATTTTCCTCTGTTTTAAATAACTCTGAAACCGTTAGTGATGCCTCCTCCTCAATGATTTCATCTTGTTGTGATTCCGGTTGAATGTCGTCCTTCACATTTTCCGCTATATCAAATAAATCCGTTGTTGTTAGCGGTTCGTTATCTTCCACAAATTCTCCCTCGAATGGTTCGATTTCAAAGGGAATTTCTTCCTCAATTTCGGGCGAATGATGTCCATTTCCATTCATCGAAATGCCATTGGTGCTGACCTCAACAGGCATCGCCAATATCTCGAATTGCGACACAGGCGGCTCGTCAAGTGTCAATATTGGTTCATTAAAGATATTGGTCAAATCTACAACCTGTTCCGGCACTACAGGTATCTTGTCCTCATGCAAATTTTTCATAACGTGGTATAGAAACGTGCGGTCAGTGCTATACGCTGCCGCCATGTTGAGCGATTTTTTTGCATTTACATGGCGTGTGTATTCGTGCATTTTCGCTCGTAATATATGGAAACTCTGACAATAAGGATAGCGCAGCAAAGCACCATTTACCTCTGCCTCGTCGGGCAATTCGTCGAGATGTGGGTAGTGGAGTAGGTCGGCAAATCTGTCTTGAGTCATGTTTAAGTGATTGGTGATTAGTGATTGGTCATTAGTTGTCGGTTCAATAGAAATTTTGCGAAACAAAATTAACCAATCACTAATCACCAGTCACCAATCACTACATTACCAATTATTAAACGCTTTATTAAAAATATCTTCCATAATCTGTTCGTAGATTTCTTCGGTCAGGCTTTCTTGCGCCGAACTGAAATCTGTCGAACTGTCAAATTCCGCGAAGCGAGAAAACTTATTCGTCCATTTATCTTCTTCATTGACCCAACTCACATAATTCACTGATACCGAGATTTGTAGGCGTGTCAATTCCGCTGCCTCGCCCTCTCGTGCTGCAACGGGTTGGATACTATACTCTGTAATCGACCCCGAAAATTCGACATCACCATTCACATTGACTTGATTGAGACGAGATTGGGAACGGATTTTATCGCGCAAAGCTTCCGAAAACCCTTGGTCAATATCCGGTGGTGCATTGAGGGCTTGTACCTCGAAGTTTTGGAGCATAAATGTGGTTACATTTGCAGGTATGCTTGTTCCTTTGAAGGAATAACATCCCGAAAGTACAAAAAAGAGAGATAAATATACGTATTTAAATTTCAAAAATGACTTTTTCATAAAATAAAAAAATGAACCGTCATTCCGCACCCCGATGCGGAAACTGCTGCGTCTTGGCACGATGCCAAATAGGAGCTTTTGTTTAAAAATTTTACTAAGGAACGTTCAAACAGATTCCGCATCGGGGCGCGGAATGACGGTTTATTTTAGTGTTTTTTATTTTGATGCCACTCGCTACTCGCTATTCGTCACTCACTACTCAATTCCGTATTGTTTAATTTTCCGATACAAAGTCCGCTCTGAAATTTCTAAATCCGCTGCGGCATCCTTGCGTTTATTTCGGTGTTTGCCGAGGGCTTTTATAATCATTTCCTTTTCCATATCCGCTAAAGAGAGTGATTCTTCGAGCTGAATGGTTGGGGTATTTTTTGTTTCCGAAGTAAAACGCGGTGCAGGCTCGTCTTCGTATATATTTTCATTTTCGTTAACAGAAAATGTATTGTGTTGTGGGTAAAAATTGTCTTCCGATGTGTTTTCCTGCAAAGCCTGATAGGAGGCTTTCGATTTTAGGTCAGGTACACGTAAGTCGTTGGAATTGATTAGGTTAAAGACGAGTGATTTGAGGTCATTCATATCGTTTTTCATGTCAAATAAAAGTTTGTACATGATTTCTCGCTCTTGCATATTTTCTCCGCTACCGTTTTCTTTATTGATGACAGCAGGTAAATGTCTTTTCCGCGCATCGGGGATAAATCGCAGGATTTCATTCGCGCCCACGATTCTATCTTCAGATAAAACAGAGACCTGTTCGGCAATATTTTTCAACTCGCGGATGTTACCATACCAAGCGTAATTTTCTAAAATTTGCCGCGCTTCCTCGTCCAAACGAATGACTTCCCCCTTGTATTTTTCTGCAAAATCTACCGCGAATTTCCGAAACAATAAATAGATGTCTTCGGGTCGCTCACGCAGGGGCGGCACGTTGATCGGCACGGTATTGAGTCGATAGTAGAGGTCTTCACGAAATTTGCCTGATTGCATCTTATCTATCAAGGCAGCATTGGTGGCAGCCACCACCCGCACATCGGTCTTATACACCTTCGACGAACCCACTCGCATAAACTCACCCGATTCCAATATCCGCAACAGAAACGCCTGAGTATCAAGAGGCATTTCACCAATTTCATCCAAAAAAATCGTACCGCCATCGACGGTTTCAAAGTAGCCTTTGCGGTCGCCTGTCGCGCCCGTGAACGCGCCTTTTTCGTGACCAAATAACTCCGAGTTTATCGTTCCTTCGGGTATCGCGCCTGTATTGACGGCGATAAATTTATTGTGTTTTCGCGGGCTGAGTGAATGTATTATTTTGGAGAACACTTCTTTCCCTACTCCACTTTCGCCCGTAATCAAGACCGACAAATCAGTAGGCGCAACACGCACCGCCGTAGCCAACGCACTTTCAAGTGCCACCGAACTACCGATTATGCCAAATCTTTGTTTTATGCTTTGTAAATTCATTATTAAGTTTAAGATTAAGTTTAAGCATAAGTTTAAATTCGATTTGAACTTAAACTTCGTCTTAAACTTAAACTTCAATAGATTATCGTTCCCACTAATTTGTAATACGCGTCATTGAAGGGAACGCTGATGGACAGCACCACATGTACGCTGCTGATGCCGTCTAATAGTTTGTTGTTCAGGGCGTATTTGAGTAGAAAATCGGGGTCGGTAATCGGGAAGTTATACCATTGCCCACGATACATAAAATTGAATCGGAGTTGTGGGCGTTTGTGGTGTTCTCTGTTTTTCTCTCTAATTTGGAAACGATTGATTTTCAAGAACATCAGCGAATAACCAACCTCGTCAATCGCTTCTTTTGTAATGGCATTTCCTGTGTTGCCAAATATTTTTGTGATGATTTTATTATCGCAAATTTCATCTAAAATATCTCGCTCCAATTTGCCGACTATTCGTATCGAATCTTTGTCAAAAGTCGTATTTTCGGGTTGGTAGCCCGTTTCGCTGACCTCTGCGTTGTCGATTTCAATGATGTCCAAAATCATCGCTTCGGCGCACAAATAATTGGGTACTTGTCCGAATGTGGTCTCACAAATCGGACGTATCCAACGCGGTCTGTCGTACCATAAAAGTGGGCGGTTTTGGGCGTCCAATTGGATACCTGCCAAGCATTTTCCGCCTTCTTTATAAGAATTTGCCAAGCATAAAAGTTTCATGGTGTGTCT
>ENA-ORXR01001096-ORXR01001096.1-marine-metagenome-genome-assembly--contig:-NODE-1096-length-30469-cov-15.607693_pt1 | contig 30469 bp, 27 predicted proteins | sample MGYA00237866_ERZ511479 | MGnify/ENA metagenome assembly ERZ511479
GTCCGCGCTTTTGGCGCCGCACCGTGCCGCTGCCGCTGCTGCCGCGGCCGGGGGGTGCTGCTGCGGCTGCCGGGGGCCCGTGGGCGGCCGCTGGGGGGGGCCGGGGGGCAGCCCGGTTTTGGCGGGCGCCACGCATCCGTGGTTTTGGCGCCCCGCTGGGCCGCCGCCGCTGCGGCGGCTGCAGGGGGCTGCTGCGGCGGCTGCCGGCGGCCCCTGGCGGCCGCTGGGCGGGGTCGCGGGGCAGCGCGCTGTTGGCGGGCGCCGCGCGTCCGCGCTTTTGGCGCCGCACCGTGCCGCTGCCGCTGCTGCCGCGGCCGGGGGGTGCTGCTGCGGCTGCCGGGGGCTGCCGCTGCCGCTGCCGGGGGCCCCTGGGCGGCCGCTGCGGGGGGCCGGGGGGCAGCCCGGTTTTGGCGGGCGCCACGCATCCGTGGTTTTGGCGCCCCGCTGGACCGTCGCCGCTGCTGCAGCTGCAGGGGGCTGCTGCGGCGGCTGCCGGCGGCCCCTGGCGGCCGCTGGGCGGGGTCGCGGGGCAGCGCGCTTTTGGCGGGCGCCGCGCGTCCGCGCTTTTGGCGCCGCGCCGGGTCGCTGCCGCTGCAGCCGCTTCCGGGGGCTGCTGCTGCGGCTGCCTGGGGATGCCGCTGCCGCTGCCGGGGGCCCCTGGGCGGCCGCTGGGCGGGGCCGGGGGGCAACCGAATTTGGGCGGGCGCCGCACATCCGTCGTTTTGGCGCCCCGCTGGGCCGCCGCCGCTGCTGCGGCTGCAGGGGGCTGCTGCGGCGGCCGCCGGCGGCCCCTGGCGGGCGCTGGGCGGGGTCGGGGGGCCGCGCGCTTTTGGCGTGCGCCGCGCGTCCTCGGGCGCTGGTTGTGGACGTGCGAGGTCGTGAGCGTGGTTGTGCGCCGTCTTGGCGGCGCCATCGGTGGCGTAGCAGGGTATAAGAACGCAGCTGCTGGGAGTTCTCGTCCCTCTCCAGTCTTCCCTGCATCCACTATCCTTTCATCGACGTCTGCCGACCGCCTCTCTTGGCCAGTACCTTCCGCTCGCAGCTGTTCTCCACACCTTCCCCCACCTTTCTCCCCGTGTCTCCGTATCCCCTCTTGCTGGCCCCTCCTGCCCCCCTTGTCGTCACCATGACTCCTTCGACCCCGCCTACCGTGTCACCCCTGCCGGCAATTTCCATCAACGACGCGTGGACGATCTCCTCCGCGCTGGCTGCCGACGCCACGGCCGGCTCGCCGATGCGCGCCACGGGGGTTGCCATTGCGGCGGCCCAGGGGTACATGACGGCCGACTTTATGGCTCCGCGCGTCTCGACGGCGGTCCCGCCGATGCTCCCGTCGACGGTGACACCAGCCGGGGCCACGTCGGCCATTGTCGCAGCCGCTGTGGCGGCAGGGGAGGTCGTCACGCCCACCCTCGCCGCGACGTCGGTCACCACGCCGGCCCCGGGACCGTCGCCTGTCATCACACCCGCCGAGGTGGAGGCGCCGGCTATCACGCCCTCGGAGGTGGCGGCGCCGGTCACTACACCGTCCGACGTGGCGGCTCCTGGCATTGCGTCCGCCCAGGCGGTGGCGGTGGGGGTGACTTCCGCCCCGGTGGCAGCAGTGGGGTTGACGTCCGCCCCGGTGGCGGCGGTGGGGGCGGCGCCCGCCTCGGTTGCGCCGGTGGTGAAGGTGCCCGCCCCTGTTGGGGCGCAGGTGCTCTCGCGCTTCGTCGTGGCGGTGCCCGTGGTGAAGCCAGTCCAGGCGGCGCCGCCGCACGTGACGCCCACCCTCATTCCGGCGCCGGTCGTCGCTCCGACCAAAGTGGTGGCGCCGGTTGTCACGCCCGCCCGAGAGACGGCGGCGGTGCGCACGCTAGTCTCGGTAGCAACACCAGCGATCGCAATTTCTCCTGTTTCAGGGCTGGTAGCCATGCCCTCTGCGGTCACGGTGCCGGGTGAGGCGCCCTTCCCGGCAGCGGCACCTGAGGTGACGTCCGCCCCCATGGCGGCGCCGGTCGGCATGCCCGCCCCTGTTGCGGCGCCGGTGGTCACGCCCACCCCTGTCGCGGCGCCGGTTGTGATGTCCGCCGCGGTGCCAGCGGCACTGTGGATGCCCGCCGCGGAGACGGCGCCTGTGGTGACGCCTGCCGTCGTGGCGGCGGTCAGCACCCCGTCTGTGACGCCCACCGCGGTGGCGACAGCAGAGGGGAAGCCCGCGGCGGTGACGGCGCCGGTCGTGCCGCCTGTCGCGGTGGCGGAGGTCAGCACGCTCGCGACACTTGCGCCGCGGTTTGGTGAGGCCAATACCGTCACGAGGGTGGACGGTCCGACCTCTGCCGGCCCGCATTCGGTCATCAAGATCACCGCAGCTGCGCCGTCGATAAGCGCGGCCGCCGCGGTGACACCCGGCGTCAACACGTCTGACGCCGTGACGCCCACAGTCGAGACGGCTACTGTGGCCGCGGCGGAGGTGCCAGTCAGCACGCTCGCCATGGCACCGCGCTCTGTCGTGTCACCCTCGGCGCTTGCAGCTGCCATGGCCAACTCCACCGGGGCTGGTGGTGCGTCAGGCGCGGACACAGCGCCAGTCTTGAACACTGCCGCCCGCGGTACTGCTGCCTTCCTGGCTCTGAAGGAGTCTTCGGACGCGGCTGCCCGCGCGCGCGTGCGCGCCGTCAACGACAACCGGACGGTCGCGATGCAGCGGCTTGGGCGCTACATCAACGCCGTCAACGGGTGCAGCGTGTCCACCAAGGCTCTGGAGGACGCAGCGGCGATGGTTGCGAGCGCTTCGGCCTTTGAGGATGGCAACGACAACGTTCAGGTTGTCATCCACGTGTCGGGCGTCTCGGCCACGGGGGACCTCAGCTGGGCGAGCCTCTTTGGACAGGGGGCCTATGTCGACCCAGACGTGCTGCGCGTCTTTGGGCAGGCGCACCAATTCTGCCGTGGCCGCGACGTTCTGTCGCGCGCCCGCCTCTCTGCGGACGCTGAAGCGTGTCTGATCGGCACTCTTCACCGCGGCAAGGCGGCTGTCCCTACATCGAGCTCCCCCACCGCAATCGCTGCAACGGCAGAGGACGAGGAGATTTTGGACGCCTTCACCTCCCCCGCCGACAGCATTCTCCCTCCGCATGTGAGCATCCAGCGGCTAGCCCGGATGGTGGCCCGCGCACGCTCGGCGTCGCGCTCTTCCAGCCCCGTGGAAGACGTGCCGCCGGGACGCTCTTCTGCGGGCAGCGCCGCACACTCCTCGACGATGAGCGACGGCGGGACGGCCAGTGGTGGCGACGGTAGCGACAGGGTCGGCACGCAGCTGGCGGGGGTGGGGATACCCTTTGTGCTGGAGAGCATCACCCCCCCGCCGGCAGTGACACCGATCAAGACTGCAGTGGACTTTATGACGGACCTGTTCCTCAACCGTAGAGCGCCCGTGCAGCTGCTGCGCGCCACGCTTAAGGCCGTCATTATGTTTTGTGCAATGCACTTTGGGCTCTCCCCTCGCCAGATTATGGAGGGTTTTTCGCGATGGTGGGTGCACCGCATCGTCGCCCGCCAGGCGGACGATGGCACGGTGGTTGCCCCACGCTGGCCGATGGGCGTCACGGTGCCTTCGCGCTTCCTCCCCCCTCGGTTTGTCAAGGCCGCGTCGAAGGCGGGCAAGGTCCTGCCCCCGGAGGAGCCGCTGCGGACGGACGCTGACATGGCGGCCGAGGATATCTCGCGCGCGGGGCTTACCGAGGAGTCGGTCATCATCTACCTCGACGTCATCCCCTCGTCCGAGTGCCACTGCAAGCACGAGAAGGCGGTGGAGGTGTGGCTCTTGCTGTGGACCAAAGAGCCGCGGTGCCGGTCGGCCATGCAGCACGAGGTTTTCAAGGCGGACCACGCGGCGCTGCGCCGTAAAGCGGCGCCCAAGCGCAAGGCGCCGAATGGCACTTGCGCCAAGTCGGTGGGTGACGAAGCGCCGGACTTGGCGCCCCGGCAGGCGGTGGACACTGTTCGTGCAGGCGGCGCGTCTACTGTGTTGACAACGCGCGCGGCCGCCCGCGCTGCCGCTCGTGGTGCACCGTCTTCCGCCGCGCCGGTTGTCCACACGGAGGTACGCCCTGCACCCACCGGGGGGGTCGAGGGAGCACCTGCGGTGACAGAGGTCGAGTCCGAGGGGCCCGAAGTGATGGCCGAGGCGGGAGAGGACGAGCCCCTATTGTCGAGCCCCGCCAAGCGTAGCCGCCAGGTTGAGAAGCCTGTTTTGCGTGTGTTGTAGTTGTGTCGGAGTACGGCGGTGAGCCTTGTGTAGCCGAAGAAACAGCTTTGCGCCCTTTTTGTCTCTCACTCGTCCTTTCTTTCTTTTTTGACACATATTCCGCACAGCTTCCTTATCTCAAGTGGATTTAAAACCTGTTTTTGCATTTTTTTCTATTTAAATGAAATTCGAATCTACCTATCTTTTTCTCCTAAGAAGTCGATGGCGCCTCGAAAGGCACACGCCAGTGCTTCCCGCACACCGTGGGCCATCAGCACGAGTTTTTCCACGACCTGCCCGACGACCACAGAAAGAGCATGCCCCGCTTGCCGGCCTGCCACCACGATACCCACAGCACCACTGCTCCAGATAGCTTTGGTGGTATCACTCGCCAGGGGCTGGCGCTCGCGGTTTCCCTCACCCGCACGACCGTGCCGGCCGCGGTACGCTCATCCGCCAAGCCAGAAGAGAAAAAAATAAGAAGAGGCACACGTGCTGCAGTCCCAGCGCGCTGCCGTCGCCGTTGACCCAGCAGGGGTCCGCGATGGTGCGCCAGTAGCGGCGCCTCTCTGGGGGATAGAAAGCTGCAGCGACTACGATACTGTACTGTAGTCTCTTCGGGTCGGCCTGCATAGACACCTTCTTGTGGTGCAAGCGCGGGCGGCAGAAGATGCCTCATTGGCGCAAACAGGATGGGTGCGGGGGTTGTGAGCCCCAGGCTCTTTCAAGGCAGTGGCCACGCCAGCACGATTCCTGAGGCCCGTACGAGGCAGCCGCGATGGGCGACCGCAATGGAGACCCCCAAATGGCCCCGTCACGGCTGTCAGCAGCCTTGGTGTCACCTTTCGTCATCGGGAGGGGTCCAGAAGGACGGTGACGTCCTGCACCCCCCCACATGCAATTCTCAGGCAGTGTCACCATGACCCCCTACTCACGTAGATCTGTGGCACCCCCTCTAAATGGCTAAAAATGGATGCGTCCGCAGGCGCCACGCACCCTCTACTGGACTGGCTCAACCAGGTCGTTTCGAGGCTCTCGGGCCCCCCCGTTTGATGTCAACAGAACCGATTTGGCACACCCGATTCTGGCCAACTGAGCCAACCCACTATGTGTGTGCAACACCGTCACACCCCTTCCGCCTGACGCCCGCTGCAGGCCTACCATCCCCCCCTGCTTGCAGCTCTGGGCGCCGCCAGCTCTCCTCGCGGCCACCGCTTTCCGCTGCCGCCGCTCCCCGCTGCCACCTCTCCCCGACGCCGCCGCTCCCCGCTGCCACCGCTCTCCGCTGCCACCGCTCTCCGCTGCCGCCGCTCCCCTCTGCCACCGCTCACCGTCGTCGCCGCTCCCGGTTGCCACAGCTCCGTAGTGCCCCCCCTCCTGGCCGCGGCCGCCCCCCGCTGCCGCCGCTCCGTGCTGCCGCCGCTCCCTGCTGACGCCGCTGGCCCCTGCGGCCTCTCCCCGCTGCCGCCGCTCCCCTCTGCGGCCAATCCCCGCTCCCGCTGCAACGGGCTGCCGCCGCTCGCTACTTCCGCCGCTGGCCGCTGCCACGGCTCCTCTCTGCGGCCGCTCCCCGTTGCCGCCGCTCGCCGCTGCCGGCACTCCCCGCTGTGGCCGGTTCTCGCTGCCGCCGCTCCCCGCTGCGGCCGCTCCGTGCTGTGGCTGCTCCCCGCCGCCGCCGCTCCCCGCTGCCACCGCTCTCCGCTGCGGTCGCTCCCCTCAGCCGCCGCTCCCCGCCGTTTTCGCTCCCCGCTGCCGCCGCTTCCCTGTGCCGCGGCTCCCCGCTGCGGCCTCTCCCCGCTGCCGCCGCTCCCCGCTGCCGCCTCTCCCCGCTGCGGCCGGTTCCCGCTGCCGCTGCTCCCTGCTGCCGCCGTTCCCCGTTGCGGTCTCTCTCCGCTGCGTCCTCTTCGCGCTGCCGCCGTTCCCCGCTGCCGCCGCTCCCCGCTGCCGCCTCTCCCCGCTGCCTCCGGTTCCCGTTGCCGCCGCTCCCCGCTGCCGCTGCTCCCGGCTGCCGCCGCTCCTTGCTTCCGCCGCTTCGCCCTGCCGACGCTCCACGCTGCCGCCGCTGCCCGCTACCACTGCTAGTTGCTGCCACCGCTCCTCGCTGCCACGGCTACCTGCTGCCGCCGCTCTTCGCTGCTACGGTACCCGGCCGCGTTGGTGGTCTACACAGGCACATGTGTGGGGAGAGGGGAAGAGTTCTCGTATCCTGTGTCTGTGTGTGGACGCTTCTGTTTGGCTGCTGCATTGGACACAGCTCATTATGTTAAAGCCATGTACGCGAGCGCCATACCTCTGGGTGGCCGTGTGCATCCACGGGACGCTTTCGAAGCACGGTGGCATGCTGGTCCATATACATCGTTTACCCCGCCCCTCCACGTGCAGTCGGCCCCTGTACTGGTACAGCATCTGTTTGGAGTTCTTCAAAAGTTACCAACCGCAGTACTCACCTTCAGCGCACACCGTCGGGTGGTTTGGACCTGTTGGAAGACGTACAGGGTGAAGCAGGCATCCTATGACTGGGCTGGTACCATTTTTTGGCCTCCAAAGAGGGGGTAGAATGCACGGACACGAACGCACACAAAAAGCTGGCCTGCAGGAAAACAGAGCGTGCTGGAAAAGGAACGGCGGCTCCGGGCCGCTGTGACTTTGGGGGGCCGAAGAGTCAGGAAGGAACCGGTTCTACGCTAAGTCACGCACACCACCGTTCTCAGGACCCTTCGTAGGTCCATAGGTGAGACTCTGCAAAGTTTTTCATTTTTGGTCAAGTTGCGCCCAGACATGCATGCTTCTCCCACATGTGGGACAAGAAGGCAGATGGGATGTGCGCAGTAACCAGGACGTGCAACATCGTGCAATACACAGTGAGAAAGCATCGATGACGATGCAGTAGACAACCGGTGGCGGCTTTTCTGAAAAAAAAAGGTCGGTAGCAGCTGTAGGGAGGTAGAGAAGCGCTGGTTGCCAGCACAATGAACTGGACAGTGTCAGTAAACACACCGTGATCCACTGGATTTGCCAGTGTCAGTATCGATCTACCGTTTCCACGGTATGTAACACCCTGTCACAGGAGCTCCGTTGCACCGGGCCTGGGCCTGGTGAGGCTGTACTCCCATGGCCCCCCTCCCTACCCAGCCTGGCGCTGCCATCGCGCCGGCTGCGACGGCATGCGTCAGTGATTGCCTGTTGGTAGCCCGCCGCCGCGCTGCCTCCCTCCCCCTCCCCCTCACCCACGTTCCATGGCCACCACCTCCCCCCACGCTCCGCCTCCGCATCGCTGCAGCGCACCCCTACCGCCGCTGCCCTCCCCCCGCCGCCCCTGCCTCCCCTCGAGGCTCCCACCACCCGTTTCCGCGAATACCTATGCGCAATTATGCTTTTCATCTGCTCCCTGTCCGCTGTGCCACTTGCGCCATTGATTTCCCCCTTCACCATTCTCGGCTCCGTCCGCGTTTTCGCCGCCCCGCTCCGCCGCTTTCTCACCCCCGCCGGGTTCCAGGACAATAGAACGCATCGGCTTATGGCGTGGGTGTTTGTGGGTGGTTGTGGAGGCGGCGGCTGCGCCGTGGGTGCCTGTCCCTTTTCTAGGGGTCGGGGGGTGATTCCTGTACGTGTAGTTTCTTTCAGTCGTGGTGAGGATGTATCGGGGGGCCGCTGTTAGGACACAGCGCACACAGCCCTGGCTGGTCCTTGTCTTTCTGAGATCCTGTCTTCGTCTCTTTCTCTGGCAATGGGGGCTTCAGTCCTGTTGATACGCTTCGACGCCACAGACACTCGCCCACCTCTTTTGAACTCCTCCCCGAAACCATATTCGCCTGCAGACCGCGCTGCTTTCCTCGCTCTGCATCCGCACGTCCCTGGTCTTCTATCTCGACCCCCCACAGCACCCTCACGCCTTGAGTCCCCGTCATAGCTCTCGGACTCCCTGTCCTTGCGCCCGACGGAAGCGGCGCCCTACAGGCTTAGGGATAATAGAAACCAAAACCGTGACCCTAGCCGACGCTGAATGGTACTTGGTTATCCTGTCGGCTCATACTTCGCACCTTCTGGTGACAGGTGTCTTCCATAATTCTAAACTTATCGGTTCCAGGCCTCTGCAACACACGCCGACGACGACGAGATTGGCCCTATTGCAGGGTGTCTGACAGGCCTGTCTGGACCTCGCCCCGCCCCCGCGATCGTTGTCGCTGTCGGGATTCCCCCTGCGGCTGCCTCTTTCTCCCAGCGGCACGCTTTCTGTCAGTCTTCCTCACCACCCCCCCCTCTTGGAGACGCCTCTTGTTCGCCATCTTCCCCCCCCCCCCCCCCCTCCCCTTTTTTTTTTTCCCCCCCCCCCCCCCCCCCCCCCCCCCCCCCGTCTGTTTTCTTTTTGGCTGCTGCCCCCGCGCACCCGGCGGGGGTGGCTCGTGTGTACACCCCCGGCCCGATACCACCACGACCGCCCACCTCCACCACGAGGTCGACGGTAGCCCGCCATGGCGTTGAGCGGCGACGAGGCGGTCGGTGAGGGAAACCCGAACGCCGAGGCGGACCCAAGCGGCACGATGGTCTGGGGTGGCCCCAACCAACTGCACTTTGGAGGGGGGTCGGGCACCTTCTTCGTCGTTCCACCCGACGTCGGGGCCACCCTTGCTTCCCTCCCCGACGTTTTGGCGAGCCGGGATCGCCCCAGTCGTTCGCGGCGCGTGCGGCCGCGACATCCGCAGCTGTCGACTGGCGGCAGTGGAGGCGCAGCGGCCAGTCGGGACAGCCGTCGCGGCAAGCGGCGCCGAGTCCCCGGTGTCCGTGACGCTGCTGACGACCTTTCCGCCTCCTCCCTTCCTCCCGCCGAGAGCGAGGATGTGTATGCACAAAGCAGTTCGAGCGACGGCGGGGCCGGGACTGACCCGGACGTGCTGGGCACGGGAAACCGCGCGGAGGAGCTGACCAGCTACTACAAGCAGCGCATCACGCGCGTCCTCTCAATCGCCATCAGCGACGAGCCACACGTGGACGAGAACGCGGGCACGCTGTTCCGCGTCGTCACCGTCAAGGGCGGGGCGGCTGTCGTCTTGTCGGAGGGCGAGCGAGCGTACGTGGTGTGGGCGCAGATTGAGGAGGGTCGCGCGTCGTACCTGTGCACGTGCGGTGGGCTCGGCGGCGGCGAGTCGGCGGAGCTGCGGTCTTGGCTAGGTGCATCCTCTAGCTGCTGCCACGCTCGGGGGATGAAGGCGTCTTACGCGGAGCTGGCCCATGCCGCCGGTCTGGCCGACGACGTGGCGTTGCTCACCGCCTATGCGGTGCTGGACAACGCGTCTGGGCCGCCCCAGGCCGAGTGTGACGTGTCATTTGCTACCACGACGGCCAAGAAGAAGGGTGTGTTCGCAGTGCGCTTCCAGTCGACATGGGCGGCGGTGATCGTGCGCAACAAGCTCAACAAGCAGCGGACCAAGAAAAGGGTGCAGCGGCGCCCGGCGTGCGCGCTGACGAGCTGCGCCAAGGACCATTGGACGTGCCCGCACGCCTCGGCGGTCGCAAGGTGGTGCGCTGATTTGAGAGAGGCCACGGCGGCGCTGGTGGCCAGCACCCCCGACTTTGTCGACCCTTTCAAGCACGTCCTGCTTCCGACCGTCGTGCAGGCCGCGCAAGTTACGGCCGCCGCGCAGGCGGCTGAGTGGGCAGCCTTCTCGGACGAGGCGCGGGGTCGGTGCTCCAGAAACCTGCTCCCCTGTGTTGGAGAGGTGGTCGACTGCTCCTTGTTTGATCAGCTGGCCGACAGTGGGCGTGCTGCTGGGCATCCATCCTACCTACCCGACGTGCTTTGCGAGGCGAAATGCTTCTCTTGCGGCAGCGACTACAATGGTGCTGGGGTGAAGCACACCGCCGCCACCCTCCACACGCTACGCGGCCGGGTGGCCGTGACGCTACGGCGGTGGGCCTGCTCCTGTGGAAAGCCGGTGCCATACGATGGCGCACACGAAGGGCTCTTTGCGTCCAGCAGCAACACGGTCTTTACCCGGACCTACCTCGACGTCATGACGCAGATGGTGTTTACGGGGCACGGGACTTTGTCGTCGGCCGCCTCCGTCTTGTGCTTTCTCCTAGAGAGCACCAATTCTATGTCGGGCGCCGCGTCGAGCCTCGCCCGCCAGACCCTCATTGTCGCTGCGCATCGCTTTTCGCGCACGCTGATCGTGCCGGCGGAGCTCTTTCGGTGTTCCAAGTGCAAGCAGGCGGGCGACAGGCCATACCTGGCGGTGATCGCGGACGGCCAGGTCTTGTCCATCCTGCGCAACCAGTCGCAGCCGCTCGTGCGGCTCACCGAGGACGTTGTCGGCGTGCCATTGGACGCCGGTCATGGGTCGTGCTTGGCGTCGGCGGGCCTGCGCACCGCCATCCGCAAGCGCACGACTGCCGAGCGGCAGCAGGTCGTGCGCATCACCAAAGACGAGCACTCGACGCTCAAGCGCCTCGCCGAAGAGCTTTCTTCGGAGCCGCCGCCCCACGCAGTCGGCCGCGTCATCTCCAAGAGCGCCAACTTAGCGTGGGCGGCGGCCTACATCTACTTCTCCTTCTCCACCAACGAGGTGTCCGACACCGACCCTGGCGCCGACACGGCCGCCGACGGGACCGCCGCAGCCAACGAGGCGGGCGTCGACGGCGCTGATGCTCGCGCTGCTGGAGGTGACGGTGCTGACGGTGGCGGTTCTCCCGCCACTGATGGCAACGGCGGGGGGGAGGGTGTCGCTGCGGCAGCAGCGCATGCGGCCTTCTTTTTTAGCAAGCAGGTGCCTGGGGCCGTGGGTGCCAGCCTCGGTGCCACGGTGGAGAAGGAGCGGTGGCGTGTCGTGAGGCGGTTCGTGCTCACCTTTTTGGGCCACCCTGTTGTCGGGGCTCTCACCGGTCTTCCGCGGATGCGGATACGGCGGCTGGCCAAGAGGTTGGCGTTGGGCGCCCCGTTGGCTGATTGGAAGCAGCATGCCAAGGCAGTCGAATCGGTCGGCATCATATGGCCGTTCTTGCAGTTGATCGGGGCGGCGGACAACGTCGACTTGCAGATGACCCGAGCCGTTGGCGAGCTGCTGTTGTTCACTTCCGGGGTGGACTCCTACTGGGAGACGATGTGGCGCAACCAGGCGTCTGTGGGCTGCAAGGCGTTTGAGGAAGACTGGAGAGTGACGTCAGCACCCAAGTACGCCGCGTGGGCGGCCGCGCGTACGGCACCCGTCCCTGATTCCTCCCCTGTGGCCTGCTCCCCACACTCCGAGGCACGCGGCCGTGCCCAGATTCTGGAGGTGTCAAGCGGCCATGTGTGGCCGGACCTTGAGCCCGTCCGCCCGTTCATTACCGACAGCAAGGCCGAGGCGGTCAACGCCGCGCGCACGGTCAAGGTCACGGCAGGGCGGGCGGCGTTCCAGGAGATGCTGAACAAGGAGCTGGGATCGGACGACTGCCGGCACGCCTTTTTAAACTCCCAGACGTTCATGCCGGGCGTTGAGAACTTCCTCTGCCCGTGCGGGCTGCTCATCGGCTTTGACTTCCTTGACCGCGCGGAGAGCCCGGCCCACGTCCTGGCGTCGCTCATGCAGCGGTTCCCGCTCCTGCCGTCCGTCGTGTATTTTGACACGGCGTGTCAGATGGCACGCAACGCTTCTCGGCGAGTACCTTGGCTTGTCAACAGGTCCGCCATGGCGGCCAGCATCGACCGTGCTCACCGAGTTCAGAAGCAGCACGGCTGCTCGCCCATCTATGACGCCGACGCCTACCCGGGCCGCTCTGTGCGGCATCGGACCGCGTGCGCCGAGAGCCGCCACTCCATCAACAAGGCGTTCAAAACACACCTTGTGCATCTCCGTCAAGACCATTTTATGGTACAGATGCGGCTCCTAGGCGGCTTTGTCAACCTCCGCGTGAAGATGCGCCAAGAGTTTGGAAGAGAAACAAACCACCGGCTCGCGTGCTCGTTCTTTCACGAGCACGTGCAGACGCACTGCGACAGGCGGTCCTGCTCGTGCGCTCACGGACGCCGACAAGCCGAGGCAGCAGCCGCAACCGCGGCCGCTGCCGCTCTCGCGGCCGCTGCCGTACCCGCGGCCGCCGCCGCACCTGATGCTGGTGCCGCTGCCGAGGTGGACGCTGCTGCTGCTCTCGCCGTCCTTGCTCCGGGAGACGCGGCACGGGGTCTCTTCCGCGCCATCGACGATGCTGTCGCTGCTGCTGTGACGCCAGCAGCTCAAGGTGCTGTCGCCAATGCCCTCTCGGACGCTGCACGGGAAGCCGCCGAGTTAGTGGCCGTTCGACTTGTAGAGGCAGCTGTTCAAGCCGCTGTTGTAGCGGCCCATCGGGCCGCAAGTGTTGCCGGTGATCAAGAAGGCGGTCGGGTTGGCGCCTCCGGGGCGACCGCAGCCGCCGGGGCGACCGCAGCCGCCCGGTCGGCAGCCTGCGCGCCAGTGCAGGCGGACGTGCAGGCCGCGGTCTACACAGCCGTGCATTCGGCGGTGGAAGGCGCCGCGTCTGGCAGCGCCTGTGCCGCAGTTCAAACCGCAGCAGATGAGGCAGGTGTAGCCGCCGGCCGTGCCGCTGGTAGGGCCGCTGTGCGAGCATCGGGGCTCGCGCGCGGAGCCGCTGTTGCGGCAGCGCCAGGCCGGCCTGTCCAAGTTGGCCGCCAGCTCGCTATTGGGCAAACGGCCCTGCAAGCGGCGCTGCGTGGGGCCTTGCGCGCTGCTGGTGTGGTGGTCAAGGATCACAGCGCACCCGCACCCCTTCATTACACGCAAGCAGTTGGAGGTGCTTTTGCCCGTGCGGATGGGGGCGGAGTTGGGGGTGCAGGTGGGAGTGTTGGCGGGGGTGAGGATGAAGATGGGGGTGGGAGAGTGGGTGGGGATGTTTCAGAGGCTGCTGATCCAGTGGACGGCGTTGATGTGCCTCGTGTGGACAGTGACACCGACTCATCAGACGGGCAGGCTTCGTGCGCCGATGATAGCGGCAGTTCCTGCAGCGATGGTGAGTGATCGTTCTGTTTCCTTTCTAGTTGGTGTCCCCCTCTGTCCAGACTCCTTTATATCTGCCCAGAAAGTACCACGCCGTGTCTAGTCCTTTGAGCTTTTCTTCCAAGAGCCAGGCACCCTTACACACCCGTGCTCTAGTCGTACACCAAACGTCTGCCCATGCAACATTTTTTGAGGAAAGAGAACAGTCTACATGTCCGCCGTGACAGCTGTGCACTACAGTGCTACCCGTGTATCACATGAACTCGAAAACATGACCAAGGAAGAAACACACCACGGCAGCCGCGTGACGCGTGGCTGGCAGCAGAACAGCGGTAGAAAACGTGACTGCCACAGTAGCAGCAGACGTCGCGGTGACATACAAACAGAGAGGCAAGAGCGGGGGTGCGTGGCCGCTGCTGCTACCATGGCGGTGCTGGCGGCGGCAGCGGCGCCAGCCGCGGGCGGGTAGCGGGCGCCGCGGTGAGAAAGGCGAGCTCGGCATCCGTGACAGCTCACAGCGCGGGCGGCAGCCGCAGCAGGGCACGAGATTTGTGGCAGACCGCGGGCGTCGCGGGGGCGCCCATGGCGGGGGTGGTTGGGGCCGCTGCGGCTATCACGGCAGCGGCGGCGGCGACGGCCTCAACAGACGCGTGGGAGTGGCGGGTACAGCGGCGGCGGCGGCGCGCGGTGCAGCCGTGGCAGCTGCCGCGGCGGGCGGCACCGGCAGCAGGGCGCGGTAGTGGTAGTGCCACGCGGGCAGAGCAGCAGCGCCCACCAAGAGGGCAGTTGCGGCCTCCGCCGCCACAACGCAGCGGCGGCGGCGCCGGCGCCGGCCGCGGGGGCGGAGGCGGACGCGGCGGCGGCTGTGGAGGGCGGTGCAGCCGTGGCAGCTGCCGCGGCGGGTAGCACCCGCAGCTGGGCGCGGTAGTGGTAGTGCCACGCGGGCAGAGCAGCAGCGCCCACCGAGAGGGCAGTTGCGGCCTCCGCCGCCACACGGCAGCGGCGGCGCCGGCGCCGGCCGCGGGGGCGGGGGCGGACGCGGCGGCGGCTGTGGAGGGCGGTGCAGCCGTGGCAGCTGCTGCGCCGGGCGGCACCCGCAGCAGTGCGTGGCAGTGGAAGCGGCGCGGAGGCGGAGCTTCAGTGCCCAAGGAGGGGGGTGCCGCGGCCGCTGCTCCTGATATGGTGGCGGCGCCAGCGGCGCCGGCGGTGGCGGTGCCAGCCGTGGGGTGGTGGCGGGCGCGGCGGCGGCGGGGGCGGGCGCAGCGGCGACGGGGGCGGGCGCGGCGGTGCCGGCGCGCCGGCGCTGGCAGCGTATCATCGGTCCCCTCATCGGTGCCAAGAGGTGGAAAATTGGGTGCCACCGCAGCCAGCGGGTGGACCTTGGCGGGCAATGAGTGGTCCTTTCGGCGGTGTCTCGTTCTCAGAGGGCCCCTGGCGGGGACAGACAGCGGCTGTTTTCTCCAGTGTCTCATTGGTGCACGTTATCCGTCGTTCTCCGCGCCTACGCAGCGCGAGATAGAAAACAGGCCGTCGTGGAGCCACTCTCAGACGTGAGTATTAATATCAGCTGGTCATTCTCAAGTGGGACGGCGGCGGGACCCGCGTGGCCGATGTCAACCGGCCCGCCCACGATCGGTCGCGGCGGCTCGCCCGATCGAGTAGGGACACAGGCTGTCCTAATTTACGAAATCAATTCGGTTCTGACCACGTGCTCGCGGCTCTGCGAAGACGCAACGCCATTGGCTCTCGCAAACTCGACGCTCGTGGAGTGCGCGTGGTCAGTTACTCCATGGCGTCGTCGCCACACCGCGAGGGTGGTGATTCACGTTCGTGCCTTCTATTGGTCGGATCACGGGCTCGACTCCTGCCAATCTGGGTTGGTCCGCGAAGGGCCAAATCAAATCACCAGCCGCCGTCCAGTGGACCGAATGTGAACTTCGTCTGACCGTCTCGTTCAAGAGTGGGGCACATGTAAATGCCACTGGCCCGATCCATTTCGCGCAGTGGAGCCGCCGGCAGTGCCAATTTCATTGGTCTCCCCCACAAACCACACCACAATCTGTGCCGTGCTCCCAGCAGACAGTTCTCTGGGCCGTCCTCTTTCTGTGCGCCGTGAGGTGTTGATCACTGGGGCAACAGCAGCCCTCTGCACCCCGGCGCGCCCGCTCACTGGGCGTGTGGGCATGTTGCCCGGTTTCCTCCGCGCCCACGCGCCCACTCAGTGCGGCCTGGCGTGTTCCTTTCCAGGGGCGTTGTGGGCGGCAGTGCCCCCCTGTGCCATGTTTTACACCGCGGCGGGCACCTTCTTCGCGGTGCTGTCCTCGACCCGCCTCAACTGTGATCGTCCGCGGCGCGCCGACCGGACAGGCGGGCGCCGTGCCGGCCTCGCTCCGCGCTCTTCCTCGCCGGCCTCGCGCATGCTCCATTCGTCGACCTAGCGTCTCCTTCGCGGTGGTGTCCTCGACCCCCCCCACGCACCATTTACCTTCCCCGCCACCTCCGCCAACACAGTCGCCTCCGTGCATGTGCTTGCTGTGGTCGCGCTTTTCCCGCCTGCGCCCCCCGTGCCCGCCTCTACATATGCCGCGTCTCCGTCGTTGTCGTTGGTCTTATGGCCGTGCCCTTCTGAGTCCCTCCCTAGTTTCCACCTGACGCTGACGAGTGCGAGTCATCACGCCGCGCCGACGCCCAAGCCGCGGTTGCTGAGGACGCCCATTGTCTGCGTGCCTCCCTCGTCCGACGCCCATTGTCCGCGTGCCTCCCTCGCCCGACGCCCATTGTCCGCGTGGCTCCCTCGTCCGACGCCCATTGTTCGCGTGGCTCCCTCGTCCGACGCCCATTGTTCGCGTGCCTCCCTCGCCCGACGCCCATTGTCCGCGTGCCTCTCTCCCTTCCCGTTGGTCAACTTTTTTTGAAGCCGCCGTGCTGGGGCCGCGTCGCGGGAGCCAGGCTCGAGGCTCTATCGAGGCCACATCATCGCTGCCCGACCAAGCGGGAATGTCGGCGACGACGACGGACGGGGCGACCACCGGGTGTTCCACGTCGTCGCGGTCAAGCGCCTCTAGCGCGTCGTCTGGGTTAAGCGCCTCGTTTACTTGGTCGGTATCGACTAACCCGCCGTCTTCCACCGGCGTGTCGGCCGCGGCGTGCTCCACGACTGTCTCCACGACGTCAAGATCGAAGAGCAGCAGCACGGACGGCGGCGCGTCGGAGCTGTCCCTCGGCGGCTTGGACGCTCTGATGTTCTCCGAGGAGACCCGTCAGCACGTGCTCGGGCTTCTTGACGAGGGGTACCTAGCTGTCGACGTAGCCGATATTATCGGCTGCTCGGGCCGCTCCATGCGCCGATGGATGAGATTCTTTGAAGAGAACGGGACTGTCTGGCAGTACCCGCGGCTCTGCAACCTACACGCCGACGCCGCCATCCGCAATCCCCACCTGACGCGCGCTGTCCTGACGCTCGTCGAGAAGGAGCCCGCCGCATTTTTGTGCGACCACGTCGACCTTCTGGTTGCCCTCAGCCTGGACTTCCCGGCCAGCGACCATCGCTATGTGAGCGCGGCGACGGTTTACCGTGTGCTGCGCTACCACCAGTACACGCGCAAGAAGATTGAGCGGCTCTACGCTGAGAGCTCCTTCATCGCTCAATGCGCGTTTGCCGTCATGATTGATGAGATTCCGCTCCGTTGCCTTGTCTCATGTGACGAGACGCACACGGCGGGGGGCGACATGTTCCGCCGCTATGGTCGGTCGCGGCGGAACGTGCCGTGCGTGCTCCGGGACCGGGACACACGCCCGGTCAAGCGAACGAGCACGATGATGGGAGCCTCCCTGTCTCACGGCGTTCTATGGTCGCAGACGGTCATTGTGGGCAACGCCCAGACGGCGGACGACTGGCGTTTGTTTCTCCAGTGTCTTCGTACACACATGAACACCTACGTTCCCGGTCTCGCTTGGGAGCTGCAGCCAGACGCGTGTGTCGTGCTCTACGACAATGCCAGCATTCACGACCATTGGGGCGATGAGTACATGCAGGCAAACGGAATTCACTACGTCCGTTTGCCTCCCTACTCCCCGAACCTACAGCCGATCGAGGGCGTGTTCGCCGAGTTGAAGAAGCACGTGCGGTCACTCGTGTATGAAGACGGCAGGTACATGGACAAGCCGTTTCATCTCATGGCGGCGGCTGTCGGCATGATCACCACGGCGCAGGTGGCGGGGCAATACTCCCGTGTCTCGCACGAGATCAGCCGGCTCCGCACGGCTGCGGCTGCTGCGTGACTGGTTTTCGACATCGTTGTTGGTGTGTGTCTTTTGCACGTGATGCGTTGGCTTTGTTTGTGAACGGTAGCAAAGTGCATTTTTTACTTGCCACACCATGGTCCCAGTAGCGCTGCGGGCCACCGTCCCACATACGCCCCTAGGCGAGTGCTGTCGCGGAGCGGGATCACGTGTGCGGTGTGAGCCGGGACAGGGGGGTTCTGTTGCCGATGACCTCAGCAGCGGTCGTCTACCTCTCACGTCAATGCTCAGAATGGAGCACAGTTGCGTCGGAGGGCTCGCTTTCCCTTCAGGTCTCCTTTCCGGCCAGCAGGGGCAGGCAGGCTTGCAGCCGGAACCGCGTTGCTCGTCAGTGCCACGGACGTCTGACGGACGCCATCGTGCCCGACTTGAGCTCGAGGTTCATGCAAGGCGAGCGACGGGGAGGGGACTTCACGCCACGAGCAACCGCGGATAGTTCCGGCAGCACGCCGAGGAGACGCACGTGCTCGACCCGTCGCCTGTCGAGGTGACCGCGACATAGTTGGTCAGAAGTTAGACAGGAGGTCCAGCGTTACGGCAGGCGGCCGGGGGGTGGGGATAGACGACAGCGCGGTCAGCCAGGAGGGGGAGGAAGCTGGTTGGGTGGCCGGTTGGAAATGGCGGTGACCGCCGGTTGGAAGTAGAAGCTGTCGGCGCTGCCCGCGCCGCGCGCCGGCGAGCGTCGGGTAATGCCGACCAGCCGGCGGTGGTGGTGGCGACGGGCGGGAAAGAAGGGGGGTGGCAGCCTGTTCGTTTCCTCTGTCGCAAGGAAGCGGCTGCCGGCGCTGAGTCACGGCCAGCCAGTCATTGGACCCCGGTGGGAAGGGGTAGGCGCCGGCGCGGCGCCGCCGCCGCTGCCGCTGCGGCGGTGGTCGGGTCAGACCGTCGAGTCGGCGCGGGGCGCTGATGCCGTCGAAGCCGAACCCGGAGGTCATACCAAGGGGAAAGGGGACGGGGTCGTTGGTGGTCGGCGGTGGATGCATTTCTCCTTCAAGATGAGCCCGCCCTTTTTCGACTGGAGACAGAGATCTTCATCATCGATCCCAGTCGCAGGACGCGGACATGGTCGCCTGTCAGCAAGTGGCGTGTCCCACGTTTGCAATTTCGATTGACGCTTAAGTTCATGTCCGTTCGCTGCAGAGAAATAGTTGAACTTCCATCGTCTCTGATCGACAACAACTACGTCGTTCCCAAAGCCAGCAGTTTGGTGAAACATCGATGGGATGAAGGTGGGGCTACCACCAAACTCTTGCATATGCGGTACGGTATTGAAACTTCAGTGTGGTTTTGGCAGCAAATGTCGTTCCCATTGGAAAACGTATCGTGTCAAACCGGTGGACCCCAGAGAACACCTGCGATATCTCTTGGATGTCCGTTCACCTGCTCCCAGTTCTGGCTGTCACAGTCAGATTCGCTGGTCGCCTGATTCACTCGTGGTGCTCGGCAGGTCGGCTGATTCACCACCGTCGTCGTCGCGCCGTCCTCGTCCGTGGTCATGTCAGTGCCCTCGGATCGTTGTTGGTGGGTCTGCCTCGGCCGGTCCCGTGGCGCCGTTCTCGTCCTTATACCGTCTTGGCACACCCTCTCTAGCCTCGACGGTCGCAGGACGCCGGCATGCTCTGCATTTTTCTTTTCCTGGCTTGCAAGAAGTCGTGCGCCTCTCACTGTTTTCTTGCGGCTTTCACTGTGCACGCTGATCTCATCCCGTCTCGCCGAGGCGCCGCAAGTGATCATATACTCGTTTTCCTATGTGACTGATGGTGTGTAGTAAGGGTAATTTGTACGAATGCGATCGGGGTGGCGGCGGTACGTGTGTTTATGTCCATGGTTTCCACTGGCATCGGCGTCGATGTGAATACCTGCTCCGATTTACTTGTACTCATGCCGTACTATTTTTTTTTCTCTCTGTTGTCTTGCGAGTGATCATATGCTCGTTTTACTATGTGATTGATGGTGTGTAGCAAGGGCAACTTGTACAAATGCGATCGGGGTGGCGGCGGCACGTGTGTTTATGTTCATAGTTTACACTGGCATCAGCGTCGATGTGCATGCCTGCTTCTGTTCACTGGTACTCATGCCGTTCGACTGTTGTTTCTCTCTGTTGTCTTGATCGCATGAATTAGCTTCTTTTGCAGCCGGACTCATCCCCCCGTATCTTCGGTCGTGCCACAGACGGGGAAGCGGGCGGGTAGCATCTCCGCATCTAAGGTGTTGTCGGTCGAGGCTTTGACCTCGATGGACTCGGCCGCTCGCTCTGCCGCCACCGTGGGCAGCTGGCCATGGCGGGCAACGATGAGGCCGTACCGTTGGCGGGCCTGGGCGCTCACCGCGTGAGGTTGGCGACGAGCCCGGCGGCGGGGTCGGTCGCCGGCGGGGCCACCTCACCTGTGGTTCCACCTCAGCTCGACACCGCGCGGGCGGCGCCGCCTCCGACTCGAACGAGGTCGTTGCCACAGTGGTGGGCGCGTAGGCGACCGACTAGTTTGTCGTAGCGCACGATAGGGACAATCGTAGGACGGGGCCGGCGATGGCCAGCGCGGCGGCGGTCCTGGCCAATAAAGCTGCAGCGACGGCTGCGGCCTTGGCAGTTGTGGTCGACGACAAAACCAATGCGGGGGTAGGCTGTCCTCATAGAACTTGTTCTTTGCAGGGTGTCCGTGTCAGCGTGCCACATGTCGAGGAAGGCTTCCGCAGCACCAAGTTTTCTTTGAGACACCGCCCTATAGAACTCACTTGTCAGCCACCATCTCACATTGAGAACATGCCCTCCATACATGTGCAGAGCAGGCATGCCACCTTCCCCGCCTCACGTCCTGTTCCCTTCAGCGCTGCTTCTTGTCGATGCTGCAGTGGGGTTCTCCCGCTGCAGCAGCACCGGCTGCACGTCTGCCGCCATGGCTGCCGACGACCACAGAGTTGGCCGTCCGGGCGGCAGCCCCGCCACTGCTGCAGCTGCTGTCGTGGCCGTCAGAGTAACGGAGGTGACCAGCAAGCCCACTGTCAACTCGGCCAAGTCACTGAGACGGCGTCTTTGGCGTCCCACTTGGCGCTACAACCGGCATACCACCCGCCTGGTCGCTTGTGCTGCCGGTGGCGACGACGGGGGGCTCCACGGTGACAACGCAACAGCCCGGGCTGGTGTCCTCCCCAACCACGATGGCGGGCTCGCGCTCATCGTCGGCGCGACGACCGTGTGGTGCGGGTGCGATTGTGATGCCCTGCACCCGCAGGCCGCGCGCGCCCGCATCTTGCACGAACCTCTGGATGCGCGCCAAGATGGCTTGCTCCCCGGCGCGCGCCAGGACGCAACGCTCGGCCGGCGTAGGAGGAGGAAGCTGGCTGTCGTCCGACACGGTTCCGTCGCCGCTAGAGGAGCGATGCGAAGACATTGGACCCGCGTGTCACGTCGCCGCGACCGGTCGTCGCAGATGATGATGGAGGGGGGAGGGGGGGGAGGGGTAGACCGCAGGGTGGGGGGAGGGCAAGAGAGCAGTAGTGGGGAAGCACCAAGAGAAACGCGCCCACCTCGCCACAACAGCGACACCACGATGCAACAGAATCAACGAGACGCGGCAACAGCCTGCCAGGGCTTCTGGATCCGACCGCGGTCTTGATCCACCAGAAAACGGCACGAGCCGGGGAACACTGAAACACGCCTCACACGTGCTGATCCTCGACATTGGACTTCGAACCCCCACAGTTAATACTATGCAGTCGGCCTGATGTTCTGAGTCGCATGCCGCGCGTGAACGCGGGGCGTGTCTGTCTCCCGGAGTCGCGTATCCAGAAGACTTGGCCATCTTCGTGGCTCGGAAACCTACTACACCACAACGCACACCTCGCACGTGATGCCCGGCAGTGAAAATAGTAAGAAATAAGGGGCAACAATGACATGTCACTACCCATACCGAGCATCGTCATGCATGGCAGCCACGAGCAGTACAGCGTCGCTGTCGGTCACCAGGGAGCAAACAAAGTCGTCGCCGACGAGCGGAACACCATGCGCCACGCAGGGAACGACGATCCCGTGTTGCGACAATCTCCAACGCCTCGTGGTCAGCTTGAGTGTAAAGCGCGTGTGGCCAACGAGGCCACACTTGACACACTGCTCCTTGTGGGAGCAGTAGGCGTTGAGACAGAGACCGGAGAGGAAGAAAGGATTGTGGCTGGCGACGAGACGGCGACACTCCGTTTTTCCCAATGGGCAGGACCGTGTTTTGTGTCCATGGGCGACGGGAGTGGCGGTAAAGCCGCAAACCAGACATCTCATGTTGCGTTGTCGCCCTGCTCGACAGGAAAAGAAGCGGCCACTCGCTATCGTGTGTGGGGGACGCCAAGAAAAAAGAGAGCATGTGATCGGGCCACGCATGGGTCGGTCAATCGAGTGCGCTTTCAATAGGTCACATGGGCTCATGGGATCCGCTATCAACATTAAGGGAACAACGGAACGTACCAGTTCGTGAAGCGTGTCCCGGTCCGCGGCATGCGTCTTCGTTGTCGAGATGTCCGCCGTGCAGTGTCTTCCGTCTGCAGAGAGCGTCACTGAGGCACTGACGTGAAAGGGGGGGCTGGGGAGGCAGTGCCGTGCGCTGGCCGCCGAAGAAGAGGCACGGTCGGCCCCATTGGGCGGTCACGGGTGGCCGGCCGGCCGTTCGACCCGAGACTAGACGCTGGAGGCTCTGCGACGGCGGAGATCCTTCAGAGACCACACAGCTTGCTTGCATATTGCACTTGGGTGGGCCGTTCATGGGGTGGCCATCTTCCGAAGCTCTATGGGAATGCTGAGTTGCCGATTCAGTGATACTTTCGGTGCCAATCGCTCTTGTAGCCTCCCGAAAGGCATTCCGGCACCAGGCTTCCTCGAAGTGGCTGTCGAGAATGGATGTCCGCTGCAAGTGGAAAGAGGCTACAAAATCACATCTACTTCTCAGTCCAAAACAAAACGCAGCCACAGGGGGCTTCCTTCGCACGAATCTAGAATAACCGCTCAAAACGAACGGCTTCCTGTTGGCCAGTGTGTCACTGTCAATGAGGCGTCGCCTACATGAAGGTGGTCGCCTGCAGCAGTGGCGCTGACCGTCGGACCACTCCGCCCTGATCCGCTGGGCGGTCCGCGGCACTGGCGCACTGGCGTGGCGGCTTTCATGGCGCCCGCGCCGCCACCGCCGATGTCGCCAACGCCGCTGTGCTGTAGGTGGTGATGCGGTCAACGTGCCCGTAGCAGGCGCGGAGCAGAAATTCCGGGCCGGCGCGTTGCGCGAGTCGTCGACGCCACGGCGGTCGCGGCCATCCGTCGGGTGCGGACATCGTCCGTGCTTTGCTGTCATCCGCCCCAACTGAACGAGTGAATGCACTGTCGCCGCTCTTCTCCCCCCCCACGACCGGAACACCGACGGGCATGGCGGCGGGGAGTCTGCCGCGCGGGACGGCGGCGCGTCTGCCGCCGGGCACGGCGGCGCGTCCGCCGCGATGCATGCCGGTGAGTCTGCCGCGCGGGCTGACGGCAGGCGAGACACAGTCGGTGGACTCTGCGGAGGTGCGGGGGCGCGGGATCACGGGTGCGCACCGTAGCCGAGCGGGGGCCAGGGAGAGACCCCCCCCGCCGCTTCTAGGGGCGCCCCGGGGGGGAGCTGAGAGCAGTGAGCTGCGCGGGGGCGCGGTGCGAGGAGTGTGACTACGGGCGTGTGTGGAGCGGGCGGGCCCTCCTGTGAGAGGAGCGAGCCGTGCGGGCAGAGGCCCAGAGTTGGGCACATGCGGGGACGCCGGTACAGCAAGAGAGCAATCCGCCTTCTTGTACAAACTTTGCTCTCAGCTTGGTGCGGGCGACATTGGCGTCCCCTTCCCCCCCACCGACACAATGACGAGAAGATAGATGCGGCCGCTGGAAAGACGCTGTGCACCGGGGGGGAGAGGCCTCGCATGTCGGCTGCCGACGGGTCATGAGCGTACATAAACATGATTGTCTAGCTGTTCTATTCCTGCACCCTTTCCTCATCCTCATCTTCTCCTTGTTCGGGTGCTGGACCAGGCGGCAGCCACGCGCCGAAGTTGAGCACTGGGCCAGGCTCTGGCCACACGCCAAAGTTGAGAACTGGAGCCGCACCCGTCGCACTACGACGACGGCCTGCCAATGAAGGACGAGCACGGCCCTCCGACGAAGGGCTCCCCCCCCCACTGCCGCCTGTCGCTTCAGCACAGCCACCGCCGGCCCCGGCAGGATCCCCACCGCGCGTCATCCCACCGCTCCCTGTCCCCGTCGGGAGCGATTGTGGTCGCGTCGGTGGCCTCTCGACAACTGGTGTCGAAAGAAATGACAAGGGCACCGCAGGCAGCGACCGACGGAGAGGAGGTCCATGATACCGACGGATGTTTCTTAACAGAAACACAGGCGCCCGCCGGGGGGGGCTGCCGTTGCCGTCGGACGTTTCCTCGACTGCGGCACCACCCACCACCACGGCTGCCAGTCCGTCCACGCCACAGGTGGCGTCGTTACCCGGCCCACCGGCAGCACCACCGGCGCCGCCTCGTTGGGCAGCCGCTGTAGCAGGCCGTGCATCTGCCGCCGTGATTGTTCGGAGCGCAACAGCGAGGGCGGAGCGCGGGATTCGACGCCAGTACTGCCGAGGAGCTAGCCGCTCACCGCGACGGAGGGCTCGTCGGTGAGGACGTGTCGCGACGGAGACCCAAGCCGACTCGGCTGCCTCCGACGCGACGCCCCAGGCGCGGCAAAAGATTGTTTCCGTCTCGTTACGACGTAGGCCCGTGATGACGTAGTTGGGGCAGTCGGTGCCCTGCTCCGGGTGGCCGTCGAACGCATGTTGCACAGCCGCCGCCCGCTCCATCAAAAACCGGGACTGCGCTGCGTCGGCCGTCATCCGCTGCATGAAGACGTCGTCTGTGGCCCTGGCGGAGTGTGCCGGGCAGAAAGCGGCATAGTAGTCGTCGTGCCGGAAGCACGGCCCGTCATTCTCCGGGTGGTCGAGAGACGGGGGGGGTGAGGCATAGAGGCAGCAATAGTGGTAGACACGCGTGCACTCGGGCACGTAGCAGCCCACGGATGCACCCTTGTCCCCACACATGGAGCAGGTCAGCCGGCGGCTTCGCTGGTAGGCGGATATCACATTGCGGAGCTCGTCTGTCTCCGGGTCGTGATATGCCTCAGGTACCCACATCGCACACACTTCATGCACGTATACACTCTTGCGCATCTTCCCTTTGTTGAAGGGGCCCAGCATGGGCGACGGTAGCGTGCCGCCAGTGCGGTTGACAAGTGGGAAAAAGTCGCACACGGGGTCGAGCTTGTCCCCGACCGGCTCTTCCGACACCCGCTCCGCCTGCGGATGCTTCTTGATATCCCGTTCTGCTGGCCGACTCTTACCCAACCATCCCGTGCTCCGCCGCGTGCCGTCCGGCGAGCGCCGTGACGGACCCGAGCAGCCCGTCGAGAAACTGCCCGCTCTCGCCGGCCGCTTTCCTTTGCCCTTGTACGACACGCGGCGCGTCGAGGGCCCGGCGTCGCCTGCGGAGAGGTCGTCCACTCTTTCAGTCTGCTTGCCCTTGCCCTCGTGAGGCACCGAAGGGGCTGCACCTGACCCTTCGTTCTTGTGCTGGTGGGCCGCCACAAGCCCATCCCACCACTTCCGCTTGGCCCGTGCGTCCCTCCTTGTAGCGGCCGAAGATGGGAATTCAGGAATACCACGGACAACACGGGGAGGGCTAGGCAAGCAGGGTGCTCGCGGTGGCTGTTGGAGGGGAGGTGACGACTCCCGGAGGGGCAGTACCGGCGAGGCGGGCCTCTGGCGTGGAAAAGGTTGACATGAGACGGCTGCACTAGCCACCCGAGGCGACAAAGGAGGCGGCTGGGATGCAGCCGCTGCGCCAGCCACCTCAGGCGAGGCGGGCGGCGTGATGAGAGATATGTACGGTATGCCACCGTCCGTTCGTTGCTCGCCAGGAGCAAAACGAAATCCTCGTGGCAGCTGCGGCGTCGGCACGGCTGAGGGCAGCCGGGGAGACAACGGCGGCGATGGCGTTCGCGGCGGGGTCTTGGGCAGCAGCGGCGGCGGCTTTCTTGAATCCGGGGGGCCCATCCGCGCGACACCAGAAAGCAGTAGCAACGCCGACGCGGGTGGTGAATCGAGCACCGCCGCAGCTCGACGTAAGTGGGGACGGATTTCGGCGCTCTGGGCGTGGGGGAGCGTGGCCGCCCTCGCGCTTGATGGAGAAGGGCGCGGCGGTGGCGACGGCGACGGCAACAGTGGAAACAGATGGGCCGGAGCGGGGTGGGGGGGGGGGCGCACTTCAGCGCGCTTGTAAGGAGGGCGCGCGACGCCGAGTGCGCACGGATGGGGCGCGCGCGATCGCAGGCAGCAGCGACTCCGTAGGCAGCCGGTGTAGCGCCAGCGCCACGCGGGGGAGCGTGCGGCCGCCGGCAGCGACGCTGCTGACGGCGAAGCCTACGGGGGCAGAGATGAGAGAGACGTCCTCCAAACAGAGTCGGGGGCAGGGCACTTGGAAAAGTCATGCCCACCAACCTGATGACACCGACGGCCACGTAGCCTGGCTGTTTGCAAGATTGGCGAACGGTCGCCACCTCGTGGCCGCAGTGAGGTCGCACGAGAGGCCTGCACAGTGCGATGTGTCGCGCTCCCGGTCCCTGGCGTCTCCGTGTCTTCGACATGAGTGCTGGGGGGCCCACGTTTGTGGGAATGTGGGGCTCGGGCCGCGTCTGTGAGAAAACATTGAAAGACTCTGGTTGGGCTGTGACGAGTGCACCCCTTGAGAAGACCTCCTGTGCATGCAGCCACGCAGCGGATCCCACTAGTTGCTTGTGGTGGGGGCAACAACCACTGGATGGCGAGTGTGGGGGGTGGCCCCTCTACTGATCTCATCTGCGAAGGAAGGATCTCTAAAAACCGAACGCAGACGGCTCGAGTGGTGCGCGCTCAGGGCCGATGACAACGGGGTGACACAAGATGACTACGGCTGCCACCATGAACCGTAGGGGTCAGGACGGTGGCGACTCTGTTGGGTCTTGCGCTGGCTGGGCCGGTTGCTGCGCGATCCCTGCACTTGCGACTGAAAAAACGTCGTGGTGGGAGCTCTGCTGGAGGCTCAACACCGAGGGAAGTTCGTGCCCTTGGGACAGGCAGTTGATCTCCAATGCGGGTGAATTTTTTTTTCGGCAACGCCGGTGCCTGTTCAGAGAGGCCCACGGAGTCGATTTGCTATTATTCCGCGGCGTGGCTGTGCAGTCGTCCCTTCGATTTCTGAGCGCATGGGAGTGCCGTGCCACTGCAGGGCACGGCCGCTTTCGCAGAGAAGTCCCGAATCGACTTGGTCCGAGTGCGGGGCACAATGGCGCGTCGAACCAGGAGGACACTGCAAAGCAGACTGCACACACCGAGACCGTGGACACCCTCCCAAAGCCCTGAAAATAAGCAACAAAACGGGTCCTGTTGGAGACTACTCCCGCACACAACTACATCGTCCGGCTCCCCAGACAACTCATACCGACGCGTCGGTTCCAGCGCCGCCCGTTGGCAAGCGCGCGGCAGCAGCGGCGGCAGCGGCCATTGAAGCAAGAGCAGCCGGGGGGCCGCCACCAGCCACGCTCAAGGCAGAGCCACGCGGCGCGACGGCGGCACTGGGCGCGACTTGGGACGCCACGGGATCCACAGAAGAACGAGACGCAAAAGATACGAGGCGCTCCGGGACGGCGCCAGCAATAAGGGGCACGGGAAGACCACGAGGGACCGGCGTCACAGCAACGCCAGCACGGGGTAGCAGAGCAACCGCGGCGCGGGGCCCGAGAGCGGCAACAGGCGCCGGCGCGACAGCCGGCGCGGCGGCGGCCGCGGCAGCGGGAGCGACAGCGGGAGCGGGAGCGGCAGCGGGAGCGGGAGCGACAGCGGGAGCGGGAGCGGCAGCGGGAGCAGCGGCGGCAGCGGCAGTCCGCGCGAAAGCGGGAGTGCTAGTGGCAGCAGGCGCGGGCGAGGCAGAGACAGCCACCCCGCCTCTGGAGCTGGACTCTCGTTCATAGGTGCCTTGCGGCCCAGTAAAAACGGTTCCACGTGCTTTGGCGGCGCGGGACGCTCCAGCGGCGACACTGACCCCCGAAGCTGTCGCAACGTCAGCCACCGCCTTATCAACCACGCGCTGCACGGCATAGGCCATGCTCGGCAGCGTCGCTCGGCGTAGAGCGGAGGACATTGCAGAGCAAAGCCACTCTGAGACCAGCGCGGAGCTGAGAGTTCCGGACGTCAGCATGAAGCCCCGCACTTGCGAGTCACACGCGCCCTTGACGACGACGCCCGCCATTTCTGCGTCCACGTCCTCAATGGGGCACTGGTAGAGCTCCGCTACGACAGCGTGCGCAATGCGGACAGGGGGGTTGCTCCCGAACCTGGGAGACACGAACATGGGCAGGTTGCGCTCAAAGCGGGCACGCGTCGCGTCCGGCCACCCTTTGTCTCGACTCACCGGCATGTGGGTGTCCTCGAGGTCATCCACATCAATGGGCGCCGCGGATGTGCCGCCATTGCTGCCCCTGCGGGCCTTTCCTTTGCTGGGAGTGCCCTTCCTCAGCCCCGCGGAAGCAGAGGACGGCCGCTGGCTCTTGGCGATGGCGGCGGCGTAGCGGTCCGTCCTGCTTCGCCGCCCGGCATGGTGCACGCGCTCTGCCTTGACCTCGTGCTCTGCCTTTGGTGATTTCCCGCTGGCGCCGCCGCGCATAGCCTTCTTTCCACTGCGGGCGCCATTGCGGGCGCCATGGCCGCCGCCGTTGCCGCCGCCGTCGCCGCCGCCGCCGTCCCCACCGCCTGGTCGCCGTCCTTTCCCGCTGCCGCGGCCAACGCGTCTCTTGCGGCCCCTGCCGCTACCGCCTCTGGCACCAGCAGCGGCGGCGGCGGCCTCCTCCTCGGAGGTGCTATGCGCCTCCACGTCGGAGGAGGGCGGGGTCGTCTCATCCATACTGCTCTCGGCGGCCGACACAGCCAGACGATTGGCGGCGACCGCACCGAGGTGCACATTAGAGTAGAGCGTCTGAAAGGTCGCCTTGTTCTCCTCTTGAAGGAGAGCTGCGTTGCTGCCGAGCCCCTCCATGACCCGCACGGTCTCATCGATGTCAAGACGCTCGGCGTGGGTATTGGCGTGGAGCCGAGACGTGGCCACTCGACGCGTTTGCGCCTCCTCCGCGGCCGTGGTGGAGACGCTCACCGTGTTGTCCACCATACTCTGGATCGAGAGGTCCGTCATGAGGGCGCATACAAAGTCTTCCTTGGAGAGCGGCTGCTTGTTGGGCTTCCTCACCAGGCGTCCCTTATTGTTCAACTTCCACCGTCCTGGGTGGAGTGCCTGTGTCCCGTACAGGTGGCCTGTCACCCCGCACGTGTTGCACTTCTCCTTGTGTACGCACAGCGCGCTGACGCACTGGCCGAGCTCCTTGAAAGGGTGGCCTTCAGGTAGCGACCGGCGGCACTGCGTCTGCCTCAGAGGGCACGATCGCGCATTGTGCGTCGGCCCGTCGGGCGGGCTGACGTAATGACAAAGACTACACTTCATGGTAGCCACTCCACTCCCGTGGCGCCTGAGCACCGACCCTCGCAGCCCGTCCCCGTCTCCGCGATGCGGGGGGGGAGCACCGACCGTCCCAGCCCGGCCCCGTCGTCGCGTTGACCGCCGCGGCCGCCCCGGCGATCGTCGTGGTGGCCGCCGCGGTGATCGTCGTGGTGGCCGCCGCGGTGATCGTCGCGGTGACCGCCATCCACTCGAGACACGCTAGCATCCCGGTCGGGAAACTGACGGCGGATTAGGGCAATGGACACTGGCTCTCGCGTGAGTCGGCGCCGGAGGGGTCGTTTCTGAGGTACGCCGCCTCGCGTGAAGGTCAGCCTCGAACAGGCGCGGGGCTCAGATGGCTGCGACGGAAGCAGGCTTGCAGGCGACGTCTCTAAACGGGAAGCGCTCTTCAGAAATTGACTGCAGATGTCATGTTCCCGCGGTCCTCAATTACTATTGGATGTGACGGTCATCGAGATCAATTCGGACCGCACTCATGACTACAGCCGTTCTCCAAAAAACCTCGCACTCCGAGGGAACACACAGTGACGCGCAACAGATGCACAATCCAATTTTCATAAACGTTACAGAGAAAAGATTGGACACCCTGATCCGCACAAGACGAGGACAGTGGGTACACTTCATCCAGATGCTACTGAGGGGTGCTCGTGCGAGGTGCACTCGAGCAAGGAATCGCTGTCAGACTGGTTTCGGTCCTAGCACCAGCGATTCCGCGGCTGGAAACACAGTGTGTCCAAGAACTAATGAACGTGGCAGCTCAAAGCACTCATTCCGATGACGTTGCTGCGGCATCGCCCAGAAGCACCAAGCTCTGTCCTCAACAGCGACGATGCTTCAGCCCATTGATTGGACAGCGGCACTTCGCAGCTGTTCTCTGCAAACTGCATCAGAAATGCAGAAGCAAGGGCCAATGGGACGGCCTCGCTCGCGTCAACCTTCACCAGAAGCACGAAAGAGTGTCACCACAATGACACGCTCAGGGAGGCCGTGGGGCTTGCTCCGCTCAGCACTTGCCTGAAGTGTGACGAGGTTCATCACCCTCTCTGAAGATTACACACTGGCGGGCAGCGAACGTGACCAAGCCGCTTGCTGCATGGGCGATGAAGGCCACCTGGTCTGAACGCCCTTTGCGGCGCGTCAACGCTCCACAGCCCACGGCCACCCAAAATCAAATCGCAGTGACCGTGCTCTGACGGTTGACACTCCGGAGACAGCCGGGTCACCGTCAGGCCCACTGTTTGCCGGCAACAGGCAGAGATCCGCGGCACGCAGCCGTGTGGTGGGATCAAGTCCACGTTGGCCTTCGTCCAACTTTACTTTGCTTCCGACTCAATCGCAGTCACCTTCTTTTTTTAGATGTGTGCCTGAAAGTGAACCCATGAGGTCCATTGAT